>Ga0265319_1001139_pt1 | contig 16515 bp, 15 predicted proteins | sample 4824metaG_FD_192443 | JGI IMG/M metagenome (GOLD analysis project Ga0265319, IMG submission 192443) | Rhizosphere microbial communities from Carex aquatilis grown in University of Washington, Seatle, WA, United States - 4-8-24 metaG | ecosystem: Host-associated > Plants > Roots > Rhizosphere >...
TTAATTCCCGCAATTCGGTTAATTCTGTCAAAAAAAGGACACCATGCTCCGCGTGCCGGAAGAGCGTTTCCCCCGCCGCGACCCGGCCGCCCTGGCCGGGTTTATGGCGTTTTGCCGGGACGAAGCGCGGCGCGACGGCCGCCCCCGGTTGGGCAGCATCTCGCTCGAGGTGCCGCATATAGACCCATTGGCAGTGCTCCAATCCATTTACGCGCCCGACGAGCTGCATTTTTATCTGGAAAAACCTTCCGTCGGCGAAGCCATTGCCGGCGCCGACGCCGTGGAATCGGGCACCTTTGCCGGCGCTCAGCGCTTCTCCGCCGTGCGGGATTGGGCAAGTGAAGTCCAGTCGCGCCTGATTGCCATCGGTGATTTGGACACGCCGCGGGCCGGGCCGCATTTTTTCGTCGGGTTTGCCTTCGCCGATGAACCGGGGCCGGGCGGGGTGTTCGCCCCGGCGACGGTGTTTCTCCCGCGCTGGCAGGTTGCGGCCAGCCAGGGGCGCTATGTGGCGGTGGCCAATGTTCGCGTCACCCCGGATACGGATGTGGACGCCCTGGCCGCGCGCGTGCGGGCGGCCCACGCCAAATTCTCCGCCTTCCCCTATGCCGCAACGGCGGCGACAGCGGAATCCGCCACCCCCACCGCCATTGCCGAAACCGGCGGCACGGGATGGTTCGAAGCCGCGGTTACAGACGCCCTGGCCAGAATTCGCGCCGGCGCCTACCGCAAAATTGTTCTCGCCCGCGCTTTGGATCTGACCCATGCGACGCCGTTTCTACCCCTCGATGCCCTGAATCATTTGCGGGAGCGCTTCCCGGCCTGTTTCGGTTTCTCCCTGGCCAACGGCCGCGGCCAAAGTTTTATTGGCGCCACCCCCGAGCTGTTGGCGCGGTTGCAGGGCCGCAATTTGTTGACCGAGGCCCTCGCCGGTTCCGCGCCCCGCGGCGCCACCGCCTCCGCCGACGCCCAATTGGGCCGGGCGCTGTTAAGTCGTACGAAAGACATGCATGAGCATCAAGTGGTGCTCGAAGCCATCGTCCGGCGCCTGAATAATCTCGGGCTGACAGACGTTACCGCCGAACACGCCCGGTTGCTGTTGCTGCCCAACGTGCAGCACCTGTGGTCGCCCGTCAGCGCGACTTTGCCGCCCAGCCTGCATTTGCTCGACGTGTTGGCGACCCTGCACCCAACTCCGGCCGTCGGTGGCCAGCCCCGCCAGGCCGCCCGGCCCGATATCGCGCGCCTCGAACGCTTCGACCGCGGTCTCTACGCCGGCACGGTGGGCTGGTTTGATCATCGAGGCGACGGCGAATTTGTCGTCGCCATCCGCTCGGCGCTCATGGACGGCCCGCGCGCCCGCTTGTTCGCCGGCGCCGGCATCGTCGAAGGCTCAGTCCCGGCCGACGAGAAAGCAGAGACCGACTTGAAGTTGGCGGCGCTCCTGGAGGCATTGCGTTGAGTTGAATAATGCACCAACCCAAAACCTGGGTCGAAAGGTTCACGCGAAGGCGCGAAAGCGCGAAGGAATGGTGAGATCGGATTGGACAATGGAGTGCAGCGAAAATCCTTCGTGGCTTCGCGGCTTCGCGTGAGCCCACCCACCTATTGCTGCAGCTGCGTTGTGAGGCTGGACAAAGCTGGCCGGGCCTGTCATCGTCAGCCCTTTATCTTTTATGAAAGTCTACATCAACGGCAAGTTTTACGACCAGGCGGACGCCAAGCTCTCGGTATTTGACCACGGCTTCCTCTATGGCGACGGCATTTTTGAGGGCATCCGCCTCTATGACGGCTGCATTTTCCGCCTGGACGAGCATCTCGAGCGCCTCGAATACTCCGCCAAGGCGTTGTTGTTGAGCCTGCCGTGGACGCGCAAGCAGATTGCCGACGCCACTTGCGAAGCCTGCCGGGTCAATGGCCTGAAAAGTGGCTACATCCGCCTTGTGATTACGCGCGGCGTGGGCAGCCTGGGGCTTTCGCCCAAGACCTGCTCGGACCCGCAATTGATCATCATTGCGGACAAGATTCAGCTTTATCCGCCCGAATTCTACGAGAAGGGACTCAAGATCATCACCGTGCCCACGCGCCGGTGCAATCCGGCCGCGCTGCCGCCGACGATCAAGTCGCTCAATTACCTCAATAACATTCTGGCGAAGATTGAGGCCCAGAACCTTGGCTTTCATGAAGCGGTGATGCTCAACGACCAGGGCTACATCGCCGAATGCACAGGCGACAATCTATTCCTGGTCCACAAAGGCAAGCTGCTGACCCCGCCGTTCTCCGCTGGGGCGCTCGCGGGCATCACCCGTGGCGCGGTGTTTGACCTCGCCAAGAAGCTAAAGTTGTCCGTGGAGGAGAAGAATCTCACCCGTTATGATGCCTGGATCGCGGACGAATGTTTTATCACGGGTACGGCGGCGGAAGTGGTGGCCATCGTGGAAATGGACGGTCGCGTCATCGGCGACGGCAAACCCGGCAAGTGGACGCAAAAGATCACGCAGGCCTTCAAGAAGATTGTCCGCAAAGAAGGCACGCGAATCTGAGAACATTGAATGTTGGACATCGGCGCGCGGTGAGCTGGCCCATGCATGGAGTCGTCCGTCAACATTTTCAGGGAAGGGCAAAGCATTGGGCCGGCATTCCAACTTCCAGCTTCTAACTTCCATCTTCTTCGGTTAGGTTCATCGTTTAATCATGAAAAAAGCCGGTACCCAGGCCAAGTCCGCTTCCCGTTTCGACGTTGCCGCCGTGCGGGAGGATTTTCCCATTCTGGATACGCAGGTGGGCGGGCATCCGCTGGTCTATCTGGACAATGCCGCGACCGCGCAGAAGCCGCAGGCGGTCATTGACGCCGTCAGCCATTACTATTCGGCCACGAACGCGAACATCCATCGGGGGGTGCATTATCTGAGCGCCGAGGCGACCGATGCGTTTGACCGCGCCCGGATAACTGTCGCCTCCTTTCTCAATGCCGCCGAGCCGCGGGAATGTGTCTTTGTGCGCGGCGCGACGGAGGGCATTAACCTCGTCGCTTCGAGTTGGGGCCGCACCAATTTGCGCCAGGGCGACGAGATTCTCCTCACTGGCATGGAACATCATGCCAATATCGTTCCCTGGCAAATGGCGGCGGAGGCGACGGGCGCGGTCATCAAGGTGATTCCCGTCACTGACCGTGGCGAACTCGATTTGAACGGGATCGACAAGCTCCTGACGCCGCGAGTGAAGCTGCTGGCGGTGACGCACGTGTCCAATGCCCTGGGAACGGTCAATCCGGTGCGGTTCTTGATTCAACGCGCCCATGCGGTCGGGGCGCTGGCATTGGTGGACGGGGCGCAATCGGCGGCTCACCTGCAAGTGGATGTGCGTTCGCTCGATTGCGACTTTTTTGCGTTTTCCGGCCACAAGGTCTTTGGGCCGACGGGGATCGGCGTGCTTTATGGCAAAGCAGCGGTGCTGGACAAAATGCCTCCGTATCAAGGCGGCGGCGATATGATTGAACGGGTGTCGTTCGAGAAGACGACTTATCGGGGCCTGCCGGAGCGTTTTGAGGCGGGCACTCCCGACATCAGCGGTGCCATCGGCCTGGCCGCCGCCATTCATTACCTGGCCAAATTGGGCCATGCCGCGGTCGCAGCGCACGAGAGCGATTTGCTGGCCTATGCCACCGAGGCCGTGGGAAGTGTGCAGGGCATTCGCATTATCGGCGAAGCGCCGGAAAAAGTGGGCGTCCTGTCGTTTGTGATGGAAAACGTGCATCCGCATGACATCGGGACCGTCCTCGATAACGAGGGCATTGCCATCCGTGCCGGGCACCATTGCTGTATGCCCCTGATGAAGCGCCTCGGCCTGCCGGGCACGGCCCGAGCCTCCTTTGCCTTTTACAACACCCGCGCGGAAGCCGACCGGCTAACCGCTGCCTTGGTAAAAGTAAGGAAACTATTCGGATAAAAGGATGAAGGCTGAGGGATGAAGGATGAACCGCACCCCGCCGAAACCCTGCAAACCCATTCGATCCAGCCCCCCTTTCATCCTTCCTCTTTTTTTCCCTGCCATGTCCGACGAACTCGACGACCTTTACCAGGACATCATCCTGGACCACCATCGCCGCCCGCGCAATCGCGGGACGATGGAGCATCCGTCGGCCCAGAGCGAAGGGTTCAACCCGCTGTGCGGCGATGAATTGACGGTTTTCTTGAAAATGGATGGCGACAAAATCGCGGACATAAAATTCACCGGCCAAGGCTGCGCCATTTCCCAGGCCTCGGCGTCACTGATGACTGTGCGCATCAAGGGCAAAACCGTGGCGGAGGCCCGCAGCGAAATTGCGGACATCAAAGCGCTGTTGGTTGCCGGAGACGAACCCTTGATTGCCGTGCAAGAGCGCGTTGGCGACGCGATTGCGCTGAAGGGCGTTCGCAAATTCCCTGCCCGAGTCAAATGCGCCACGCTGTCTTGGCATGCGCTCGAATCGGCGCTGGCGGGGTCGGGGAAGGCGACGACGGAATAAATTGTTTCGCGTTTCGCGTTTCGCGTTTTGAGTTTCGGGTTGATACACGCAGAAATTTTGACACTCTGACTTCAACATGAGTACCTTGGAACGCTTTGAGGATATTGAAGGCTGGCGCAAGGCGCGTGAGTTGGTGGGATTGGTTTATCCGCTGACGCGCCGGGGCGCGTTCGCACGGGATTTTGCACTGCGTGACCAATTACTGCGGGCGTTAATTTCGGTGCCGGGCAATATCGCAGAGGGGTTCGAGCGCGAGGGCAACAAGGAGTTCATCAATTTCCTTACCATTGCCAAAGCGTCGCTGGCCGAGGCCAGAACGTACCTTTATTTGGCCGCGGATCAGAACTATATTACGAAGCACGAATTTGAACAAATCGCCGGCCTGGCGACCGACACGGCCAAATTAATTGGCGGCTTCATTCGCTATTTGCAAGCGGCTGAAATTTCCGGAAGGAAGTTTCAGCGCTTCAACCGATCCCGAAGCACCGGTGGGACCGAAACTCGAAACTCGAAACTTCAAACTCAAAACTAACAGATGCTTTCCATCCGCGTCATTCCCTGCCTCGATGTCAATGCCGGCAGGGTGGTAAAAGGGATCAATTTTATTAATCTCATTGATGCCGGAGATCCTGTGGAATCGGCCAAGAAGTATGAAGACCAGGGGGCCGATGAACTGGTGTTTCTCGACATTACGGCGTCCAGCGACGAGCGCGCAATTATGCGCGATGTGGTCGAGCGAACCGCGGGGGAGTGCTTCATGCCGCTGACGGTCGGCGGTGGGCTGCGCAGCCTGGAGGATATTCGACTCATGCTTAACGCGGGGGCGGACAAGGTGAGCCTCAATACCGCGGCCATCTTGGACCCCGATCTGGTGCTGCGTTCCAGCGGGAAATTTGGCAACCAATGCATCGTCGTGGCGATTGACGCCAAACGCGAGCCGAATGGTAAGCATTGGCGCGTTTACACCCATGGTGGGCGCAAGCCCACGGAGCTTGATGCCGTGGCGTGGGCCAGGGAGGTCGTGGCGAGAGGGGCCGGGGAGATTCTGCTCACCAGCATGGACTGCGACGGGACTAAAGCCGGATACGACATCGAATTGACCCGGGCGGTTAGTGACGCTGTGGAGGTGCCCATCATTGCCTCCGGCGGAGCGGGCCAACTTAGCGATTTTGCGGAGGTGGTGAAGCGGGGTGGGGCGAGTGCCGTGCTGGCGGCGTCGCTGTTCCATTTTGGAACGTTAACCATTGGCCAGGTCAAGGACGCCTTGCGGGCCGCAGGCTTGCCGGTGAGAGATGCGGCCATCACGACGTCATGACTGGCGCCGACGCCTGGCCCGGGGTGGTTTCGGGTCGAAAATAATAACTGGCAAGCGCCACGATCAGCGCCCCATACATGGCGGCGATGACTCGCGGGTTAAACCACGGCCACTGGTAGCTGATCAACGCCAAATGCCGGAAGACCGATTCCAAATTGAACGCAAAGGCGGTGAGCATCAGCACCAACCAGGCATACCGTCGCGTCCGAAAGGCATAGGCGGCAACGAAGTAGATGGCGGGGTGGGAATACCGCTCATGCATCTCCGTGTTGAAAAAGAAAAAGCCTAGCGGAATGAGGGCAAAGAGCAGAATCACCTTGTCTTCAGGGATGGCGGGCAATCTTCCGGATCGCCAGGCGGCGCCTAGTCGAAGGAGAAACGGCCCCAATAGGGCGAGGGAATATGCGCAGAACAGGAGCAGCCCCAGCTGCTTGGCCGTCAAACCGGCGGCGAGGCTCACATTGTCAGTCATCCCATACGCTGCGGAACCATAAAGCAGGTACCAAAAGTTGTCGGCGTGCATGGAAACCACTTGGTAAAAGCCGAGGGAATGCCCGATGACCGCCGCCATTTGACCAATTTGGCCCACCAGGATAAACGGCAGCAGAATCGCCAATTGGAGGAGTGCGGCATAACCCGCCGCCCGGATATAATCCGCGGAACGCCAGGGATTGCGGTATTTCCACAAGCCAACCAGCGCCAACGGGGGCAGGAACACCACGGCCTGAATTTTAAAATTAATGGCGAGCAAGTAAAGGAGGGCGGCAACCACGGGACGATCCTTCAGCGAAGCCACCAGACTGAAGAAAACCAGACCACTCGACACGGCGTCCACCTGGCCCCAATAATATGAATCGTAAAGAAAGAGGGGATTGGCTGCCAGGAGCATAAAACCCGCCATTTCCCAGCGGCGATCACCGGCCCATCGCACGATGGCCACCGCCGCCGCGAAATCGAACGCCAGCGGAAAGAGCTTAAAAAAATGAAAGGAATGGTCGAGGGCGGCATCGCTGGCAAAGCTTTTTCCCCAGAGCCAAAGCGGGTAGGCAATCAACGGCGGATAATTGTAGGTCGCCAATTGATAAGCCGAACCAACTCCATGCGCGGCCAGGTGTTGGGCCCAGGTTAAAAAACAATGGCGATCGCTTGGAAAATAGTCGGCGGGGGTCAACACCGCCTCCCCGAGGAAAAGCGCGACCACCACCAGCCAGAATTGCCGGGGTCTGAGGTAGTTGAGCAGTTTCACGGCAAATCGGATGGTTCGTCAAGGAGTGACGATGCGGATGGTTTGGCGTTGGAAGCGGCGGTAAACGCTAAAATCCTTCTTGTCCGTGGTGATTACCGGCAAGTCGGGATAGTCCTCGCTCAAGCAAATGAGGCACAAATCAGCCAAATCCGGCTCGCGATCATGGTAGCGTCCGGCCAGTGCCTCCAATCGGGCCAGATTATTGGCTACGGAAAAAACCGGGGAGACCAAACCGTCACGGATCAAGGACAGGGCAAACGTTGCATTACGCAAGTTGAACGCCGTTTCGGCCATCACGGCGTCGCAGGTTAACAACGGCTCCGTCAATTCACTCGCGATCGCCAGGGCCCAATCATGGTGCTGGTCGTGCCGGTTGCCGAACGCCACTAAAAAACCGGTGTCAGCAATCCCTTTCACCGTGAAAATCCTTTGCGAGTGGACAAATCACGTGGCGCGGAAATAGCACCGGCCAGGCGCATAAAACGCGGCGCCTTGGATTGGCGGGCGCACTCAATTTGATCGCGGACAATCCGTCCCTGGGCGACGCCCGTCTTTTGGGAGGTGCTCTTCAGCCAGGTGGCTTGATCAGGAGTCAGCCGGATGGTCAGTGTACGACTCATTTGCCAGAAGTGTGTTCGCCGGGGCGGATTTTGTCAAACCGGATTTACGAATCGCCCCTCGCAAACCGGCAAGGATCGCCGGCCGACAAAACTTCACTCGTCCGCCATGACGATATGCGGTTGGAACTGGAGGGTCAGCCGGTATTGCTGGCCGGGGCGCATGACGAAGGGGTGGTCGCGGTGGAGCAACTGGAGGTAGTTCAGGCTGCCCCAGTAAGTCTGGTAGTTCGGCTTGCTCGTCACTGTCTCGGTGGGTGCCCAAGTGGCGCCAAAGTCATCTTTTATAACTTCGCAGCGCAGGCTTTCGGGCCCGAGGGTCAGAGTGGTGCCAATGCGGTAATGCGAATGGGGCGCGCTAATGGCCATCACGTAACGCAGTTTGTCGAGCGTCACTTGATTTTTCACGGTGAAGATGAATTCGCTGGTGATCTTGCTGCCCAGGAACGTCCACTGCACCTTGCAGGAGCCGAGGCCATTGGCAAACACCTCGTCCTTGGTCACGAGTTCAGGTTGTTCGTATTTGAAGAAGAACGCATTGCGCAAACCCATGCCCGTGGTGCAGCGCTTGCCGTAGAACGAGGGAATGATGACCTTGTCGCCAAAAGTCAGCTCCGGCAGCATGATGGGCAGGTACATGCCCACCGGCCAGTCGAACACGCCGGGCGAGTGGGGGAAGGCCAGGGAATCGCTGTTCTTGTGTGCGCCGCCGCTGACGAGCGGAATGGTGACATGCAAACCGCTGTCCGAATCCTGGTAAATAAACAGCCCCTGTTCCTTGCGGTGCGACTGGTCGAAAATGATCCAGCGGCTGGTGGTCTTTTGCCCGGTGAACTTCGGATTCATCTGGCCGCCAATGGTTTTGGCCAGACGCGCCCATTGGCAGAGATAACGGGCGGCGTCGAAATTGGCCATGCGCGTCGGATGATTGGTGCCCGTGGAGCGCTCGCCATCGCGAATAACCAAATAACCGTGCTCTTGGTCAAGGTAGGTGGCAAAGAAGAAATGGAACAATCGGCGCAGGATGTCGAAATACTGTGGCTTTTGGTCCTCGGTAATCCAGCCGTCGCGCATGGCCTGCAGGATGAGGCTGATGCAATGCATCTGGCCGTAGGCACCGATGCCGCGTCCGTAATTCCAGCCGAGCCCGTCCTGCCGCACCATGTCCGGCAACAGGCGCAGGTACTTCTCCGCATGCGTGCGAAGACTGGGAAGCTTGCGTTCGCGCAGGTGGACATTCGCGTGCAATTGCAGCGCCTGGCGGATGAAGACAAAGCAGAGGACGCCGTAAATGTCGAAGCAGCCGCCAAAGCCCGTGGGATGGTCGTCAAAATATCCCCCGGAGCTGCTTTCGTTGATGCGCTCGAGGAAGCGTTCAATCAGCTTCGATGTTTCATCCTTCTTCGACAAGCCAAGGCTGAATCGGGCCACCGACTTGGCGATGTTAAAGGCCTGCAGATGGTTATCGTAGTCGGTGCGCGCCAGGAGGCGGCGATCGAGCTTCTGGCGGGTTTCCTCAAACAAGCGTTCCCAAACGGGATTGCGGTCCTTGGCGCAGCCAAAAGACAGGAGCCCCAGCGCGCCGTAGGCGAGGCCGTTTTCATCCTCCTCCTCGACGAAGGCTTGGGAGGTAATGGTGCGCGCCGCGAGGTCCACGAGGTCGAAATTCCCCAATTTGGTTTCGTTGGTGGCACGAAAGAATTCGCCGATGGCGAGGGCGGCGTGGCCCGCCTCATCCGCGCGTCCGGATTCCCCGGGTATGGGGGTGATGGTGCCATCCGGATTAATGGCATCCAAATTATGGCCCAAGATCGAGCGGGCCATGTCGAGGCACTGAGCGGCAAAGTTTTGCATTCGGAAGCGCGGGCTGGTCCCCAACCGCAAAATCGGCGGGAAAAGAGGTCAATTTGAGCGGGTCAAACGGGTGTTTGTCAATCGCGAATCGTTAAAATATGTCTGCTTCGGTGAATAAGGAATCCACCCGGCCCTCAATTTGGCGAAAAAACCACTGTAGGGGAGCCCGGCCTTTGCCATCCATGCAGCCGTCGACGAGATTGAAGGCTAGAAAGAGGTTCCAATCCCTGATGTTCCCGAGCAGACGGGTGAGGCGTTCCTCATTGAATTTGCCCTTCGTCTCAAACTGGCGCCAAAGCGCATAGGGCTCGTCGTGGTACTGCACCATCGCCAGGAGATCCGGGTCGTCACAATAGGCGGCGAGGAAATTGCGCGCCAACGAAGCGTGGCTCGCCGGAGAGATGATGGGGACTCCCGCCTGGGCCGCTGCTTTGAATGTATCGTGGGTGTGAACCAGTACCCGCAACCTCCAATAATCGATATCGCTCAATTTTGCCCGGATTTTCTCCAGATTGCGGCCAACTTCAGCGATGTGCGCCCGGACGGTGCCTTCCGGGTGGCCGGGGCGTGATTCACCCCAATCGAGGTTCTGCAGATATTGAGGGTCCTGAGTGAGGGCGATGAAAACTGTCTGATAATCCATCATGGTGTACGGTCGCCGCCGCCGCCGGCATTCTCTATTTTCCCCGGCCGGCAAAGCTACGACTTCAATATCTTCCGCAAGAAATCCGCGTTGGTCTTGGTTTGGCTGAGACGTTCGATGAGGGTTTCAGTGGCGTCCTCAATCTTGGCGCCTGTCATCGCCCGGCGCAGCAGGGTGGCGCCTTCGAGGTACTCTTCGCTCAGGAGGAGTTCCTCTTTGCGGGTGCCGGAGGAATGCAGATTAATGGCCGGCCAGATGCGCAATTCGGCGGCTTTGCGGTCAAGCACCATCTCCATGTTGCCAGTGCCCTTGAACTCCTGAAAGATGATGTCGTCCATTTTCGAGCCGGTGTCGATCAGGGCCGAGGCGATAATAGTCAGGCTGCCGCCGTCCTCCGTATTGCGGGCGGAGGAGAAGATTTGCCGCGGGCGCTCGAGCGCGCGCACGTCCAGGCCGCCGGTCCCGGTTTTGCCGGTATTGCGAAAGGCGTTATGGGCGCGCGACAGACGGGTAAGCGAGTCCATCAAGAGCAGGACGTCCTTGCCGACCTCCACCATGCGCTTGGCGCGCTCGATGGCAAAATCGGCAACACGGACATGGTTCTCCAATTCCTCGTCGTTCGAGGAGGCGTAAATCTCGCAAGTGGGCAAATCGCGCTTAAAGTCGGTCACTTCCTCCGGGCGCTCGTCCACCAGCAAAATCATGACGTGCACCTCGGGATGGTTTTCGAGGCACCCAACGGCAATGTCCTTGAGCAGGGTGGTCTTGCCGGCCCGGGGAGGGGAGACAATGAGACCGCGCTGGCCCTTGCCAATCGGGCAGAAAAGGTCAATCACCCGGGTGGTCATGCGCCCGTCCTTGCATTCGAGCTTGAGCTGCTGGTCGGGGGTAATGGTTGTTAGTTGGGAGAAATCGGGGAGCCGGCGGCGGTCTTCGAGGGAAAGGCCGTCCACTTTTTCGATAAAGCGGACTTTGGGGTTGAGGAAGCGCTCGTCGTGCATGGCTTGCGCCTCAATCATGCTGCCACGCTTGAGCTTGAAGCGATGCAGCAGCTCCCGTGGTAGAAACGGATCGGTGGGCCGGGTCTTCCCGTTGCGCGTGGGGTCGAGCAGGTTCCCGCACTTGTTCTTGTCGGGTTCGAGGATGCCCTTCACCTGGATTTGGTGATTGGGTGCCGTAATGATATCAGTCATGGAGGGTGTTTACGCGCGGCACCGGGTGGACCGCGGGCGGGGAGCAAATCTGGGGGGCAAAGTGGCCGCCGACACCTGCGTCGGGGGAGACAGCGCCTATCCACCGCGCGAGCGGCGAAATATTTCCGCAATCATCCTGCTTTCAAGCCAGACCATGATCGCGGAATCCTAACAGGCAAAACATGCGCGCCGCGAAAAATCCAACCCCGGCCATGCCGGCCAGTTGCAGCGAAATGAAGCACGTTTCCCCGCTAGGCTAGGGGCGACCCCGGTCCTCTGCAAGCCCAAAGAATCATGCCGACATTCCTTAAAAAGCCACACCCAAGGACAAAACTCCGCGCCACTGCCCGGCCTGCGGTTGGGTATTGAAAGTGTGGGATTCATAGACAATCAGGAAGGAACCCCGGAACCAGCCATATTCAACTGCCATGCCGCCATAATACTCGGCGACAAAAGGCGCGTGATTGACTTGCGAATAGCTGTTGGTCGTGAAGGTGTTGCCGTCAACGGTGATGTCCCGCGCCACGGCCCGGGCTTCCGCGCCCAAGCACAAATAGGCCCAGTTGTTTTCCGGGGCCGGGGCGCCCGCGTCTTGAACGGGCGCACTTTCAATTTCGCCCAAACGAGGGCGGGCGGCGCCATAATCTGCAGGTAGATGATAGCCCAGGCGCGCCAGCAAACCGGTTGCAGCATAATCAAAGCCATTGCCGGCCGTGCCCACAATATGGCCAATGACGTCGTAATTGATTGCGCCGGAATTGCTGGAGCCCAAATTTGTCAGAAACGACGGGCGCCAGTCCTGCCGGTAGGTTAATTGCAACACGGGCTCGTCCTTAATTTGATACGCCCAGCCGGCCGGCTGGGTCGAGCCGATCAGCGAGTGAAAGCTTTTCTGCAATTGTTCGCCACCGGAAGTCGGCCCAACCAAGCCCAGGTTAACTTCAAAAATGGCGCGGCGGTTCGCCGACTGCCGAATCATATCGTAGCCCACGCTGGTCCAACCCGCATATGGATGATCCCGTGGATTCGGTGGATTGAGCGTCAAAACATCGGGCGTGTACATATTGAGATTGGCATACGCGCCCACGGCGTCTTGCGCGGTGGTAGAATCAATAAAACTGAAATGGTTAAACGCGGTTCCCAACCAGCTGGGCGCCGGCAGATGGGACCAATCCGAGGCATTCGGCGTGGTATAGGCCAACCGCAGATTGCCCGTGAAATCGCGGTCGGAGTATATGAACCAATCGTTTTCGTGCGTCAAATTCCAGATGCCTTGCGGGAAATCCATGGACCGGGTGACAGTCATCGTAACATTGCCCGGCCCAGCGGCAGTCGCAGGCACACCCCCGGGGGGGGACGCCGTGGCGCTGGCCGGCTGGGCCGCAGCCGCATTGCACAAAAACAGGGTGGCCAAGGCTCCCACGAGGACGCCCGAGCATGTCGTAAATCGTTGCATTAGACGGGACTTAAAGCAGAAATTGTGCCCCTCGGCAATAACGAAACGAATGCAAGTAAAAAAGGCGGGGCTTAAGGTTATTTTAACGTCCTTCTAGGGTATGATTCCCGGATATAAACATTGAATTTCACTCCTAAATATGGCACTATGCCTTTCTGCGCTTGTTACCGCAGGCTCCCTTATGGAAATCACCTTTGAGGTTATTCAACAATTGGAAGGCAGCTTCGTCGCTGCCTGCTATAGCGAAAATATCTACACCGAAGGTTCCTCCCTGGAGGAATTGCACGAAAACATCGTCTCGGCGATTGACGTGCGCTTTGTGGGCCGCAACAAGCCGGCGGGCTCCGCCGTCCGCTTGATGTTGTATCGGGAGTAACAACTGGGCGTTCTCATGGTCATGGCATCGAAGGCATTCAGTCCTTCGGCAAAAAGGCGTTCACGTCGGGCACCTGTTTGCACCGGTGGCCGCTGAGGAGCTTTTCAAAATAGGGGTCCACCTTATTTTCCAGCGTGAAGGGTTCTTCCGGCAAATTCTCCTCGTCGAGGTCCAGTTCGTCCACGGGGTCAATGTCGTCGAACGTCAGCGACATGCGCCGCGGCTCCGGGAACAGCACTAGCAGCGAATTGTCCACTCGCCCCTTTTTCACCGGGATAAAGAGGCACGGGTAACGCAGGGCGGCGTATTTCTTTTGGTACTGCTCCGCCCACTTGAGCGAGAGCGCCTCGCGGCGGTTCAACAACACCACGTCGGAAAAGTGAACGCAGGCGTCGTGCCATTCGGTGACCTGCGGATGCGCGGCCGCCAGCGTGCAGTCCACCACGAGGAGAATTCGCGCCAATTCCCAACCGTGTGAACTGAGCCAGGCCGGGAAAGCTTCAATCTGGTCAATCACCGAAGCGCGCCCATCGGTCAGAAAAAAAACGGCTTCCGGTTCCCGGCCCGATTCGTCCTGCGACGTGGGGATAAAAGCGCCGCTCTGGAACGAATACGGCAGGCGCTGAATCGGGGTCTTGGGCTCGAGACCAACCGTCGGCGGTTCATTGGTTGGATGCCAAACGGCCACACCCGTGGCATCCGGCAGCGCGCCGCCAATTAAGTTGCCCACCACTTCATGCCGGCCGGCGCCAGGCAGGCCCAAGACAAGATATACCGCAGTCATGAGAAGGAATTACGCGTAAATTCCGTCCGGGTGCAAGGCGCGATGCAAATTGGGAGGAAAAAACCGGGAGGGAAGGTTGAGGCGACTGAGGCACTGAGCCTAGTGAGGCTAGTGAGGCTAGTGAGGCAATTGAGGCGGTTGAGGTAACAAAAAACAGAAATATCGCAATGGATCGATTCTGCGGCGCCCCTCGAGTTCTATTTTCTCCCAGACCAACCAAGAACAAGGAACCAAGAACTAGAAACTAGAAACTAAAAACCTACAACAACCTCGCCGACCCATTTGAACGCTCCCGCTGGGTGCGCATGAAGGCATAAAGCTCGGCTTGGTCGTTCGGGCGCGGCGCCGGTGCATCCGCCTTGGTCAGCGTTGGGCTGGGTCCGGAATCGCCATTCGCGCCGGAAAGTTCGTCTTTCGCCTCCTCCGCAGTGTTCTGCCGCTCCAACTTGGTCAGCGCCTTGCGCATCTTCGCCAGAGCCGTATTCTGCAGTTGGCGCACCCGCTCGCGTGTGACGTGCAGGCACTCGCCGACTTCCTCGAGGGTTTTGGGGCGTTCGCCGTCCAAACCAAAGCGCAGGCGCAAGATCTCCGTTTCGCGCGGGTCAAGTTTCGCGACAATATTACTGATGTCCTGCTGGGTGGTTTTGCCGCGCAAGGTCTCAAACGGGGTCAATTCGTTTTCGTCGCAGACAAGTTCACCCAGTTCCGTCGAATCATCGTCACCCACCGGCGCATCCAGCGACGTTGGCCTGACACTGACCGTCTTCAGGTGGGCAATCTTTCGCACGGGCAGCCCCATGACCTCGGCCAACTCCTCATTGGTGGGCTCCCGGCCCAGGGTCTCCTGCAATTGCAGGGCCGCTTTGCGGAGGCGCGAGATTTTGTCAACCAAGTGGACGGGGAGGCGGATGGTCTTGCTCTGGTTGGCCAGGGCGCGCTTGATGGACTGCTTGATCCACCAGGCGGCGTAGGTGCTGAGCTTTCCACCCTTGGCCGGGTCAAAACGCTCAACGGCCTTCATCAGGCCGATGTTCCCTTCTGAAATCAGGTCAAGGAGCGGAAGGCCAAACTGGCTGTAGTCGTGGGCGATTTTGACCACCAGCCGCAAATTGGCGCTAATCATCTGCTGGCGGGCCGTTTCGTCGCCCTGCTTAATCCGTGCCGCCAGCTCCACTTCCTGTTCCGGCGTAAGCAGTGCCACCTTCCCAATTTCATGCAGGTAGAGGCGCAGGCTGCTGTGCTCGCTGGCCGGCAAGTCAAACATCGCCTTGTCTTCCTGTTCATCATTGCGCTCCTCGGTATTGATCGGAGGTTCAATGTGTGGCGCAGACGGCTCCTGTTTGGGCGCACCGTGACCGGCGGAAATCCGGTGCGGTCCGGCATCCTCATTATGCCGGGCGGAACTAGGGTCACTGGTTTTTTTTTGCGGCACAGTCGAAATCCAAGACGGTCTTGAGGAAATACAGGCCACGCTAGGCGGATTTCCCCAACTGCGCAAAGCTTAAAATTGAGATGACGCAAAATTATCCCGTATTTTCCCGGGTGACGGGGTTGTCGCTGCCTCGCGAGTTTGGAGGGGGTAATCCCATGCCCCGGACATATTTACCCGATTGTCACAATGCAAGCGGGCGAACCCAAGCCGCTTGACGGCCCTTTTCGAATCCCCGCCGCACGAAGCCGACTGGCGGAGTTCCAAGAACCGAGTTGCCCAAAGAATCATGGCAATTGTTAGAACCGCAGTGCAATTGACCCTTGGCTGACCCTCCTGCAGGCAAACTCGCCAAAGGGGCACAGTGGGAAGTTGCTTTGGGCTGGTGGTTGCGCCGCAAAACGGGTATCTCCAATCGGTGGCTGGCTGAACACCTTACCCCTGTGCCGTCAGCCGCCGCCTCCTCCAACCCTTCACCCCTGCCCTCTGGCAACTCACCCAAGTCCTCATGTCAACATGGAAAGCCTGGCTCATTTTTGCCCAGCGGGTACAAGGCGCTGCAGCTGCTGCATTCTCCAAACTAATGAAAACAATGTGGGGCTTGAATTGAAATGGAATTCCTCATTTCAATAAATGCAGAGGGTGGTCCGTTGTTGTGCGTCGATGCTCGCGCAGCAAAGAATTGGAACGGTGCCGAAGGAGATGGAAGCGATTACGAAAATCTTTGTGCCATCTTCGACTCTTCGCCAAGTCTGCCCGCTGCTTTGGTTGCCATTGGCGATCAAACCGCGATCGCTTGGGAAATGGCTTGTGCCGGAACGGCTGACATATTCCATAATGCAACAGGTACAATTCGGATCGTACGTGCGTGGCTCGCCGAAGATTCGGCGAATCACCTGTTGAAGCTGGCATCCATTCTATCGTCGACCAAAAAAGAAATCGGGAAGATAAACATTCCAAGTGGAGATTTGGCAGTGTTTTGGGCACCTGAGTCAGGCCGAACAATTAAGCCTTTGGGAAATGCCAAAATTCAAAGGGTTAAGGCTACGGCAGTCTCAGGTTCAGCTGTTATCCCGAAGACTATAGGTGGGGGCT
>Ga0265319_1001140_pt1 | contig 16509 bp, 8 predicted proteins | sample 4824metaG_FD_192443 | JGI IMG/M metagenome (GOLD analysis project Ga0265319, IMG submission 192443) | Rhizosphere microbial communities from Carex aquatilis grown in University of Washington, Seatle, WA, United States - 4-8-24 metaG | ecosystem: Host-associated > Plants > Roots > Rhizosphere >...
GTCCGTCGAGCGCAACCACGTCCAGACCGAGACGATGTCCTTCCTCGACGAGGGCAACGGCGTGCGCCACCTCGCCCACAAGCTGGACCTCTACTCGCACATCGAGGCCTTCCTCTCGAAGAACCTTTAGCCCCGGGACCCGGGGGCGGGTCTACGGCATCTTGCCCGCGCGCAGGGTCACCAGGGCGCAGACCTTCGGGACGTACATGCGCGTCTCGGCCGGCAGGGCGGACGAGACGCCGGCAAAGTCGCTGGCGCCGCGCGAGGCCAGCAGCCGGCCCACGCGGCCCTCGCCGGCGTTGTAGGCGGCGAGCACCAGCGGCCAGGAGCCGAACCGGGCGAAAAGGGTGTGCAGGTAGCGGGCGGCGGCGCGCGCCGACTTCTCCGGGTCCGCCCGGTCGTCCGGCAGGAAGGTGGAGAGGCCCAGCGCGTGCGCCGTGTCGGGCATCAGCTGGAACAGCCCCTTCGCGCCGGCGGGGCTGCGGGCCGACGGGTTCAGGTTCGACTCGACCTCGGCGATCCAGGCGAGCTGCGCCGGCACTCCCTCCGCCCCGAACGCGGCCCTCAGGAGGGGCATGAGCGCCGCGGCCTCCGCCGGCACGGGGCGGTTTCGCTCGCGGCTCATCCAGAGGTCGAAGAGCGGAACCTGCGGCAGCGCCGCGCCGGTCCCCGGCAGGGCGGGCGCGTGCGCCCGGGCCACCGCCTGCTTTGCGGCCTCAATCTCGTCGATGCGAAGCTCCAGCCAGTCCGCGTAGTCCCCGTAGCCGGGAAGCGCCCGCAATGCGACGAGCGCGGCTTGCGCCTGGGGCTCAAATGTCGCGAGCTCGTCGAGCGAGTTGTTGTCGAGCGCGTGCTGCAGGCGGGCGGCGAACTTGTCCCACTCCTCCTTCGACGGAAACTCATACTGGTCCTTGACCTCGGGCGGCGCGTATTGGTCGAAGAGCTGCTGGCCCACGGCGTAGAGGTCGTCCGTGCTCAGGGTGGGGGAGGGCGACGGCGTCGGCGCCTGCGCGGCCGCCGAGAGCGCGCAAAAGGTCAGGCAGGGTATCCAGGACGGGCGCATGGCACCGGCAGCCTGCCGGGGAATTGGCGGCGGTACGAGCCTGGTCGCGTCGCCCTCTGTCGGCCTAGGCGGCGCTCGCCGAGGCAGGGAAGCGGGCCGGCTTTAACGATTTCTCAACGGTTTTGCGGCCACTCTTAATTAGGCGCAGCGCCCCTGCGGACTATAATGGGGCGCCTTCAACCCCGTGCCCGGACCCAGGATGCGAATCCGATACCCGTGAACACAAACAGGACCGCGCCCTGCCATTTCGAGTTCTGCTTCCCGAGGATGGACACGCTGCTGCTGGTGGAGGTGGAGGGGCGCGATGTCACCATTCGCGCGACGCGCGACACGTTCACCGAGCGGCAGAAGGACTTCTTCGTCCGCGAGCTCGCCGCCGAGGGCTTCATCCCGGAGGAGGCGCAGTGGTTCCGGGCCGAGGGGCCGAATTCGTGGCAGCAGGGCGTCCAGTGGCTGGTCGACTTCTCATGGCTCGAGATCGACCAGGCCGTGGTCGCCCGGACACGCCGGTGGATGCAGTCGGTCATCGCGCTGGCCTTCGTGTCCTCGGTTCTCCTGGTCGGGTTGGCCGCGACGGGCCACCTCGGCAACAGTCTTCCCGAGCCGCTGTCCCGCCACCCCCACGCCGTGCGCTGAGCGGCGCCCGGTGACGGTCCCGTGGCTCTTGTCCCGGCATTTCGGCTTCGGCAGCCGGCACCGCCCGCGAGCCCCTTTCACCCTCCACCGGCCGTTCGCGAATCCGCGGTTTTTCGTTTAAGATGGGCGATGCAAATTGGCATAGACAGCTTCGCATCCTCAGTCCCCGACCCGGCCACCGGCGTCACGCTCAGCCACGCCGAGCGGATGAAAAACCTCCTGGCCGAGATCGAGCTGGCCGACCAGGTGGGCCTCGACGTGTTCGGGATTGGGGAGCACCACAGGCGCGAATTCCTCGACGCGTCGCCGGCGGTCATCCTCGCGGCCGCGGCGGCCCGCACGAGCCGCATCCGACTGACCAGCGCCGTGAAGGTCCTGAGCGCCGACGACCCGGTGAGGGTCTTCCAGGACTTCGCCACGCTCGACCTGATCTCGCAGGGCAGGGCCGAGATCGTGGTCGGCCGCGGCTCGTTCATCGAGTCGTTCCCCCTCTTCGGCCTCGCGCTCGATGACTACGACGAGCTCTTCGCCGAAAAGCTCGACCTCCTCCTCAAGATCCGGGCGAGCGAGCGCGTCACGTGGTCCGGGAAGCACAGGGCTGCCCTGACGGGCCAGGGCGTCTACCCGCGGCCGCTCCAGGACCGGCTTCCCATCTGGCTCGGGGTGGGGGGCACGCCGCAGTCCTTCGTCCGCGCGGGCGAGCTCGGGCTCCCGCTCATGGTGGCGATCATCGGCGGCGAGCCGCACCGCTTCCGTCCGCTGGTCGACCTCTACCGTGAGGCCGGCCGCCTCGCGGGGCATCCCGCGGAGCGCCTCACGGTCGGCGTGCACGCGATCGGGTTCGCCGGGGACACGACGAAGGCGGCGGCGGACGACTTCTATCCCGGCTTCGCCCAGACCTTCACGAAGATCGGAAGGGAGCGCGGCTGGCCCGCCACGACCCGGGCCCAGTTCGACGCCACGCGCGGGCCGACGGGCGCCTACGTGATCGGCGACGCCCAGACCATCGCCGAGAAGATCCTCCACGTGAACAAGGCCCTGGGCGGCATCTCGCGGATCACCTTCCAGATGAGAGTGGCGACCATGCCGCATGCGAAGATGGCGCGGTCCATAGAGATCCTCGGGCGGGACGTCGCGCCCCTGGTCTCAAGGGCGCTCGCCTGAGGCGCCCTCCGGCGGGCGGCGTCATCTCGCGCGGAGCGCGATGAGCTTCCCATCGAAGCCCGCGGCTATGACCGTGTCGCCGGCCAGGGCGAGCGAGCCCGCGTAGCCGCCAAAACCGTTTTCGGGCGCGGCGGCGGCGAGCACCTGCCACCTGGGCGCCCCGGTCAGGCGGTCGAGGGCCATGATGCCGCCGACATGGGCGATCACCGTGCCCTCCATGTTCTGCGCGACCGTGCCCGTGAACACGCTGTCCCGCGTGACGAGCGGCGTGCCCCAGTCCAAGCCGTGGACGGGGGTGGACCAGCGCGCCTTTCCCGTCACCGGGTCGATCGCGGTCACCCTGCTGAAATCCGACGCCCCGACATAGATGAGCCCGTCGACAAGCGCGGGCGTCGACTCGACCCACGAGAACCAGTAGGAAAACCGCCACGCCGGCGACCCGTCCGCGAGGTTGAATCCGTAGAGCATGTAGTCGCGGCTGCCGACTATGAGAATCCCCCCGGCGACGACCGGGGTCGTCACGACGCCGCCCCCTGTCCTCACCCTCAGGGTCTCCCTGCGGGCCTGCCTGTCGAGGAGGACGACGGAGCCGTCCATCGTGCCGAACATGAGCGTGCCGGCGCCGAGCAGGCCGACCCCGGAGTACACCGGGGCCCCCGCGTCATGCCTCCAGAGGACGGATCCCGTGGCCGCGTCGACCGCGTAGAGGCCCCCGTCGCCGGAGCCGCAGTAGACCACGCCGTCCAAGAGGAGCGGCGTGGCGCTGCGGTGGTTGAACGTCGGGTTGTCGGGCGCCTTGGCGCCCGCGATCCCCTCGTGGAGCGGCGCGAGCCAGCGCAGCGAGCCGCGCGCACGGTCGAGCGCAATCAGGTTCTCCCGCGTGTCGAGCACGTAGACGGTCCCCGGCCCGACGACGGCGCGCCCGTCGATGGGGTTCGCTCCCTTCCATGTCCAGACCGCGGTGCCGTCGCCGGCGTTCACCGCATGAAAGAGCCCGGCCTTCGTGCCGAGGTAGATCATGGTGCCGGCCACCACCGGCGGGGCCCAGGTGCCGGCGCCCATGTCGTAGCTCCAGAGCGGGGCGGGGCCGGGGGGAAGGCGCTGCGGGGCCGGCCTGGGCGGGAAGGCGCGCCCGCGGGCGAGGGCGACGGGAAGCCTGGCCTTTCCAAACGTCCCGCTGAGCCGGTCCCCTTCGAGCAGGAGCTCGAGGTCGAACGCCGGCGTGATGCGGTAGCGGCCGCCGCCCTCGGCCTCCACCGGTATTCCAAACTCCGCGGCGTAGGTGAACATGTCAGGGAAGTTCATCTTGAAGGCCAGCGCGCCGCCCTTCTCGCGGTGAAACTCCAGGCCGAAGTCGGCCACGGTTCCCTGGGGCGCCGTGATGGTCCCGAGCCAGGTGCCCTCGATCGGGTCCGCGCCCGCGGGGGCGCCGAGGCTGACGGCCGCGAGGGCGAACAGGGCGAGGAGCGGGCGCGCCGCGGCCGTTGGAATCGAACGCGTGTGCATACCCGAGGGGATGACCGGCTCGCGTCCCGTTACAAATGCTCTGCGACGAACGGCTCGGGGCGGGGGACCGGCGGCGCCCCGCCGCGGACGAAAGGCGCCGCACCCACCGGATTGTTTGCACCCGCAGGATCCCCGGGTTGCCCGCGGCCCGACACCCATTTTCGGCTACCGCCGGTCAGGGCACGAGGACGTGCTTTCCCTTGAGCGCGCCGGAGGCGATGTCGCGGTAGAGCCCCGGCGCCTCGGCGAGGGGGTGTGGGGCGACCGCGGGCAGGGGAAGGTCGCCCCTCTCGATGGCCGGTGTCAGCGAGCCGAGGATCCCGGCCGTCTCCTCAAAGCTCAGCTTTAGGGAGTCCACCCCGATCAGCCTCGACTCGTTGTGGTAGAAGTCGACCAGGTTGAAGCCCACGCGCGGCTCGGGCGTGGAGGCGATCGCCACCTGGCGCCCGCGCCAGGCGAGCGACTTCAGGCACTCCTCAAACATCGCCCCTCCGATGAGGTCAAAGACGATGTCGACCCCCCGCCCGGCCGTCGCCGCCCGGATCCCGTCGGACAGAGCCGTGGCCTGGAGGTCGATCCACGACGCGACGGGCAGGTCCGCGGCCCTGGCGAGTGCGTCAGCGGACCGGACGGTGCCGTAGACCTTCGCGCCAAACCCGTGGGCGAGCCGCGCCGCGATGGCACCCACGCTCCCGGTGGTCCCGGTGATGAGGATGGTCTCCCCCTTCTGGATCCGCGCGGCGCTCACAAGCGCGGCCCAGGCCGTCATGTAGGCGACGCCGATCCCCGCACCCTGCTCGAAGCTCGCGTTTCGCGGCAGCGGCATTGCCGCGCCCCCGGGCAGGGTGAGGAATTCCGCATGGCTGCCGTCGCGGCCGAAGCCGAGGTTGCCCCCGGAGCCGAAGACGGAGCGGCCCACGAGCCCCGGAGGGCCCTCGGCCACGATGCCCGAGAAATCGCGCCCCGGGGTGCGCGGGACGGTCGTCCCGTGCATCAATCCCAGGACGTTCTTGATGTCGCTCGGGTTGATGGCCGCGGCCTTCACCCGGACGAGCACGTCGCCCGGCGCCGGCTTCGGCACGGGGACGTCCCGCACCGTAAGGGCGTCCAGGGAACCCGTCCTTTCAAACCTCAGGGCCTGCATGGTCGGAGGGCCTGGGTCCCTGCCCGGGGAATCGCGGGTGTGTCCTTGGGTTCCATTTCGGTTTCGCTGAAAAAAAGGATTGGGAATCCCGCGGCCCAAGGCACGACAATAGCTCGCGGGGAACGGCCGGGGGCGCCGCTTCCCGGCGAGGGGGCACGTAGGTGAGGACCCTTTATGATCCTTGGACCCGGTTTGTCATGCTAGCCTCGGGTCAGACTCCTCCTTCGTCCGCACCCCTGCGCGCGCCGGACGTCCCACTACGCCTTTTTACGCGAAATTGGCCAATATATCCACGCGGCATCCGTCAACATTGCCTTGTCAATGGGTTCCAATGGCATGGACCGGGGAACGCTCAAGGCGAGGGTCCCCCGAGATGTTTTCCATGCCTCACTCTGATCCGCCCGACAACCCGCCGCACTTCGCGGGGCCCTTGGCGTCGCCGGGTGCGACCCTCGCGGCTTGCGACCCGGACCCGCGGGAAAGGCGCCTCCCGTGAGGCTCCTCGGACGAACCGCGCTGCCGCTCGGGCTCATCTCGCTCGCGGGCGCCCCGCTCGCCCATGCGGGGGAGCCCGCGGGTAGCGTGATGGACTACACCAACCTCGCCGCGCCGCAGGTGGGCGACCATGCGCTGCGCGTCCTGACGCCGACGCTGCTTGAGCTGCGCCAGCTGAACACGAAGGCGCCCGATCCCGCGCCGGTCGCCACCTGGAACCTCGTGGACGCGAATGACCAGTTCGTCGCGCCCGCGGCGTCCGAGTTCGCGGTGACCGCGGGCGGCACCCCTGTCGCCGTCACGTCGGTCGGGTTCAGGCGCCGCCCCTTCTTCGCGGCGCTGAACACCTACGACCTGCGGATCGACAATGCGCTCTACCTGAGGCTCGCAGCGCCGGTCGCCGACGGCCAGGCGGTCGTGGTCACGAACCCGGACGGTACCATCTGGCCGCCCGGCGTCACCTTCGGCGTGACGGCGGACCCCCTGCGCTACAGCCCGGCGATACACGTGAACCAGGAGGGCTATGTGCCGTCGTTCACGAAGCTGGCGATGGTCGGCTACTACCTCGGCGACATGGGCGAGATGCCGGTCGCCCCCGCGAGCTTCAGCCTCATCGACGCGAACACCCAGGCCGTGGTGTTCCAGGGCCCGCTCGTCGTGCGCATGAGCATCGGCTGGACGACGACGCCGCTTCCCTACCAGGAGGTGTACTCCGCCGACTTCAGCAGCTTCACGACCCCCGGCGAGTACCAGGTCCAGGTCGCGGGCATGGGCGTCTCGCTTCCCTTCGCCATCAACGACGGCGTCGCGATGGCCTGGACCCGGACCTACGCCCTCGGCATGTACGAGCAGCGCAGCGGGTCCCCCGGCATCGGGCTCCCCTGGACGCGCTTCGCGCATCCCGCCGACCACACCGCGCCGGCGAGCGTGCCCGTCCCGGACACCAGCCCCTCCTTCGCCTTCACCTGGGCCACCATCAACAGCTACACGTCCCTGGTGACGACGGGCGGCCCCCCGATGCAGTTCCCGCAGTCGGCCCCGACGCTCACGAGCAACGAGACCTCCCTCTATCCCTTCGTCAACACGGGCGCGATCGACGTCTCGGGCGGCCACTGGGACGCGGGCGACTACAGCAAGTACACGGCGAACAGCGCGCAGCTGATCCACGAGCTCATCTTCGCCGTGGACAACGTGCCCGGGGTGTCGGCCCTGGACAACCTGGGCATACCCGAGAGCGGCGACGGCATCCCCGACGCCCTGCAGGAGGCCAAGTGGGAGGCGGACTTCCTGGTGAAGATGCAGGACGCCGACGGCGGCTTCTACTTCCTCGTGTACCCCATCAACGAGGAGTACGAGGGCGCCCTCCCGCAGAACGGCGAGGCGCAGGTGGTGTGGCCCAAGTCCACGTCGGTCACGGCCGCGGCGACGGCCGCGCTCGCCGAGGCGGGATCCTCGCCGGCCATGAAGAGGTGCTACCCGGCCCAGGCGGCCGCGTACCTGGCCGCCGCGCAGCGGGGCTGGGCCTTCGGCAACGCGGCCACCGGCAGGTTCGGAACGTCCCGCTACCAGAAGCTGACCTTCTACTCCGACGACTGGCAGGACAACGACGAGTACGCGTGGGCGGCCGCGGCCCTCTACGCCGCCACGGCAGACCCGGCCTACCAGGCCCAGCTCTTCGCCCTCTTCCCCAATCCCGCCGACAACACCACGTTCCGCTGGGGCTGGTGGTCCATGGCCGAGGGGTGGGGCAATGCCATCCGCGACTACGCCTTCGCCGCCTCGAGCGGGCGCCTGCCAGGGGCCAGCCTCGACGCCGCGTACCTGGCCGCGTGCCGCGCCCAGATCACCGGCGCGGGTGACAACGTCGTCGCGTGGACGGACGACTACGCCTACGGCACGCCGTTCCCCGTGGAGACGAGGGCCGTGATCGGGGGAGGGTGGTACTTCTCGCTCGACCAGGCCTCCGACGCCGCCGTGGCCTACCTGGTGAGCCCCGATCCCTCCTACCTGGAGGCCCTCGTGACGGCCATGGACTACGAGGGGGGCACGAACCCGGTCAACGTCGTGTTCCTCACGGGCCTCGGCCTCAAGCGCCAGCGCAACATCGTCGACCAGTTCGCCGTGAACTCACGGCGCGTCCTGCCGCCCTCGGGCATCCCGATCGGCCAGGTCACGGCCGGCTTCGAGTTCCTGAGCAGCTACGGGCCCGAGCTCAACGAGCTCTGCTTCCCGACGGACGACGGCTCGACGAACATCTACCCGGTCTACGACCGCTGGAGCGACGCCTACAACGTGACCCAGGAGTTCATCACGGTGAACCAGGCGCGCAGCTTCATGTCCTCGGCCCTCCTCGCGTCGCTCACGGCGAGCTCGGCCGGCCCCTGGACCGCCCCGGCCGCGACCATCGCCGTGCCGGCCCAGAGCGTCCCGCTGAACACGCCGGTCACGCTGAGCCTTCAGGCCGGCGGGCTCGACCTCACGGGTGCACGCATCGTCTGGGAGGGCCGGGACCAGCAGCCCGCCTTCGGGCAAACCTTCACGTTCACGCCCGTCAACAACGGCGACCAGTGGGCCGAGGCCGAGGCCGAGTGGCCGGACGGCCGCCGCGCGTTCGCGGAGAATGACTTCCAGGCAAACGGCGTCGTCCAGGTGTGGATCGACGACGCGTTGCCCGCCGGCGCGCAGGCGACCTCCGACGGCGGGGACAACTGGAACTGGGTCTCGTCCAGCCCGACCCCCGAGATGGGAAGCCTGGAGTTCCAGACCGCCGTCGCCGCCGGGCTCCACGAGCTGTCGTTCACCGGGGCGACCCAGTCCGCCCTGCAGGTCTTCGCCGGCGACAGCCTGTTTGCCTGGGTCTACATCAACAGCGCGAGCCCGCCCTCGGAAATCCTCATCGCCTGGTACGACGGCTCGTCGTGGGAGCACCGCGCCTACTGGGGCGCCAACACCATCACCTACGGCACGAACGGGAGCGCGGGCCGCTATTATGCCGGGCCCCTTCCCGCCATGGACCAGTGGGTGCAGCTCTCCCTTCCGGCCAGCGCCGTGGGGCTCGAGGGGTCCGCCGTGAGCGGCATGGACTTCTCGCTCTACGACGGGGGAGCCACGTGGGACGCCATTGGAAGGTCGTCCCTTGGGGCGCCTACCCCGACGCCTACTCCCACAGGGTCGCCCACGCCGAGACCGACGCCCACGCCGAGTCCGACCCCGTCCCCGACGCCCACCCCGTCACCGACCCCGAGCCCGTCTCCCACCCCGACGCGGTTGCCCACGCCCACCCCAAGGCCGACACCGACCGCGAAGCCGAGTCCGACCCCCGCGCCGAGTCCGACCCCGGGAATAACGCCGACGCCGTCACCCACCCCGACGCCATCGTCGACACGGGTGCCCACGCCGACGCCGCGGCCGACACCGACGCCCGTGCCGAGCCCGACGTCGGGAAGCACGTCGACCCTGTCACCGACCCTCGCGCCCACGCCGACACCGTCACCCACGCCGACTTCGTCACCGACACCGACGCGGGTGCCAACACCGACGCCAAGGCCCACGCCGACGCCGTCACCCACGCCGAGTCCGACCCCGAGCCCAACCCCGTCCCCGACGCCGTCGCCGACATGAGGGGAGTCGTCGACCCTCGGGCCGCGGTAGTTCCTGCGCGCTTGCCGCGGGTTGGTGCTTCTTCTCTGTGCTTGCCGTCGCGGAACTAGATTAGGGAACGTCGTAGACCTCGACGAGCGCGACCCCCGTCCCGCCGTTGGCGCCGGAAACCTGGACCGTGTACGGGCCGGGGCTGAGGGTGAGCAGCATGGCCGAGTCGCTGCTCGCGGGATCAGGCCAGGGAAAGGCGCCGACCAGCGAGGCGACGGAGCTGACCGCCTGGTTCCCCGCCCAGCCCGCGTTCGAGGCGACAAGGGTCGAGTTGGAATACAGCGAGAGCTGCGGCTGCGAGAGCAGGCCCGGGACATTGTAGGCAGCGAGCGCCGGGCCCGAGGCGCGGATGAGCACGGTCTTCGCGCTGTTGCCGCCGATCACGAATCCCGCGATCAGTATGCCGCCCCCGGTCCCAACGTCGACGCGGGTCGACACGTTCATGAGCCGTGGCGACGCGGCGGTGTAGGACTGCGCGGGCGTAGCGTCGTAGACCTCCGCCAGCGCAATCCCGGTGTCGCCGGACTCGCCGGTGATGTTTGCCGTGTAGCTGCCGGCGGCCAGCGTCGGCACGAGGGCGGCGTCGTGGCTCGCGGTGTTGGTCCAGGCGAAGGCCCCCAGGGCCGCGGCCTCGCCCGAGATTGCCGCGGATCCGCCCCATCCCGTGTTGGCGGAGATCAGGCTGGGCTGCGACCCGGTCGCGTAGAGCTGCAGCTGGGGATCGGCAAGCGCGCCCGCGACGTTGAAGGCGCCGAGCGCGGGGCCGGACCCGCGGACAAGGACGGGCTCGGATCCCGACGTCCCCGGCCCGCCGACCACGAATCCGGTGATGAGGATGTTGCCCCCGGTCCCGACATTCGCCCTGCAGGAGACGTTGATCAGGCGACCGGGATTCGCGGTGTTCTCGACAGTGAGAAGGGCGCCCGCGGTCTCGACGGAACCCGCGGGCGTCGTGACGAGGCAGGAATAGACGCCGGCGTCCGGGGCGACGGCGTGGCCGACGACGAGGGTGGAGCCCGTCGCCCCGGCGATCGGTACGCCCCCGAGCAGCCATTGGTAGCCCGTGGACGAGACGGATGCCGAGGCGCGGGGGGACGCCCCGGGCTTCGACCCGGTGGTCGCGGTCGATCCGCCCGCGCCCACGCTGAACACCACGGTGCTGCCGCTGGCCACCGTCTGGGGCTGCGGCTGGGAGGACACGGTGGGCGCAGCCGACGCGTTGGCCGCGTTGATCGCGAGGGAGGCCGGAGCGCTTGTGACGGCGCCCGAGGAGTTCGTGACCGTGACCGTGTAGGAACCCGCGTTGGAGGATTGCGCCCCCGTGACGAGCAGGACGGGTCCCGTTGCCCCCGCGATCGGCGTGGCGCCGAGGTTCCACTGGTACGAGAGAGGGGGCGAGCCCGTCGCCTCGACGAGGAAGGCGGCCGTCGCCCCCGTGTTGGCCGTCTGGGGCGCGGGCTGCAGGGTGATCGCCGGCGGGACCCCGGAGGCGTAGACATTGAAGACGACCGTCACATCCGGGGCGGCCGAGAATCCCGGGATGGCCTCCTGGCTGACCACGATGGTCACGGTCCCCGGGGCCCCCGTAAGGGTCACGATGTTTCCGTCGATCGTCGCCGGGCCGCTCAGCACCGTGTAGGTGACGGGGGCGTCCGAGTTCGTTGTCACCGAGAGCGCAAAGGGCGCGGCGCTTGTCAGGACGTTGGGCGGCTGGACGACCGTGAGCGTCTCGGGCGTGAGCGGCTGTGACGAGAAGATGATCTGGGACTGGCCGGTGATGGGGTTGGGCGTCGTCTCGGTCGCCGTGACGGTCCATTGGCCCACGGAGTTGAACGTGGCCTGCACCGTGGCCGTCCCGTTCGCGAAGGTGACGGCCTGGGGCAGCCCCGAGATCTGGGAAGTGAGTGCGACGACTCCCGAGTATCCCGGCACCGGTGCATCCTGGGCGTTGACCGCGGTGACCGTTATCGTCGCGGTTGAGCCGACTAGCACCGTGTTCGGGGTATTGAAAACGAAATGGGTCGCCGTCCCGAGGCTTACGGCGATCGGCGTTCCCCTCCGGATCCTTCCGTCCTCGACGTAAAGGTTGCCCGCTCCGTCGACGGCGATCCCGCCGGGGCTCCTGAAGGTCGCGCCATCCCCGATCCCGTCGAAGCTGGTTTCGTACGGAAAGGGGGTATCGGAGTTGCCGGCTATGGTGGTTACACTCCCCCCGGCGGCGATCTTTCGGATCGTCAGGTAGGTTGAGTCGACGACAAACACGTTTCCCGACGCGTCGGCAGTGATCCCGCCCATCTCCTGGAGCCTCGCGGCCGGGCCCGTGCCGTCCTGGTGGCCGTATTGTCCCGCCGTTCCCGCGAGGGTCGACACCAGCCCGGAGGGCGTGATCTTGCGAATCGTATAATTTCCCTGGTCGACCACGTAGATGTTTCCTGAGGCATCGGAGGCGAGGGAGGTCGGCTCTTGAAACCGAGCGGCCGAACCTTGGCCATCCGCGCTTCCCGCCTGGCCGGTGGAACCGGCAAACGTGGACTGGACCCCGAAGGGCGTGATCTTCTGGATCGTTTGGCGTTGGAAGTCGGAGAAATAGACGTTCCCGGAGGGATCGACCGCGATCCCGCCGGGTGAGAGCAGCTGAGGGTTCCCCGTGCCGGCGATCCGCGTCACGTTGCCCGCGGGAGTGACTTTCCAGACGTCGAAATAATCGCAGACATATACGTTGCCGATTGCGTCGACCGCGGCCGCAGTGGCGAAGGTGAAATCGGCGCCCGGGTCCGGCCTCGTCCCCACGGCGCCCTGCGGCGTGACCGTGTTGATGGTCGAGTCGACATCGACGAGGTAAAGGGTGCCTGTGCAATCGATTGCCAACGCCCCCCCGATACTCGGCACCGACAGGGAGTTCCCCATGCCGTTTGCGTCGCCGAATCCGGGTGGACTCCCGAAAAAGCTCGTGAAGGAATACCCGGTCACGTCTCCCGGGGGGACGGCGGAGACAGTGAGGGTGGATGCGGCGCTGGTGGCGGATCCCGAGCCGTTGGACACCACGGCCCTGAACTCGGCCCCGGACAGCGACGTCGCGGCCGAGGCGATTGCGAGCGTCGCGGTGCCGGAGCCGCTGAAGCCGCCCCCGTCCACCAGGTTGCTCCAAGTGGAGCCGCTGTTCGTCGACTCCTGCCATTGGTATGTGGGAAGCGGGTCCCCTGCCGAGCCGACGGTGAAGCTGAGGGCCTGCCCGGCAAGGCCGACCACGCCTGGGGTCTGCAGCACGACACCCGAAAGGTAGTTGACGGTAAGCGTGGCCGTGTTTGAGACGGCCGGGATCGTGCCGTTGTCGACGACGCACTCGTACTGGCTTCCGTCAAGGGAGCCCGTGGCGCCGGTGATGGTGAGCGTGCTCGTGGCGGTCCCGCTGTACGGCCCACCGTCGGAAAGGGCGGTGAAGGTGCCCGTCGAGGGGTCCAGCACCTCCCACTGGTAGTCCAGCGGCGCGCCGCCGGTGGCGGTGACCTGGAACGTTGCGTTCTGGCCGGCCCCTACGGTCGCGCTCTGGGGCTGGCTTGAGACGGCGGGCGCGCTTTCCGACTGGGGCATTCCCTTCCGGATGGTCTTGTTGAAGAGTTCGGCCGCGTAGAGGTTGCCCGCAGCGTCGACGGCGATGCCCACCGGATGGTTGAACAGCGCGTTGCTTCCTATCCCGTCGGCCGAGCCCGCGACTGCGGCGCTCCCGCCCACCGTGGTGATCGCGCCCCCGGGTGTGATCTCGCGGATGGTGTCGTTGTCGGACACGAAGACGTTGCCGCTTGCGTCAACGGCGACGCCCGCCGGCGCCACGAACTGCTGGGGCCTCCCGGCCAGCGTGGTCACCGCGCCCGAGGGCGTGACCTTTCGGACCTCTCCGTTGCCCGTGTCCGCCACATAGACATTGCCCGCGCCGTCCACGGCCACGGCCGAGGGATTGAAGAACAAGGCCGCGCTGCCGACGCCGTCCGTGTTCCCCGACTCCGCCCCGGAATCGCTCCCGGCCAGCGTCGTCACCACGCCGGCCGGGGACACCTTCCGGATGCTCTGGTCGTACATGTCCGCGACGTAGACGTTGCCCTGCGCGTCCACCGCTATGCCCATCGGGTAGGAGAACCGGGCCGCGGCCCCGGTCCCGTCGGGGCTGCCGGCATTCGAAGGGTTGCCTCCCGCGAGGAGGGAAACGACCCCTCCCGGGGTCACCTTGTCGATCGTCCCGTGGAGCTCGTCGGCCACATAGACATTTCCGGAGGCGTCAACCGCCACGCCCTGGGGGCCGTTGAAATTGTAATTCGGATAATAAGGGACGAAGGTGCTTACCGTTCCGCCGGGGGTGATCGCACGGATTGAATTGTTTCCATTGTCGCTGACATAGACGGTACCCGAGGCGTCCACGGCGACGAAGCTGGGGGAGCTGAACACGGCGGCCACGCCGGTGCCGTCCAGGTCGCCAGAGATCCCCGCGGTGCCGGCCAGCGTCGTGAAGTCGTAGGCGGTGACGGTCAGCCGGGGTGTCTCCGGACCGGCATGGCCAGCGACCGTTGCAAACAGGGCCGCAGCCACGCCCAGGCCGCGCCGGACGCCGACCGGCCGCGGTCCTGTCGAGGGAAGGTCGCCGTGAGCGAGCATTAGTCGGCTTTCCAAGAGGAGGAAAATCAAGCCCGAGACCAGCCTCCAATTTACGCGATTCCACTGTCCCGGATGGGAAACGCGCGTGGGTCAAGCGATTGCAAAACGGCCTGGCAGGAATGGCAGAGGTGCCGGGACCTGAAAAGGGTGCCCATACCCGGGGTCTTTCGGCGCCGCAAATCAACCCGCGGCCGCACTCCCCCGGGGGCGGGGATGGACCATCGCTACTCTGCGGCCAGCGTGACGGCCTCAGTCGTACCGAATTTTCTCGGGAAAGGCGCGTACGCCGCCGCAAGCACCGAAGGGATCGCCGCGAACATCACGATTATGAAGTAGGCCTTGTAGCCGAAATGATCCGCCAGGGGGCCGCTGATCATCTGCGTGGGCACGAGCATCAGGTTCATGAGCGCGGTGCAGTACGCATAGTGCGTCATGTGGTACTTCCCGGGCGAGATCTGCTGCATCATGTAGAGCATGTTGGCCACGAAGCCGAAGCTGTACCCGAACTTCTCGACTGTCACGAGGGAGCCGATCGTCCAGAGCGAGAGCGCGTGGCCGGGCACGGCAAGTTGGGAGAGGATGACGAAGGTCACGTGCGGGATGTTCAGGAGCAGCGCCATGAAGATGAGCGTGCTGCGCTTCAGGCCGTACCTTGCCATGAACGCGCCCCCGAGGAGGCCCGCAAAGAGGCTCACGAAGGTGCTGACCGTGCCGTCGATGATGCCCTTCTCCTTGAGCGACAAGCCGACGCCCCCGACGGCGTGGGCGGCCTGCAGGAAGAGCGGCCCCTCGATCAGGAGGAGGCCCTCCGAGCTCCGGTAGAGGAACACGAAGAGCAGCATCCCCCATATCTTGTCCTTGCGGAAGAAGTCGGTGATGGAGTCCCTGAACGTGGCGCCAATCTCTCCCAGGCCCTTCGGCCGCACCGTAATGGAGCCCGTGGGGAGGATGAACCAGTGGTAGACCGCCAGCACGCAGAGTGCCGCCGCGGCGAGGCCCAGGGCCCAGCCCCAGGCTGCGTTTGCGGACATGCCGTGGTCCTGCTTCATAGAGCCCGCCGCCCACACCACCACCGCCGTGGCAAACAGGCGTCCGACGTTCCAGAAGACGCCCTGGACGCCGATGAACTTGGCCTGGCGGTGGGGGTCCAGCGTGGTGATATAGATGCCGTCCACGCAGATGTCCTGCGTGGCCGAGGCGAAGGCCATCACCCAGAGGACCGCTATCGAGATCTGGAAGTAGTTCGGGAGCGGGAGCGCCACCGCGATGGCGCACAGGAGCGCCGCGATGACGATCTCCATCGACAGGACGAAGAACTTCTTCGTCCTGTACATGTCGAGGAAGGCCGCCCAGAGGGGCTTCAGCGACCACGCGATCCCGATGCTCGCGGTGGCAAGCGTGATCTCGCCGTCCGAGTGCCCGAGATCCTTGTACATGGTCCCCGCCACCCAGATCACCAGGGCAAAGGGAATGCCCTCGGACAGGTAGGAACTGGGCACCCAGCTCCAGGGGTTGCGAACTCGGGCTGCGGGGGAACTCATGCGGAGTAGGGGGTACCCGATGAGACCGGCCTCATTCCCAATGGCAAGGCTGCGGAGCCATGAGCAACGCCTTAGAGACCGGAATAAAATGGCGGAGGTGCCGGGATTTGAACCGGCGCTCCGCGCCAAAGCTAAGTTGCCAGCTGACCGCGATTTAGTTGAGCGCAAATAGAAAGGAACGAGAAGCAACGTGTGTGGAAACGAAGCAAGGAGAAGGCAAGACCATGCATTCTGGCAATTCTTGGCAATGTGGGTCCGGATCGAATCGGGCTTGGGCCGTGAGGGCGGCCTTCGTCTGCCAACAACGTTGACGCTCAGTCCCATGAACGCCCCTGGTCCAACGGGCGCCGATATCAAAGTGTGACGCCGTTTCGAGTCGCGGCATGCGCAGCTTTCGGTTCGGATTCCGATCCAAAGTGAATTCGAAGCAGATTGCCGCAAAAGAGCGCCGGCCGTGAACTTGATGCCGGCCGTGCGCGTTTCATTGCTTTTGTTTTTGGCCTTGGCGCAGGTTCCCCTCGGCCTTGCGCAGATGCAGGTGGTTGCGAAGTACGAGGGTGAAATGCTGCCGGTCGTGGATTGCCGTGACGCATACCTCTACGTCCAAAAGGACGGAGACAGGGAAAAGACCGGCATTGACGATTACACGATGCGCCCGGCCA
>Ga0265319_1001142_pt1 | contig 16503 bp, 15 predicted proteins | sample 4824metaG_FD_192443 | JGI IMG/M metagenome (GOLD analysis project Ga0265319, IMG submission 192443) | Rhizosphere microbial communities from Carex aquatilis grown in University of Washington, Seatle, WA, United States - 4-8-24 metaG | ecosystem: Host-associated > Plants > Roots > Rhizosphere >...
CCTCACCCGGAACCGGATCTTCGTCGACCGGACGGCCGGCATCGGCGTGATCTCCAAGGAGGACGCGATCGCGTACGGCCTCACCGGCCCAAACCTGCGGGCGAGCGGCGTGCCGCTCGACCTGCGCAAGGACAAGCCGTACAGCGGCTACGAGAAGTACGAGTTCGACGTCGCCGTCGGCACGAAGGGGGACGGCTACGACCGCTACCTCGTCCGCGGCGAGGAGATGCGCCAGTCGGTGCGCATCATCCGCCAGGCGATCGCCAAGTTCCCGGAGGGCAAGTGGTACGCCGAGGACGCGAGGCGCATCATCGCCCCGCCCAAGGACAAGGTGCTCACCTCCATGGAGGAGCTGATCCAGAACTTCATGATCGTCACCGAGGGGCCGCAGATGCCCGCCGGCGAGGTCTACTTCGAGGCCGAGAACCCGAAGGGCGCCCTCGGCTTCTACATCGTCTCGAAGGGGGGCGGCGTCCCGTGGAGGCTCAAGATCCGCGCCCCCTCGTTCTGCAACCTCTCGATCCTGCCCAAGGTGTGCGTGGGCGCGCTGATCTCCGACGTGGTGGCCATCCTGGGCTCCCTCGACTTCGTGATGGGGGAGTGCGACCGCTGATGAAGCTCTCCGCCGAGACGCTCCGCGGGATCGACGAGGTCATCACGCACTACCCGGTGAAGCGAAGCGCCGCTCTCCCGCTCCTGCACCTCGTCCAGGAGGACCAGGGCTTCATCTCCGCCGAGGCGATCGAGTGGATCGCGGCCAAGCTGGAGCTCCAGCCGATCAACATCTACGAGCTCGTCACGTTCTACCCCATGTTCCGGCAGAAGCCTGCGGGGCGCAGGCACATCAAGGTCTGCCGCACGCTCTCCTGCGCGATCATGGGCGGCTACCGCACGTGCGCGGAGTTCCAGAGGCAGTTCGGCACCGGCCTCGGCGAGGTCTCCCCCGACGGCGAGGTGACGGTCGAGTTCGTGGAATGCCTCGCAAGCTGCGGGACGGCCCCGGTCGTCATGATAGACGACCAGCTCCACGAGAAGGTGGACCAGGCCAAGGCCCGTGAGCTCTCCGACAGGATCAAGGCGGAGAGCCGCGCAACCGCAGGCACCCGCTGACACCGCCCATGCCCTCCCCCGAACAGCACCGGCTCATCTTCAGGCACATCGACGAGGCCGGCTACTCGAACGACCTCGCCTGCTACGTGAGGAACGGCGGTTACGAGGTCCTTAGGAAATCGGTCCTGCGCAAGCCCGAGGAGCTGATCGACGAGGTGAAGAAGTCCGGCCTCAGGGGCCGCGGCGGCGCGGGGTTCCCCTGCGGCACCAAGTGGTCCCTCGTCGACCGCAAGAGCGGAAAGCCGATCTACCTCGTGGTGAACGCGGACGAGTCGGAGCCGGGCACCTTCAAGGACCGCTACATCATCCACAGGGATCCCCACCAGATGATCGAGGGGATCATGATCAGCTGCTTCGCCAACAAGGTGGAGCGCGCCTACATCTACATCCGCGGCGAGTTCCCCGAGGGGGCCAAGATCCTGGAGAAGGCGATCGCGGAGGCCAGGTCCGCCGGCTTCACGGGCCCGAACATCCTCGGGAGCGGCTACGGCTGCGAGATCTACGTCCACCGCGGGGCGGGCGCCTACATCTGCGGGGAGGAGACGGGGCTGATCGAGTCGCTCGAGGGCAAGCGGCCCTATCCGCGCATCAAGCCGCCGTACTTCCCGGCGGTCCTCGGGCTCTACCAGTGCCCGACGATCGTCAACAACGTCGAGACGCTCTGCCACGTGAAGCACATCGCGGACATGGGGGGCGAGGCCTACTCCAGGATCGGCACCCCGGGCAACACGGGGACTCGCATCCTCTGTGTCTCGGGCCACGTGCGGCGCCCCGGCTACTACGAGTTCGAGGTCGGCAAGGTGACGATGGGCCAGCTCCTGAACGAGGTGTGCGGCGGCCCGCTGCCCGGCCGGACCTTCAAGGCCGTCATCCCGGGCGGCTCGTCCGCCAAGGTGCTGCGGTTCGGCGAGCGCTACAAGGGCAAGAGGAAGGCCGGCGCCGAAATGGTCGACTACGACTGGGGCGTCGAGGACATCCCTATGGACTTCGACTCGCTGGCGATGATCGGCTCGATGGGCGGCTCGGGCGGCGTCATCGTCATGGACGACTCAACCAGCATGGTCGAGGCGCTCGGCAACATCAACGCGTTCTACTCCCACGAGAGCTGCGGGCAGTGCACGCCCTGCCGCGAGGGCTCGCTCTGGATGAAGAAGATCACGGCTCGCATGGTGCACGGCGAGGCGAGGCCCGAGGACGGCCCGCTCCTGAAGAGCGTCGCCGACCAGATCGCCGGGCGCACGATCTGCGCCTTCGGCGAGGCGTGCGCGTGGCCGACCCAGAGCTTCATCGCCAAGTTCGGCGACGAGTTCAAGGGCTACGCCGAGGCCAAGAAGGCGCCGAGGCCCGACGGCGTCCCCGAGCTCGTCTAGAGGAACCTCCCCGCACCCGATGATCCAGCCCTCCTCACCCGACATGGTCACCGTCAACATCGACGGCAGGGAGATCGCCGTCCCGAAGGGGACGAACGTGATCGAGGCCGCGCGCCGGGCGAGCGTCGACGTCCCGTTCTACTGCTACCACCCGAAGCTCACGGTCGTCGGCAACTGCCGGATGTGCCTGGTCGAGCTGGGGATGCCCGCGGTCGACCCCGCCACCAAGGCGCCGGTGATGGACCCGGCGACCGGCAAGCAGAAGATCAACTGGGGGCGGGGCCCGACGATCGCCTGCGCCGCCAACGTCGCCCCGGGGATGCACGTGCGCACGACGTCCCCCGTCGTGAAGGAGTGCCGCGAGGGCGTGATGGAGTTCCTCCTCATCAACCACCCGCTCGACTGCCCGATCTGCGACCAGGCCGGGGAGTGCAAGCTCCAGGAGCAGTCGACAGGCTACGGCAGGGGCTACTCAAGGTTCGTCGAGCAGAAGAACGTGAAGCCGAAGCGCACGCTCCTCGGGCCGCGGGTGATGCTGGACGACGAGCGCTGCATCCTGTGCTCGCGCTGCGTGCGGTTCTCGAAGGAGATCGCCGGGGACGACGTCCTCGGGTTCACCGACCGCGGCAGCTACAGCACGCTGACCTGCTACCCGGGCAAGAAGCTCGAGAACAACTACTCGCTCAACACCGTGGACATATGCCCCGTGGGGGCGCTCACGAGCACGGACTTCCGCTTCAAGATGCGCGTCTGGTTCCTGAAGCAGACGAACAGCATCGACACAGAGTCGAGCGTGGGCGCCAACACGGTCGTGTGGTCGCGCGAGGGCGCCGTCTACAGGATCACGCCGCGCCAGAACGACGGCGTGAACGACACGTGGATGGCCGACAGCGGCCGGGTCCTCTACAAGGAGATCCGCTCGCCCGGCCGCCTGGCGTCTGTCCGCGTGGACGGCTCCGAGAGCGCCCTGGACTTCGCGGTCAAGGCCGCCGCGGATCTCCTCGCGGCGGGCGGGGTGGCCGTCGTCGGGTCCGGGCGCAGCTCGGTCGAGGAGCAGTTCCTGACGGCGAGGCTCGCCGAGGCCGCGAAGGCCCGCTCCTGGCTCGTCCCAAGGGTGGGGGAGGGCGACAAGCTCCTCGTGTCCGCCGACAGGAATCCCAACGTGCGCGGCGCGCTGGTCACGGGCCTCATCGCAGCCCTGCCGTCGGCGGGCCTCGACGCGCTTGGCAAGGGAATCGACTCCGGGGCCGTGCGGACGGTCGTCTCCGTCGGCGAGGACCTCGCGGCGGCGGGACTCAGCGCGGCCCAGATCGCGAAGGTCTCCGTCATCCACATGGGAACGCACGCCAGCGCGACCAGCGAGGCCGCGCGGGTCCTCTTCCCGACCCTGACCGTCTTCGAGAAGAACGGGACGTTCGTGAACCAGCAGTTCCGGATACAGCGCTTCGCCAAGGCCGTGCCGGGCCCCGTGGGCGCGGCGGACGACCTCGTCGTCCTGGCGAGGCTTGTCGCCGCCGCGGGCGGCCCCGTCCTCGGCGCCGACGTCGGGAGCCTGTGGCCGGCGATCGCCGCCGGCGTCCCGGCGCTCGCCGCCATGAACTACGGGAACATCCCGGACACGGGGCTCCTCCTGGACGGCACGCCGTGGGCCGGCCTTCCCTACGCCGAGGGCCCGACGCTCCACTTCAAGCCGGCCGCGGCGACGCAGGAGGCCCCCCGTGTCTGATTTCTTCTTCGGGCTGCCGACGTTCGTGCAGGCTCTGGCCAAGGGCCTGGCCGTCGTCCTCGTCGTCTTCCCGGTCGCGGCGGCGTGCTCGATGGCGGAGCGCAAGGTCTGCGCCTGGATCCAGAGCCGCCCCGGCCCGAACCGCGCGCTGCCGCCTTTCCTCGCATGGGTCCCGGGAATCGGGATCCCCCAGCGCCTCGGGCTCTTCCAGCTGGCGGCCGACGGGGCCAAGTTCCTCTTCAAGGAGGAGCCCCTGCCGGACCACGTCCACAAGTTCTACTACACGCTGGCCCCGGTCGTCGCGATGGTCCCCGCGTTCACGACCGTCACCGTCGTCCCGTTCGGCGCCTACATCGCCTCTGGGGGCGCCGTGGTCCCGCTCATCCTCGCCAACGTGGACGTGGGCATCCTCGCGGTGTTCGCGGTCGCTTCGCTCGGGATCTATTCGCTCATCCTCGCGGGCTGGGCGTCCAACTCGAAGTACCCCTTCCTCGGCGGCGTGCGCGCCTCGGCGCAGCTCATCTCCTACGAGCTCTCGATGACCCTCTCGGTGCTGCCGGTCTTCCTCTGGGTGAACGCCCCCGGCTCGGCCGGCACGCTCAGCCTTGCGCGGGTCGTGGAGTTCCAGAGCGGCTCGCTTCACTCCGGCTGGGGCGGCGCCTGGTTCCTCCTCACGATGCCGGTCTCCGCGTTCATCTTCGCCGTGGCCCTCTTCGCCGAGACCAACCGCCAGCCCTTCGACATGCCCGAGTCGGAGTCCGACCTCGTGGGCGGCTTCCACACGGAGTACGGCGCGTTCAAGTGGTCCCTTTTCTTCGTCGCCGAATACGCCAACATGATCGTCGGCTCCGCGGTGTTCGTCCTGCTGTTCCTGGGGGGCTGGAACATCCTGCCCTGGGTGCCGTTGGCCTCGATGCTCCGTGGCCTGAACCACGCGACCGGCTGGGCGCTGTGGCTGCACCCCTTGGTCGCCGGCCTCGTCTCGATGGCCATCTTCGCCGGCAAGGTCCTCTCGCTCATCTTCGTCTTCATGTGGGTGCGCTGGACGGTGCCGCGCTTCCGCTACGACCAGGTCATGAGGCTGGGCTGGCAGAAGCTCCTGCCCCTCTCGATCGCCAACCTGATCGCCTACACCGTGGGCATCTACTTCCTCCAGGGATAAACCCAACCGCCATGGCCGTCATCGAAGTCAAACGCAGGGCCCTCTCGCTGGTGGAGCGAACGTACCTGCCGAACCTCCTCGCCGGGCTCAAGACCACGCTCAAGCACCTCGTCGGCCCCTCGGAGACCATGGAATACCCCGAGCAGCGCCCGGCGATATCGCCCGGCTACCGCGGCGTGCCGACGCTCGTCAAGGACCCGCACGGTCGCGAGAAGTGCGTCTCCTGCCAGCTTTGCGAGTTCGTGTGCCCGCCGAAGGCCATCCGCATCACGCCGGGCTCGGTGGCCGCGGGCGCGGGCGTCGACAACGTCGAGAAGGCGCCGCAGGCCTTCGACATTGACATGCTGCGGTGCATCTACTGCGGCCTCTGCGAGGAGGTCTGCCCGGAGGAGGCGATCTTCCTGCAGAACCAGTACTCCATGTCGGGGTACACCCGCGCCGAGATGGTGAACCACAAGGACCGCCTCTACGAGCTCGGCGGGACGCTCCCCGACAGGCATTTCAAGTGGGAGGTCAAGAAGGCCGCCGAGGAGGCCGCGGGCGGCCACCACTAGGGGACGCGCACGATGGAACACATCGCCTTCACCGGACTCTCCGTCTTCACCCTCGCCTTCGCGGCGGGCGTTGTCCTGAGCAAGAACGCCGTGAACGGCGCCATGTGCCTGCTTCTCTGCCTCGCGGGGGTGGCGGGCCTTTTCCTGCAGCTGCACGCCTACCTCCTGGCGTTCATCCTCATCCTCGTCTACGCGGGCGCCGTCGTCGCCCTCTTCCTCTTCATCATCATGCTCCTCGACATGCAGGGGGGCCAGCCCGTGCGCCTGCGGGGCCTCCAGGCGTTCGCGGGCGCGGTCGCCGCCGGCCTCCTCGTCACGGGCCTGAACCTCCTCGCAGTCCGGGGCCGCCTCTTCGACACGCCCCCGGACGGCCACTCGGTCGGCGCCTCGCTCAGGCTCTACTCGTACCAGCTCTTCACGACCTACCTCCTGCCGGTTCAGGTGATGGGGTTCCTGCTCCTGATCGCGATGCTCGGGGTCATCGTCCTGAGCAGGCGCACGCGCGAACCGGAGGACGCCCCATGACGCCAGCGCTGGAGGCCTATGTGATGCTGAGCGCCGCGCTCTTCGCGATCGGGTTCCTCGGCGTCCTCGTGCGCCGCAACACGCTCGTCATCTTCATGTGCCTCGAGCTCATGCTCGTCGCCGCGTCGCTGGCGCTCGTGGCGTTCTCGCGCTTCAACGGGACCGAGGACGGTGACGTCTTTGTCTTCTTCATCCTCACGGTGGCGGCCGCCGAGGTCGCGGTGGGGCTCGCGATCATCGTGGCGCTCTTCCGCGCGCGCCAGACGATCCAGGTGGACCAGCTGGACTCGCTGAAGCACTGAGCCCCCGGACATGACCCCCGCCCAAACAGCGCTCCTGGTTCTCCTCTCGCCCCTCGCGTCGGCCGTGCTGATCGTGCTGTTCCTGGGCCGGAAGGGGACGGCGGCGTCCGCCCTCTCCGTGCTCGCGTCGGCCCTTGTCGCCCTGGGGGCGCTTTCCCTCGCCTTCGGCGGCCAGCGCTTCGCCGTGAGCCACGAGTGGCTGCGCTTCGGAGCGTTCTCGGTTCGCCTCGGCTTCCTGTATGACGACCTCGCGGCGCTGATGCTCTGCATCGTCGGCGTGGTGGGCCTCTGCGTCCACGTGTTCTCGCTCGGCTACATGCACGACGACGGCGCGAAGGCGCGCTACTTCGCCGGCCTCTCGGTTTTCATGTTCTCGATGATCGGCATCGTACTCGCCGACAACCTGTTCATGATGTTCATGTTCTGGGAGCTGGTGGGCTTCAGCTCCTACTTCCTCATCAACCACTGGCACGAGAAGAAGGCGGCGTCGGACGCGGCGAAGAAGGCCTTCATCGTCAACCGGGTCGGCGACTTTGGGTTCCTTCTGGGGATCATCCTATGCTACTGGTGGAACGAGTCGGCCAACTTTGCAGACATCAGCGCCGACCACGTCTACAGCAGGCTCATCCCGCTCCTCCTCTTCTGCGGCGCCGTCGGCAAGTCGGCGCAGCTGCCCCTCCAGGTGTGGCTTCCCGACGCGATGGAGGGCCCGACGCCCGTGTCGGCCCTGATCCACGCGGCGACGATGGTGGCGGCGGGCATCTACATGCTCTGCCGGATCAGCGCCCTCGTCGTCCCGGACGCGGCGACCGTGATCGCCTGGGTGGGGACGCTGACGGCGCTCTACGCCGCGCTCTGCGCGGTCACGCAGCGCGACATCAAGAAGGTCCTGGCGTACTCGACGCTCTCCCAGCTCGGCTACATGGTGGCCGCGTTCGGGCTCGGCTCGGTCGGCGGGGCGATGTTCCACCTGACGACGCACGCGTTCTTCAAGGCCCTCCTTTTCCTTGGGTCGGGCTCGGTGATCTACGGCTGCCACCACGAGCAGGATATCTTCAGGATGGGCGGGCTCAGGACCCGCATGCCGGTCACCTTCTGGACCTTCACGATCGCGGTCGCCGCCATCGTGGGCCTGCCCGGCCTCGCGGGCTTCTTCTCAAAGGACGCCATCCTCGTCCTCGCCTACGAGCGCAGCCCGGCCGTGTTCGCCGTCCTCGCCTTCACGGCGATCCTGACCGCCTTCTACATGCTGCGCCTCTGGAAAATCGTCTTCCTGGGGAAGCCGAGGAGCGAGTCCTCGGAGCACGCGCACGAGGGCGGCCTCTCGCTCACGGCCCCGCTTGTGCTCCTCGCGGCGCTCTCCGTCGCCGGGGGCTACACGGGCATCTACGGCAGGGCGTTTGAGGGCGTCTTCTCGCTCATCCCCGAGGCCGCGGGGACCACCCACCTGGTCATCCTCGCCACGAGCCTTGTCGTCCTCGCCCTGGGCGCCGGGACGGCTCTCGCGTTTTACGCCACGGACGGCACGGACGCGCTCGAGTCCGGCTATCCCGGCGTCTTCGCGTTCCTGTCGTCGCTGCGGGGCTCGTTCGACAAGGCCTACGACTACTACGTGGCCAAGGTCCAGCAGCGCGCGGCCATCGCCCTCAATTTCATCGACATTGTCGCCCTTGCCGGCGTGGCCGTCCGCGGCTTCGCCGGCGCCGTGGAGATCGTCGGCTTCGGTATCCGGGCTCTCCACACCGGCCGCCTGAGCAGCTATGTTTACTGGTTCCTGGGGGGCGTCGTCGTCCTCTGGGCCTTCGCCGCCGGCGTCCTCTGACCCACCCGATGAGCAGCCCCTTCTTTGACCCCCTCCTGATCGCGGTCGCCGCGCCGCTCTGCGTCGCGGCCCTTATCGCGCTCGGCACGCCCAAGCGCTGGGTCGTGAAGCTCGCCTATGCGGGGTTCGGCGTCCCTGCGCTGATGGCGCTCTGGGTGTGGTGGAACTTCGGCGCCGCGGCCAAGGAGTCCCACGGCTACGCGTTCCTTTCCAGCCGCTCCACGGGCCTCGACGCCTTCGGGATCGGGCTGAAGCTGGGCCTGAACGGGATCTCGCTCCCGCTATTCGTCCTCGCCGGCTTGGTCGGCTTCGCCGCGGGCCTCTACGCCCTGCAGTCGAAGGCCGAGCGGATGAAGACCTATCTCCTGCTGCTCCTGGTTATGCTGGCCGGGCTCATGGGCACCTTCGCGAGCGTGGACGTCTTCTTCTTCTACTTCTTCCACGAGCTGGCGCTCATACCGACCTTCATCATGGTCGGGATCTGGGGCGGGCGCGACCGGACGTATGCGGCGATGATGATGACGATCTACCTGACGCTCGGGGCGATGCTCTCGCTCCTGGGCCTCATCGCCATCTACGTCAAGAGCGGCGCCAGCAGCTTCGACATCATGGTGCTGCGCGACACCCTGGCCTCGAGGCCGCTCGGCGAGGTCGCCCAGAACCACATCTTCGGGCTCCTCCTCTTCGGGTTCGGGATTCTCGTCTCGCTCTGGCCCTTCCACTCGTGGGCGCCTCTCGGCTACGGAGCCGCCCCGAGCTCGGCGGCCATGCTCCACGCGGGCGTCCTGAAGAAGTTCGGGCTCTACGGGCTGGTGCAGATCGCGCTGCCGCTGCTTCCGCTCGGGGCGCTTCACTGGGGCCGCGACCTGGCCGCCCTGGCGGGCCTCGGCAACGTGCTCGTTATCGGCTTCGTGACCATGGCCCAGCGCGACCTGAAGCAGATGGTTGGCTACAGCTCGGTGATGCACATGGGCTACGCGTTCCTCGGCATCGCGGCCGGATCGCTCCTCGGCGTCAGCGGCGTCGTCATGCTCATGGTGGGCCACGGCCTCTCGGTCGCGCTCCTCTTCCTGCTCTCGACCAGCGTCTACCAGCGCACGCACACGTTCGACATGGGCCAGATGGGCGGCCTGGCGCAGAAGACGCCCGTGCTGGCGTGGCTGTTCGTCGCGGCGACCTTCGCGAGCATCGGCCTCCCGGGCTTCGCGAACTTCTGGGGCGAGCTGACGATATTCCTCTCGCTCTGGTATTTCTCGCACTGGATCCTCGTCGTCGCGCTCACCGGGACCGTCGTCTCGGCCGTCTACGGCCTGAGGGCCGCGGCAAGGGTGTTCTTCGGCCCTCAGAGCGAGGCCCTGGGGAGGGTGTGCGCCGCGCACCCGCCCTCCGACCTCGGCTGGGGCGAGCGGCTGCCGGCCTTCATCCTCATCGCGGCGCTCCTCTTCATCGGCCTGTGGCCCAGGTCATTCTCGGCGGGAATCAACGCGGCCCTCGCCGTGCCGCCGCCGGCCGCCGCCGCAGCGCGCTAGAGCGAACCGCGCCCTCCCATGGATTTCCCCGCACTAAGAGAACTCGCCGCCGGCAACGCCTGGATGGACATCCTGCCCGAGATCTCCCTCGGCTGCCTTGCCCTGTTCCTGCTCGTCCTCGAGATCGCCCTGCCGAGGTCCCGCCACCGCTGGATTCCCATGGCGTCCATCCTGGGCCAGCTCGCCATACTGGCGCTTGTCCTTGCCCGGTTCCACACCGGCTACGGGAGCACGTTCAACGGCCTCCTGGTGCTGTCCCGCGGCGGCCAGCTGATGCGCGCCTTCTTCCTCGCCTCGTCGATCCTCGTCTCGATCCTCGCCCGCTCGAGCCTGCCCCGCCAGAGGGTCCCCCGCGTGGAGTTCCACCACATCGTCCTCGTCGTCACGGCGGCGATGATGCTCCTCGTGCAGAGCCGCAACTTCGTGATGCTCTTCGTCGCGCTGGAGACGGTCACGATCGGCCTGTACATCCTTGTCAGCTACTTCCGCACAAACCCGAGGACACTCGAGGCGGGGCTCAAGTACCTCGTGATGGGCGCTCTCAGCTCGGCGCTCCTCCTTTTCGGGATCGCCCTCCTGTACGGCGTCGCGGGCAGCCAGGGGCTCCCCGGCCGGACAGCGGACGCAATGCAGTACGCGGGTCTCAGGTCGTTCCTGGAGGCCAATCCCCACAGCTTCATGGCGGCCGCCGGGATCGTCCTCGTGATCGCGGGCGTAGCCTTCAAGATCGGGGCCTTCCCGTTCCAGATCTGGGTGCCGGACGTGTACCAGGGCGCGCCGACGCCGGTCACCGCGTTCCTCGCGGTCGCCTCCAAGGCGGCGGGCTTCATCGTCCTGCTCGTCCTGGTGACCGAGGTCTTCCCCCCCTATGAGTGGCTCGTGGGGCCCGTGCTCACGTTCATGGCCGCTGCCACGATCCTGTTCGGCAACCTCGCCGCCCTGAAGCAGCACAACGTGAAGCGCCTGATCGGGCTCTCGGGTGTCTCGCACGCGGGTTTCATCCTCCTCGCGGTCATTCCGGCGGCCCACTCGCCGGCGGCGGCCGGCGCCGTGTATTTCTACCTTTTCGCCTACCTCATCGCCTCGTTCGCCGTCTTCGGGGTGATGACGATCCTCGCGGGCGACGACGACTCGAACCAGGAGCTGGGCGACTATGCCGGGCTGGCCAAGGAGAGGCCCTTCCTGGCGGGCGTGCTCGCGTGCGGCCTCGGTTCCCTCGCGGGCATCCCGCCGTTCGTGGGCTTCGCGGGCAAGCTCTTCGTCTTCGTGGCGGCCTTCCGGTCGGGCCACTACGGGCTACTGCTCGTGGCGATCGCGGGAGTGGTCGTCTCAATCTACTATTACTTTGGCTGGATCCGCGCAGCGTACTTCAACGACGAGCCCGCGCTCTCCGCGGAGATGCGCCGGCGCCTGGCCGTACCCGCGGCCCTGACCCTGCGCGTGGCCCTCGCAGCCCTCGCCGCAGCCTCGATCGTGCTCGGCTTCTACCAGGGCCCGCTCGGGCGCCTGGTTTCCGGGCACTGAAAAGGCCACGCCTGGCGGCGTGGCCTTTGCAAATAGGACCCGAGCTGCGCCTAGCGCCAGTGGCCGTCCCGCCAGACCCAGTTTCCGCCGCGCCGCTCCCAGCGGCCAGCCTCCCAAGAGGCGCCGGGATGGAAGTGGGGATGGCGCTGGTAGCCGCCGCGCACCCAGACCCAGCCCCCGTTCCAGTGCCAGTGGCCGCCGACCCAGAGGTACTCGGGACCGGGCGCCTGCGGAACCATTTCCTCTATCGGCGCGGGAGGGGCCTCGGAGGCGATCACCTCGACGTCCTGTCCCGGCGGAGGGGGCGGGGGAGGAGCCTGGACGACAAAGTGGCCCTCGATCCAGACCCAGCCGTTGCCGCGAGCGACCCATTGGCCCGAGACCCAGACCCTGCCGGGCTCGGAGACTCGGTCCCAGTGGCCGTTGAACCACTCCCAGTGCTCGTGGCGCCACACCCAGTGGCCGCGGACCCAGATGAAGTCGGGGCCGGGGCTCATCGGGATGACCTCGCCGCGCTCCGGGGGCGGCTGGCTGCGCACGATGACCTCGGGGCCGCCGATGTTGATGCCTATGTCGAGGCCGGCCCGGGCCGCCAGCGGTGCGACGCTGCAGGCGAGCGCAAGGAGGGATATTTGGGTGATCTTCATTTTGGTAGGGTTGGTGGCTTCACCGGGATAGACGCCCAAATCGGGTTTTTGTTACGGGCGGTCGGGCCGTTTTGGGCCGCGCCCGGCGCGAGCGGGCGTTTTTTGCGCGGGCGCGCGGTTTCCAGTTTGTTTCCTTCGCGAATTGCTGCCTGATTTCGGGCGCATGATGAAGGTCACCGGGCTCGCCCTCGTCCCACCCCCCAGCGCTGCCGATCTCCCGAAGGTGACCCCCGAGCTGCTCGCCTCCGTGCTGGCCCGCTATTCACGGAGCACCGAGGGCATAGGCGCCATTCTCGCCAAGGTGGACGTCGCCAATCCGGACGCCTCGATAGACCGGATCCTCAAGTTCGTGGACTATGGCCACGCGTCGATTGGCGGGCTGACGGGCGGACTAGCCGTGGCGCTCGACGGGGTCTCGATGTGGCTCGCCTACAAGCTCTTTGAAATTGCCCAGATGGCCGACGGCCAGGAGTCGAGCACGCGCTATATCACGATGGATCCCGCGAACATCCCGGGACCGGGCGAGCTCGGGATCCCGGACGACCTCGCTCCTCGCTGGCAGGAGACGATGGCGCGCGCCTTCTCGGCCTACAATAGCGAGTACGCCCGCCTCGACGCGCTCTCCCTCGCCGAGCCTGGGCGCGTGCGGCTCCCGAAGGATGCGAAGCCGGCGGTCGTCACCCGGATCCGCAAGAACTACGCCCTGGACCGAGCGAGGTATTTCATCCCCTTCGCCACCCGCACGAACGTCGGGCTCGTCCAGACGTCGAGGATGTGGGCCCTCACGGTGAAGCAGCTCGACTCGCTCCCGCACCCGGAGGCGCGGGCCGCGGCGGCGCTGATCCGCGACGAGCTCCTGAAGCAGTCGCCGCGGCTCATGAGGCACAGCTTCGCGGAGAAGTCGTTCGAGGAGCAGGCCCGACAGGAGCTCGCTTCGTCGCTAAAGCTGGGACTGGAGCTGCTGGGCAACGGGCAGCTCGCGGACCAGGTCTGGGTGAGTGTCGACCGGGCGGCCCCGCCTTGGCTCCCGAACGCGCAGCCTGTCCCCGAGGCGCTCAGGCACCGGGCGAACCGCTATGGGCAACAGGGGCTTGCCACCCGGCGGATGAGGGTGACGTTCGCCTGGAACAACATGGCCCTCGCGGAGCTCCGGGACCTGAACCGGCACAGGACGGGCAACCGGTACACGCCGGTGGTCCAGGCCGGCTTCTACCTTCCCCCCGAGATCCGCCGGGAGGACCACGCCGCGCTCCTCAAGGAGCAAATGGAGCTCACCCGCGAGCTCATGAGCCGGGGTTCCCCGGCCTATGTCTATTCGCTGCTTCTCGGCGCGCAGACGCCCTTCGAGCACGGGACCCACGCCGACAAGTTCATCTACGAGGCCGAGCTGCGAACGGGAATGGGCGCGCACTTCAGGTACGCGGAGCACCTGAGCGCGGCGCTCGGCGCCTTCCTGGGCCAGGTTCCCGAGGCGCGCGAGTGGGTCGTCGAGGGCACCGCGGAGCCCGAATAACGGTGTAAAAAACGGCATCCGGACAATAAAGAGTTGCTGCAATCCGTTGGCGAAGCCACGAATTACACCAGTTACCCATGACGTCCCTGGCGCCCTTTTTTCGCCTGCTCCACGAACCGCTCTAGCGCAGCATGTTCCGGGTCCTACAGTTCAACATGCAATTCGGCATGGGTTGGAATCCCGCCGCCCCGGACGACGTGCCCATCGACATCGAGGCGACCATCGCGGAGATCAAGAAGCACAACCCGGATGTGATCCTTCTCCAGGAGGTTGAGCATGCCCAGGTGGGCGGCGGCCAGATCACGCCGCCGCCGAACTACACCCGGATGAAGGGGGCGCTGGAGGGCTACGACAGCTGGTTCTCGTACCCCAAGGCCGACCCGCGCGAGCTGCCCTTCGGGATCGGCCTCGCGATATTCTCGCGCACGCCGCTCCTCGAGAAATTCAGGATCGACGTCCCGTCGCCGGCCATCGAGTTCGAGTTCGGGGGCAAGAAGACCACCCCGACGGACCGCCTCCTGATAGGGGCGAAGACGGCCATCGACGGCCGGGAGGTCCAGATATTCAACACCCACCTCCTCGCGTTCTTCATGCTGGGCTCGAGCAGCACCATGTTCCCGTGGCAGCGCGACCTTGTCGCCGACCGCCTCGCCTCGTCCGACATCCCGACGATCCTCGGCGGCGATTTCAACGTGAGCCAGCACGCATCGCTCGTCGAGCAGTTCGCGGAGTTCGGATACGCGACGGTGCAGTACAAGGTCCCGACCTGGCACCGGCGCCCCTTCGTCCTAGACCACATCTTCTACAATTCCGGCCTGCGGTGCACGAAATACTCGGTCGAGCCGACGACGGCCTCGGACCACCTGCCGGTGGTCGCGGATTTCGACTTCTAGCCAGGGCCGGGCTTCAGCCCTTGCCCGAGCGAATCCTGTCCTTCTCCGCCTCCCTGTCCTCCTCGAGGCGCACCTTCTCGGAGGCGATCTGCTTGCGGACCTTGTCGACCTCGTCGGCGTCCCGGCCCGCGAGGGCCTGCTCGAGGCGCTGTTTGAGGAAGATCTCCCTCTCGGCGATCTTCCCCTGGTAGAGGCGGTCGACATCGGCGAGCTTTGCGCGCTTCTCGGGCGTGATGGGTTGCGACGAGCCGGGGTCCGACTTGGACAGCCGCTCCATCGCCAGTTCGTAGGCGCTTTTCATCGTGGGGCACAGGCTCGCACCCAATTGCTCCAATCACAAGGAAATGGCTTCTCATCTGGGCCGATAGGGCGGAGATTGCCCGGGCCCAACGCAGATGGATCCCGAGGACCAGAGTGAACTCTTCAGCGAGCCCGATGCCGGGGCGCCCGCGCAGGGCGACGCGGCGGGCCGGCCCCTCGCCGTGCGGATGAGGCCGAGGAGCCTGTCAGAGGTCGTGGGCCAGCAGCACATCCTTGGGCCCGGCAGCCTGCTCAAGCGCCTTGTGGAGCAGAATAACTTCGGGTCGCTCCTGTTCTACGGCCCGCCCGGCACCGGCAAGACCAGCATCGCCGAGGCGATCGCCCGGGAGACCCGCAGCCGGTTCGTGCGGGTGAACGCCGTCATGTCCAACATGGCGGAGCTGCGCGAGGTCCTCGGGATCGCCCGCAAGATGAGGGGCTCGCGCACCATCCTCTTCATCGACGAGCTCCACAGGTTCAACAAGACCCAGCAGGACCTGCTGCTGCCCGACGTGGAGGAGGGCGTCGTCAGGCTGATCGGCGCCACGACCCACAACCCGGGCTTCTACGTCAACCCGCCCCTTCTTTCCCGCAGCCACCTGTTCCGGCTGGAGCCCCTGTCGACGGAGGCCGTCGCCGGCGTCCTCGCGCTCGCGCTTGGCGACGCCGAGCGCGGCCTCGGCGGCCTTGGCGTCACGGCCACGCCGCGGATCCTCTCCGAGCTCGCCGTGTTCTGCGACGGGGACCTCAGGCGCGCCCTGAACGCGCTTGAGGTGATCGCGCTCGGCAAGGGCGGCCCCTCGGCGATCGCCAAGGAGGACCTCGAGGTCTTCGCCCGCGAGAGGCGGATCCGCTACGACGCGGACGAGGACGAGCACTACGACACCATCTCGGCCTTCATCAAGAGCTGCCGCGGGTCCGACCCGGACGCCGCGATGTACTGGCTCGCGAAGATGCTCGTCGGCGGCGAGGACCCGCGGTTTGTGGCGAGGAGGCTCGTCATCCTCGCGAGCGAGGACGTCGGCCTCGCCGACCCGAACGCGCTACCTCTGGCGGTGGCGGCCCACCACGCGGTGGAGTTCGTCGGCCTTCCCGAGGCCGAGCTCACGCTCGCGCACGCGACCCTCTACATCGCCACCGCGCCGAAGAGCAATTCCGCCACGCTCGCGCTCGGCGAGGCCCGCCGCGTGCTGGCCGAGGAGCCCGTCCAGTCCGTGCCGGACCACCTCCGGGACAAGAACGGCCAGGCGAGCAAGCGGATGGGGCTCGGCAAGGGCTACGCCTATTCCCACGACTTCCCTGAGGGCATATCGGGACAGGACTACCTGAGGCAGCCGCTGAGGCTCTATTCGCCGGGGTCGGCCGGGGCGGAGGCCGCCGTGGCCGAGAGGCTCGCGCGGTGGCGCGGGCTGAAGGCCGCCCTGTCCGGCGCGGCCGGGAAGGGGCTTGCGGGAAAGGCCCCCAGGGCGTAGGCTCCGGCACGATGAAGCGCGCCGTGTTCCTGCTGCTTTCCGGGCTTATTCTCA
>Ga0265319_1001143_pt1 | contig 16503 bp, 13 predicted proteins | sample 4824metaG_FD_192443 | JGI IMG/M metagenome (GOLD analysis project Ga0265319, IMG submission 192443) | Rhizosphere microbial communities from Carex aquatilis grown in University of Washington, Seatle, WA, United States - 4-8-24 metaG | ecosystem: Host-associated > Plants > Roots > Rhizosphere >...
CGCCGATGAAATCATTCACCGCACGCGCCAAGCCCAGACCTCCCCAGCATTACCCACCCCCCGACAAAAAACGGGCAAGCCAACCAAATCTTTCAAAAATCGGGGGATTTAGATGCGTCTGCCCTGCTCCGGCCCCCCGACACCATTGACAGCCGCGGAATTCTTTCGAAAATGGATGGAAAATCCCCCCGTCGTGAACAATATATCCCAAGCAGGTCTTGCCAGTATTCCGGCGCCAAGACCGCCGACCAACAGGATTTTTCCCGTTACGCCGGTGTTTCGGTGGGTGGGTCTGCTGGGATTGGTGGTTTATCCGGCCGCCGTGCTGGCGTCATATTCGAATTTCTTCCGGGACTCCGACGGAACCCTGCCGGATTTTGCCGGCGGCCCCCTGCTCTTCCGCAGCGCCGGTGCGATCATGACGGCGGCGAGCGCTTGGCTGGTGCTTTATTCTTTTCGTGGCCGCGTGGAATTGAGCCAGGAGTTCCTCATTGTGCACGGGGTGCTCGGCATCCGGGAAATGAAATTGGCCGACGTTACCCGCGTAGCATGGCGGCCATTAAACTTGCGACCCTGGCGGCCTTGCGATCCGCGCCAGAATCCCGGATACACCATGACGAAGGTACTGCTTTATTCACCCGCCGGCAAAGTGACGATTGATCTGCTCAATTATTGTGGGCACCGGAAACTGGTGCAGGCCCTTTCCGCGCGGAGGCCGTAGTTTTTCAAGTCATGAAACCAGCAAAACCCGCCAGTCATTTTCGGCCCGTCTGGTGACAATTTTTGGTGTTTAACAATCACAAATGCTGTTCTTTGCCAAAACTTTCAGTTCCCGCCTGGCGGTCATGGGCGCACTCCTGTTGGGGTTGACGGCGGGGCCGGTGCCCGCCCGGGCGGATGCCTGGCTGGTTGCCAATTACGGCAACGGCTCGATTTCCACGGTGGATGGCGCGGGCGGCGTACACCCTTTTACCACCGGCTTGCACAGTCCGCGGGGCCTCGCGTTTGCCGGTGGCAATTTGTTTGTGGCCGATGGCGGAACTGTCGTCAAAATCGCCCCGAACGGCACGGCAAGCACTTTTGCCCGCGGATTTGGCACACTCCGCGGGCTGGCGTGCGACAGCCATGGCGATTTGTATGCCTCGGACATTGTCACCGACATCATCTACAAATTTTCGCCCACCGGCGCCCCCAGCAAATTCGCGCGCGTGGCGACTCATCCGTTCGCCCTGGCGTTTGATGGCCGGGGCAATTTATACGTGGCTGCGAGCACGCAGATTTGCAAGGTGAGCAGCACGGGTGTCGTCAGCGTCGTCGCGACCGGGTTAACCAATACGCGGGGGCTGGCGGTGGACGCCGGGGGCAATGTTTTCGCCGGCCAGGCGGTCAGCGGCGCCGCATCAGCGGTCGGGGCGATATCGCGCGTGGCCGCAGACGGCAAGGTAAGCACCTTTGCGAATCTGCCATACATTCCCGAGTTTTTGGCGTTTGACGCCAGCGGCAATTTATTGGTGTCAAGTTTGGCGGGCGGGGTGATCTATAAAATAAACAAGGCCGGCAGCGTCGGCACGCTGGCCACCGGACTCAGCAGCCCATTGGGGCTGACCGCCTTTGCGCCCGCGGTTGCAACGCCGACCGTGCCCGCGCCCCCAACAGGACCCGCGATCATCCCGGTAGCCCATGGGGCCACACCCACAGTGGCAGCCGCCGCAAACCCGCCGTTGTACCCGATTATCGCCACCGCGATCGTCGCCGGGGTGGCCCTGCTCTTTTTCCTGTGCGGAATTATCGGCTGGCGGGTGGAAGCGCGGCGGCAGAAACAAAACGAGACCCGGTCGTAAATTTCCCGCTGAATTAAGTTGCCCGGACCCGACGAATGATTGATTCGGCCCACCCTTTTAGCGTTCACGGCAAGTGGCGCGCTCGCGGCGACGCGGACATGCCGACCGCCCCGGAGTTGGACAACCGCTACGCCAACAAATCCCGATATCGCCGCAGAAAACTCGGCGCCACGCGGGCGGGCGAGCCAAACGAATAATGGCCCGGCTTCATCAGCGCCAAAAACTTTCGCTCCCATTCGACGTCTTCCGCCGACCGCGTCTGTCCGTCGAGTTGGAGGAACATGTCGGTGACGAGGTCCGTGATTTCCCCGGGGGAATTGTCGCGCACGCGCAGGCCCGCCTGGGCAAAATCCTCCGGGCGGCGGAAACTGGCCGCGGCGCTGCCAAAGATTTCCGGAAAGCCGAGCACGCGCCCGGATTTGGCGTCCGTATATAATTTGGCCATGCCCAGGTCGCGGGGACCGTACCACAAGATGGTTGAAAGCGGCACGGCATTGGCCTGCGCCACGGGCCGGCCAAACACCGACGCCACAAACGCCAGGCCGGAAGTGCAGCCGACAAAGAACCGGCATGAGGCCGCGAGATAAACATCGAGCCAGTCTGATTTTTCCGGTGCATGGGCGTAATCAATAACCCCTTGCAGGGGCGGCAGAGGTTGGCCGGTGGGGTGGCCCATGCGCACGCACCAACCGCCGCGCCGCACGATTTCCGCCATGGCCGGGACCAGCGCGTGGATGTCGGTGTTACGGTAGTCCTCAGCGTACTTATGCGCGGGAAGGTAGCCTGGTTCGCGCACGTGCACGCAGACGAACCACACACCCGCGGGCAGCCCGAGTTTGGCCATCGCGGCCTCGCCGCGATGGCGGTGCTCGTCACGCAGCGTGAGCAGCGGGGGCCGGTCGCCCCACGCGGCCTGCACCCGGGTGTAACCGGCGGTTTTCTGATCGGCGATAATCGGCTCGTTCAGTTCAATGCCCAGGCTCCGTTGCCGCGATGCCGGCAAAAGCAAAAAGCGCATTAGGCCGCGGTCATAAATGGTCAAAAAAGGCTTCCAATAATCCAACATGCAGGGGTTGCACACCTTGCCCGGGCGGGCCACGAGCACGTATTTCCCCGGTGGGCGCAGGCCCAACTTCAACTCCTTCACGAACAAATCCGGCTCGATGGCCAAATGGCCGATGCGCTCCGACGCGGACCGCAGGTAACGCGTTTTCGGCCGCCAGGATTCCGGCAACCAACGCAACGGATAGAGACACAGCCGCGCGAGGCCCTCGTACGGCTTGTATGCGACCAGCCACAGGAAGTGTTTCCACCCGTGGTCGTCGTTGGCGGAATCGTCGGGCTTCATCGCGGCAGGAGTTGGTTGAATGCCGATAACAATGCCGCCGTCTCGATGCCCTGCAAGCCTGCGGGCGCCGCCCGGCCCACCACCGCGACATGGCCTGCGCCCGGCGGCGTCCAGGCCAACCGCCCGTCATAATCCCGCCACCACGACAGCGTCTTCGTCCCCGCCATCAACGCCACGTGCAAGGCCCCCGAGTCGCCGCCGAAATGCACCCGCGCCCGCCGCATCAATTCCGCCAGCTCGACCAAATCCAAATCCCCGGCGAAAACTTTCCACGGCTCAAATTTCAACTTCGCCAGTAACGCCGCGAGTTTTGTCCATTCGCGCTCGTTGGGCGCAGTGGACAACACAAAGGCCAAATCCGGCCGCGCGGCCGCGGCGGCATTGAGAAACTCCGCCAAAACGTCGGCAGGCAATTCCTTCTCATCCTGCGTCGCAAACGGGCTGACATGAACAAATTCGCGCGCCCCACCCAGCCGGGCGGCCACTTTCTTCGTCGAATCGGCTGGAATCTCGATCGGGAAAAATGGCCCCTTGGCCGGCTCGAGAAAACCCGCCGCCTTCAGCGCATCCAAATGCTGGAGAAAAACCGTCCGCTCCCCACGAGGAACGTCCACGGTATGAGTAAAGCAATACGGCCAAAACCAGGGCACCTTCGGTGGCACCCGCCCGAGGCGCAATGGCGCGCCGCTCAGCAGAGTTAAAATGCTCGAACGGTCAGACCCGTTTAGATTAATGACGGCGTCGTAGTGCGCGCGCCGCAACTCCCCGACCCGGCCAAAATTCTCATACCACGGCGGCCCCTTGGGGAAGCGCGGGTAACCATGCACGCAGTCCAGCCATGGGCATACCGCCATGATGCTTTGAATATGTTCCGCCACCATCACCTCCAACTTCGCCTTGGGCAATGCCCGCCGGACGGCCGCCAACGCGGGTATCAAATGCACGGCGTCGCCGAGAAATCCCAAGTCGAGCACGAGGAGGTGCGCGGACGGAGAGAGGGCGGAAAAGAATTTGTCGCCGGGTTGGGGCATGTTGCGAAGGCAGAATGCAGAAGGCAGAATTAAGAAACAAGCCAATCCCTGCTCTTTCAAGCCCCACAGTGCCCTCCCTTTCTGTATTCTGCATTCTGAATTCAGCATTCATATTTTCAAATTCCTGTGCTTGGAATTGTCCGGCCTTTCCGCCATCGTTACCGCCGGTGTCAAAATTGAAAATCCTCGCAATCAAGTTCAAGTATCTCGGCGATGTCGTCGTGGCAGTCCCGGCGCTGCGCGCCCTGCGCAACCAATGGCCGGACGCCGAGCTCCACGCCCTTGTCGCCGAAGACGCCGCCCCGCTGCTGCGCCATCTGCCCTGGCTCGACAAAGTCTGGGCCCTGCCGCGCACCCGCGGTCGCGCCCGGCTGTCGGCCAGTTGGCCGATTATTCAGGCCCTGCGCAAGGAGCACTTTGACCGCAGCGTAGACTTCGTGGGCAATGACCGGGGCGCGATCCTCAGCCGCCTTATCGGCGCGAAAGAGCGCCTCGGCGTGATGCCGGTGGACGGCACTTTCCTGCGCCGCCTGGCCTACACCCGTTGCATTGAGGAGGCCGATGCCACCCGCCATGAGATTGTGCGCGACCTGCACGTGATCAGCGCCTGGGGTGTGCCGTTTCCGACCGAACCCAAACTTGAGGTGCGAGCGGATGGCGCGCTGGCCAAGGATGCCGAACAAATTCTTCCCGGCCATCCCGTCATCTTCCATCTTTCGACCAGCCAGCCGAAGAAGGAATGGCCCACCTCCAATTGGGTCGAACTTTACCATCGCGCGCACGATGCTGGGATCGAAATTGCGCTGTCCTCCGGCCCCAGCGCCCGGGAGCAGGCCTTGCTGGCCGAAGTGTGGGGGGCATTACCGCAAGCCCGTACGATTCCGCCCGGCTTGCCACTTGATTCCTTTCTGGCCGCCATTGCCCGCGCGCGGCTGTTCGTTTCGCCGGACACCGCGCCGCTGCACCTTGCGGCCGGCCTCGGCGTTCCCACCGTCGGCCTCTTCGGGCCGACGGCAGCCTCGCGCTGGGCTCCGCTCGGCGCAATCCATCAAGTGGTGCAAGGCGGCTTATGTCCGTGCAGCGGCCACTGGCACGTCTGCCACTCGGCCAGCCCGTGCATGGCGGGCATCACGCCCGGCGCGGTGTTCGCCTGCATCAAGAAAGCGCTGGCCACCCCGGCGCCCGTGTCCACATGAGCGCTGCCGAAAAACTTCCACTCAGTCTCGTGCTGATTGCCCACAACGAGGCCGCCAATCTACCCCGCTGCCTCGACAGCGCCGCCGCCTGGGCGACGGAAATCATCGTCGTCACCAACAATTGCACCGACGACACCGCCGCAGTTGCCCTTCGCTATGGGGCCAAAGTCCATGACCACGCCTGGCAGGGCCATCGCGACACCAAAAACATTGCGCTCGGTTACGCAACGCAACCATGGATTCTCTGCCTCGACGCCGACGAGGAAGTTACGCCAGAACTTGCGGCGGGCATCAAAACATTCATTCAGCGCGATGACTCCAAATTTGCCGGGGCGTATTTCGCCCGCCGCGTTTTCTTTCTGGGCCGTTGGATCAAGCACGGCGACTGGTATCCCGATTGGTCGCTGCGCCTGATCCGGCGCGGCAAGGGCAAATGGGGGGGTACCTCCGAACACGACTCCATGCAGCTCGACGGTCCCTCGGCCAAAATTGCGGGCGACCTCAACCATTACAGTTACCGCGACCTCGACCATCACCTGGAAAAACTCCCCTACTACGCCAATTATTTTCTCAAAAATCTGCGCGCCCGCAACGCCCGCTGGTCGGCGCTCGCCACGATCTTCCGCTGCCAATGGCGGTTTTTCCGCTGCTATTTCCTGCGCCTCGGTGTCCTCGACGGCTACCCCGGTTTCTACATCGCCTATTTTCAAAGCTTCTCGGCGCTGTACCGGCATACGAAGCTCTACGAGGACGAACAAAAAAAGAAGCTGGAATCTGGAAGTTAGAAGCTAGAATCCAAACCACCGCCTCCATCGCTGCGAGAGATTTCGAAATTCGAAATTCAAAATTAGAAACTTCCGTGCGTCTTTCCGTCATCGTCAACACCTACGAAAATCCGGTCGCCCTCGACGCGGTCCTGGCGCGGTTGTGCCGGGCACGGGTGCTGGCGGATGAGATCGTCGTCGCCGACGATGGCTCGGGCCCCGCCACGCGCGAGGTCGTCGAGCTCTGGAAAAAGCGTGCGCCCATGCCGCTGCGCCATGCCTGGCAGGAGCATCGGGACTTTCGCCGGGCCAGCGCATTGAATGGCGCCGTTGCCCTGGCCCAGGGCGATTATTTGGTATTCCTCGATGGCGACTGCCTCCCCAGCCCGCGCTTCGCCGCCGACCATCGCGCCCTCGCCGAAGAAGGCTGTTTCGTCCAATGCCGCCGCTGCTTTATCACGGAAAGCGCCGTGCCCGACGCCCTGGCGGGCAAAAGGTCCCTGGGCCAGCTCGCGCTCACCGGAAAAATTTCCGGCCTCTTTAAGTCCTTCCGCCTGCCGTTGCCGGTAATCAGGTACGACCAGAACTTGCACGGCATTCTCGGCTGCAATCTCGCCATTTGGAAAAAGGACCTCATCGCCGTCAACGGTTACGACGAAAGCTACGAGGGCTGGGGCAAGGAGGACAGCGACCTCGCCGCGCGGCTCTATCAACTGGGGCGGCAACGCAAATTCGTGCACGGCCGCGCCATTGTTTACCACCTGAATCATCCCCCGGCCTCGCGGGCCAAGGTGCCGGACGCCGAAAAGCGGTTGCAGGAGACCATAGACACCAAGCGGATTAGGGCCCTGCGGGGGCTGGATGCTCACGGGTCAATAAATTAAGCAGGCTAAGTCGGCGAATCGGGCTCATCGGGCGGAGTGTGCCCAAGCCGTCTAACCCCCCAAGCACCCAAGTTACGGTTTCGTTACGTGAACGGCGGTATTCATCTTAATACTATATTAATTCCGGGTTTCTTTGGAAATTGCCTTTTCCCAGTTTTTCGATAGAGTGACCCCAAAGATGGGCTGTTCAGCAAGGACGGGCGGAATGCATTTAATCCAAATGTATTATCGGTTCGTTTTTGCCCGATGCCTTATCGTCCCTATTATGCATCGTCGGCACCTCCTTTTGCTCTCCCTTTTCACTGCGGTTGCCGCCCTTTTGCCGGCGTGGTTGGGGGCTGCTCCCATTGTCATCGGCGCCCCAACGAGCAAAACCGTGTATGTGGGCACCCCCAGTGCCAATACCACTATTGATGTCGCGGCCGTTTCTTCGAATGGTGGCACGCTCAGTTATCAGTGGAAGTTTTCGACGGATAACGGCGCCAATTTTAATCCCGTCCCCAATGCCAGCCCCTATGGCAATGTCACCACGGCCAACCTGACCATCAACTGCACTGACACCAGTCTCAATAACAACGGCAATGGGTCAATTGGAACCAAATATAAATGCTTCATCACCGACAGCTCCGATAGCGCCAACATCACCACCAATGGTGCCACGCTGCATGTTTTTGGTACTCCCAGCAATACGGCCACCGTCCACCTTTCGACCCCCACCATCGCCGCCAACAGCACCGAAAACTTGACCATCACAGTCAGCGGCCTCGCTGTGGGCGACAAAATCAAGGTGCAGCATTTTCTCGATTCCGCCGGCACCGACAACGTAGACGTGGTGGATCCGCTCCTCGAAAGCTTTATCATTACCGAAAACCAAACTGCTTCCTTTGGCGGCGTGACCGATCCCAATCTGCCCGGAGACGACGTCGTCCACACCCCCAATGGCACCATCACCACCCATATTAATCTGTCCACCTCGTCCGAGCTGAGCCGGATAGCTGGAAATCACATCATTAAAATTGCCAGCCCCAATAATGACTTTGCGGCGATCTCAACCAACTTCACGGTCACCAAACCCGCCTATAGCCAATCCGTCAGTGGCACGGCGATGGTCGGTTCGGCCCCCCTGCCCAATGCCCGGGTCGGGATGTTGCAGCAAACTGGCGGGGGCAACTCGCAGTTTGTGGCGGGCACCCTGGCGGATAGCGGCGGCAACTTCACCCTCAACGCCCCGGTGGGCACAGGCTATCTGCTCCTCATTTTTCAACCGGGCTACATTTCCAATTTCCAGACGGCGCCGCAATTTGCCCTGACGACCAGCGAGGCTCTGACTAATACAAACCCCGTGGCCACCGCCGCCACTTGCATGATTGGCGGCAAGACCCAGGATGCCAACGGCAACGGCGTCGCCGGCATGCAATTATTTATCTCTTCCAACAGTAACAATGTGACCATCGCCACCTCCAACAACGATGGGGTGTTTGTCGCGCCCGCGCTGGCGGACACCTGGAGCATAGAGGTTTCCGACACGAGCGTAAATCAGGTCGGCTACCTGCGCCCGTCGAATAAGCCGACGGCGGACACCACTGCCGCCAATTCTTTAAACCTTTCCATCGTCTTCCCCGTGGTCAATGCCCTCGTTTACGGCACCGTCAAAAATGGCAACACCGGCTTGACCAACGTGGAAATGGACGGAAATGACAACAACAACCTGAATGTCAGCGCCAACACCGACGCCAACGGCAACTACTATCTCGGCGTCAATGCGCCCATTAACACCAACAACGCGGTGGCCGACAATTGGAACGTCAACGCCAATAGCACCAGTTCCGGGTTGTCCGGGTTAATCGCCCCGTCCAGCCAGAGCGCCCAGCTCTTCTCCGGCCAATCCATGGCCCTCAACTTTGTCGCCGCAGCCGCCACCGCCACCCTTAACGGCACCGTCAAAGATGCCAACAGCGGCCAGCCCGTGATCGGTGCTCTGATAGATGCCATGTTGCAAAACAATGGCAACGGCCCCGGCGTCCAGGTGCAGTCCACCACCGACGGCAGCGGAAATTTTAGCCTCGGCGTCTATGCCGGCAACTGGACGGTGTTCCTGTCCAGCCAGGACAACAACAACAATCCGGTCAACGCGATTGGCCCGCAAATCAATGAGACTGTCGCCGATGGCAATCACCTGACCGTGCAGTATAACAATTCCACCATCCCCTACTTTCCCATCGCGAACGGTACCGCCTCTATCAACGGCACCGTCACCGATATCAACGGCAACCCCCTCAGCTTTAATGGCATCAACGCCTCGGCGAACATCAATATTGGTGGCATAGGCGTGGTCAATTATTCCTCCAGCGCCCAAACCCAGAACGACGGCAGCTATTCCCTGCCGGTGGTAAATGGCACCTGGTCGGTCAGCCCCGGCCAATCGGGTTATACCAGTCAAAATGTGACCGTCAGCGGCAGCAATCAGAACGTAATCAACTTCAGCCCCGGGTTCAACATCACCATGCAGCCCAACAACCAGGATGTCCCCGCCGGTCAGCCCGCCAACTTCAGCATCCAAACCAATGCGGTCTCCAATGTCACCTATCAGTGGCAGAATTCCACCGACAGCGGCAATACTTGGAGCAACATTTCGAACAACGCCAATTTCTCCGGCAACACGAACGCAACCTTGACAGTCAGCAACACCACCAGTGCCCTTTCCGGCCAGCTCTATCGCTGCGTGGCGACCTATTCCACCACGTCCACGACACTCGACTCCAATAGTGCTTCGCTGATTGTCTCAACCGCCGCCCTTATCGGCACCGTAACCAACAACGGCACGCCGGTCGCCAACCTCACGATGCAGGCGCAGTTAATCAACAACGGCGGCGGCGGGAGCTTCGTCACCGCCCAAGGCACGACCGATAGCAATGGCAACTTTAGCCTGGGTGTCTATGGCGGCAATTGGACCCTCCAGTTGAACAACTTTACCAATGGCCAACCCAATAACCTCATTGGACCAAACTTGCAGGAAAACGTCACCGACGGCCAAAACATCAACGGCATCGCCTACCCCGTCTTGACCGACACCGCCACCATCTCCGGCCATGTGGTGGACATCAATGGCAATCCCGTCACCAACAACGGCATGTTCGCCACCGCGACCATCAACGGCAACATCTTTAACGTCAACTCCCTGACCGACAATGGCGGCAATTACTCCCTGGCCGTAGTCAATGGCATTTGGCACGTTACGCCGAGTTCCAACGGCAACAGCAACGGCTACGCCAGCCAGAATGTGACCGTCAACAATAACAACCCCGGCGGCATCAACTTCGCGCAAAGCATCATTACCCAACAGCCGCTCAACCAAGTAGTCACCGCCGGCCAATCCGCCCAGTTCAACGTGCAAACCGGCACCTCCTCCAACACCACCTTTCAATGGCAAAGTTCGCCGGACAATTCGACGTGGAGCAATCTGACCAACAACGCCCCGTACTCCGGGGTAACCAACGCAACACTGTTTATCAACAATGCCTCCAGCGGGCTCTCCGGCGAATTCTACCGTTGCGTGGTAACCTACACCAACACCCTCAACGTAACTTCCAACACCAATACCCACAGCGCCGGGCTCATCGTCAACACGCCACCGGGCATCTCCTCGCAGCCCAGTGGCACCACCGTGTTTGCCGGCGCCAACGTCACCTTCAACCTCACTGGCAACGGCAGCCCACTCCCGAGCTACCAATGGCAAATCTCGACGAACAACGGCGGCAATTGGTCGAATCTCACGGACAACGGCACCTACACCGGCTCGACAACGCCGTCGCTGACCGTCAATGCCACGACGACCACCATGTCCACGAATCAATTCCGGTGCGTACTATCCAGTGTGGCGGGTTCGATTACCTCGAACGGGGTCATTCTCTTCGTCAATCCCTCCTTCGTCACCTGGCAACAAACTTATTTCAATCAATCCCAATTGAACAACCCCGCCATCTCCGGTCCCACCGCCGCCCCGGGCCAGGACGGAATCGCGAACTTGGTCAAATACGCATTTAATCTCGCCCCGTTGTCCAATCAGCAGGCCAATCTCCCGCACGCCACCATCTCCGCCGGCAAGCTAACCCTCGTCTTCAACAAGACCGCCAGTGACATCACTTACACCGTTCAGTCCAGCACCGATCTGGTCACCTGGAGCACAACCGACCCCAGTCTCTCCGTTCAAACCAATGGCTCGCAGGTTACGGCCTCCTATACTATGACCGGCCACCCAACGGCATTCCTGCGCATCCTCATCACCAAGCCTTGATCCGCCCAATGGCCTGTACCGCTGTGGATTTTAGGCACGTCCGCGCCGTTACCTTCGACGCCGGTGGCACCCTCCTCACCCCAAACCCCGGCGTCGGTGAAGTTTATGCCGAAATCCTGGCGCAATACGGCGTCGCCATCGCGCCGCCCATCCTTAACCAACGCTTCCGCGCGGCATTCAAGGAACTGACCGCCACCCGCCCCCGCGCCGTGGTCAACGAAGGCACTGAACTTGCCTTCTGGCACGAAGTCGTCCGCCGCAGTATCACCCCGGAATGTCCGGCCAATCTGCTCGATCAAGTTTTCCAGCAACTCTGGCGCGAATTCGCGTCGGCCAAACGCTGGCGTGCCCTCCCCGGCGCCGCGGAAACCTTGGCCGCCCTATCCGCCCGAAAGGATCTCCTCGTTGCTATTCTGTCGAATTGGGATTCCCGCCTGCGCCAGGTCGTCACGGAACTGGGCTGGTCGCCGTACCTCACCGGCGGCCTCTTCATCTCGAGTGAAATCCACGCCGAAAAGCCCGACCCCCGCGCCTTCCGCGCCGTCGAACAGGCCCTCCAGCTACCCGCCTCTGCCATCCTGCACGTCGGCGACAGCCCGCCTCACGACTACGCGGCCGCCCGCGACGCCGGCTGGCAGGCGGTGCTGGTGGCCGCAAGTCCGCCAGCCGACATTCCATGCATCAACAGCCTCGCGGAATTGCCGGGGTTGTTTTGAGGAAGCTGGAAGTTGGAATCTGGAATAAGAAACAACCGCAAGGAAGCGAGGGGCCGGAAGCTGGAAGTTAGCATTACGAACCACCCCCAACCTCCTGCAACTTTGCACTTCCAACTTCCAGATTCCAGATTCAAACTTCCTTCCTTCCCTTTTCAGCACTCGTGGCCATTTCAAATCTCAAATCTGAAATTCGCCTCCCGCCCTGATTCATCCTTCATCCCTCAGCCTTCATCCTATATTCTGCTTTCTTAATTCTAAATTCTTAATTCTTAATTCCCCCCCGTGGAATACTCCCGCTCCACCAACAACCTCATCGCCTCCCTGCGCGGCCTGCCCACGGACCACAGCGTCGCGAAGCTGCGCCCGGCCTTCACCCTCGGCAACCTTATCGAAGTCCTCGAACAGAAATATAAAATCGGCCAGGAACGCGTCGAGGATCTCATTGCGAAGCATTGGACGGAAATGGTCGGCGAACACGCCGCCCATCGCAGCTGCCCCCAACGCATTGTCGGCGGCGGCATCCTCCTCATCCAAGTTTCCAACCCAATGTTGAAGCAGGAGATGCAGTTCCAGCAGCAGAAGATTCTCGACCGCCTCCACCGTCTGCCGGGCGGAGGGGTCATCAAGGCCCTTAATTTCCGCGCAGGGTGAGGAAAAGATTTTTGAAACACGAAGGACGCGGAGCAAACGGAGGAAACTGTTTGCGGTTTACGGTTTTCAGTTAAACCCACTCCGTGTCCTCCGTGTTTCAAATCTCCGACCTCGACATTCGGTATTCAGAATTAAAAGTTAAGCGTTAAGCCTTAAACTTTAAACATTCGTTTTCAGGTGCGGTGCGATGGACCTTTAATGTTAAACGCCGAATGTTCAAAGTTCACCCCCGGAACTTTACCCTTGCCTCCCGCCCCCCAACCCGCTTTATTCTCCCCTTGCGTTAGTTCCGGCGACCCCAATCTCACCATTGTCCGCCGGTTCCGCGGCCCCCGGTCGTCTGTGCCTCCAAATCAAATTTTGGCATAGCCGCCCGGCCCAACGGCGGTTTCGGCGAGGAGCTGAGTCCGCGGTTTCGACCGTTCGAAACCCCAGTTGGCCGTGATTGCGAGAACACCCAATCATGTCTGAAGTCGTTAATAAAGAAGAAGTTATCACAAACTTCCGTACCCACGAAAAGGACACCGGTTCCTGCGAAGTGCAAGTCGCCCTTCTGACCGCCCGTATCGCCCATCTGACGGACCATCTGCGCGGCCACCGCAAGGATTTCCACAGCCGCCGCGGGCTTTTGCAGATGACCAGCAAGCGCCGCCGCCTGCTGAATTACCTCAAGAAGAACGACTTGGTTACGTACACCGGTCTGATCACGAAGTTGAATCTCCGCAAGTAGCCGCGTTTCCTCCCAAAATCGTCCCAGGCCCCCGCCTGGTTTACCCATCGTGCCTGTTGGCTGCCTGACCGTTGTTTTTCGGAATTAACCGTTCCGACGCTGCCGCATTCCGCGGTATCGGTCCAGTCCCGCTCGCCTTTTATCTAATAACCAAAACACACCTCGCGCGCCCAAGTGCGCGCCTCATAACCCATGAAACAACAATACTCCGTCGAAGTCCCCGACCTCGGCATCACGATCAACTCGGGCACCATCGCCCGCCAGGCCAACGGCGCCGTCACCATCCAAAAGGGTGAAACCACCCTCCTCGTCACCGCCGTTGCCGCCACCAACCTCAAACCCGATCAGGACTGGTTCCCCCTCACCGTTGACTACCGCGACAAGTTCGCCGCCGCTGGCCGCTTCCCCGGTGGTTACTTCAAGCGCGAAGGCCGCCCCACCGAAAAGGAAGTCCTCACCTCCCGCCTCTGCGACCGCCCCCTGCGCCCGCTCTTCCCCACCGGCTTCATCAACGAAGTCCAGGTTCTTGGCAATCTTCTCTCCACCGACTTGATGAACGAGCCGGACATTCTGATGGTCAACGGCGCTTCCGCCGCGGTCTACCTCTCCGACATTCCCTGGAACGGCCCCATCGGCTGCGTCCGCGTCGGCGAAATCAACGGCCAGTTCGTCGCCAACCCGACCAACGAGCAGCAATTTGAATCCCGCCTCGACCTCATCTACGTCGGCAACGAGCGCGACATGATGATGATCGAAGGCAGCGCCGATCAGATTCCCGAGGAACGCTTCTTCGAAGCCCTCGACTTCGCCCAGGCCCAAGTCGTCAAAATCATCGCCGCCATCAAGCAGCTCGGCGAACAGGGCGCCGCCAAGAAGAAAATCACCTTCAAGCTCCAGACTCCCGACCCGAAAGTCGTGGAACTCTGCACCCAAATCGCCGGCACCCGCCTCTCCGAAGTCATGCACCAGGACCGCAAGCAGGACCGCGAAGGCGGTGTGGCCTTGTTGAAAGAAGAAGCCAAGAAGACCCTCGAAGTTCAACTCGGCGCCGCTTACGACAAAAACCAGGTCCGCCTGGCCTTCGAAATCCTCCAGGAAAAAGTCTACCGCGAGAACATTCTCAAGGCCGGCAAGCGCGTGGACGGCCGCGGCCCCAACGACCTGCGCCCCATTTCCTGCAACGTCGGCGTGCTCCCGCGAGTCCACGGTTCCGCGCTCTTCCAGCGCGGCGAAACCCAGGGCCTCGTCATTACCACCCTCGGCACCTCCAAGGATGCCCAGGAAATGGACGGCGTCACGGGCGGCGCCCGCTCGAAGTCGTTTATCCTCCACTACAACTTCCCGCCGTTCTCGGTGGGTGAAACGGGCCGCACCGGTTCGCCCGGTCGCCGCGAAATCGGCCATGGCGCCCTCGCGGAACGCTCGCTCCTGCCCATCATTCCGCCCGAAGACGAATTCCCCTATTCCATCCGTCTCGTATCCGAGATTCTGGAATCCAATGGTTCCTCCTCGATGGCCTCAGTCTGCGGCGGCTGCCTCAGCCTGATGGACGCCGGCGTGCCCATTCTCGCGCCCGTCGCCGGCATCTCCTGCGGCCTCGTGTCGCGCGAAGAAGGCGGCAAGATCACCGAATACCGCCTCCTCACCGACATTCTCGGCGCGGAAGACCACTTCGGCGACATGGACTTCAAAGTCTGCGGCACCCGTGAAGGCATCACCGGCTTTCAGCTCGACCTGAAGATTCACGGCCTCCCCCTCTCCATCGCCCGCGAAGCCATCCTCCAGACGAAGGAAGCCCGCTTCAAGATCCTCGACATCATGGCGGAAACCCAGAGCACCCCGCGCTCCGAGCTCCGCGAATGCGCGCCCCGCATCGTCAGTGTGCAGATTGATCCCGAAAAGATCGGCATGCTCATTGGCCCCGGCGGCAAGAACATCAAGCGCATCGTCGAAGTCTCCGGCGCCCAGATTGACATCGCCGAGGATAACTCCGGCCGCGTCAACATCTTCTCGAACAGCAAGGAATCCCTCGAACGCGCCAAGGCGGAAATTGACGCCATCACCGCGCAAATCGAACTCGGCAAGACCTACAAAGGCATTGTCCGCTCCATCAAGGAATTCGGCGCGTTCGTCGAATGTCTCCCGGGCAAGGAAGGCCTCGTCCACGTCTCCGAACTCGCCGACTTCCGCGTCAACCGCGTCGAAGACGTCTGCAAGCTCGGCGATGAAATGCTCGTCAAATGCATCGGCATTGACGACAAGGGCAAGTGCCGCCTCTCCCGCCGGGCAGCCATTATGGAACAGCAGGGCATTGCCTATACCCCGACCGAAAAACCGCCTTCCCGCGACCGCGGTGACCGTGGTTTCGACCGCGGCGGTGATCGTGGCGGACGCGGTGGCGACCGTGGCGGTGATCGTGGTTTCGACCGCGGTGGTGACCGCGGCGGACGCGGACCCGACCGGGGTGGCGATCGTGGACCGGACCGTGGTGGTCGCGGCCCGGATCGCGGCCATGACCGTGGACCCGACCGTGGGCATGACCGTGGCCCGCGCGACAACGGCCCCCAAGGCGGTGGACATGAGCCTGCCCCCCAGGCCCAACCGGCAGGCGACCCCACCCCGTAATTCGTCAGCCCCCAAAGCTGATTTCACAAAAAAACACTCCCGCCTTCGCGGGAGTGTTTTTTTGTGGCCAATTTTCCACCCCCGAAGAATTCTTGAACACGGTATGCACGAACCACAAATTCCAAACTTTGATTCCCGGAAACCGGCCCTCCTCCCCGTGCCCTCACCCCATTTTCTTGCTGGATTTGGACTGCAGCGGCCATTCAGCCCCAAATCCGCAAGGTCGAAAGGTTCAGCCTGACCCGATTTTTCATCTTCCCGCCGCCTCGCGTAGCGACGCTTGACCTGGGCATGTCAACATAAAAGGCCTTCTCTGAAGAATCGTCGTCAAGGAGTAAACATGGGAATAGTGGGTAAAGCTTGGAGCTTTTCCCTTTTTTAGCTGCTGATTGGGCGGCGGGGGATTCGGTGTAGATGCGGGAT
>Ga0265319_1001147_pt1 | contig 16455 bp, 16 predicted proteins | sample 4824metaG_FD_192443 | JGI IMG/M metagenome (GOLD analysis project Ga0265319, IMG submission 192443) | Rhizosphere microbial communities from Carex aquatilis grown in University of Washington, Seatle, WA, United States - 4-8-24 metaG | ecosystem: Host-associated > Plants > Roots > Rhizosphere >...
CGAAACGTGCGAGCGCCTGCGAGCGCGAAGGTGCTGCCCAGCGCTCGCCCGGCGCTTGCCCAGCCACGCCCGCATCTGGCTCGCGCCCGCAACCGCAATCCCGGCCGCAAGCGCGAGCGGCGTCACCGCCAGTGGCCGAAGCCCCACCGCCGCCACTCCCATCCCGCCGCAGTGCTGCCGCCGGCCCCACAGCCGCTCTCCGCCCATGCTCCGGTGTCGGCCCCCCTGCCGCCGCCTGCGTCTCCCTCTCAGCCCGCGGCGTCCGAATCGCCGGCTCCTGCTTCCCCGACCACGCCAGAGCGGGAGTTTGGAATCGAGCACTGAGACGGCTCCCACGACGCTTCCCCGTCCGCGCCGGCCTTGTACATGATGCACCTCAGGGTTCGGTGCGACGCTGCTTGCCTCCGAGCCATCCGCATCTGCCCGCCGATCCTGCCGAACTCGTCGTAGCGGAGGTTAGGACTCGGCTCTCGACATCCGCTTAGACAACGCTCTACATGCCGCTATTCCGCAGACAATGATGAGTGCAAGCAAAGAGAGCTTATAACTGGTGAAAACAACCCCCCAAAGTATGTCAACGATCACACTTCCGCGGCCAGAGTGGTCGTACCAGTTGCCAATCGCTCCAACTAGAATGAACAGCACTAAAACTATGAGCACCAAGCGGAGAATCAGCTTTCGATCGACCTTCCTAGCCAGTTCCTGCACTTGAAAGCCCGCCCGAATGGGCACTAGTAGCGCTTTGGCGTATGTATGTTCGGTAGAAGCAAGCGACCGATGAGCTACTCCTGCTTGCTCCAACCCGACGAACTTACGCGACGTAGGGGCTGAAAGGCAGGCAACCAAAGCGGCAGAAGTGCCGGCGGCCCATACCGGCCCCTGCCCAGCGACCGCCATACCGAACTCCACCACTCCGCCAATGAAAGCGACAACCCAAATCAGCTTACTGCCGCGGAGGAGGTACCAAGCAAGAATTCCCGAAACGGCAAGAATTAGGAGCCACACTGCCGTGATCGGGGCGACAGCAACATGTGCGACGGTGTCGGCCACAATGATCGCGGCAGCCAAAAGAAGCGATATCGGGGCCTTGGTGCCGAATTTCATTCGACCCTCACGATCCAAAAGATCGTTAAGCTCTCTCTCTCTGGCATAGGGCTGATAGTACCGCCTATCAAGGGACAACGCCAGCCGCACATTTCGTGAGGACCCATCCAGATCCAATGATTGCGCCAATCGGGCCAGATTCGAAGAGCGGAGTTACTTCTCTGTATCCTTCAAAGGCGCTTTTCCCACATGCATAGCCTACTTGGGCCGACTTGTTTCCGCCAGTGCTCAGCCACGCGCCGATCACTTCCTTTACATCGTTATAATTCACACTTCCAGGAGCTTGAATGCTGAAGACGTGCAGCAGCTTTGCTGCGAGCCCCTGAATCGAACTATTCAGCCCATTGCCACCTGAGTAATGACCGGTCGGATGGCAGCCTCCTTTTCCAGAGCAAGTGACTGCGGGTGAACTAAAACTGTGCGCCCTTTCCGTCCGGCGCGTTTTTGCCCTCACTTCCTGTGGCAATGAATGGCAGTTGTGCGCTTCGCCGCGGTGGCCACAGGTGCCCTCTAGGTCGAACGCGTTGATCGGGTCTTGAAAGGCATAGTCATACGCATTAGCCGACCCCCCCTGCACCGGGTCCGGTGACAGGAACCGCCCCAGCGCTGGCACATAACTCCTCGCCCCCATCTGGATCACCCCGGACGCGAGTTCGGTGCGCCGTCCTTTGCCCCCGAGCCAGCCATAGCGCGGCGTTTCGCTCTGCTCAGGCACACCGAACGCATCGAACTGGAAGGCTTTGGTCAGCCCGGTGGCGCCAGTGCTGTCGCTCGCGGTCGCGACGACGTCGCCGTGCAGATCGGAGAGCTGCAGCATCGTCGTCCCCGAGCTGCTCTGAAGGGCGCTGACGCCACCGGAGATACCGCCGATGTTCTTGGTCCAGGTCGAGCCGAGTTCGCTCCAGGCGACTTCGTCGGAGGGGTTGTCGTAGTGGAAGACTTCGGTGCCCATCGTCCCGGACTGGGTGCGCGCGCGCTGGCGCAGGGAGGCGTCGAGCCCGTAGGTGTTCGTCATTTCACCCTGCGTCTGGCTTTCGACCATGTCGTCCGAGAAGTATTTGGTCGTCAGGGCGCTGCCTCCGGCGTATTCCCCGGGCAGTTTGGTGATGCGGCCGAAGGGGTCGTATTCGATCCCTCCGCTGGTCAAGCGGTCGGCGGCGTCGTAGCTGTAGCTCTGGGTGGTGCCACCGGATTCGGTGTTGCAGGCTCCGCCCAGGCCCGGTTCACGGGTGACCATCGCGGTGCGGTTGGAGTCAGCATCGTAGCTGTAGGAGCGGGTGGTGCAGGAGCCGGCATGAGGGGTTTCCTCGGCCAGCTTCAGCCTGCCGGCCTTGTCGTAGGCGTAGGTCTGGTTTGAGAGCGTGCCGCTTTCGTCCATGACCTGCCCGTAGACCGAGCGTTCGGCGCTGGATTCCAGCCAGGTGCAATGTTCGGAGCAGCCGCTCTTGGTGTAGCTGAGGGCGGTGGGTTCCTCGGCTTCGTTGTAGGTGGTTTTGGCGACGAGGCCGCCCGGCAGCCCTTCTTCGACGACGTTGCCTTCGGCGTCATAGCTGGCCGTGAAGGTGCCGACGCCGGAGTCTTCGAGTTCGGTCAGAAGGCCCGTGGTCGAGTCGTAGTGGCGGGTTTCGGTGCCCTTGTTGTCGGTGGTGGTAACCGGCCGACCGTCGACGTCGTAGGTCGTTTCCGATTTGTTGCCGTCGGCGTCTTCGTATTTGGTGACCTGGCCAAGGGCGTTGTAGGTCGTCGTCGTCGCCTGGTTGTCGAAGCCGGCGCCGTTGGTCCACTTCTGGATCCGGTTGTTGCCGGTGTCGGCGACCCAAATGTCGCCTTTGCCGTCGGCGGCCAGCCCCATCGGCCAGCCGAAGCTGAACTGCCCGGCGCCGCTGCCGGCGGTGCCAAACTTGGCCAGGTATTCGCCTTTTTCGTTGAACTCCTGGATGCGCTCGTTGTTCTGGTCGCCGACCCAGACGCTGCCGCCGGCTTCGACTTCGATCACGTCGGGGCGCTTGAACTGGCCGTTGCCGGTGCCTTCGGAGCCGAACTGGCGCACGAATTCGCCTTTTTCGTTGAACTCCTCGACCCGCTGGTTGCCCCAGTCGGCGACCCAGACGTTGCCGCCGGGGCCGATCGCGATGCCGGTCGGTTCGACCATCTGCCCCGAGCCGGTCCCGTAGGAGCCGACGACTTTGATGAATTCGCCTTTTTCGTTGAACTCCTGCAGCCGGCCGTGGTAGGTGTCGGTAACCCAGATGTTGCCTTTGGCGTCGATCGCGATCGATTCGGGGCCCGAGAACTGGCCGTTGCCGCTGCCCGAGGTGCCGAACTTGGCCAGGTATTCGCCTTTTTCGTTGAACTCCTCGACGCGGTTGTTGCCGGCATCGGTGACCCAGAGGTCGCCTTTGGCGTCGATCGCGATGTCGGTCGGGCGCGAGAACTGGCCGTTGCCGGTTCCGGTCGCGCCGAACTTGGCCAGGTATTCGCCTTTTTCGTTGAACTCCTCGACGCGGTTGTTGTTCTCGTCGGCGACCCAGAGGTCACCTTTGGCGTCCAGGGCGATGCCGGCGGGGTGGGCGAACTGGCCGTTGCCGGTGCCCGAGGAGCCGAAGGACGAGGAGTAGTTGAGGCCGCCGCATTCGCTGCCTTCGCAGACGAAGCGCTGGGTGGTGGGAGCTCCAAGGGTCGAGCTGTAGAGGGTTTCGACCTTGGGAATGGCGGTTCCCCCGCCTTCGATCTTCTGGGTCAGCTGGCGGCCGGCGGCGTCGTAGGTGATGATCGTCTTGCGGGTGTTCGAGGATCCCCCGCCGGGTCTTTCGAGGACTTCGGTCGGCTCGTCGAGCTGGTTGTAGGCGGGGAACTTCTTCACCAGGAGTTCCGGCACACCAGCGCTACTCGCTTGAGCCGCCGGTTCCACGATGCACGGCAAGCCAGCGTATGCGGAGTTGTGACATTCGAGTGGTGGCCCAATGTTGGTGGTGGTGTAGTAGATCGTCTTCGTCGTCCCGGCACCGCCGCCTTTTTCGTTGGAGGGCTGGCGCTGTTCGACCGGCAGGCCGCTTTCTTCGTTGTATTCGGTCGTCGTGGTGATGTGCAGGTGGCTCCCGGTGCCCGGGTCGACGATCGTCTCGGTCGGCTTGCGCAGGTTCCAGTCGTATTTGTATTCGGTGGCGCGCTGGTCGAGCAGGCTTCCGCCGCTGAGAGCGCCGCTGGTTTCCCGTATCGGCAGATGCGGATCTGGGGTCACGCCCAGCGGCAGTTCTTCCGCTTTGTCGTATTCGATGCTCTTATAGAGGCGGGCCTGGGCCGCGGCGCCCGATTCGAGCCGGACCTGGTGCGTCGGGCCCCATTCTTCGAGCAGCTCGGTGCCGTCGGTGGAGTAGGCACGCTTGGTTTCGAGTTCCTTCCAGCGTTTTTCTCTTTCCGCTTCGGAGGCGGCCAGGACCCGGAGGCGGTTCTGCGGGCTCAGTTCGCGGACCACGTTGCCGAATTCATCGATCTCCGAGGTCGAGATCGACGGGGCCGAGGTGCCGGCGCCCGCAGTGGTCGCGGTGTTTACCGCATGGCCTTCGGCATCCATGTAGTAGACGGTCGCGTGGGAGTAGCTGGTTGGCGGGCTGGCCGGCACCTGGTCGGGCGGGAAGATCGCGGTGGCGTCGAGCGGCAGGTCCCGCTGGCCCCACTGGGCGACCGTGCTCGGCCCCATTTCATAGGGGGCGCCGGAGCCGCTCAGCGGCACTTCGTAGGCGATCGTCGTCTTGGCAACAGACGGGCTCGATATCAAGCTGGGTCGACTGACCGCCATCAATCGGCCGTTTTCTTCCTCTTCGTCGATCACGCCGTATTCCATCGTCCACGGTTCCTGGCCTGCGGGCGTGATCGTTTTCAGCTGGCCGCCAGTTTCATAGCTGTATTTCTCCTTGAGCGCCGGGGAGATCCGTGGGTCCCACTCTTCGGTCAGGCGTCCTTCTTTGTTGTAGTTGTAGTTGGCCACTTCCCACGGTCCGCCGTTGCCAGGGGCGTAGTAGGTGATCTTCGAGAGCCGTTCGCCGTAGCCGGAGGGCGCTTCCCAATGAGTCGCCGGCTGGTAGCTGAATTCAAGGGCGTGGCAGCCGGCGTTGCTCTTCGCTTCGGCTTCGCTCGCGCAGGGGCCGCCCGCCGCGGTCGGGGCGATCACCATCTTCAGCCGCATTTGTCCGCCGACCAGCGCGTAGTTCATCCGCGCCTTGTTGCCCGAGCCGCCGACCTGCGAGACAGCGACCGGCACGTATTCGCCGCCGCCGAGGTTTTCGAAGATCGTCTGGTTGCCGCCGGCATCGGCCAGGATCAGCTTGCCTCCTTCGGCGAAGAGGCTGTAGCCAGTCATTTCGGGGGGCGTGACGTAGCCGCCCGCTTCGTTCTTTTCGAAGGCGATTTCATAGCCTTCTAGGTCAGTCAGCAGCGCGTATTCAAAGCTGTAGGCAATGCCTTCAATCGTTTCGGTTTCGTTGATGAGCTTGATGCTCTTCCATTCAGAGCCACCGGCTTCTTCAACCGGAACGCCCGGTTTCCAGCCTTGACCGAGGACTCCGGTATCGCCAAGTTTGCCGGCTTCGCGGGAATTGAAGGTACGCGAGAATTCCAGTGAGGAGCTAAAGCCGGGAATCGCGACATCGCCGCGGCTCACCGTCAGGTTCCCGGTCAGCAGATCGACGGTTCCCGGACCCACCTGGGCGGTGGCGTCTTTTGGGCCGCCGAGGAAGCGGTTGACGACTGCTTCGTTCGGAGCGCTGTAGCCGGCGGCGCCGGTCGACCCTTCGAAGAGGGCGCGGACCTGAACGACGCCGCCTTTTTTCCGCAACGTCGAAGACGCGTGGGCGGCGTCAAAATAGAGCGGTTCCGATTCCTGCGCGCCAGAGACTTCGATTGGCCAGGAGACTGCTTTGCCTTCGGCGTTGCGAACCAGTTCAGGGGGAATCGTCTGAAAGGCGCCGGCTTTTCCTTCGCGGTACTGATAAGTGAGGCCGGTCACGCCGGAGACTTTCCAGGCCGACTTCAACTTCAGGCGCCGAGCGGTTCGCGTCCCTTCGGCAGGCGAGGTCACCACGCTCGTAGCAGGAGCTTGCGGAAAGTAGCTCACCGCCAGATACGGTCGATCTGCTTCTGGGCTCGCCGCGCTCGAGTCAAACGTGAAGGTGCCGTGCGTGCAAGAAGACCCACATGGAGATTCTTCGGCGAGTTTGACGATTAGCCCCATATTTCCATTGAGCGTTTCGTTCCACTTTGAGACGACAGGTGCCATCCCGCTGAACTGCCACCATCCGGGCCCCGTACCCCTAACGCTCGTTAGCACTTCGCTGCCTTCGCTGGTGAAGTCACCGCCGGGAGTGCTCCAGGGATATTGGACTTCACTGCCGATAAAGTGTTCAACTTTATAGTTTGGCCAATTCAAGCTGCTATCCCACGCCTTGGTGGCCCGTCGCAGCTGGACGGCGCTGACACCGGTGGCGCTGTTGGGGTCGTATAAGTTGACGCTGGCAGAGGAGATCCAAGCGCCGAGCGGAATGGCGCTGAGGTTGAACCGCAGGGCGGCTCGATAGCGAGCGGTGGTGGAGCCACCGAGGCCGCTGCTAGTCGTGTATTCGGCTTTCTCGGTCGTCGCTCCGTTGGATCCACACGTCGGAGTCGTGTTCGTTCCACCTGACGGTTCGTAAATGAAATACTGGCAATCCAGGGCGGCCGACCCTTTTACTTCGATGGACGGATCGATCGTCACGGGCCAAATTCGATCTGCCTGGGTGAGCCATTCGCGATCGGCTTCTACGACCAGGCGCCACTGGTGCGGGCCTAGCGGTTCGAGGTCGTAGTGAATCGCGTGCGAGACATTACGTTGGGCAGAGCTGTCGAACATGACCGGGGCCGGCAGCGTGGCGACCGCTTGTCTGGCTTCGTCGCGAAAGACAATCGCACCGTTGTTCCCAAGCGAAGGCGTCAGACCATCGGCAGCTTCAAGCTCGAAATGGAAGGTTGATGGCGAGGCAGGACCGGCCATCTCAATGTCCTCCTTGAGGCCGTTCGCGAGGCTGGTGAGGCCAAAGCTGGTGCCGGGGTCGACTTCGTAATTGGCCGTCCTACCGTGCAATTCCCCTTCCTCGCTCTCATCTCCCAAAAGACGCTCTGAGACCCAGGCGTCGCCGTCGGACAACTGGACCGCTCCACCCCCCATCCGAGCGGGGAGCTGGAGGTCAAACCGGTTGGCACCGTTGACAATCGAGCCATCGGCTTGCCGCTGCAGATCTTCTTCGATCGGCTTCCAGTCGCCTTTGGCATCGCGGTAGTTGATGGGGTTCCCGTAGAGGCGCGTTTCTCTGCCGCCATCGGGGAGGCGGTAGGTGTCTGAGGTGGCCGTCCGGGCGGCCTTTATTTCGGCTCCTGCAGGTTCTAGGGGCGTCGCATTCGAGTTCGCCGACGGGCGCTGGGATTCCTCGGCGGAGCTGCCGGGTGCGCCGAGGGCGATGCTCGCGCTGAGCAGTAGTAATACCGCGAAGCCGGCCGCCAGCAGGGCCCCGGCCCTGCTGCTCCGGGGGACGGCGCGTCCCCATCTCCTCTTCGCCGGCCGCAGAACACCACCGATGCGGGTGGCAATGAAGACTACGCAACGTAGCTGCGTCGCAGAGGCCTGTCCGAGATGTTTCACGCTCCAACTCTTCATGGCCACACTTCGACGCCCAGGGCTACGCATTCAATTCTCCCTCGCAGATATTGCCCATCGGCTCCATTTAGGTACGTGCTGGGCTGTTGACCGCACCATCTTGTAGGCCAATAGACTGCGGGTCAATCGTCATTAATTAGGTGCTGGGTTCGCCATCACCACTCAAAGGGGTACGCGCTCTTAAGGACGGCATTCACTAGTGAATCAGTGGCTCACGGCCTCGAGAATTGCGATGACCATCGGCATCGTCGCCACCAAGGCGTTCGGTGCGTAGAGGTGCCTTAACGATGGGCCTCTCTTTGCTGGTGCCGTCCCGCACGAGGCCAGAACGCCAAGCTCGACCAACAGCCGGATGTCCGAGGCGACCGCCGGAAGTGGCTCCCTAAGCTGCTGTGCTATTTGAGAGGGAGAGGCAGGCACAGCTTGCGCGAGGATCAGTTTCAGAACCCTCGCCCGCCGCTCATGTGCCAACGCCTTGGCTAATTTTTTGGCCTGCTCTGGATCAAGGCTCAAACGGTTTGTCATCTTGAGCTTTCGCTCAGGTTCCAGCCCTGACCAGCGTGGCCAGCACCCCGCCGCCGAGGCTGCCGGCGATGAGGACCGACGCTCCCATCCGAAGCCCTCCCCCCGCCTCGGCGGCGATCGCGTCGGGCACTTCGATCTCGCAGCTCGCCACCGCCCCTCCCTCGCTGGGCAGCGGGTCGGGGGCGAGGAACCAGCAGCACTACGACCGGCTCTCCTCCTCCGTCCACATCGCCTTTGGGGCCGGCCACGAGGATGCCGCTAAGGCGGACCTCGGTCGACTCAGTGTTTTCGTCTTGGCGTAACGTCTCAGCAGCGCCATCAAGCCGATCCTGCGCGTCAGTGCAGGCATCGAGAAGCCGGCCCCGAGAGCGCCACCTCCGAGGCATCAGGGGAGGAACCCTAGAAATCTTCATCAGTCGCCCCTTTCGAGGACGACGATGGTGGAGCCAAGGTGCGGGTCGGTGGGCGGCACCTTGAGGCGCCCAACCGGGCGCAGCCCGGCCGAGGCGCCCTCGGCCTCGACCTGGACGGCGCTGAGAGCCTGGAGTCGCACCTCGTCCTCCTCGCTGCTGCGCTCGCCTGTTGGCGAGACTGTCTCGCGGCGGCGGCGGATCGCGATTTCGTCGCCCTCTTCGGCGACGCTGAGCAACTGGCTTGTGTAGAGCCAGCCATCGAGCTCGCACAGGTCGAGGAGCGGGGCAGGGGCCTCAGTCGGAGGCGGCTTCTCGACGATCGCCAGGGCGATCCGCCCACCGGGCAGCATGTGGGCGCAGATCGTCAGCAGGCAGTCGCAACGGTCGCGCTCGCTGGGCAGCAATTGCAGGACGTGCATCGGCCCCACCGCCAAGGCGATATCGGTGTCGAGAAAGAAACCACGCATGTCTTCCAGCCGCGCTTGCACCGAGAGGCCCCCGCCGCGGTCGGCCAGCAGCTGCACCAGCTCCTCCTCGCGGTCGATCCCGATCACCTCGTGGCCGCGCCGTGCCAGGTGCAGGGCGACGCGACCGGTGCCGCAGCCGAGCTCGAGGATCGCCCCGTCGGCGCCCTTCGCCAGGTCCTCCCAGATCTCCAGGTCGGCCGAGTAGGAGCCGCACTCGATGTCGTGCCAGAGCGCCTTCACCGTTCAATCCACCACACAGCCATGACTGGCCTCAAGGGCGATCGTGGGCTCGTCGGGGCACCCGTCCCGGCTTCCTACCTCCGCGAGGGACGGGTGCCCCTGAAACGCGCCTACCCAGTCATTTAGACGCGTTTGGCCCCCTGCCCCGCTAGCCGGGCGGCACTGCCGACTCGTGGGGGCAAGCTCTTGACTAATGCCAACCGGGATCACTGCTGGGCTTTCCCCCATCTCCACTCAGAGGGAAGCTCGGGCTGGCACAGGTCGTCGATGTCCTGACCGCCGATCGGCACGCGATCCTCGCCCTCCTCAGGCATGGCGCCCTACGGCGCGGCAGTGGCGCTTCCGCGCGCCCGGCCCCTGCGCGGCAGGCCTGAGATGAGAGATGAAGGGGCTCACTCTGCGATCTCCTCGAGCTGGTCGAGAACGTGCTGGCTCGCTTCGATCACAAAGCGGTTGCGCTCCTCCAGCCTGCGGGCTTCGGCCAGCTCCACGACCAGACCCGCGGCGTGGCGGGCGGCCAGGTCGTGCAGCCGGACGAGGACGCGGCGCAGCACCTCTGGCGGGGTCTGCAATTCGACCGACTCGCCGTCTCCGTTGCCGATCCTGAGGTCGTCCAGCAGCAGCCGCAGGTCGTCGGCGTACTCGCGGCCGATGCGCTCGGCGGTGTCGTAGTTCTCCATCCTGATCGCCAACTCGAAGTCGCCGATCCCGCTCATCCGGTCGACGATCTGGTCATGCAGCGCGTCGCGCTGCTCGGCGGTGATGGTGAACTTCATGCCGAGGAAGCGGGTGGGATGCCGATCCAGGGCATCGCTCTAGTCGCCTCGGCCCGGCAGCGGCTCGTTGAAGGTCGCGGCGAGGCCGTTGGCAAACTCGGCGCTCGGCGTCGGGGGAGCAGCGATGGTGCCGTTCGTGGCGTCGATGACGACGTGCTGGACGACATAGCGACGTCCATCTGGGGTCTCGATCGCCTCCCCTCTGGGCTCGGCCAACCGGCGGGCGTCATGGCCGAGCTGGAAGGCGCAGATCGCCACCGCGCGGGGATGGTCGCAGGCGCCGTAGGTGCCGAGGATGTGGATCAGCGCGTCTTCGTCGACGTCGTTCTCGGCGCACCAGACGGGGATGTCCTTCTTTGTGCGCTTGTAGGCGGCTTCGAGCCCGGCGATGTCGGCGGGGCGGATCAATTGAGAGGCGCCTCCCTCGGCTCGCCAGGTGCCTCCCCCGCCCTGACCGAGGAGGCCAGCACTCCGCCGCCGCCGCTGAGGCTGCCAGTGATGAGGACCGGCGCTCCCACCCGAAGCTCTCCCCCCGCCTCGGCGGTGACCGCGTCGGGCACTTCGATCTCGCAGCTCGCCACCGCCCCTCCCTCGCTGGGCAGCGGGTCGGGGGCGAGGAAGGCGATGATCAGCAGGGTGACCGGCTCGCCGGTGCGGCCCTTGTCGCGCTGGGGATCGTCGGCGAGGACCCCGGTCAGGTAGACGGAGTTGTGCTGCGGTTGCCCTTGGCCCCGGGCGGCATCGACGCCGGCCGCACCGGGCGGATGCCCATGTCGGGGGTCGAGCGGCATCCGCCGCTCGCGCTCTCCCGAGGAGCGCAGCGCCCAGCGACCGCGTCGGCAGGACTCGCGCAGGCGGGCGGGGAGAAACCTCACGAGCCGGCCTCCCTGGCGGACTCGAGCGCCTGGGGCTGGGTCATCTCGTTGACCAGCTCGTCGGAGAATTCGAGGCCGTATTGCCGGGCGGTCTCGAAGTCCTCGCGCATGATCGCCAGCCGCAGCCTCCCAATGCGGTCCACGTGGTCGAGCGCGAACTCATAGATCGCGTCGCGCTCGGCGGGGCCGAGGAACGGAGAAGGCATCACTCGGCCTCGCGCCCGGCCCGCTCGAAGGCATCCTCTTCAACCGCGCTCAAGACCGCTTTGCAGGCCGCCGCCACCAGCTCGGCCCGCTCGCGCAGCGCCTGCCCTTCGGCCCTGGCTCTGGCTTCCTCCTTTTCTTCGTCGCGCCGCTCTCCTTCGGCGTCGCAGCGCAGGCGAGTGAAGATGCGGCGCAGGTCCTTCGCCGGCAGGACGAGCTCGACCTCGCCCTCGGTCGACTCGACATCCCATCCGAGCTCGTCGATCAAGCGCAGGTCGTCTGCCAGCTCACGCCCCAGGCGCTTGGCTGCGTCGAAGTCCTCGCCCTCGAGGGCGAGGAAGACCTCGTCGAAGGAATGCAGTCCATCGAGCGCTTGCGCCTGGATGGCGTCGCGCTGGGCGCCTGTGAGGCGAACGGGGACCGTCATCTGCCTTTCTCCCCCGGCAGCGGCACCGCCTCAAAGGTCGCGCTGCCGACGATGAGCTGGGTCAGCGGGCCCACGGCCGAGGAGGCGCATCGCTCTTCGACCGCCGCAACCGTCGCCGTCAGCTCCTCGATCGCCGCGCGAATCCGGCGCTGACCGTCGGCGTCTGCGGCCACCGGGAGAAACCGATACTGACCCTCGGACTCGGGATCCTGCGATTCGGCCTCTAGGGCTGCGATCGCGTTTTCCAAGAAGCAGTTGAGGGCCGCCCCCTGCGCCGCTGGGCGGAGCGGCTGGGGCACCTCCGCCCAAGGAAAGGCCTCGGCGAGCATCCGAGACCTGAGGGCGTAGACCGTTTCCAGCGCCCCCCTGCGCTGATGCGTGCTGATGATCTCGACGAGATCGCATTCCTCCCAAAGCACCTTGCGCAGGTGATAGGCGACAGTGATCACCTTGATGTCGAGGGCTTTGCCGATCGCGCTCGCGCTTGCCGGCCCTCGCGTCAGCGCCCGGACGATCTGCAACCGGATCGGGTGGTCGAGGGCAAAGAAGAGTCGACCTGCGGGGTCAGCGGTGCGACTCAGGCCCTTCGCCACGTCCGCTCAGCCTTCCCCTGGGATCGCGATAGGGCCTTCAGCGCCGGCGAGGCGGGACCTAGCGACAGCAGCTTCGTGCCGAGCATGCGCGAGGAACCGGGCATCGCCCTCCTCGGTCGCTCGCAGGGCGCAGAGAACAGCCTCGCTCGCCGGCGTGGCTGAGAAGTAGTGCCTTGCCGATCCTCCCGACTGCTCGGCCCCCTCGTCCCTGATGAGGCCGGGCTGCGCCAGGGCGCGCATGTGGTAGCCGGCGCCGGAAGCCGAGCAGGGCCATAGCTCAGACGCGGCGGCCTCGGCCGGGTTGAGCCGGCGACCGTCGCCATTGAGGAGACGGAGGAGGTGGCGGCGCAGTGGATGCTCGAGCGCCTCGCGCACAGACGCCGGCAGCCCGACGGCGACCCCCATCGGTAGGCGATGCTCTGCCGGGCTTCTCTCTTTCAAGGCCTGTTCCCTCGCTGGTCGAATGGCGCTAAACACCGTGAGCAGTGGAGATTCGTGCGGCAGTCTAGGGGTACGCAGCGGGTTCCCATAGGCAGTTTGCGCCACTAGAAAGCGTGCGAAACGTTACTTGAGAGTCTGTAGACCGGAGAGTTGCCAGCAGCCAGAGTCCCCGCTGGCATGGAAGGCGAGCTTCAGAAGGCTGTCGGTGCGAACCTGCGGGCCTACCGCAAGGCCCACGGCGTCAACCAAGAAGACTTCGCCTACCAGCTCGGACTGCACCGGACCTATCTCAGTCAGATCGAGCGCGGCAAGCGCAACCTCTCTTTGGGGAAAGTCGAGCGGCTCGCCGAGCGGCTGGATGTCGATGTCTGGACGCTGCTGCGAAGGATCGAGCCCTAGGCAGACCCGCAGAGATAGACGGCCTTGGTGTGCAGCTCGTCGTCCAGCCCAGACTCGAGCTCGCCGTCTGACTCGCCGAGGACGGCGAGGGGTCTCAGCCCCGCCGCCTCGATCGCCGCCAGCGCTTCGCCTTCGCTGAAATGGCGCTGGCGGTGGACATGAGCCTCGATGCCCTCCCCCTCGCCGGCGAAGCGGGCCTCGCTGACCGACCCGGGCAGGACCTCCTCGGTCGACATCTGGCCCTGCCACACCATCCGGCGGCCGTTGTGCTCGACGACGTGCTCCTCGCTGAAGAAGGTCCGGTAGGTGGCGAGGGTGTTGAGGTCGAACAGCAGGATCCCCTCGGGCGCCAGGTTCCGGCGCATCCCCGCCAGCGCCGCCTCCAGCTCCTCGGCGCTCATCAAGTAGTTCATCGCATCGTTGACCGCCCAGATCAGGTCGAACTGGCCGAGCGCCGGCAGCTCGCGCATGTCGGCGACCAGGAGCCTTGCCGCCTCCCCGACCTTGGCCCGGGCCAGCTCGAGCATCTCGGGAGAGATGTCGCAGGCGCTCACCGTCCAACCGCGGTCGAGCATCGGAATGAAGCTGAGCCCGGTGCCGCAGCCGACGTCGAGCAGCCGATCGCCTCGCAGGCCGGCCTCCTGCGCTTTCTCCAGGAGCCGCCCCGTCCAGCGCTCATACATGTAGCGATGGTTGAAGTCGTCGTAGGTGGAGGCGAAAGCGTCATAGGTCCGCCTGGCCGTCGTGTCGAGATGAGTCGAGGTCACGCCGCCCTCGCCAGCTTTTTCTCTCCGCAAACCGGGCACTCCGGCTCCGGCACCACCGGTGAGCGCTCGACCTCCATCGTGCGCAGGTCATAGACGCACGCTGCGCGCAGGCTCGCCGGTTCGGCCAGCCCGGTCAGGAAGTGCATCGCGTCCATCGCGACCTGGGCGGCGATCAGGCCCGAGGAAGGTCCAAGCGTCGCCGCCGGCGAGGGCTGCGCGCTGCGCTGCCGCGTCGCGGTCTCATAGAGCGGGTAGTCCCGCCGCCAGGCGATCCGCTGGCACTCGTGGCAGCCTGCAGTGCCGGGCACGTAGAGCGGGCCGACCCGGACCTTTGGCGGGAACTGGGCCATGCCGATGTAGGGGATGCCGGCCTCAAAGCAGGCGGCGTTGCACCAGGTTTCGATCTCGTGCGCCGGCCAGTCAGCGGCGTCGACGACGAAGTCAGCGCCGGCGATGAACTCGGCAAGCTCAGCTTGGCTCTCCAAGCGTCGGGCCACGGTCCTCACCCGAACGCTCGAGTTGAAGGCCCGGATCCGCTCGGCCATTGCCTCGACCTTGACGCGACCGATGTCGGCCTCGGCGAACTGGATCTGGCGGTTGAGGTTGCTTGTCTGCACCCGATCGCCGTCGATCAGCCACAGTTCGCCGACTCCGCAGCAGGCAAGCTCCCAGGCCGCCCGCCCGCCAAGGCCGCCGACGCCGAGCACCGCGACGCGCGCCTGCCGCAATCGCTTCTGGCACTCCGAAGGGGTCGCACCGCCGTTGCGACAGAGATCGCTGAAGTAGCGCAGCTGGCGGTCCAGACGGGCGCGCTCGGCCGGTGGCACCAACTCGTCGTCGGCCGCGTCCTCAATCAGTCCAAGCTCCTGCATGCGGGCGATTGCGTCTCGCACGGTCTGACTCCCGAAGCGCGCTTCAAGGTCGCCAAGCGAGCAACGCCCGTCAAGCGCTTGCAGCAGATCTCGTTCCTGCGCGCCAGGGCTCGTGACTTGGATGTCATCGTCGGCGGAGCGCATCAGGACGAGGTCACCCCCCGGCGTCTCGATCGGCTCGATGGTCCTCTTCAGTCGCGGCTGCACCCCATCTAGACCAACGAAGTATTCAGATGGTTTCACTGCCTGAGAGCTGGAGGCGACCCCTCCGCTATTTGCCTCAACGAGGGGTCGCCCTCCCGCCCTTCAGCCGCCCTTCGAGGTGCCGGCCTCGGGCAGAGTCGTCTTCATGTTGACGAGTTGCATCCTGCTCCACCTCCCTTCAGATTGCGGGTAGTCGCAAGGATGCTCAATTGCTGAGAGGTTTTTGTAGACCCGAGTTATTCCAATCCAGCACTTTGGGGAAAAACTACTTATTGTTTTACCCCCAGCAACTTCACTAAAAGGAAATAAGAGTGCGGAAAGCCCAGAAGTCGCGCGGCGACAAAACAGCATCGGAGATCAGAGCCAGGACGGCGAAGGTGCTCGCCGATAGATGGCGATCCCGCATCCTCATGGAGCTCAGCGCCCAGCCCCTGAGCCCAACCCAATTTGTCGAGAGGGCTGGCGGCGAGCTGGATCGCATCGCCCGCAGCTTCCGTCAACTCGAGGAATGGGGCTTCATAGAGCTGGTCGAGGTTCGACAAGGACGGCAAACCGGCGCAGCGCTCGAACACGTCTATCGGCGGATTCGGCGAGCGCAACTCGATACCCAAGCATGGGAAGAGCTTTCGCCTGATCGCCGGGATGAATTCACCGATTCAAACCTGGAGTCCTATATAGCCCGAATTAACGACGCGACCGAGGCTGGGACCATCGATGCCGAGGTCGACCGCCACCTGTCCTGGGACCTGGTCCTGCTGGACCGCCAAGCGTGGAGCTGGTACACGACGCAGCTCGATGCGACTATGTTTGGGCTTCCAGAGCTGCAGACGGAAGCGCTCCTGCGAATGGCGAAATCTGGAGAGAAGCCGATACCCGTCACGGTCGGCCTCGCCGCATTCCGATCCCCTAAGCGGCCGGAGGCATTTGACTCCAAGAGGCCCAAGTACAGCCATGACCCGGAGGGCATGCCGCCCTCAGCGCTGGTAATTAGCGGCAATGCAGCGAAGGCGTTCCAGAGTCCAACTCGGTCGCGCATCATGATGGAGCTGCGAGTCCGACCCATGAGCCCCACTCAATACGTCAAGGAAGTCGGTGGCAGCCTGTCCTACGTCTCCCGATGCTTCCGCCAGCTTGCGGAGTGGGGACTCGTCGAGATTATCGCCCGGCGAAGAAATGGCACCCGGTCAGCTGCTGAAAAGGTGTACCGGAGCCTGGAACCAGCACACATAGATACGAAGACGTGGGAAGAATTACCTCTCTTTGTCAGAGAAGAATTCACCGCCTCTATCTTCAGCTCCTACCTCAGTCGGATCACCGAAGCGATCAATGCCGGCACCTTCGATGCAGATGACGACCGTCACTTCTCTTGGGACGGAGTCTCACTGGATCGAATCGCATGGGGACAGCTAATCGCCCGACTGGATCAGCTTTTGTATGGCCTGCCGCAACTAGAGCGCGAAGCG
>Ga0265319_1001148_pt1 | contig 16438 bp, 11 predicted proteins | sample 4824metaG_FD_192443 | JGI IMG/M metagenome (GOLD analysis project Ga0265319, IMG submission 192443) | Rhizosphere microbial communities from Carex aquatilis grown in University of Washington, Seatle, WA, United States - 4-8-24 metaG | ecosystem: Host-associated > Plants > Roots > Rhizosphere >...
AGAGCGCCTCGGCCATGTAGAGGAGTCCCTGACTGGCGGTGGCGGTGTAGGCCCGCGCGCCGGTGGCGGAGGCGCCGATCGCGACCGACATCGCCGCGAACTCGGATTCGACGTTGATCACCTGGCAGCTCCCGAGCTCGCCGGCCAGCGCGATCCGCGAGACCGCCTCGACGATGTGGGTCTGGGGCGTTATCGGGTACGCGCAGACGACCTCGGGCCGGCAGCGGGCAACTGTCTCAGCGACCGCCTGCGAGCCTTCGAGTTGCCTACGAAGCGGTGAGGGCATGCGCCGCCACCTCCGAGACCTGGGCCGCGGCGGCGCGAGCCGCGGCAATGTTGCCCTCGGCCGCGCCGGCGGAGAAACGATTGCCGATCGCCTCCTCGAGCGACTCGAGGGAGACGGCGTCGGTCATCGCCGCAAACGCGCCGAGGAGCGTTGCGTTGGGGATCGGGCGCCCGGTGTTGGCGAGTGCGAGCTCGGTGGCGGGGACGGTCAGCAGTCGCCGGCCCCCGTGGCGCTCGCGCAGGTCTGCGAGCCCGAGCTCGCCGATCGAGCGCTCGCTGTTGATCAGGACGTAGCCGTCCTGTGCAAGGCCGCCGAACACGTCGACGTGGTGCAGCAACGTGGAGTCCGACACGATCACCGCGTCGGGCTCGGAGATCGGTTCGCGCAGGCGGATCAGCCGCGTGTCGATGCGGCAAAAAGCAATCACCGGCGCCCCCATTCGCTCCGATCCAAAGCTCGGAAAGGCCTGGGCCTCCTTGCCGTCCGTGAACGCAGCAACCGACAACAACTCGGCTGCGGTCACGACGCCCTGGCCGCCGCGCCCATGTATCCGAACCGAGAACATTCAGGCCCAGCGGGCTTTGACGGTGACGGTCAACGTGTACTCCTCGGGTGTTTTGAACTGCCGACACAGCTTCGCCCTGGCCCGCGCCGCCGGCATCGTGCTCTGGCCGCGCGGCATCTACGTAGTTCGCCGAAGGGTCGCGCCGGACCCTCGCCTCAGGACACCGCGGGGGCGTCAGGCGGGCGCGAGGCGTCAGGCGGGCACGAGGTCGCGGCGGCGGAAGCGCTCGAGCGCGGCGAGCCCGGCGGCGAGCCCGATCGCGACCATCCCCACCGCTGAAGCGGCGCGGAATCCCTGCACCGGGACGAAGCCGATGTGCGCGAAGGGCGTCAGCTGTACGACCCAGCTCGGTGCGCCGACGACGGCGCCCACCAGATACCACAGGAATGTGACGGCCACGAGCCCGTAGGCGACGGCGATCGCGGCACGCGGGATCGCCGCGTAGGCCAAGGCTGCGAGGCCGAGGAAGAGCACGCCGACCGGCACGCAGTTCGCCCCCGCCTCGAGGCCGTCCGCGAGTGAGATACCGACTCCCTGGGAGGCCGCGCCGGCCCACGTCAGGAGCCCCGCGACGAGCGACAGTAGAGCCACCCCGAGCGCCGCGACCCGGAGTCGCCCGGCGAGCCAGCGCCGGCGTCCGAGCGGAGCGGCGAGCAGCGTCTCCAGTCGCTCGCTGGACTCCTCGCGGCGCGTCGCGGCGAGCTGCGAGCAGCCGAACAGGCTGACCGCGAGGATGAAGAAGATGAACACGAAGGCGAGGTAGCCGCGCGGCGTGGTGATCGCACCCGAGCCGAGCTTCGCGATCTCGCGGCGCACGCTCGCCGGGATCCCCGCCGAGGAGACGCTCCTTGACACGACACCGAGGACCAGCGCAAACAGCGCGACGCCGACAGACCACGCGGCGAGGCTCGCGCGCTCCGAGCGGAAGGCCTGCGCTCCCGCGGAGGACAGGAAGCGAAGGCGCGGTCGCGCGCTGGTGCGGGAACCGATCAGGCCCGCCCCGAGGTCGCGCACGGCCGCGATGCGAGCCGCCAGCGCAAGCAGCACGGCGGTCCCCAGGAGCGGCGCCAGCAGCACGAGGGGGTGTGGCCCGGTGAACGGGCGCAGCTGTTCGGCCCAGCCGAGCGGCGTCAGCGATCGCACCCAGCCCGCTCCGCCGGAGCTGTCGGCAAGCACCCGCAGCAGCAGCGAGAGCGCCACCACCGCCATCCCAAGCTCGACGGCGGTCCGCCGCGTGGAGGCGATCTGGCTCGCCAGCGCGCCGACGGCAGCAAAGACACACACCACCGACGCCGTCGCGAGCGCGGCATAGGCGCTGCCGCCGGCCGCCAGCCCGCCCGCGAGAAAACCGACCGTCTCGCCCAGCCAGACGGCGAAGATGCCTCCGGCGACCGCCGCGATCGCGGCCCAAAATGCGCCCGCTCGGGTGAGCGAACCAGCCAGCACGAGCTCCAGGCGCCCCGTCTCCTCCTGCGCTCGCAGCGCGCCGACAGCGGCGAGCACCCCAAGCACCGCCGCCCCGATAGCCAGCGTCCCGCCCACCCGCCAGGCGGTGTACCCGGCGATCGTGACCGCGTCGTATGGATACCCGTAGAACAACCTGATCGCATCGTTGTTCGCGAAGCTGTGAGCGAACGCGAGGCGGTCCGACAGCGTCGGGTAGGCGCTGCGGTAGCCCGCCGGCTGGATGTAGCTGTAGAGCGCGAACAGGCCGGCGAAGGCGAGTGTGCGCGTGCGCCCGTCGAGGAACGCGCGGCGCGCGAGGGCCGCTCTAGCCGCCACCGGCCGCCGCACCGTCGTAGTGGTGCAGGAAGATCTCCTCGAGCGAGGGCTCGCGGCTCGTCAGGCCCGCGACCGGGTGCCCGGCCAGTGCGGCGATCAGCGGACCGATCTCGCCCGTGACCTCGAATCGGGTGGCGTTGCGGCCGGCGCTCTGGGCGGCCACACCCGGCAGCGGCGCCAGCGACGGTGCGCGGCCCGCGAAGGTCACCTCGACAGTCTGCGCGCCGAGATGGCGAAGCTGCGCGAGCGTGCCCTCATCCACGAGGCGGCCCTCGCGCAGGATGCCCACGCGGTCGCAGAGCGCCTCGACCTCACTGAGGATGTGCGAGGAGAGGAAGACGGTCTGGCCGCGCGCCTTGGCCTCCTCGATCGCGGCGCGGAACTCGGCCTCCATCAACGGGTCGAGGCCGGATGTCGGCTCGTCGAGCAGCAGCAGCTCGGCCCGCGTCGCCAGCGCGGCGATCAGCTGGACCTTCTGACGGTTCCCTTTCGAGAGCGCGCGGACCTTCTTCGAGGTGTCCAGCTGGAAGCGCCTGATCAGCTCGGCGCGGTAGGCGACGTCGGTGCCACCGTGCAGGCGCGCGAGGAACTCGAAGGTCTCCTCAGAGGTGAGCGCGGGCCACAGGAACGGCTCGCCGGGAACGTAGGCGACGGCGCGGTGCGCGGCGGCGGGATTGCGCCAGGCGTCGATACCGAAGAGCTCCGCCGAGCCGGAACTCGGGCGGTGGAACCCGAGCAGCAGGCGGATCGTCGTCGTCTTGCCGGCGCCGTTGGGGCCGAGATAACCGTAGACCTCACCGGGCGCCACGACGAGGTCGAGCCGGTCGAGCGCGACCGTGTCGCCGTAGCGCTTTGTCAGCCCCACGGCCCGGATCGCGCTTTCGGGCCCGCCCACGCCGGCTACGCGCTCGCCGGCACCCGGACGACCACGCGGGCGGCGAGATCCGCGAGTCGGCTCGAGTAGCCCCACTCGTTGTCGTACCAGGCGACGACCTTGACCTGCGTGCCGTCGTTGACGGCGGTCAGGCCGGCGTCGAAGATCGACGAGTAGGACGAGCCGACGATGTCGCTCGAGACGATCGGGTCCTCGGTGTAGGCGAGGATGCCGGCGAGGGCGCCGGTATCGGCATGCTCGCGGAAGACCGCGTTCACCTCCTCGATGCTCGTCGGGCGCTCGGACTCGACCGTCAGATCGACGAGCGAGCCCGTCGGGGTCGGCACGCGCACGGCGAAGCCGTTCAGCTTGCCGGCCAGCTCGGGGACCACGAGACCGAGGGCCTTCGCGGCGCCGGTCGAGGTCGGGATCAGGCTGAGCGCCGCCGAGCGGGCGCGGCGGAGATCCTTGTGCGGGCCGTCGAGCAGGTTCTGGTCGGCGGTGTAGGCGTGGATCGTGGTCATCAGGCCGTGACGGATGCCGACGGCCTCGTGCAGAACCTTCGCGACCGGGGCGAGGCAGTTGGTCGTGCACGACGCGTTCGAGATGATGTGGTGGCGCTCGGGATCGTAGACCTCGTCGAAGTTGACGCCGAGCACCACGGTCGCGTCGATCGCCTCCTCGCCCTTGGCCGGGGCCGACATGATCACCTTGCGCGCGCCCGCGGTGAGATGCTCGGCGGCGGCGGCGCGCGTGCGAAAGCGGCCGGTGGACTCGATGACCACGTCGATGTCGAGCTCCGACCACGGCAGATCGGAGGGCTTGGCCTCGGTGAGCGCGCGAACCGGCTGCCCGTCGATCACGATCTCGCCGTCGCCGGCCTCGACACTGACCGGAAAGCGACCGTAGACCGAGTCGTAGCGGAGCAGGTGCGTCATCGTCGCCGCATCCATCAGATCGTTGACGGCGACGATCTCGATGTCGGGGCAGTTGCGCTGCGCCGCGCGCACGACGGTGCGCCCGACGCGGCCGAAGCCGTTGATTGCGACTCGTGTGGGCATGACGGTCTCCTGATGTTCGGCAGATGGGGGTCGCCTTAAAGGCTAGGTCCGGGATTGCGGCGCGCCATCGGGGGTAGGCGCTGCGCCGAGTGGTGGGTAAATACGTAGGTGACGGGTCAGGCGGCGTTGCCGCCGGCGTGCCGTCGCCTGGGGTTGCGTGGCGGGTGGGGCTCCGGGATGGCCGCGACCGGAGTGGGTGTGCCGCGCGCGCCGCAGCGGGTGCGAGCTGCCGGCGGGCGTGCCACCACGGCGAGGCCTGCCGGGCTCGCTAGGGCGCCTCGAGCACCGCGCGGGTCTGCCGTGCGATCTCGAGGTCCTCGCGAGCCTCGATCACCACGACCTTTGCCGTGGCCCCCTCGGCGCTGATCTCAGCGTCGCCGGTCGCGGCACGATTGCGTGCGCTGTCGAGGGCCAGCCCGAGAAAGCCGAGCCCGGCCACCGCGAGTTCCCTCACTGCCGGTGCACGCTCCCCGATGCCGCCGGTGAACGCAAGGACATCGATCCCGCGGAGCGACGCTGCCATCGCGGCTATCTCAGCTCGGAGGCGGTGGGTGTAGACCTCGAGCGCGAGCTTCGCGCGCTCCTCGCCCCGCTCGGCCTGGTCCAGGACCTGGCGCATGTCCGCGGTGCCGGCCAATCCGAGCAGTCCGGCGCCGTGCTCGAGTCCCTCGGCCAGCTCCTCTACCGGTAGGCGCCCGTCGGCAAGCCAGAGGAGCAGGCCGGGGTCGATGCTGCCCGAGCGCGTCGCCATGACGACGCCTTCGAGCGGGGTGAAGCCCATTGTCGTGTCGAGCGAGCGACCGCTCTCGATCGCGCAGAGCGAGGCACCCGAGCCGAGGTGGGCGCTGAGGATCCGAAGCCCTTCGGGGTCCGCGCCGATCAGCTGCGGTGCACGCCTGGCGATCCACGCGTGCGAGAGGCCGTGGAAGCCGAAGCGGCGCAGCGGCCAGCGCTCGCGCCACTGCGCCGGCAGGGCGTAGGTGGCTGCCGCCGCCGGCAACGTCGCGTGGAAGGCCGTGTCGAAGCAGGCGACGGCTGGGAGGTCGATCCGTGAGCTGACCTCGTCGAGCGCAGCGAGCGAACGCCGCTGGTGAAGCGGCGCGAGATCGGTGAGCTCCGCCAGCTCGCGCTCGATCGCAGGGTCGATACGGACCGCCTCGCGGAAGCGCAGTCCGCCGTGGACGATCCGGTGTCCCACTGCCTGCGCGCCGGAGAGCTCGGCGAGTGCGTGCTCGAGCGCCTCGCGATCGATCCCCTCACCGCGGGCGGCGATCTCGCGACGTCCGAGAGGCTCTTCGCCCGGCCCTATCAGCGACAGCTTGAGCGAGCTCGAGCCGGCGTTGACGACGAGGACACGCACCGTCTAGACCGCGGGAACGCCGTGCGGCCAGGTCCAGTCGCGGACCTCGACCGGATCATCGCCGTGCTCGCGCGTGAAGGCGCGGCAGCGCAGGCGGAGATCCTCCATCTCCTGGCGCAGGTGAGCGGCGCGCTCGCCGAGGATCGGGACACGGTCGATGACGTCCATCACGAGATGGAAACGGTCGAGGTCGTTCAGCATCACCATGTCGAAGGGCGTCGTCGTGGTCCCCTCCTCCTTGTAGCCACGCACGTGCAGGTTGTGGTGGTTGTTGCGCCTGTAGGTCAGCCTGTGGATCAGCAACGGGTAGCCGTGGTAGGCGAAGATCACCGGCTGGGCGGCGGTGAAGAGGGCGTCGAACTCGTTGTCGGACAGGCCGTGGGGATGCTCAGTGTCCGGTTGCAGCCGCATCAGGTCGACGACGTTGATCACGCGCACCCGCAGATCCGGCAAGCGTTCGCGGAGGATCGCGGCGGCGGCGAGAGTCTCCAGCGTCGGGATGTCGCCGGCGCAGGCCAGAACGACGTCCGGTTCGCCATCTCCGTCCGTGCTCGCCCAGTCCCAGATGCCGAGGCCGCGAGTGCAGTGGATGATCGCGTCCTCGACGTTCAGGTAGTTGAGCTGCGGCTGCTTGCCGGCGACGATCACGTTGACGTACTGGCGCGAGCGCAGGCAGTGGTCGGCGACCGATAGCAGTGTGTTCGTGTCGGGTGGCAGGTAGACGCGAATGATCTCGGCTTTCTTGTTGACCACGTGATCGATGAAGCCGGGATCCTGGTGCGAGAACCCGTTGTGGTCCTGCCGCCAGACGTGCGACGAGAGGAGATAGTTGAGCGAGGCGATCGGCCGCCGCCAGGGGATTTCGTTCGTGACCTTGAGCCACTTGGCGTGTTGATTGAACATCGAGTCGATGATGTGGATGAACGCCTCGTAGCAGTTGAACAGACCGTGGCGGCCGGTCAGGAGGTATCCCTCGAGCCAGCCCTGGCAGAGGTGCTCGCTGAGGACCTCCATTACGCGCCCTTCCGGGTCGAGGTGATCGTCGCCCGCGACGGTCTGTGCCTCCCATGTGCGATCGCTCGCATCGAGCACCGCGCCGAGACGATTCGAGACCGTCTCGTCGGGGCCCATGATCCTGAAGTTATCGGCGTTGTCTCGTAGCACGTCGCGGAGAAACGTTCCGAGCACGCGAGTCGCCTCGTTTGACGTGGTCCCCGGAGCCGTGACCGGGACCGCGTAGTCACGGAAGTCGGGCAGCTCGAGCTCGTGGAGCAGCAGGCCGCCGTTCGCGTGCGGGTTTGAGCCCATTCGCCGTGAACCTTCCGGGGCCAGTGCCGCGATCTCCGCGCGCAGCGCTCCGCCCTCTTCGAACAGCTCCTCCGGTCGGTACGAGCGCATCCACTCCTCGAGCTGAGCGCGGTGGGCCGGGTTCGTGTGAACCGCCGCGAGCGGCACCTGGTGAGAGCGGAACGACCCTTCCGCGGGCAGGCCGTCGACCATCTTCGGCCCTGTCCAACCCTTCGGCGTGCGCAACACGATCATCGGCCAGCGCGGGCGTTCGATCACGCCATCCTCGCGCGCGCGACGCTGAATTTCGGCGATGTCGGTGGTGACCTCGTCGAGCGCGGCAGCCATCAGCTGGTGCATCGAAGCCGGGTCCGCGCCCTCCACGAACCTGGGCGCGTAGCCGTAGCCTTCGAGCAGCGAGTCCAGCTCCGCGTGGGGGATGCGGGCAAGCACCGTCGGGTTGGCGATCTTGTAGCCGTTGAGGTGCAGGACAGGCAGCACCGCGCCGTCACGACGGGCGTTGAGGAACTTGTTGGAATGCCAGCTCGCCGCGAGCGGGCCCGTCTCTGCTTCGCCGTCGCCGATGACGCAAACGACGACAAGTTCCGGATTGTCAAATGCGGCGCCATGGGCGTGGACGAGGGCATAGCCGAGCTCGCCGCCCTCGTGGATCGATCCCGGCGTCTCGGGAGCGACGTGGCTCGGGATCCCGCCGGGGAAGGAGAACTGCCGAAACAGCCGCCGCAGACCCTCGACGTCGTGGCCGATCCGCGGATAGAACTCGGTGTATGTGCCCTCCATATAGGTGCTCGCCACGAGGGCCGGGCCACCGTGACCGGGGCCGGTCACGAAGATCGCGTCGAGATCGCGAGTCTTGATCACGCGGTTCATGTGTGCGTAGATGAAGTTCAAGCCCGGGGTGGTGCCCCAGTGGCCGAGCAGGCGGGGCTTGACGTGCTCCGCCAGGAGCGGCTCGCGCAGCAACGGATTGTCGAGCAGATAGATCTGGCCGACCGACAGGTAGTTCGCCGCGCGCCACCAAGCGTCGATCGTCTCGACTTCTCGGGTGCTGAGCGGTGAGGCGGCCGGCGCGTTCATCTCAATCGGTCGATCGTACGCCGGGTGCGTGTGCCGCTAGGCTCCAATCGAGGGTCGCGCCGGCTCTGGCGGCGGCGGCTCGAGTCGCACCCGGGCGTCGATGACCAGCGGTCCCTCGGGTAGGGCGATCACCGGGTTGAGGTCCAGCTCGGCAACCTCTGGATGGTCGTCGACCAGCGCGCTGACGCGCAGCAGCAGATCCTCGAGCGCCGGCACGTCGCACCGGGGCGCGCCACGGTACCCGTCGAGCAGCGGGAACAGCCTCAAGGAACGCAGCATCTCCGACGCGTCGAGGTCGGTCAGAGGTGTCAGCCGCGCCGCGACATCGCCGAGCAGCTCGGTACTCGTTCCCCCTGCGCCGCACGCGATCAGCGGGCCGAACGCGCGGTCCTGCACGACGCCGACGATCAGCTCGACGCCGGTCGGAGCCATCCTTTGGACGAGGAACCCCTCGATCTCGAAACCGGCCTCCGTCACCGCCTTCGTCATCCTGCCGGCGGCGCGTGCGACCTGGCCCGCCTCGAGTCCGATCACGACCGCTCCGGCGTCGCTCTTGTGGAGCAACCGCGGCGCGATTGCCTTCAAGGCCACGGGACCGCCGAGCTCCGCGGCGGCGCGGGCGGCCTCAGCGCCCGTGCGCACGACGCGCGACGCCGGCGGGTGCAGCCCGTAGCAGTCGAGCAGGGTCGCGACGCCCGCCTGCGAGAGCCAACCCTCGCCGGCGCCGAGCGCCTGCGCGATCACCGCCGCCGCCTCGTCGCTTCGTCGATCGCGGAACTCGGGGATCGCCCCCGGCGGCGCTTCGCGCCAGGCCCCGTAGCGAGCGGCGTGCCCGACGGCCCGTGCGGCGTCCTCAGGAAACGCGTATACGGGTATCGCCCTGCCACCTCGGTGCAGCTCCAGGGCTGCGTTTCCCGCCGCCATGAAGACGCTCGTGAGAGTCACCTCCGGGGGGATCGACTCCGCCGCTTGCGAGATCGCGATCGCGACATCCGTGGCTTCGGTGACGAGCGGCGGCACGAAGATTACGATGATGGCGTCGGCGATCCCGGAGCGTCCGACCGCCTCTAGCGCGCGGCGGTAGTCGTCGGCGCTGGCCGTCGCGACCATGTCGATCGGGTCGCTGAGTGCGGCCTCCGAGGGGAGGAAGTCGTGGAGTGCGCCACGTACGGTCTTCGTCAACTCGGCGACCTGCAGGCCACTCGTCTCGCAGGCATCGGCGCAGAGGATTCCGGGCCCGCCGGCGTTCGTGAGGATGACGACGCGCGACCCGCGCGGCGCGGGCTGCGAGCAGAGCAGCGCGGCGACGTCGAACAGCTCGCCGAGCGTGTCCGTGCGAATCACGCCGGCCTGGCGGAACAGTGCGTCGACCGTAACGTCGGAGGTCGCGAGGAGCGCTCCAGTGTGTGACGCGCTCGCGCGTGCTCCGGCCACCGACCGCCCGCTCTTGACCGCGACGATCGGCTTGGTCCGGCCGGCACGCCGCGCGATCCGCGCAAACTTGCGAGCGTTGCCGAACGATTCCAGGTAGAGCAGGATCACGTTCGTGTGTGGATCCTGCTCCCAGTACTGGATGAAGTCATTACCCGATAGGTCGGCCTTGTTGCCGATCGAAACGAAGGCGCTGAGCCCGAGCCGCAGCCGGTTCGCGGCCTCGACGATCGCTATGCCCAGGCCACCGCTCTGCGACAGGAAGCCCACGCTTCCCGGCGTCGCGGCGAGCGGGATGAACGTCGCGTCAAGCGACACGTCCGGCGCCGTATTGAGGACACCGAGGCAATTCGGGCCAACGAGTCGCATGCCGTGTGCGCGGCAGACCTCGACGAGCTCGCGTTGCATCTCCTCACCGGCCGGGCCGACCTCCGCGAAGCCGGCGGAGATGACGACGAGCCCGCGAACACGCGCCGCTCCGCACTGCCGCGCAACGTCGAGCACCGCTGCTGCGGGGACCGCGATCACCGCCAGATCGACAGGTTCGGGAACGTCGAGCACGGAGGCGTAAGCGGGCATCGATTGCACCGCGCCGGCCGCCGGGTTGATCGGGTAGACGACTCCTTGGAAGCCGTTCGAGACGACGTTGTGGAGGATCTCGCCGCCGACCGTGCCACGCCGGCGTGACGCGCCGATCAGTGCGATCGATTTCGGCGCGAGAACGGCGTCCACCGCGGCGACGCTCGCGATCTGGTCACGCTGCTCGAATCGCCGCCACCCGTCGGCGCTCAGCTCCGTCGGGAATTTGACCTTCACAACGTCGACGCCTGAGCGGACCTCGACCGGGAAGCCGCTCTCACGAAACACCTCGATCATCCCGTGGTTGTCGGGACGCGTCACGGCGGTGAACGTCGACACCTGCTGGGCGCTCGCATGCGCGGCCAGGTGGGCGAGCAGCGTGGTTGCGAGCCCGCGCCCCTGGAAAGCGTCGGCGATCGCAAACGCCACCTCCGCCGAGTCGCTGCCGGCGCGGACGTAGCCGGCATGGCCGACGATCTCGCCCGCGGTCCCGAGCGTTGCGATGAGCCCGTACGCGCTGACGCCGTCGACGTCGGCGAAGCGGCGTGCCTGGTCACGCAGGTCGGCGCCCGCGGAGAAGAAGCGCAGTAACCGCGAGCGCTCAGAGAGCTGGCGGAGGAACTCGCCGATGGCCGCCTCGTCGGCGGGGGTCACCGCGCGCACGCGAACCGTCGATCCGTCACGAAGAACCACGTCCGTGTCGGCCGGTGCCCGCGGGGAGATCACGCTCACGCGCTGATGTCCGGTCCGTGCATCAGGCGCCGGTCGAGTAGCGCGACCACATCGGCCGTGATCTCGTCCACCGGTTGGTCGGCTTGCAGCAGCATGTGACGGCCTGCGGGGACCACCCCGTCGAGGGGCTCGAATTCGAGCGCAAGCCGCTCGGCAACAGCCGGCGTGGCGTCAGAGACGCGGTTGGGGTCAGACATCCGGGTCAGTGCTCGCCGACGGATCGTCGCGATCGGCAACCGGCACTCGCAGAAGACCGTCGGCGCGGCCGACGCGAAGCTTTGCGCGAACGCACGACGGAGGGATCCGGCGGCGAACGTCGCGTCCACGATCACCCCTCCGTTGCTTGCAACCTCCTCGGCGGCGCGCCGCCCGAGCTCGCGATACGTGTCGGTGTTCTCGGCGTCGGCGTATGCCGCCTCACCTGCCCGAGCAGTGGCGGTGAGCCCTTGGCGCTCCTTGCGCACGACATCCGAGGAGACGACGGGGAGGCCTGAGCTCGCGGCGAGGCGTGCGGCGAGGCTCGACTTGCCGGCTGCTGGTGCTCCACACACGAGCAGAGCCAGCGGCATTCGTGCCTGCCAGGCAAATCGCTCGCCCAGAGCGAAGAGCTCCTGCGCCTCACGCTCAGCGCTCCGCCGCGCCCGGCTCGAGCGGCCTGGGTCCGAGGCGCGGAGCAGCGCAACCTTCGCGCGGACCCACGCTTTGACGGCGGCATGGAAGGCGACCAGCTCATCTCCTCCGGCGTCACCGCCCGCCGACCGGTAGCCGTCCAGCAGCTCGCGGGCCAGATCCCGCCGTCCGAGCCAGGTCAGGTCCATGACGAGGAACGCGAGGTCGGCGGCGACATCGCCGTCGCGCAGACTGGCGTCGAACTCCGCACAGTCGACGATCTCCCACTCATCGCGAGCGGGCGGATCGCAGAGCAATATGTGCTCCGCGCGCAGATCGCCGTGGCCCTCACGCAGTCGCCCGTTCGCGACGCGCCCGACGATCGTCTCGGCGTGCCCACAGAGGAACGCGTCGACGAAGCGCTGCGCGGCGGCGACGCGCCCACGCTCGATCAGGTCGTTGCGGCCAATCATGGCCTCGAAGTTGGCGTCGCCGATTGCCTTGAGCGCGCCGAGCGGCTCCGTGACCGCGCTCGGGACCACGGCAGCGCCGTGAAAGGCGGCGAGTCGCGCTCCAAGCCTCGCCACGAGCCCCTCCTCGACGGTTCCGCTAGCGACCGTGGCGGCGAGCGTGCGGGACTCGTCGAACCTGCGCATCTCGACGACGTGCTCGAGCGCTCCGTCGCATCCCGGGGTCCCGAGCTCAACGTGCCCACCTCGCTCCACTACCGGCCGGACGCCGACGTACACACTCGGCGCAAGCCGGCGGTTCAACTCCACCTCGAGCTCGCACATCGATTGCCTTCGCTCGACGCTGCCGTAGTCGAGAAACGGGAAAACCACTCGTTTCTTCAGCTTGAAGGCGCGAGCGCCGACGAGGAACACCCAGGAGATGTGGGTTTCGCGCACCTCCACCTCGACGTTCTCCGCCTCGCCATAGAAGCCGGGGCGCCGCATCGCGGCGACGATCTCGCGCTCGGTAGGCCTGCGCGCCCCGTCTGTGGTGTTCGCGATCCGGCTCACCGCGTCTTGCCACGCCCAGAGGTCAGTGCGCGTCAGGTGGGTCTCGTGGTCGTAGAGGACGCCGTAGCTGCGGGCGCGCCCTGTGCTCCGGCTCGGCTCCATCACGGGGTTCATCGTCTCGGCCCACGACGCCGGCGTCATCGGCGTGCCTCCGCGCGGCGCATCCGTGTGGAGTACTGAGCCGACGGCCACCGGCGCCCGCGCCCAAGCACGCAGTCCGCTTACCGATGCGCCACCACCCACGACGTATCAGGGGTCGCGGGACTGTCGCAGTTGTATCTTTATTTCAGGGGCAAACACACACTTGACCGCGGTAGCCCGATCCCAGACAAGCTGAAAGACTCGCGTCTGCACGCGCTGATCGACCTCGGCGCGATCATCGTGTCGGAGCTTGAAGTCGACGCGGTCCTCGCGCACGTGCTCGACGCCGCGCTCGAGCTGACAGGTGCGCGCTACGCCGCGATCGGCGTTCTCAGCGCCGACCGCAGCCGGCTCGAGCGCTTTCTCACAGCGGGGATCGACAACGAGAAGGCGAAGCGGATCGGCGATCCGCCCAGGGGCCTTGGAGTTCTCGGGGTGCTGAGCGTCGACCCCAAGCCGCTGCGGCTCTCCCGGGTCGGTGATCATCCTTCCTCCTACGGGTTTCCCGCGGGCCATCCGCCGATGGCCAGCTTCCTCGGTGTTCCAGTCGTCATCCAGGGCGAGGCGTGGGGCAACCTGTACCTGACCGAGAAGAAGGACGGCGAGTTCGACGAATCAGATGAGGAGGCTGCGGTCGCGCTCGCCCTCTGGGCCGCGATCGCGATCCAGAACGCGCGCCTCTATCACGATGTCGAGACGCAGCGCGTGGAACTCGAGCGGGCCGTCAGCGGGCTGCGGGCGACCCAGGCGGTCGCGCTCGCCGTTGGCGCCGAGGTCGACCTCGAGCGTTCGCTCGAGCTGATCGTCAAGCGCGGGCGCGCGCTCGTCGAGGCTCGTACCGTCCTCATCCTGCTGCGCGACGGTGACGATCTGGTTCCCGCGGCCGTTGCCGGGCACGGAGAGCGACCCGGAGGCGTTCGACTCCCGATCAACGCCTCGACCTCGGGCGAGGTGATGCTCCGCGGCACCCCCGAGCGAATCGGCGATGTCGGAGCGAGACTGCGGATCAGTGCCGACACGTTCGGCGTCAGCGGCGCGCGGACTGCGCTCGTCGTGCCGCTCCTCTACCGCGGGGATCCGCTCGGCGTGCTGATCGCCTTCGATCGCCAGCCCGGTGCACAGCAGTTCAGCGACGACGACGAGCGAGCACTGCGAGCGTTTGCCGCGAGCGCTGCGACCGCGGTGGTGATCGCTCAGAGCGTTCAGCAACAGCGCCTTCGCGACACCCTCGCCGCCGCCGACGCGGAGCGACGCCGCTGGGCGCAGGAGCTTCACGACGAGACACTGCAAGCCCTTGGAGGGCTGCGTGTCCTCCTGGCAACCGCGCGGCGTGCCGGGGACGCCGAGACCCTGGGAAGGGCCACCGAGCAGGCGCTCGAGCAGATCGAACAGGAGATCACGAATCTGCGTGCGATCATCACCGAATTGCGCCCCGCGGCGCTCGACGAGCTCGGTCTGCAAGCCGCACTCGAGGCGCTATTCGAGCGCCATCGTGCAATCAACGACCTCGAGATCGCGGGTCGGCTTGAACTGCCGGACGCGGGCGCGGAGCCTGGCCTCGAGCCAGAGCTGCAGGCCACCGTGTACCGCATCGTGCAGGAGGCGCTGTCGAATGTCGCCAAGCACGCGCAGGCGCGCGTCGTAAACGTTTTGGTACGGGCCGACCTGGAGCGCATCGAGGTCGTCCTTGCGGATGACGGTCGGGGTTTCGAGGCGCCGGAGCACGCCGCGGGGTTCGGCCTGACGGGGATGCGCGAGCGCGTGCTCGCGTTCGGCGGCGAACTGTCGATCGAATCCTCGGCAAGGGGGACGACCGTCAGCGCTTGGCTCTCAGCGAGTCAGCCGATGCTGCTGCCGGCGGCCGGTGCGAGTAGCCCACGCCGCAGCGCGTAGCGCACGAGCTCTGCGCGCGTCGCCAGGCTGAGCTTGCGGTGGATGTTTGCCCTGTGCGTTTCGATCGTGCGCACGGAGAGTTGGAGCAATGCCGCGGTCTCCAGGTTCGTGTGACCGAGCGCGATGAGTCGCAGCACGTCGAGCTCACGCTTCGTGAGCCCGTCGTTGCTTCCGCCGTACGCTGCCAGGATCGGCGCGAGCTCAGGAGCGACGAAGCTCTCGCCGCGGGCAGCACGGCGAATCGCCTGTGGCAGGTGGCGCTCAGCCGAGTCCTTCAGTACGTAGGCGCTGGCCCCGGCCGCGATCGCCTCGCGCGCAAAGCGCGGATCGTCGAGCATCGTCGTGACGACGATCGCGGTTTGGGGGGCGCGCTGGCGCAGCTCTCGGATCGCGCTCAGAATCGGCCCACCCGGCATGCTCACGTCGAGCACGAGAACGTGAGGGCTGTGCGTCTGCACGTGGCGCATGACCATCGGAACGTCGCTCGCCTCGGCTACAACGTCGAACTCGGTCTCCGTGTCGAGCAGGCCACGCAGACTCCTGCGGACGAATGCGTGGTCGTCCGCGAGCAGCACACGGATGGCGGGGGCCAGCACGCGAAACCCGGGCAGATCTGGAACCGCGCGGAGCTGAGGTGGCGCAGTGGCTTCGATTGGGGTCGATTCGGTCATGTCTCGGTCCACCTCGAGACATCGAACCACCTACGACGCCCACGGCCATCGTGGCTCCCCCCGCTACCGCATTCGGCGAACTACGCGATTTGGGGAGCGGTCCTCGACGGCCGCCGCGCGCGGCCGAGGACATCCAACCTCCGTGGGGGCCCGCGGACGTCGCGCGCAGCAGCGATTTCTCGCCGCCCTCAGCCCACGAGCCCTCGTTGCAGCGCGTAGCTGACCAGCTCCGCGCGAGATGACACGCGAAGCTTCTGCTGGATGTGCGAGCGGTGCGTCTCGACTGTGCGGACGGAGAGGTAGAGCTGCTGCGCGATCTCGGAGTTCGTGTGCCCGAGGGCGATCAGGCGCAGGACCTCGACTTCGCGCTCGCTCAGATCGTCGGGCGGGCCCGGTGGTGGTTCGCGGGCGATCCGCGCGCCGAGCGCAGGGTTGAGGTAGGTGTCGCCGACGGCGGCGCGGCGCACCGCCTCGACGAGTTCGGTGTCGGCCGCCTCTTTCAGCACGTACCCCGACGCACCGGCGCCGAGCGCCTGGCGCGCGAAGGCGGGCTCCTCCTGCATCGTCAGGATCACGATCTGCGTCTCCGGCGCCTCGGCCCGGATCTCGGGGATCGCCTCAAGGCTCGACCCGCCCGGCATGTTGAGGTCGAGTACCAGAACCGCCGGGTGATGGCCGCGGACGTAGCGCCTGGCGGCTCCGATATCCCCTGCCTCTGCGACAACCTCGAAATCGGGCTCCGCTTCGAGCAGCAGGCGCAGTCCGCTGCGCACGACGGCGTGGTCGTCCGCGATCACGATCCGGATCGGGTCGGCCGCCGGCCCGGGGGTCTCTTCGCCTGGGCTCATCCGGGCAAGTTAGCGTCCTGCGCGCGACGCCGTTCGCGTGGCCATTACCCTTGTCGCTGCGTAGTTTGCCGCAGCCACGCGGCGGCTCCGATCGGCTGTCGCGCCAGAACCGAATGCGCCATAGTCTGGCTCGATGAGCGCTGCCGACCCATTGAAGGTGGTGATAGCCGGCGGCGGCGTGGCGGCCCTCGAAGCTGCG
>Ga0265319_1001150_pt1 | contig 16397 bp, 17 predicted proteins | sample 4824metaG_FD_192443 | JGI IMG/M metagenome (GOLD analysis project Ga0265319, IMG submission 192443) | Rhizosphere microbial communities from Carex aquatilis grown in University of Washington, Seatle, WA, United States - 4-8-24 metaG | ecosystem: Host-associated > Plants > Roots > Rhizosphere >...
GCAGCGGTGAGGCGCTCACAGCCTTCAGGAACGCCGCCAGCGCCTTGAGGGCCGCTATGACGCTCGGGCTCGGCGGCGCAGGCACGGGCGAAAGCAGGGCAGCCACACGGGCAATGAAGGCGTCGATGGGGAAGCCAGCGCCGGGGTCGGTGTGCCCCTGGCTGTGCGGGTCGTGGTCGTCGGCGTGCTCGGCGATGCCGCGGCCGGTCGGCGCCTGGCCGGGAGCACCGGCGGGCACACGCACGGCGGGCACGTTGTACTGGCGGCACCAGGCGGCCACAGCCTGTGCGCCGCGCTCCAGCATGGCAGCGCTGTAGGGCGTCTGCCAGTCGGCCAGGCTGAAGGCGGCGTAGCCGATGAAGCAGATGCTCAGTGCGTGCGTGTTGTCGCCGCCCTCGGCCCACACGATCACGTCGTCGCCAGCGGCGCGCACTACCTCGGCGTCGTCTACAACGAGCTGGTAGCCGCCGTCCTCGCGCGCGAGGTAGCCCACGAGGTTGCGTGCAGCGCCCGGCCCCTGCGGACCTTCGTTCGTGTGGACGTAGATACGGTCGATGACTGCGCCGTTACGGGGTGAGGTCTGCATCCACCTAGTCTACCAGGGATGATGACTAGGACGCCCTACCAGTTACCGTCAGCGAAGCCCTCTACGTCATGGCTGAGCAGCCGAGTGAACGCCTCGACCGACAGCGTGCCGCGCTTCTCGTTGCACAAAAGACATGCCGGGATCAGGTTCTCGATGTCGTCGGTGCCGCCCTCGGCCACCGGGATTATGTGATCGGCCGTAGCCTTCTGTGGGTGCGTAGGCGGCAGCTCGGTGCTGATTTCGCACGTGCAGTACGAGCAGTGCGTCGCCGTGCGCAGCAGCACCTCGCGCGCCTCGCGGTACCGGCGCCCGCGCTGCACCGTCACGGCATACCGGGCGTGGCGTTAATGTCGTCGAAGAGGTGGCGCTGCACATACGCGCTCTTCAGCCACGTGTCGTACTGGTCGGCGGTGAGGTCGGCCTGGTGCGGGAAGTTGGCGAGCAGGTCGTCGATGTCGGCGGCCGTCAGCGCCAGCAGGTCAGCATTGCTGCCCGTGTACTGGTAGCCGTCGTGCAGGATGCCAGTCGTGATCGTCGCCTGCGCCCCGCCGTACTGAAGTGCCATGCTCAATGGTACCAGTCGCTGCGCTGGAGCCTGCCTAGCCACGCCTCAAGCGCCGCCGGTGACCGGCCGCCGCCGGTGACCGGGTCGTAGCAGTACCGATTTTGTGCGTCGCGCGCTATCTCGTAACCGTTGCCGTAGTCGTGCTCGACCGCCGCCACAAACTCGGGCATGGTGCGGCACCGCTGGCCGTTGATGCCGTTCTGTACGGTCTCACTGAAGGCGCCGAAGTCAGAGGTAATCGTGGGCACGCCGCGTATCTGTGCCTCGACCACGACCTTGCCGAAGGGCTCGACGTAGACGCTGGGCACGAGCAGCGCGCGTGCGTGGCTCAGTAGGTAGCTCTTCGCCTCGCCGACCACTACGCCAACGTGCCGGGCGTCGGGCGCCAGGTCGGGCGGGCCTTGCCCGGCTGCGATGAGCGGCAGGCCGGTGCGGCGCGCGATGTCGTTCGCAATGTGCAGCCCCTTCGACTCGTTCTTGCGGCCGAGAAAGAGCAGGTACCCGGCGTCGGCGCGCTCAAAGTCGCCGGGCAGCGGGAAGGGGTTAGGCACGACGCTGTCGTACCAGTTAGCGAAGCACATATGCCCGAAGCCCTCGCAGTGGTTGCGCCAGGCGTAGCTCGTGTAGTTGGCGTGCTTCGTGTAGCGCCGCTCGGGCGGATAGCCCACCATCCACTCGACAGCGAGGTGGTCAGGGAAGGCGTCGACCACCTCGGCGTGTGCCTGGCCGACGATGCACATGATCACGTCGCCAGGCTCTAGGCGAGCGCGCAGCTCACGAATCGTGCGGGCGTTGAACGACCGCCACCAGGGCTGGGTCTCGTCGAAGAGGTTGGTTGGCATCAGGCAGCTGTGGTCGGTGCCGAACCAGTGCTCCTGGTCGCCCGCCGACACGCAAGGCACGTGCTCGGTGCAGCTCGCCTCGTTCTCGGGGCCGCCGTACACGAAGACCTCGTGCCCGCGTAGGTGCAGCATCGTGGCGCCGTGCATTACGTCGGCGGTGAAAGCGCACCACGCATACGCCTCGGTGGTCGACGTGTGCGGCAGGGCGAGAAAGTGAAGACGCATCGGCGTACTCTAGCAGGCTCCCTGCTTAGTTCTTCGCCGTGCGCACCTCGCCGGTGAACTTCGCCTGGCCGCCTTCCATCGTAAGCACGAAGTGACAGCCTATCATTTTAAGGTCTGTGTCGACCGTCTCGCCGCTCGGGTGCACCCAGTGCGTGGTAAGGGTCGCCTGGTTGCCGATGCCGGTGCTTGCCATCTGCGACAGGATGCCGAAGAGGCGAACCGGGTCCTGGTCGGCGTCGACCTCGATCTGGCTCACGCCGAGGTAGTCGCTCTTCTGCTGCGCCAGCACGGCACGAATCAGCCGCCTCACGTCACCGTCGTCTTGCAGCAGCAAGTAATTGTGCGGCCAGCCGAGCGCCGTTTCCTGCTTCCCGTACGCCGTGATGCTCGCGGCGTCTGTGACCGTCTGTGCGTTGCCGTTCTTACTCGTCATGGTGACACCTTCAAGGTTCCTGAGTCGTTCCAGAGCTGGCCGGATACGCCGGGGTCGCTCGTCGGGAGCGTTACGAATACGGCACCGTCAGGGGCCACGGTAAACACGGGCGTGCTGCTGTTATCGCGCAGCATTAATACCGGGCTTGTCTGACCTGATGCCGCCTGGCCGAATATCTGCACGTCGGTGGCTGTCGCCAGCAGCTCGGCAATACCGGAGCCACCAGCCGCCGATACGGCCGCACTCGTGCTGTCTGCGAACACTTCGGCGACAATCGACGCCGAGCTGCCAAAACCGGCCGTGATGTCGCCAGCGCCAGCGTTCGCAAGTAGCGTGACCCAGCCAGCCGAGTCGTCACCGGCGACGGGGTCGACCCAGCCGGGTTCTGACCACGCCGGTACGTTCGTCAGGAAGTTGCCGATGGCCGACATGTCGACGCCGGGGCCAGCGTCGCCCTTGTCGCCGTTGCGCTCGTACGTAATGAACACGCTCTCGCCATTAACGAGCGGGTCGACGCCCGACGAGCCGACGTTGAATATCGGGCAGTTTTGGTAGCCAGTCTGAAAGTCGACAGGGCCGCCGTAAATCTGATACATGACCCAGCGCGTTTCGTCGGCTACCGCCACGAGCCGGATGAGGCCACGCACGAGACTGCTACTCGTGTCGAAGAGGCTGAGGGGCGTGGTCCAATCTACCGCCGAAGCGTCTATGTAGCTCGTGCGCAGCGTCGTAGCCGATGCCTGCGTAGCGTTGTCGAGGCGGAAAATGCCAGCGCCGGGGTCGCTGTCGGTGGTCGTAGTGTCGTACGTCCACGTAGATACCCACGCACCGCCAGCGCCACCACCGCCGCCACCGCCGGGCGCTCCCGTACCGCCGGTGCCACCCGTGCCGCCCGTGCCACCTGTACCGCCAGTGCCGCCGGTGCCACCTGTACCGCCGGTGCCGCCAGTCGGGCCGCCGGGGCCGCCCGTGCCGCCGGTGCCACCCGTGCCGCCCGTGCCACCTGTACCGCCAGTACCGCCAGTCGGGCCGGTTGCACCAGTCGCACCGCCGCCCGAAGGCGTAGCGCCGACCCACACGCCGCCGACGCGTGTCAGCACGTTGCCGTCAGTGTTGCCGGTGCTCGGGTTGACCTTCTCGCCCTGAATCTTCACATGGCCGGTACCCGCGGCGTTTAGGTTGACGTGCGCGCCGCCAATCGCACCGATGACCGTGTCGACGTTCTCACTCGTGAGGTTCACGCCGCCATCGGTGGCGTACACATTGAAGGCGCCGAACGTCGTAGTGTGGCTAATGTCGCCCGAGTTGACGGTAACCGTGTGGTTGCCGCTGTCGACCGTGTGCACCGAGTCGCCACTAGATACCGCAACGGTGCGGTCAGCATTCTCCGTCGTGTGGGTAGTGGCGTAGTTGATCGAATAGACGTTCATCTCGCCGTTAAAGGCGCCGATCGTCTGATTACGGTTTATTACCTCTAACTGCACCGAGGTCGGCTGCGCCGCCTGGCCGGTGACCACGTTCAGAATACGGTCGGTGGAGGCGTACGGCGTTATCTCGACCACTGGGAAGTCGTCGCCGGTCGGTGCGTTTGAGAACGTGCCAAAGTTAGGCGAGCCGTCGACCGCCGGGCCGAAGCGCTGGGCGATGATACAGCCGCTTGAGCTGGCGTAAACCATCACGTTGCAAGCGGTGCCGATGTCTTGCGCAGCGGCGAGACGGTTCTGTGAACGGTCGGGCGACTGAAGCTGTGCGGTAGTCCAACAGGGGTCGAGCGGGTCTACCGACGTAACGCCGTCGATATAGCCGAAGCCGAAGCCGATGTCAGTCAGCAGGCCCGGCAGCATGTCGCGGCCAACAAAGTTGGCGTAGATATCTTCGTACGTCTCAAAGGCGTCACCGTCGCCGAAGCCGAGGTCTCCCAGCACGTCGTTCGCGCCCGAGTGCAGTACGTAGGTCGACGAGCCGGGAGCGACGACAGTGAGCAGCAGCCCGATAGTCGTAGCCGTGGGCGTGATGATGAGGCTCAGCGGATTCGGCACCGAGTTGACCGCAGCCGCGACACCGGCGGCAACATCGGCCGTCGTCGTGTACGTAAACGTCAGGAATATGTCGCCGTCGCCGAAGCCGAGGTCTCCCAGCACGTCGTTCGTCGCCGCAGTGTGCAGCGTGTAGAGGCCGCCGGTGCCGCCAGCAATCGCCGTGAAGCGGATATTACCGGCGTGCGTGGTGACATTCACGAGCGCCGAGAACGCAGCGCCGCCCGACTTCGTCGCCGCACCGATGGCCGTAGCCAGTGCGCTCAGCGTCGAGTACGTGCCGGTCGCAAGTGCGTACGTGTCGGTGCCGAGCTTGAAGTTTTTATTCGTGCCGGTGATGACGACGGGCAGCGTCGGGTTGCCCTCTATCCACAGGTTGTCGCTAACGCTGGGCTCGATCGTGTAGGTCGTGGCGCTGACGACAAACTCATCATTACTGCCCACCGTGATGTCAAGCGGGAACGTGATGGCCTCGCCGATGATCCAAGCGTTAAGCGCACCGGGGCCAGCGCCCATGAACGTACCGTGCTCGTGCGCAGCGAGCGACGCCGCCACGTCTACCAGGTTCAGCGTCACGTACGAGTCGACGTTGTCGACCGTTGTCTCGGGCATCGTCTCGATACGGCCCGAAAAGAACGGTAGCCAATGCGTCTCACTGTGGTCGGCCGGATTCCAACGGTTGACGCCGAAGCGCACGCATGTGTTCGCAACAATCTTTGAGTGGTCGGTACCAGCCCACGGGCTTACCGTCGTGTTCCACGCAGAGTACTTAGCGGTGCGGTTGTCGAGGGTGACACTCGCCGTGCCGACGCTCGGCTGCACCAGGTTGTCGGTAGCGCCTCGATCCCACTCCAGCCCGCGCACGTCGTCGGTGACATCGTGCCAGGTCCACGTACCGCCGCCAGAGTCATACATAGCAATCTGCACCGACAGCAGGCAGCCGTACTCGTCGTCGGGCGACAGCGCAACGCCGACCGAGCGGTCAGTAGTCTCAGCCATCAGGTCTTCAAGCGACGACTGCGCAGTAAATCCCATGACTTAAAACTTCCTGAAGGTGCGTAGGTTGTTGCGGCCGTTACGCTTTGCGTGCCGGTCAATGACAGACTTCGTCATGGACGGCGTTGGCTGGGCGTGCATGTTGATGGTGACGTTCGGGCGAGCTGCGATTGCCTTCATGACCTTCGCCACGTCGGCATCGTGCTGCTGCTTCTGCCACGCCGTGTAGAGCAGGTCGGCGCCGGTCGGCGTTACCGACGTGTTCGGCGCCGTCTTCCCACGCTTTGCGCCAGGCGCACCGATCTGCGATACGCCGGGGCCGTTGTCGATCGGCGCACCCTGGTTGATCGGCTTCCCGTTCTTGTCGCGCGGGATACCGAGGATCGTATTACCCTCTTTGGCCGAGCCCGGCGTGAAGCCGAAGAGCCAGTCGACCACGGGGTTGCTCGTGATGTCGGCGTCGAGATTCTGGAATATGCCCTTAAGCCGTACGGCGCCGCGCTGCACAGCGGCGACCACGCCGAGCATGTCTTCGCCGACGTGCATCTTGAGCTGATCCCACAACGCAATCTCGTCGCGTATCTGGCCCTCGGTGGTGGATGCCTGCGAGGCAGCCTGCCCGGCGTACTTTTTCTTCAGCGTCGCCGTGACTATCGCACCGCTTGACGCAACGTCGTTGTAGTTCTGTTCCTTCACGGCGAGCGTGTCGAGGTCGCTCTTCAACGTGTCGCGCGCGGCCTTGCCCTTGAGTATGCCCTTACGCACGGCCTCCTGGTCGTCTTTCAACTTCTGCTGTGCTTTGCCCCACGCTTCAAAGGCGACCTTGACCTTCTGCGCCGACGAGGCTACGACAGGTATGTCGATGCCCATAGCCTTCAGGGCCTTGATGTTGCCCTCGCTGCCCTTCAGCGCGGCCGTGTACGCCGTCGCCAGGTCGAGCGTGCTACCGGCGTGAATGTCCTGTGCTTCAGCGAGTAGGTCGGTCGCCTTCGTCATCGAGCCCGTGGCGACGACGCCCTGATTCAGTAGGGCGAGCGTGTCGTCTTCCTTAGTACCGAAGACGATATTAGCGTCGATCGTATCCTGGATCGACTTTGCGTACGCCTGGTGGTGAAGCCCGGCGTCGTCGAGCGTCTTATTCAGTTTCGTGAGTGCATCCTCGTAGCTAAAAGCCGACTTGACGGCGTCGACCACGATAGCGCCAGCGGTAGCCAGGCCAGCGAGGCCCGACGCTGCCGATAGGCCCATCTTGCCGAAGGCGCCGCCGGTCTTTTTCGCCTCGCTCTGCGCTCCCTTGAGTGCGCGCTTAGCGCCCTCGCTGTCGCCGGTGACGATGACCTTTACAATGTCACCCAATCCCATGACCGAACACCCTTCGTTTAATCGACTCGATGCGGCGCGCGTATACCTCGGTGATCGCAGCACGGCTTATGTCGAGTGCGTGCACGAGAAACTTGTTCGCAGGAATGCCCCGGCGTGCCCAGCCCCAGTGAATCGGTGCGGCGTACGGCACAGCGCTGCCACCGGCAGTCACGGCGCCGCCCTTGCGGGTCGCACGCGCGCGCAGCGACGCTGCCAGGCGGCCAGGGTGCGGGTCGACGTTCGGATCACCGACAGGCACGCGCGGGCCAGCAGCTCGGGCGACCACCATGGCCGCCTCAAAGCCCGCAGCCTTCAGCTCTTTGTCGAGCCCGGTCTCCAGCTTCTTAAGGTCGCGCTCAAGCTTGTCGAGCCCCTCGATACGTACAGCGTTGCCGCTACCCTGCGCAGGCATGGTGCCTACGACGTTGCGCGCGTCGGGGGTCCGGTCATTGGGAAGGTGGCCGAGCCGGTAGACAGCGCCTGTGACGCAGCTCCCAGCGACGCCTCAGTCACGACGAAAGAGCCGTACCACTCGGGATTCGTGCCGCCGACAGAGGCTGCACGCATCTTGCCCGAGAACGTGAGCGTGCCGCCGAGCGCCGCCCACAGTGCGCGGAACGTCGAGCCCGCCAGGTCGTTCGACAGGTAGCTAATCGTGATGCTGTAGTCGGCAGCGCCGCCACGGCTGTGCTCGTCGCTCGTCATCGTGGCAGGCACGGTGATTTCGTCGACACTCGCAGTGATCTTGAACTGCGTGCACTCGCCCGACACGTCGGTGCCAGGGGTCTCGTCGTCGCTGCCCGTGCCGCCCAGCATCAGGGCGCCGGTGAGAACTAGTGCGGACATGTCACGCCTCGTTAATGGTCGGTGCGCCGGTCAGGCCGCAGGTAAGCGAGCCCTCTGAAAGCTCTTCGACGTTGCCGCCCAGGTCTGCGCCGGTCACCACGAGGGTGCCCGACCAGCTCGGGTTCGTCGGCGACTCGGCACCGGGCCGCAGACGCACCGTGAAAGGCAGCTCTTTGGAGGCGGTGCCTACGGCGGTCCACAGGATGCCGAAGAGCGTCGCCGTGGTTGAGCTGTCGTCGCTCAAGTAGTCGATCTGAATGCTGTACTTCCGAGCGCCCGCTGCGTGCGTTACGCCGTTGGTCAGCGTCGCAGGCACCTTTACGTCGTTCGTCATGCCCTTGAGGATCACGCCCGTCGTCTCAGCCGAAACGTCGACCGAGTTAAGCGTGAAGGTGCCTCGGCAGACGAGGTCGGTGGGCGAGTACGTCATGTGCGTGCATCCTTTACAGGGTGGCTCGCGGGGCCGGTTTTACCCGGCCCCGCGATCTTGGCAGGCTGCCTGACTAGGTCAGGAGGCCCGGAACGGGCTCAGCCCCTGCGTGTACACGTTCGCCGCGACGTAACCGCGGTAGGCGTACTGCACCTCAAGCGTGCTGGGCACGTTGATGCTGAGAAGCCCCTTGTTCTGTTCGTAAAACTCGCAGAGCTGCGAGACCGCAACGATCCACGAGTTGCTCGCGAAGTTGGGGTCAACAACGACCTTCAGCCCCATGATCGAGAAGCCGGTGAAGCTCGCCACGCCGAGGCCGTTGGAGCCCGCAGCGTTGAACGCCGAGCCCGACAAGGTCGGGAAGAGCGGACGCCCGTCAGAGTCAACGAGGCTGGCGAGGACGGCCCAGCGGTCAACGCTGACGAAAAGCGTGTCGGCGAGCTTTTTGGCGTTGCCGTAGACCGTGGCCGCCGCCGAAGCGATTGCGGGCACGAGGTCGTCGGAGGCGGGCGTCAACGACAAGATCGTCTTGTTGGCGTAGGTGCCGACCGCAGCCGACGTGCTGATCGCGTCGGTCAGCGTCGTGTCGGTGGCGATGGCGTACTGCTCGGCCAGGTCTTGAATGGCAAGGCCCAGCATCGCAGGGTCTGTCCAGTCGATTTCCTGCTCGGACAGTGCGAGCACGCCGCCCTTCGTGAGCTTCGTGACCGTGTCGCCGGTGTTCTGCAAGCGCTGGCTCGACAGCACGTCGCCCTCAGTCGCCTGCGTGGCTACGGTCGTGTGCTGCGTCAAGCGCGGGCGCTTGAACGTCGGCGCGTGGTTGTCGGGCAGCGGCAACGCACGAGCTGCATTGACGGCGTAGCGCTGGGCGTCAACGAACTTGATCAGGTCGCCCTCGATGGTGACCGGCGCGGTACCGTCCGCAGCGACACCGTGAGCAAGCGCACGGCCAAGGATTTCGTCGCCAGCGTCACGCGTGATGCGACCGTTTGCGATGTCGAGGCCGACCTTCGCGCGGGTCTTCAGCTCGGTGCCGAGGTCTTCGACAACGACCGCCGGGCGGTACGGCTTCGATGCACTCGCCGGGTCGTAGGTGACGAGCGAGCGGTCGACGACGTTCTCGGTGCGGGTCTTGACGCCTGCGCCGGTGATCGTCGCGGTGACATCGGCGACGGCGTCGTGCCGCTTGCTGGCGGCGTTGACCTTCTCGATGTCAGCGGCGATTACGTCCATGCGAGTGATCGCACCGTCGTAAGCCTCACGCTCGGTGGCGGTGAGGTCGCGGCCTTCGGTACCCGCGAGAATGTCGAGGTAGTCGAGGCCCGCCTTGTTGTCGGCAAACTCTTGCGCAAGCGCAGCGAGTCGGGGGTTAGTCTTCATGGTGTTACACCCTTCGGGGAACGTAGTACGGGAGAATGGTTGTATTGCGCCGTACTCGTTCCGCCTAATGGGGTGTGCGCCGAGAGGGGCGTACTCGTTCACCGGCGGGGGTGTACCTGACTAGCTTAGCACACTCGCTGTCTAGGCCGTGAACGACAGCACGACCTCGACCGCCAGGGCGGTGCCGCTGCCAGGCAGGGCGACCTCGTGGTACGGCCCGGCCTGCACGAAACGCACCGAGCGCCAGGCGGGCTCGTCGACCGGCTTAACGCTCAGCAGCCAGTCGAGAAAGCTGTCGGCGGTGCCGATCGACAGCACCATATCGAGCGTGGCCGTGGCGTCTTCGTTATCGGCTGCGTTGGCGTAGAACGTGGCGGATATCTCGACCTCAACGCCGCCGTCGATCGTAAGTATTCGCATCGAGCGTACGCCGCCGACCACCATCGCAGGCAGATGCTGCGGGTCGTCGGGCTCGACGTTCCACGCATTGAAGCCCGCCGAGGCGCCGACGACACTGAGGTCCGTGCGTAACTGTCGGAGGTCCACGTCAGCTCGTGTGGTGCTGGTGGTCGAAGATGAAGCGCAGCGCTCGCCGCACATGGCGCAGCGCGCGCTCGCGCAGTGGCAGGTACTTAATGAACGAGCCGCGAGATACCAGGCCGTCAGTGCGCGCGTTCACGAGAAGCCCCCCATTTTCAGCCAGCGGCGAATGCACCGCTCGATGTCGTAGTCGGTGCCCATAATGCGCACCGAGATGCCCAGCTCGCTCATACCGGCGACGCCCTCGGGCGACGAGCTGCGCTTGCGAAAGCGCGACGCCTCCATCATCACAGCGAAGCGCAGGCGCGGCGGGTAGTCGGTCGTGCCCTCGTCGAGCGAAAAGCCGTCAGCCTCTACGAAGTCGGCCGAGATGCGCGACTCCAGCTCGTCGATAGCTGCGGCCATCGCCTCGTCGTACAGCGCCATCGCCCGATCGCTCGGGTCAGTCTGTAGCCCGAGAAAGCCGGGCATGTCGTCGGCTGTCGGGCGCTCTGCCATCGGGTCAGCTCGCGGTGTCGAACGAGATACCGGAAAGCGTGATATAGCTCGACGCCGTAAGGTCGGTGCCGCCGACCTTGACCGTGCCGTCAGTGTCGATCACGACCTGCCCTGCGTTGTTGCTCGTGGCGGCAACCTCAGCCTCAACCACGAAGGTCTGCTTAGCGTGCGGCCGGTAACCGGCTGGCAGCGTCGTAATCAGCGTTCCAGCGGTCTTCGTACCGCTGTCGATGACACCACGCAGGCGCACGATACCGGAATCGCCCTTGCTGTACTGCGCCGCCTGGTAGCCGGTCTTCGTTGCCCAGCTCGCCTGGAGCGTCGGCACTGCCGCCCACACGAGCGGAGCGACGTTGCCAGCGATGGCAGCAGCGGTAGGCGGCGTCTGATCGCTGGTCAGCGTCGAGGCGAAGCTGCGGCCGGTGCTGATCGGTGCGGCGCCGTGCGCGAGTGCGAGCGGGCCGGTCACGCCGAGCGTGGCAAGAATGTCGTTCGACGTGCCAGTGTCGAGCGCCAGCGTGTTGACGCCAGCGGCCGCCGCTGTGAAGCGGATAGCGCCGAGCGTGAACGGCGAAGCGCTCGCGCGCACGACGGTCGTGATCGCCACGAGGCCAGTCGACACGTCGACCGCTGCGTTAATCGCAGCGATGAGCAAGTCCAGGTGCGTGTAGACGCCGGTCGGGATCGTGTAGTCCACGCTATCGAACTTGAAGTCACAGTGCGTGGCGTCGATGGTGACAGGCAGCGTGACAACAGCGCCATCAGCGAAAGCCTTGTTGTCGCCTGGGCTGCCTACGGTCGGTGTAGCCATTTCGTGTGATCCTTCGTGGTTGCAGGGAGACTGATTAGAACGTCGGGAGCTGTGGCACCAGGCGCGCGGTGATCCGGCGCCGAGCGTCGATGGCGAACTGCATACGTACGAGCGCTTCGACCTCTTCGACCTCTTCGACCTCTTCGCCCTCGGCACGCACGGCGAGCACGCCAGCCTCGGCGTACTGGCCGAAGCCGGTAGGCGCTAGGCTCAGCTCGCGCAGTGCAACCTCAGTGCGGTACGCCTCGACGCTCGTGCGGCCGATTGTGCACTGTGTCTGATGCAGCGGCCTGAAGCCGATCGAGACCGAGCGCATGGCGCCGTCGTTGACCAGCTCCAGCTTGTCGTCGGCGTCGCGCGTCTTCGACAACACGTACTCGAATAGCAGCGCCTCGGAGCTACGGTGAAACGTGACTACGCCGAGCGGGTCCTTACCGTAGTCGTGCCGTACGAAACCTGGAAAGTTGGCGCGTTGGCTGAGTGACACATCAGCCGATGTGGGCGAGAATGCCTCGACGTACGCCGGGCCAGTCAGGTCGCGCACGCGCGTCGGCGTGTCCCACGGCATAGCTATGCCCGACAGCGTACGGCCAGTGGCCTCGCCGATTTCCAGCGAGCGGTAGAGGGTCTCAGTCATCGTGCTACCAGTCTACTAGACACGGCTATTCCTTCACCTTCACGGGCGTAGCCATGATGTCAGTACCGGGAACGGGCGTAGGCGACTCCACGCCACCACCCGATACAGGATTCTCGCCGCCAGCGGCGCCAGGCGCTACCGGCGGCGTCGGCGTGTGCACAGGCGAGCCGTCAGGGTTGACGCGCGTAGTACCGGCGGGTATGTGCTGGTACGGAAGAGGCCTCCGCCCATCGCGCTTGCGCAGCTCGTCGGTCGAGCGCATCGACGTGCCAACCTCTAGCTGGTCGACCTCTGCCTGCGTCTTGCTGTCTGTCCGCAGCAGGTTGCGCGGGCACAGCTTTGCCGAGCCCTTGCCGGGTATAAGGTCGGTCCACTCTTGCTCAAAGCGCAGCATCCACGGTGCGTACGTGTCAGTGATTCGCTGCTGCTGACGTTGTTCTATATTAGCGTACGTCATAGACGCACCGGCCAGGGCGGCGCCGAGGTCGGTAGGGTCCATGTTGAACATGTGCGCTATTTCGCCGATCGTGTGGGCTTCCTGGTTGAGAAAGTCCATGTCGAGCGGCGACCATGAAATAGGTTGAAACTTCATCGTGTTCGGCAGCACCGCAGGCACGCGCCCGCCGCTGTGGTTCGTTAGCCACTGCGCCTGCACGTAATCGCTCTGCCGCTGCTCTACTTCGGGCAGGTCGAGCGTTATCGTGCCTGTCGGCACCGAGCCACTGCGGAACGTGTCGGCAGCGTAGTTCTGTTCGTCTAGTGCCTTGCCGAGTGCGCGGCGGAACTGTTCGACGACGCCGACGCCCATAGGCTGCTGTGGCGAGCCGTTCGCGCGAATGTGCACGACCTGGTCGCGCGAGAGAATCGGGTAGCCCGACACCGAATACACCTGATAGCCGTTGCCGTCGATGTATGACAGCCAAAAGCCTGGCGCAACTGGCACGATCTGCTGTGCGTAGCCGTCGCCGTCGAAGTCGGCTTGAATACCCAGGAAGTTGCCACGCACGATCGCCAGCTCGGTCGCCATCTGGAAAAAGTCGAAGCACGTGTAGACGACGTTCGGCCGAACGAGAATGTTCGGCGGGTTGTCGGCGATGAATCCGTCAGCGCCCCACATTTCCATCGGCGCCATCTGCGCCACGGCGTTGCTGATGAGCGACTTGGCGCGGTTCGCAGCAGGCAGCCCGAGTACCGTTGTCGTCGATGCGAGAGGGAGAGGGATCGACCCCCACTGGCCCGAGCTAGGGAAGATCGAGCTACCGGGCGAAGCCGCGGGCAGCTCTTGCCTGGTACCGCGCGGCCGCGACCGTGTGAACCAGCTCATGCGTTAGTCACCTAGTCGGCCTCCTGGTAGGTCACCATTCTAGCAGGGTCACTGACTAGGGTACACCGGGCGGGCTGCTCGTGGCAGCCCGCCCACTCGTCGGCGTGCCTATCGGACGTATGCAACCTTGTGCACAGCGTTGTACGCCTCGATGGCAGCGTGGCTCAGCCGACCGCGGGCGCCCGCGATGGCGAGCCCCTTGCCTGCCGCCCACGAGCGCACGTCTGCCGCCGTCACCGTCTTGTCACTCGCCATACTGCCTCCATCTAATCGGGTTTTGTCGAGGTGAAGTATAGCAGGCTCACCCCATGCGTATTAATCCTCTCTCGCCGTCGACCGCTGCGCCCCAGGCCGCCAGCGTGGCAGCGACCAGGGGCGAGATGTCGGTAGTAGACGTGCGCCGCTTCCACGCCCAGGCGTCTTCAAGTACGCGCTTGTCGGCGCCCTCGACTGCTGCGTTAAGTAGCTGCTGGTCGTGATGCCTAATCGAGCGGTCGATCACGCCCTGGTGGAATCGGCCGCACGCTGCGGCCATAGTGCGGGCGTCTACGATTTCGATGTTCGCCATAGCCGTGCGCTTGATATCGGGCATGATCTGCCCGGCGTCGCCGGTGAGGTCGATGTAGAGGCGCTGCACCGAGTGCATACGTGTGAGCTGCCCGAGTTTCTTAGCGACCCAAGCCGTGCCGACACCGTGTGCGATGACGGCCGTGTGTATCTCGGCGCCGCGGTATGACGCCACAGCGATAGACGCCGTGCGCCCATTGTTGCCGACGCCGGGAGAGATGTCTACGGCCATCCACACCTTGCCCTCGCCGCGCGGCGTGGCGGGCGTGTACGCCGCCGCCCACGATGCAGCCGGGATGATCTGCGTATTGCTGCCCGTCCAGCCGTTGCCGTACGCCCGGAAAAACTCGTCGGGCGTGTTCTTCATGGCGTCGTATTCCAGCATCACTGAATCTACGTCGATCGTGTACCCGAGCGCTGGCATCCAGCGCCACCAGTGCTCGGGGTTGTGTATGTCGTCGGTCGGCCCCACCGAATATTCCAGGTAGTAGACGTGGCCGCTCGTGCCGTCGAGCACGCGCTGTCGGCCGTCGTCGACTTTCTCGCGCAGGTACTTCGACTCGACTGTGCCAGCCGTCGACTGAATAACGATCTGCGGCGACTTGCGAGTGATCATGGCGTGACGTGCGCCCTGCTCGGCGCGGTTGTCGGGGAACGCGAAGGCTTCGTCGATTACGACAATGTCGAGGGTCTGACCGTGAGCGCCGGTGGCATTCGGCGGGAACGTAATCATGCGGCCGCCGGTCGCCCACTTGATTGCCTCTTTGCCGTTGCTGCGTAAGAAACCTTTTTCAGTGCAGCCGCCGAGCAGGTCGTCGACCAGCTCTGAAAACTCTACTACCGGCATCCACTCGTTAACCATCTTGTCGCGCGCATCGCTGGCGTGCTGCGCAGTGAACGCGGACACCGGGCGTTTACCCCAGCCGTGCGACTCGCCGTACAACATGCGGTGCACTTGCTCAATCAGTGACGCAGTGGTCTTCGCCGACTGCCGTGGCACGGTACGACGCACCTCGCGATACCACAGCTTTTTGATACCGGGCACGTCATCGGTGTACTCGTACATGGTCTGCCACATATCGTGCATCCACGGCATGGGCTCATAGCCGAGCTGGCGAGCGACATCGTCGAGTTCGTCGCCGAGCGTCTCGCGGTCGTAGTTGCGCGGCGTTACGAAGCGCGGCACCGCCGACGCGTGCCCGGTGTCGGGCCAGCTCATACCTGTAGCTGGATCGTCGTCCCGTTGGCGCCGTTAGCGCCGCTATTGCCGGTGCCAGTGAAGCCGCCGCCGGTGCCGCCGAGGGCCTGCACAGTGAGCGTGCCCGTGATGGTCTGTGTGCCGTATACGACGCCGACCCAGCCAGCGCCACCGCCGCCACCGCCGCCCGTACCGGCCGAGCTACCGGCCGAGCCAACGTGACCATTGCCGCCGTTGGCCTCTAGCGTGAGGGTACACGCCGCGTCGACCGTGATTGCGAAAGCCGCAATCATAAGGGGGCCGCCAGCGCTGCCGCCACCGCCACCGGCGCCAGAGCCAGCCGTCGCACTGCCTGCCGAGCCGCCGTTGCCGCCGCTGTAGACGTTCAGTACTGTGGTGACAGCCCCGACCTGAATGATATTGATGGCAGTACGTGGAAAGCCGCCCTGTATTGCTGTCGGCGCCGTCACTGTGCCCGCAGCCGTGCCGCCGCCCGTACCGCCGCCGCCAGTACCGGCGCCACCGGCGCCACCGGCGCCACCGATGGCCTTCGTCACGGCGCTGCACGCGCCGCCAGCGGAGCCAGCGACGCCATCGCCCGACGAGCCGCTACCCGTAATCGAGCCAGCGCCGATGGCAGCGGCGCCGCTGATGCCAGCCGCGTCGATGCCGTTGTTGGATATCTTGCCTGACACCGTGGCGTGAAGCGTGCCGCCTATGAATAGGCGGAAGTTTACCATCTTGAGCCGGGTGAACGTGCCGCTAAAAGTGGCATCGTTGAAATAGAGGTCGCGGGTAGCCGTGTAGACGGTCGAGGCGAGCGAGCAGCCGGTTACAGCAGACGTGCCGTCAAACGCTGCTGAGCCGTCTGACTTGTCGCCGAAGAACTCGCCACTCACCGTACCGCCTGCACCGCCGGTTCCGCCTGTACCGCCTGTACCGCCGGTTCCGCCGGTTCCGCCGGTTCCGCCGGTTCCGCCGGTCGGGCCGGTAGGGCCGGTCGGGCCGGTAGAGCCAACGCCGCCAGTGCCTCCGGTGCCGCCCGTACCGCCGGTTCCGCCGGTTCCGCCGGTTCCGCCGGTCGGGCCGGTAGGGCCGGTCGGGCCGGTAGAGCCAACGCC
>Ga0265319_1001158_pt1 | contig 16330 bp, 12 predicted proteins | sample 4824metaG_FD_192443 | JGI IMG/M metagenome (GOLD analysis project Ga0265319, IMG submission 192443) | Rhizosphere microbial communities from Carex aquatilis grown in University of Washington, Seatle, WA, United States - 4-8-24 metaG | ecosystem: Host-associated > Plants > Roots > Rhizosphere >...
AGGCCTGGCGTAGCACCTGGCGATGGGCTTCCTCGACTGATACCCCCTCGGCAGCAGCCCGGCTGCGAAGTCGCCGGACCACAGCACTTTCCAGCTGGCGAACGATTAATTGTGGCATGAGCCGAAGGTGCTATCACTGATAGCACCTGTCAAGCCGGCGGGTTGAGAAATCAGGGCCTCGATCATCCCATCCAATCGGGCGTCCGCCCCACTCTTCTTTCTAACGATCTGCGGCCTGACCCCGTCGGCCCCTGCTCTTAATCTAGTGTAGACATCTAAGACTAAGCCGAGCGTCCAAAAACCGATTGGAACGAGAAAAAAGACCCCTGCGGCTTGACCACCGTATCCAATAGGCGCCCGAAACAACCAAGCGGCGAGGCCGTCGAAGCCAGCAAGGGCGAAGAAGGCAAACAATACCAGGTGGAAACTTAAACCGCTTCGAACACGCAAAATGGTGAACGCAGTCGCGCACAACAAAGCAGCGAAAGCGAAAAACGAACCTAGCGTACCCACAATCGCTTCCAGCCCAATCCAAGTTACGACAGCGCAAACGCCCCAATATGCGAAAGGAAGAGCCATCGACGAGAATACGTTACGCTTCATCATGCTGCGTAACGTTGAAATGAACCGCGCTAACGAAGGCTCGGCTCCTGCCCTGCAGGAGACGTGCCTGAGGCAAGCGTCGGTTCCGGTGATTGGTTCGGCCTCTTCGTCACTTTGAGGTTTGGGTCGGGCTTGCAGCAGCAAAGTCCACGGCCTCTTCAACTGCGCGCTCGCGCTTCCGCCAGGAGGAAGAGATGGCGGATGCAATCATAAGGCTTCCCATAACCCAGCAGCCGAAACGATACGCCGAACTCATCGGAGGAGGGTTGAGACTCAGCGGCGTTGCCTTCAGCTCCACCATCGCAGCCGCCACCTGAGCTCGCGCCAAGTGGTCGATCAAGGCCGGCCCTAGGATAAGAAATCCTCCAACGAGGACGAGTGTGACAGCAACGGGTGTTTTCATATGGGATATTGTTTGCCGAACGTCACAGGTGAGCCGCGCCGCCGGCTGGCGCGACTCGTGCGCCAGCACGAGGCGTGACAGACGGTGGCGTTGGCTCTGACGACTGGTTGGCCCTCTTCTTCATTGCTTCGGATTTGTGCCCCAGCCGTCGAATTCACAATCGCTGGCGTAACCGAGCTCACACATCTCCCGTGTCCAACCAATGACGATCGCATCCGTCATCTTCATCTTTGCGGTCCAACCGGTGATGACCTGAAGAGCCTTGTCGTGAGCCGCCGGCTTCCGCTCAACGGCATATCCTTTCTTCTTTAGCGCGTCGGCGAGCTCCGAAGCCTTCGTTTCGGTATTCGTGTAGAAAAAGAATTCCAGCTTCAGCTCTGTCTCGTCAGTCACGCCATACTTTCGGAGCTGGGCCATCGTCTGCGGAGCCATCACGGTCTGCTTAGTTCGATTCTCGGAAAACGCGCTCTCGCTAACGTAGCGGCCCGGTGTCTTTCCGAAGAGGCTAAGAATGGATGAGAACATGAGAATTATGATGAGCGTGGCGCGCATGATTTCTTGGCCAACGTTACGATGAACCACCTCGGCCTGGCGAGGCTGGTTCCGTCGTGTGGTTCGGCATTGTTTTCGAGGTCAGCTCCACAATGTCGTCACGCTTTATGCGTACCAGTTCAAACTGATCTCGTGCGATCCGCCTCGCTTGAATCGTAATTTGTGAGCCGTGATCCGTCCAAAAATACAGATCAAACTCGTCGCCTTCTTGCTTTTGATCGTAAAGGACCCATGCCCCGGTCCGCATTCGCGCCGGCGGATCAATGCGCTCAAAGCGCCATCCATCCCCGATATCTGCACTTAGCCTGATACCGTCGTAGATTGGATGGTCAGCGACAACTTTCTTAAGGAATGCCCCTACGGCAACGAGGTCATATTTGGCGCGCATTTGAGCCTCGATGCGGCCATCACGCTCACGCACCTCTTGTGAAACGCACCCGCTCAGGAGAGCAAATACGAGGAGCGAAATGAATGAGCGCATCGTCTATTGCCGAACGTTTGAGCTCAGACACGGAGGGGAGCGCAGCTCCCCGGAGTTGTCTGTGGTGGTTCGGCTTTTCTTTTTCATGTGAAAAGCCGCTTCAAACCAAGCAGAACTAGAAGCACGATCAAAAGCGCGAGCCCCGCTCCGATAATCTGGCAGAGCGCCACAATGAATGCCTTACCAGCCGAGATGCGATCGCCAGCGCCTGACCGCAGGAGATAGACGTGGCTGCACGCCAAAATGATCAGACCGACTAGAAACTGAAGGCCTCTCGCCGAGCCGCCTACGAGCAATCCCGCAAGATTCACGCTAACGTATGCGATGACTGTCGAGAGCAGCGCCTTCGAATAGCTCGGTCGAAACCGAGCAATCCATGTGCACGCGTGCTGCGCGATCAGCGCACCGACCGGAACGACGACAAGCGCTCCTCCGAAATATCCGATATAGGCGTTCGTGGTCATATTTTTGCCGAACGTTGAGGTCATCCGCGCGGGCCAAAGGCCGGCGTCGGATGCGGCGATTGGTTCGGCTCTTTCTTCATTTGGCTTTGTAGGTCCGCAGCGTCGCCAGCATCTCGCGTCGAGCTTGGTAGTCGCCTCGACCGGCTTGGAGGTCATTTTCATACGCAAGATATGCGGCATTGATCTTCTCTAATTCGCCTTTCGCGGACGCCTTTTGAATCTCTGCTAGGCACGCTCGCAAATCCTCATTCTCGAACGCCGGTTTCGTTCTTCCGCCTTCGAAGGTCAGCATGCCGACGACCGCGAATGCGACGACCCCCACAAGCAGCCGAAGCCCCAACGTTCCTTTGAGCTCCGCGACGAGCCACGCCATGATCGGAAGAGCACCACAAATAACCAAAATGTATGTCATAGGTTTTTCGCCGAACGTTGATGTCAGCCGCGCGGGCCGAAGGCCAGCGTTGGCTGCGGGGATTGGTTAGGCTTTTTTGTCATCTGTCTTTCTTCTTCCAAAACAGCGAATGCCGGTTAGCGCGAGTAGATCGGCGACAAATCCCGCAGCGACGCACTCTAAACCATAAGCGATATTCCCAACGGTGACATTCATGTCATGGGGATTGTCGCTGAACCACAGCGCGGCGCGAACCGGAAACACAATGGGCTCATGATACCACCGTGGTGAAACATTTCCGAGCGACTCGCTCCACGCGCTAATCAACGCATAGAAAGAAGCACCGCCGGCAACGATTACTGCGACATGAACCCACGGTTTCATACTTTGCCTAACGTTTGAGCTCAGCCACGCCGGCTCGGCGGCGTTGGCTGTGGCGACTGGTTGGGCCTTTCCTTCGCTACCGCTGTCGCTCCGAACCAGCCAGCTAACGTCGAAAAGATAGGGCCACCTACCAAGAGGACAATCAGACCTGCTTTGGCATCCAGCACAGCAGGACCAAGCCGGCCGAGCGTGACCGCAAAAAGAACGCCACCGCAAAACCCAGCGATGACGAAAGCTAAGAACGTGCGCACGCTGAGCGTGGGCCGCTTACTGATACCTAGGACGAGTAGTGCCATCACGGAAATGAATGTCGCGGAAAAGAAAAAGCCTGCGAGTGGAAGGAGCATTTTTCTTTGCCCAACGTTTGAGATCAGCCACGCCGGCTCGCCGGCATTGGCTGTAGCGTCTTCCATGAGAAGGCGAGTCGAGAGAAATTATTTAAAAGGTTCACCTTTTAGGCGGCTGGGTTTGTCGGTGGGCCGGTGGTGAGAGAAGATTCCCGTGGGTCAGGCTTCCATACGCACTCTGGGTGGTGGCGTCAACGGCCACGCGGTGCAGTGAGGAGTCCGCTCTGTGGTGGGCCCTGCTTACTGGTTATCGCATTTTTTGATCATGCCGGCGCTAGAGCGCAGTGGCCCAAAGACAGAACCTGGGGAAAGTGTTTTCATCGTCATCAAGCGGCTTGCCGGTTCGACGGGCTCGGCTCGGCCTGGCTCAGCGCCGGCCCGGCGGGCGGCAGCGCGTGGTAATCGGCCCCGCTCTTCCAGAGGGCCAGCAGCGTGACGGCCAGCTTGCGGGCGGTGGCGATCACCGCCCGCTTCTTCCCGGACTTGCCGCCACGGGCGGCGATCCGCAGGCCGGCCTCCCGCAGGTGCGACGGCGGCCCGAAGGGACCGAGGATGTAGTGGGCGCAGTTGACCAGGAGGCAGCGCAGGTGGGTATTGCCGGCCTTGGTGATCGGCAGCTGCTTGTCGGTGTTACCGGACTGGTCCCGTCGCGGCACCAGGCCGAGATAGGCGCCCACGTCCCGGGTGTGGGGGAACCGCTTGGGCGACTCGATCGTGAGCACGAAGCACAGGGCCGTGAGCGGGCCGACGCCATCGACCTGGCGGAGCCGCTCGGTCATCGGGTATTTTTCGCGGGCCAGGGTCTCCAGCTCTGCGTCCAGCTGCTTGATCTGCAGGTTGAGGTGGTCGAGGCTTTGCAGCAGGGGCTCGACCAACGCGGCCATGGCGGGATCGGCTTGGGCCCGGAATTTGCGGACGAAGGCGGTGGCCTTGACGCTCGCTGGCACCACTACCCCGAGGCTTTTTAGGAGAAACCGGACGCTGTTCATCTGGTTGACCCGGGCGCGGACCAGCGCTTCCCGGACCTTGAGCTTCACCAACTCGCGCTGGCCCACTTCGCTCCGGTGGGTGATGGGGCTGAGCAAGGCTGGGTCGGCCCGGCCGAGGCGGGCCAGCATCCATGCGTCCTCCTCGTCGCTCTTGGTCTGGCTCTGCGAGATCGCGCGCAGCTTGCGCGCGTTCGCCACCAGCACCCGGTGGCCCCGGGCCTCGAACAGACGGCTCACCCATGGCGAGTGCGTGCCGGTCTCCATCACGATCACGGCCCCGGGGTACCGCTGCGCGAAGGCTTCGAGGCACTCGCGCGTGTTGGTGATCGCTTCCTCGGTGACGATGTCACCGTTCGCGCTGAGGACACACACCGCGTGGCGGCGGTCCCCGAGATCCATCCCGATCGTTAGTCCAGTGGTTGTATTGGGCGGGTTCATAAGACGCAGTTTGACGACATCGGCCCGCATGGGCGACTCGTCATCTACGCCTTCTCATTCCTACTGGTTAGCCTCTTTTTTCATGGGCCAAGTAGTCCTTGGTGTGCCTCGAAATGCTCAAAGAGCGATTCTGGGTAAAGCTTCTTGTAGGCACGAACTGCACCCGACGCCAATTCCGCAGCTGCGGGAATACCCGTCGCGGGCGCAACAGTAGCGCATAGAATGCCGTATTCGCCATTCACGAGCACCGTCGCACGTAGCTTGGGCCACTTCGACGCATGCAACTCAATGATTGCCGCCTCATCTTTCCGGTGGTCGCTCGGTCGCACCTCGCCACTGATTTCCAGTCCCGACTCGCTTGCCCACTGCCGCGCGAATGCGAGAGCAGGAGCGTAAGAGTCGCTCCCTTTTGTGAGCGGAGCGCCGCGATAATTGATCTCGTCTAGGACTGGGAATGTGCAGCCCGATACCGCGATGACAAACAGCAGAATAATCGAACGCTTCATCTTCTGGCTAACGTTTAAGCTGAGCCACGCGGCCAGCGAGATTGAACGACAGAACGGACGATCGCCCGCGTTGGCTCTGGCGACTGGTTCGGCAAAGCGACTGAAAAGCTGCCAACGTCCGGACGGATCCTTGGCCGGACACTCGACCAAACGAGCCTCCCGCTTCGGTTCGTGCTTGGACTCCGCCGACAAAATCTAACCCCAACTTCCTCGCTGAACCGGAATCGCAGAGAGCACGCCGGTCTCTTCTTTTCCTCCGACGATCTCCGCCGCAGCCAGCGATCACTTTTTTTAGAACCTGCGATCATCGCCGGATAAAAGGTCGAACGTTTAAGCTGAGCCACACGCGGCCAGCGAAATCGAACATGCTTTGCCTAACGTTTGAGCTCAGCCGCGCGAGCGAGCGACATTGAAAAACAAAACGTACATCTCTCGCGTTGGCTGTGGCGACTGGTTCGGCGTTTTAGGGAACGTCTACCGATAAATCAGCAAACCCGGCGCTCTTCACGACGACTTTTTCCCCTGTCAAAAATGGCCAACCCTCCATGTGTCCAATCTGCAACAAACCCTTCGGCTCAAGCAGTAGTTCAGAGCTCTTTTTGGCGGCTCCGTCCTTGCCGACGCAAACAACCACGATCTTGAGAGACTCATTCGAATTGCTGTGTATCTGAGCTACCTTGCTCTTCTGAAGAGCCGCCTCGCGAAACGTGACGGCGACCGGTAAGGCTGGCTTAGCGGGCTTGCTGCAGCCCGTGAATAACAACGCGACAAGTACAATGCTGGATAGGAGTGCTTTCATAGTTGAATCTTGGGATCGACCCTTGGACGTACCGAACTGGACAAAAATTCATTTTTTCTTCTGCCGAACGTTCAAGATGAGCCACGGCCGCTCGGGGCCGTTGGCTCTAGCGTCTTCCATGAGAAGGCGAGTCGAGAGAAATTATTTAAAAGGTTCACCTTTTAGGCGGCTGGGTTTGTCGGTGGGCCGGTGGTGAGAGAAGATTCCCGTGGGTCAGGCTTCCATACGCACTCTGGGTGGTGGCGTCAACGGCCACGCGGTGCAGTGAGGAGTCCGCTCTGTGGTGGGCCCTGCTTACTGGTTATCGCATTTTTTGATCATGCCGGCGCTAGAGCGCAGTGGCCCAAAGACAGAACCTGGGGAAAGTGTTTTCATCGTCATCAAGCGGCTTGCCGGTTCGACGGGCTCGGCTCGGCCTGGCTCAGCGCCGGCCCGGCGGGCGGCAGCGCGTGGTAATCGGCCCCGCTCTTCCAGAGGGCCAGCAGCGTGACGGCCAGCTTGCGGGCGGTGGCGATCACCGCCCGCTTCTTCCCGGACTTGCCGCCACGGGCGGCGATCCGCAGGCCGGCCTCCCGCAGGTGCGACGGCGGCCCGAAGGGACCGAGGATGTAGTGGGCGCAGTTGACCAGGAGGCAGCGCAGGTGGGTATTGCCGGCCTTGGTGATCGGCAGCTGCTTGTCGGTGTTACCGGACTGGTCCCGTCGCGGCACCAGGCCGAGATAGGCGCCCACGTCCCGGGTGTGGGGGAACCGCTTGGGCGACTCGATCGTGAGCACGAAGCACAGGGCCGTGAGCGGGCCGACGCCATCGACCTGGCGGAGCCGCTCGGTCATCGGGTATTTTTCGCGGGCCAGGGTCTCCAGCTCTGCGTCCAGCTGCTTGATCTGCAGGTTGAGGTGGTCGAGGCTTTGCAGCAGGGGCTCGACCAACGCGGCCATGGCGGGATCGGCTTGGGCCCGGAATTTGCGGACGAAGGCGGTGGCCTTGACGCTCGCTGGCACCACTACCCCGAGGCTTTTTAGGAGAAACCGGACGCTGTTCATCTGGTTGACCCGGGCGCGGACCAGCGCTTCCCGGACCTTGAGCTTCACCAACTCGCGCTGGCCCACTTCGCTCCGGTGGGTGATGGGGCTGAGCAAGGCTGGGTCGGCCCGGCCGAGGCGGGCCAGCATCCATGCGTCCTCCTCGTCGCTCTTGGTCTGGCTCTGCGAGATCGCGCGCAGCTTGCGCGCGTTCGCCACCAGCACCCGGTGGCCCCGGGCCTCGAACAGACGGCTCACCCATGGCGAGTGCGTGCCGGTCTCCATCACGATCACGGCCCCGGGGTACCGCTGCGCGAAGGCTTCGAGGCACTCGCGCGTGTTGGTGATCGCTTCCTCGGTGACGATGTCACCGTTCGCGCTGAGGACACACACCGCGTGGCGGCGGTCCCCGAGATCCATCCCGATCGTTAGTCCAGTGGTTGTATTGGGCGGGTTCATAAGACGCAGTTTGACGACATCGGCCCGCATGGGCGACTCGTCATCTACGCCTTCTCATTCCTACTGGTTAGGCATTTCCTCTACAGGTCTGTCGCTCGGAGGCAAAGGCCCGCGATATCGGTTCTTCCAGTGATAGAGCGCCAAAAGCCCCCAAAGAGACACCAACAGCGCGACAACGCTGAGAATCAGGCGAAGCGTACGTACGTTGGGCCTCAGCGAACCAAAGAGAGCAATCGCGGCGATGAAAAGAAATGCAAATGCGATGACCTGGATGCCGATTTCTCCTATCTTATCTTCCCAGGGCCATCCATAGTAACCCATACCGAACGGCATCCAAAGTAAGATGCACGCAGCAATGATAAGCAGGAGAAACGCTGGATGACTCAACTTTCTGATGACCGGGTTCATTTTTCTTTGCCTAACAGTGTTATTAAGCGGAATTCCGAATCCGGCATATCACGGGTGAGGTGAGTGACGGCAAGGCGGTGGTGAAAATCGAGGGCATTGGCCGAAGTCGCTTCAAAAGCATGATTTAGGTGAAAGATTCCGGCTGGGCCAGCCGTTTTATCATATGAAATGGAAGATTATTTTCCCTCGCAAAGCCGCATTCGAACGCCGCATTCGCCCGAGATTCACCGGCAAAAGGGTCGGGCCGCTGATTGTTGATAATTTCGGCGGAACGCCCGACTGGTTTATCGGATTTTCAACGATCAGCGGCTGAACCCCTGCCCGTGAACGCGACCGGGAGGTCGCGTCTCCATCGCGGACTTCAACCTCCCTCACGCGGGCGAGTGGAGGCGGCAGGCCGGCGTTCCACAATCAACGGTAATACGCCGCGTCACGGTCACCTTGCCCCCGCCGGCGCGTCGGGCTGCATTGCGTCGGGCGGCGGCTCTTTCCGCGTGCAGCCACCGGCCTTTCCTGCCAAGCCTGAATTCCCCCATCATCCCCCATGCGCCTCCCGTTCCGTCGCCTGTCTCCGGTTGCCCGCCCCCTCATCATCATCAGCCTCGCCGCCCTCGGGCTTTTGTCCGCCCGGGCCGCCGATGCCCCGGCGGCACCCGCGGCATCCGCGGCGCCGCCCCCGCCTTCGTCGTTCAAGTTCGACTTTGGCGGCCAGGCTGCGCCGGGTTACACGGCCGTGACTCCCACAACGGTTTACTCGAAGACGTCCAGCTACGGTTTCGACCTCGGCACCACGCCGACGGCAGTCGCACGCGATGGCGGCGATCCGCTGCACGACGGCTTCGTCACGAGCGACAAGCCGTTCTTCTTCTCGGTCGCCCTGCCCGAGGGCAACTACCGCGTGACGGTGACCCTTGGCGATGCCCAGGCGGAATCGATCACGACGGTGAAGTCCGAGTCGCGCCGGCTCATGCTCGAGCGGGTGCGCACGCCTGCGGGAAAATTCGAGACCCGCACCTTCATCGCGAACATCCGCAACCCCAAGGTCCCGCCGCCGCCGCTGAACGCGCCGGGCAACGACCATGTCGAGCTCAACAACCGCGAGGACGGCCCCAACGGCCTGGTGCTGCACTGGGATGAAAAGCTGACGCTCGAGTTCAGTGACACGCATCCGACCATCTGCGCCCTCACGATCGACAAGGTTGACGATTTGCCGACGGTTTTCCTGATCGGCGACTCGACCATGACCGACCAGCCCCGCGAGCCCACGACGAGCTGGGGCCAGATGCTCCCGCGGTTCTTCAAGCCCGAGGTCGCCGTGGCCAACCACGCCGAGTCCGGCGAAACGATGAAGTCGTTCCTCACCGAGCTGCGCTTCGACAAGGTGATGAGCCTGATCAAAAAGGGCGACTACCTCATCATGCAGTTCGGCCACAACGACTCCAAGGCGAACTGGCCGCAGACCTACGTCGAGGCCAATACCACGTACAAGTCCTACCTGAAGACCTTCATCGCCGAGGCCCGCCGGCGCGGTGTCACGCCGATCATCGTGAACCCGATGCAGCGCCACAATTTCGACGGCGCCAAGGTGCGCAACTCTCACGGCGACTATCCCGAGGCCGTGCGCCAGGTGGCAAAGGAGGAGGGCGTCGCCTTCATCGACCTCACCGCCATGAGCATCACCTTCATGGAGGCGCTCGGTCCGGAGAAATCCTGGGTGGCCCAGAGCGGGGGCCGCGACGCCACGCATCACAGCGCCTACGGAGCGTACGAGCTGGCCAAGTGCATCGTCCAGGGGATCAAGGACAACAAGCTCGACCTCGCGAAGTACATCGTGGACGACTTCGGCACCTTCGACCCGGCGCATCCCGACAACCCGGACACGTTCTCCATCCCGGCCAGTCCCGGCCGCTCGACCCAGGCGCCGCGCGGAAATTGATTTTCGATCATGATCGAGGCAACGGAAGGGTGGAACGCGACCTCCGGGCGCGTTGATTTGGGAAAATCTCCAATGCGGCGCCCGGAGGTCGCCGCCCACCTTTAGCCCGGCCCGCACCATTTTAACCCCCACCCCCATGCATGCCCCCTCCCTGAAATCCATCTGCACCGCCCTCCTGCTCGGCTGCACGCTGGCCTTCCCACTGATTGCGCAGGCCGCTTCCGATACCGTCGCGCCGCCGCCCCCGCCTCCTCCCGCTCCGCCCGTCATGCTCGACCCGAAGCTGCCGACGATCTTCGTGGCCAGCGATTCCACCGCGGCCCGCGGGAGCGACACTGGCATCCAAGGCTGGGGCGTGCCCTTCGCGGATTACTTCGACCCGGCCAAAATGAACGTTTTCAACGGCGCCCGCGGCGGCCGCAGCAGCCGCACGTTTATCACGGACGGCTCGTGGGAGCAGATCATCAGCCGGGTTAAGGCGGGCGATTATGTCCTGATCCAATTCGGCCACAACGACGGCGGTGCGATCAACGACGAGCCGCCTCCCCCGCTCCGCGCCCGCGGCTCGCTCCCGGGCCTCGGCGAGGAGACGAAGGAAATCGACAACGTCCTGACCAAGAAGCACGAGGTCGTTCACACTTATGGCTGGTACATGCGCAAGATGGTCTCGGACGTGCGGGAAAAGGGCGCCACGCCGATCCTGCTCACCGTCACGGTCCGCAACAACTGGAAGGACGGCAAGGTCGAGCGCGGGCTCGGCCAGTACGTCCCGTGGACGAAGGAGATCGCGCAGGCCGGCAACGTGGCACTGGTGGACCTCACCAACCTGGCGGCCGACGGTTATGAAAAGATGGGGCAGGAGGCCATGGCGAAGCTTTATCAGCCCGACCGCACGCATTCGAACAAGGACGGTGCCGACTACAACGCGGCCAAGGTTGTCTCGGGTTTGAAGGCTCTTCGCGGCGTGCAGTTTGCCCAGTACCTTTCCGCCAAGGGCACAGCTGTCGAGCCGGCGCCCGCTGACCGGGTGGCCAGCGCGGCCCGCCCGCGCATGCAGATGCCCGAGCCGGCCAATCCCAAGCTCCCGACCGTGTTTCTCATCGGCGACTCCACCGTCCGCAACGGCGCGGGTGACGGCCAGGGTCTCGGGCCCGCCGGCCAGTGGGGCTGGGGCGAGCCGATCGCGGCCTACTTCGATCCGACCAAGGCCAACCTCGTCAACCGTGCCGTCGGCGGCCTCAGCAGCCGCACCTACCTGACCCAGGGTCATTGGGATCGGGTCCTGGCGATGCTCAAGCCGGGCGACTTTGTCCTCATGCAGTTCGGCCACAACGACGACTACGCGCTCAACGACGAGCCGCCCGGGCCGCTCCGGGCTCGCGGCACGCTCAAGGGCATCGGCGAGGAGACGAAGGAAATCGACAATGTCATGACCAAGAAGCACGAGGTCGTTCACACCTATGGCTGGTACCTGCGGAAGTTCATCGCCGACGCCCGCGCGAAGGGCGCCACGCCGATCGTCTGCTCGCTCATCCCGCGCAAGACGTGGACGGAGGACGGGAAGATCAAGCGCAACAAGGACGATTACGCCGGCTGGGCCGCGCAGGTGGCCGCCGCCGAGCACACCGGATTCATCGACCTCAACGAGTCGATTGCACGCCGCTACGACGAACTCGGCCATGATGCCGTGATGAAACTCTTTCCGCAGGTCACACCCGACGAGCACACGCATCCGAACCTCGCCGGGGCCGAGATCAACGCCTCGTTCGTCGTTGCCGGCCTGAAGGCGCTGCCGGGCAATCCCCTCGCGCCCTATTTCTCGGACAAGGCGACGACCGTGGTCGCACTCGCCCTCAACTCGCGCTGATGGCTTCGGAATTTTTTGGCCGACATCCGGGTAAAATCGTGCAGCAAGGATGCGTCAATTGACGCGACCCGGCGGTTGCGTCCAACCGGAACTTCCCCTCCGCCCGCCATGAACCTCCGCTTACCCCTCCGCCTGCTGCCGGCCCTCGCGCTGGCTGTGCCTGGGTTGCGGGCGGCTGATGCCTCGGTCCCCGACCGCGTCGTCGAGCTGCCGGCGCTCACGGTGGCGGAGCAGGTCAACGGGCCGCCCTGGCGCTACCTCCAGGCCCCCGGCCTCGAGATCCTCTCGCGGTGCAGCGATCCCGTGACCGAGCACCTGGCGGAGGAGATGAACCGTCTGCAGCAGTTGATCGGGGTGATCCTGCCGGAAGAGCTGCAGGTCAAGCTGGCCGTGCCCGTCACGGTCGTGCTCTACAGCGAGGAGAACAAGCCGGTGGTTTCCCAGGAGGTCATCTCGGAACTCCGGCACAACAGCCCGGGCGGCGATGCGGACAACTCCCGGTCGAGGAGCGAGGTCCGCTACCGTTCGCTGCCGAACCTGCGGCTCACCGACCGCGATGCCATGGACTTCTTTTTCATCGTGGATGAAAAGGGCTTCACCTCCTCGGCACTCACGGTGACGCCCGAGTACGTCCGCTTCATGGCGCGGAGCCGGACGCCGATGCCGCCGGCCTGGTTTGTTGACGGCGTGGCCGACCTCTTTGCCGCGTCCGATTTCGAGCGGAATCCGGTGATTGTCAGCCCGGTGGAGTGGGGCTCCGAGCAGGAGACGAGGAAGATCCGCAAGGATCCTGACTATCCGAGGGCATTGCTGCCGCTGTCGGAGCTGTTTGCGTCAGGCCCGGGGCCGGAGGCCCAGAAGACCCTCCGCCGCACCGAGGCGCTGCTCTTCCTGCGCTGGGCGCTGGATGGAAAGACCAACGCGCGCCGCGAGGCCCTCTGGAAGTTTGTCGCCCGCGCCAGCGCGGCGCCCGCCACGGAGGAGATGTTTCGCGAGTGCTTCGGCCTCGGCTATGTGGACGTCCAGGAACGCCTGAGCGATTACTTGGCGCTCGCCGTCGACAACCCGCTGCGCCTCACCCCCGGCAAGATCGCCCCGCTGCCGGCGCTTGAGCCCCGGCTGGCGACCGACGCCGAGGTCGCGCGCCTCCGCGGCGACTGGGAGCGGCTGGAAATCGGCTACGTCAAGGCGCGGTTTCCGGAGCTGACCTCAAAGTATGTCGACCAGGCCCGCCGCACGCTCATGCGCGCCTACGACAAGGGCGAGCGCGACCCGCGCCTGCTGGGCGTGATCGGATTGTGCGAGGTCGATGCCGGCAACGACGCCGGGGCGCGTCCCTATCTCGAGGCCGCGGTCGCCGGCGGGGTGGTGCGGCCGCGCGTTTATTTCGAACTCTCGCGGCTGCGCTACGCCGAGGCCCGGACCAAGCCCGAGCTGCCCGGCGGGCATCTCAGCGCGGCCCAGGCCACCGAGGTGCTCAAGCCGCTGGCCGCCGCGTACCGCCAGGCGCCGCCGCTGGTGGAGATCTACGAGCTCACCGCCGACGTCTGGAGCCGGAGCGTGGCCGCCTTCAAGCGGCACAATCTCGACGTGCTCGACGAGGGCGTCGGTTTCTTCCCCTGGAATCCCCGCCTCATCTACCAGGTGGCCTGGCTCAACGCCCGCGAGGGCTACAAGCCCGAGGCCGAGGCTCTCATTGCGCGCGGCCTCGGCGCCGGTCCGGATGCCGCGTTCAAGACGCGCTTCGAGCAGTTGCGCACGACCCTCGCCGCCGCGGCCCAACCCGCAACGCAACCCCCGTCCCAGCCATGAACCGGCGCCCGGCCCTTTTTTCATCCCTGGTCGCACTTTCCGTCGCGATCGTTGCGCGGGGCGATGAGCCTTCCTACGACCGGATCGCCGCCTGGTTCCAGCCCGACCGCGTCGGGCAGGCCACCCTCTCGCCGGACGGGCGTCATCTCGCCTACACCGTGCACGAGGACGGGCGCACTGTGATCATCCTCAGCGATATCGACAACCCGTCCAAGGGCTCGATGGTGAAGGTGGGCGAGGATGCGGTCATCCGGAATTCCCGCGACCACGAGAAGTCCCCGATGCGCGTGCCATTTTTCCGCTGGGCCGCGCCCGACCGGCTGGTCTTCTCGGCGGAGATCCCGGGCATCGTGGACGTCGACGTGCGCCGCACGCACGAGCCGTCGAACGTGGAAGTGGTTTATGGCGTCGATGCCGACGGGCGGAATCTCAAGAAGCTGGCCGACGAGGACAGCCTGGCACTGGTGACCACGTCGGACCCGAGTGCCGACGACGAGACCACGCTGTCGACCTCGAGCGCCGACGGCGGGACGCTGCTGCGCCAGCCGCGCGTGATCGACTTCGCGGCGGATGAGCCCGACACGGTCCTGGTCGAGGCGGTGCGGCCCGCGATCAACAGCGGCAGCAACGACCCCAGCCTGTACGGCCGCATGGCGACCGGGCTCTACAAGATCAATGTCCGCACGGGCCAGCGCCGCCGGGTGGTCGAGCGGGACTTCAACGGCGGGGTGATCTACGACCGCCAGGGCAACGCGCGCGTGGAGATCTGGCGGCCGATCGACAAGCGCGAGGTGGACTTCATCTATTTGAACGCGTCCAAGGTGCCGGCCGCGGCCAAGGGTGTGGACAAGCTGCTGGGCAGTGGCATCACGCCCGAGAATTACTACGGCACGCGCACGTTTCCCGTCGGTTTCGACTACGACCCGAACATTCTCTACATCGCCTCGAACGCCGGCCGCGACACGTACGGGCTTTACGCGCTCGACCTGCACGCGGGAAAACGCACCGAGCTCGCCGTGGAGCATCCCGCCTTCGATCTCGCCGGGTTCGAGCCGCAGGTCCCGGATCCCGCGTTGGTGTTCGATCGCAGCCGGCGGCGGCTGGCCGGTGTGCGCGTCACCGGACTTGAGGAATCGACGCAGTGGCTGGATCCGGAGCTGATCCAGGTGCAGGCAATCCTCGACGGCAAGTTTCCCGGCCGGAGCGTGCGGATCGTCGAGTGGGACGACGCCCGGGCCCGGTACCTCGTGCAGATCAACGGCGGGGCGGACCCTGGCCGATTCTATGTTTACCAGCGCCCCGAGGACCGGGTCGTGCAGTTCGCCCGCCGCGCCCCGGCGATCGACCTCGATGAGATCAACGCGGCCACGCCCTTTGCGTTCGACACGCCCGAGGGCGTGCATCTCACCGGCTATCTCACCCTGCCGCGCCAGCCGCTGGTCAACCCGCCGCCGCTGCTGGTCTATTGCCATGGCGGACCGTGGGACCGTGACCAACCGGGGTTCAACCGCGATGCGCAGGTGCTGGCCGAGATGGGCTTTGTCGTGCTGCAGGTGAACTACCGCGGGTCCGCTGGCTTCGGCACCCGGCATCGCGAGGCGCTGCGCGAGGACATCGGGCAGGTTCCCGTTTCGGACCTCCGCGCGGCGATCGCCTGGGTGACCGCGCAGCACAAGATCGACCACAAGCGCGTGGCGCTGCTCGGCGAGGGCTTCGGCGGCTACCTGGCCCTGCGCGCCGCGCAACTTTACCCCGATGAATTCCGCTGCGTGGTTGCGATCAACGCCCCGACCGACCTGGAGGCCTGGACCAAGCGGGCGGAGAGCTGGCAGGAAACCGTGGACCGGCAGCAGGACGCGCGGAACTACTCGCAGCAGACGACGCAGTTCCTGATCAACTTCGGCCGCCAGACCAGCGGGCCGCTCGCGATGGCGCCGCTGCGGGTCTCCGCCTTCGGCGCGCAGGACAGCCTGGCCGCGCCCCCGGGACCAAGCGGTGCGGACGACGGCTCGGGCTCGACCTCCTCCACCTCGGGCGACTCCACCGACCCGACGGCGCCGCCCCCGCCGCCCCCCACGGCGAACCTCGGCACGATCGCGCCCCCGCCGCTGCCTCCGCCCAACCTCGTGAATTTCGCCAGCGAGGTGCGCCGCTCGTATTTCGGGAAGGACAACGCGCGGCTCGCGGCGATCTCGCCCGCCCGCCACGCCGAGCAGCTGACCGCACCGGTGCTCCTGATTCAGGATCCTTATGACGTGTCGGGCGAGGCCGGCGAGTCCTCGGCGCTCCGCAGCGCCCTCGCCCGTGTGGGCCGGCCCGCGGACTATTATGAGACAACGGGGGAATTCACCCGTCGCCTGCCGGTGGCGTCGACCAGGGTCTTCTCGCGGATGGAGGACTTCTTCAACCTGAACCTCTACGATTTCAACGTGAAGGTCGGCGTGCCGAAGGTGCAGAAGTAGCGGGGAA
>Ga0265319_1001159_pt1 | contig 16329 bp, 14 predicted proteins | sample 4824metaG_FD_192443 | JGI IMG/M metagenome (GOLD analysis project Ga0265319, IMG submission 192443) | Rhizosphere microbial communities from Carex aquatilis grown in University of Washington, Seatle, WA, United States - 4-8-24 metaG | ecosystem: Host-associated > Plants > Roots > Rhizosphere >...
GCCTCGCTCGCCTGCGAGATGATCCGCGCCAACCCGAGCGCCGCGGTGGCGGCCCTCGGCGATACGGAAAAATTCAAGTACCTCGACGCGGCCCAGCGCGTGGAGCTGCGCAGCCGGGCACAGCAACGCGCCGAGAGCCTGGGCGTGCAGGCCCGCGCCGAGCTGCGCGCCGATGCCGGCGAGTTCATCGCCGATGTTCGCACTGGCGCCGCGACCGGCCAGTTGCCGGACGAGGGAAGCTACAAGCAGCTCCTGGCCCGCGCCGGCGGCGAGAAAACGGCGATGGGCGTGCGCCTCAAGCAGGCGTGGGACTTCGCCAAGGGCATCGAGGCGGACACCAGCGGCAAGACGATCCCGCAGATACAGGCGCGGATCGGCGAGCTGCAGCGCGGCAGCGTGCCGCCTGACGAGACGAACTACAACCAGGCAAACGCCGACATGAAGCTGACGCCGCAGGAACAGGCGCTCTACAAGCGCCACCTCGGCAATGTCGTTGGGCCGGGTGGCGTCACCAACCCGGACGGCTCGCGCTCCACGCTCTACCAGGTCAGCGTCGAGCGCGACGGCAAGACCTACAACATCCCGACCGTGTGGGGCGGCAAGATCGTGCCGCCCGACGAGGCGATCAAGCTCGCCGAGGGGCAGGGCCTCGATCAGTTCCCGAGCTATGGCAGCGCGGCCGAGGCCGAGGCGCGCTACGGCCAGATGCACGGCTACATGGAGAAGGATCGCGCGACGGCGACGCCGCGCGAGCTGCACGAGGCGCGCGCCCTGCAGGCGGCGCTGCGGGCCAAGGTCACGGCGCGCGACAAGGACCCGGCCTCCTACGCGCTGCAAAACTACCCGACGATCGCCGAGCAGCTGGCGACGGCCGACAAGCAGCTGGCGAGCCAGGACGCCAATGAACAGGCACAGGCGGCCGACACGCGGCGCCTGGCCTGGCAGGCGCTGCTGGACGCCCAGCGCCGCGAGGGCGTGCCAGAACATCGCCTGCAGCTCCTGCCGCACGACGCGGCCGAGGCGATGCGCGCCAAGTTCCTGACCGCCGAAGGCCAGGGCCGGGCCGACCTGGTGGACCAGGTGCGCGGCCAGTTCGGCGATCAGTGGGACCGCGTCCAAGCGCAGCTGTGGCAGGGCAAGCCGGCGCCGGCCGATGTCCAGGTGCTGAGCGCGCTGCCTGATGGGGCCAGCCTGCCCAAGGTCGAGGTCGCCGAGGCGTTCAAGGTCACGGACGACCAGGCCAAGCAGGTCCTCGGTCCGCAGCGCATGACGGCGATCGACGAGGCGACGCGCTCGGCCGTCGCGTCGCTGGCGCCGACCTTCGCGCAGGCACCGGACGGGCCGCGCTTCCTGGCGACCTATCAGACGGCGATCGAGAAGCTGGCGCGGCTCTATGCCATGCGCGGCGAAGGCGACGACACGCGCGCCGCGCAGCGCGCCGCCGATCGGCTGTTCTTCGATCATTGGGAGACGGTGGGCACGGTGCGCGTGCCCAAGAGCGAGGGCGTGCCGGTGGCCGAAGCGTCCGCCGTGCGCGGCGCGCAGCAGACGGTGATCGACGCCATGCCCAAGCTGGAGCTGGCGACGCCGGCGCACGACAAGGGCATCACCGACACGCAGGCGCGCGACATGCTGGTGCGCGCGATCCGCAGCAACGGCTACTGGATGACCACGGCCGACGACAAGGGCATGGTCCTGATGGCCGGTCCTGGCCTGCCGGTGCGCTTCGCCGATGGCCAGGTGCTGGTCGTTCCCTTCGACAGCGCCAACGCGATCGCCGCCAATCGCCAGGCCCAGCGCAACCTGACGCGCCGCGAAATGGGCGCGCTCGGGCCGGGCGGCGAGCAGCTGCCGGTCGAGCTTGGCCACGATGACGGGCCGCCCAATGCCGAGCTGCTGCCGCGCTGGCTGCGGCCCGATTATCGCGCGCTCGGCACACGCGCCTTCCAGCAAGCCGGCGGGAACATGCCATGAGCATGGGCCTCGATCCGATCCGGACGGTGCGCGGTGTCGGCATCGACCAATACCGCGCCGGCCTCGGCGAGTACCTGGGCGAGGTCATGTCCGACGCCTGGAACGCGGGGCCGCTGAGCCAGGCCGGCCGCCTGGTGCAGGCGAGCTACAGCGACGAGTTCGCGCGCGAGCGTGGCGATCGGCTGCTGACGGCGCAGGAAGCCTCCGACCAGGGCCGCGACCTGGGCCTGCGCTTCGACCAGCCGGTGGCACAGGGCGCCTACGACGTGCTGGCCAGTGAGAAGCAGCGGCAGAACGCGGCCGAAACGGTGTTCAAGCGCGCCCGCATCGAGCGCGGCTACGGCACGCTGCCGTGGCTGCTGGGCGGCGGCGCGGAGTTCCTGGCCATGGCGGCGGACCCGCTCAACATCGCCTCGGCCTTCGTGCCGGTGGTCGGTGAAGCGCGCTACGCAACATGGGCCGCGCGATCGGCGTTCGGTGCGACGTTGGCGCGTGGAGCGATCGAGGGCGGTGCCGGCCAGCTGCTCCTGGAGCCGCTGGCTGCTCTCGATCGTCGATCTCTCGGCGACGAGTATTCGATGCTCGATACGCTGCTCAATGTCGGTTTCGGCGGAGGTCTCGGCGTCGCGCTGCATGGCGCAGCCTACGGCGCAGGTGCGGGCTTCCGCTTCATCCGCGATCGCTGGTCCCCTCCGCCGAGCGCGGAAAGGACGGCTCCCTCTGCCCCACGCGGGGAGCCGTCCGCCATTCGCCCGAGCATCGAGGTCGTGAAGGATGAGACGCCGCCGCCGCGCCAGCCGGTGGCCGAGCGCATGGAGCAGCTGCGACCCGAGACGAAAGACGCGGCGATGCGGGTGGCCGTGTCGCAGCTCGCCCAGGACAAGCCGGTGGACGTGACGCCAGTGCTGGCCGCCGATCCCAACTGGCCGGCGATCAAGGCGGCGATCGAGCAGGACCATCGCGCGGTGATCCCCGAGCTGCAGGCGCAGTCGGTCGCTGGCCGCGCATTGCCGCAGCTCGTGCCGGCCGATTACCAGCCGAGCCCCGAGGAGCTGAAGCTGGCGACGCGCGTGTCGCGCGGCTGGGAGCCGGAAGTGCCGTTGAAGCGGCCGCAGTCGCTGGTCGATTTCGTGCGCCGGGGCGGTGGCCTGCGCCAGGGCACGCCCGAGGCGGCCGAGCTGACGGCAGCGGACGTGCATCGCCAGCCCGGCATGCTGCGCACGAAAGAGAATGGCCGGCAGGCCGATCACATGGCGCAGGCCGCGCTCGATGCGGGCTACCGCTTCGGCAAGGAGACGGCGACCGGCAGCGGCGTCGATGTCGATGCGTTCGTCAAGGCGCTGATCGAGGATGCGAGCGGCCGGCGCAAGCATTTCCCCGACGACGCCTACACCGAGGCTTGGCACGTCCAGCAGGACTATTTCGCGGCGTTCCGCCAGGACCTGGAGGACCGTGGCATCCAGACCAAGGGCATGGAGCCCCGGCGCCTGGCCTGGCTGTTGGCGCAGGATCGCGACACGCAAAAGCTGATGTCGCTCCTGGACCGCATCGACCAGCTCGGGCCGGACGCCAGCGCCGAGCTGGCCTATCGCCTTGATGCCGAGGCGGCGGCGGCCGAGGCCGAGATTGCCGCGCGCGAGGTCGAGCCAGGCGCGCGCGAAACTGATATGGTGGCGGACGAGCGGGACATACCGGCCGTCACGCTAGAGGAGCTGGAGCGGTACTATGCCGACCATGAAGGAGCTGCAGACCAGAGTGGCGAGGGGCAAGGCGCTCCTGGCCGGCGAGCTGCCGGACGGGGAGCGGATGAAGGTGGCCAAGCTGGTGCTGATCGACCAGGCCAGGATCGTGCTGCGGCAGAGGGTGCCGGACTTCGACGAGCGGGGGACGACGGAGCCCAGGGGTCCCAAGGAGCCGGCGAAGGGCTAGCCGAGTTCGCTGAGCGGCAGCAGGCCGCCGACCTTCACGCCGATCCCGACGCGCTGAGCGCGCGCGACCAGCGCCTGCAGGCCGAGGCGCGCGACACAGCGCAGCTCCTGGCCGACGACCTGCGCGACTACGGCCACGCCCTCGACGACGAGGGCACACGCGCCATCTTCGACGAAACAGGCCGCTTCTTCGATGAGGAAGCCAAGGCGATCGACGCGCTGGCGAGCTGCCAGCTGGACGGTGGCCGATGAGCTTCCAGGACTGCATGGCCGCAGTCGCCACGGCGCTCGGCCGGCGCATCACGATCGAGGAATTTGACGCGCTCTTTGAGCGCCTGGACGCCGAGCGCGGCCGGCTGTTCGCCGAGGGCTACCCGGCCGATTGGCTGGCGGCGGCGCGCACGGTGGCGCGGCAAATCGAGATCGAGAAGGCGGTCGCCCAGCGCCAGGTGATCCGCAACAAGCTGGTCTACCGCGACGGCATGTCCTTTCTGGCAGCCGCCCGGCAGACGGTGGACGCGGGCCTCGCCCTGGAGGCGCGCCTGGTCGGCATCAACACGCCGATCGCCGGCGGCCGCAAGTCGGTCGCGGCCGAGGCGCACGGCATCTACCTGACCAGCGCCGGCGCGCTGCTGGCCGATCTGCGGCGCCTCGGCAACGGCGATCGCCTGGTGCGGCTGTTCTCAGAGCCGAGCTTTGAACTCGACATCGCGAAGGCGCTGCGCGGCGAGGCGGCGCACCCTGACGCCGTCACGATCGCCGGCGCGATCGAGCGTGTGCGCGAGGACCTGCGCCGCCAGGAGAACGACAGCGGCGGCTGGCGAGGAAAACTCGATGGCTACGTGACCCGGCAGAGCCACGACAGCCTGCGCGTGCGCCGGGCCGGCTACGATCGCTGGCGCGCCGACATCCTGCCGCGCCTCGACCAGGCGCAGACCTTCCAGCGCCAGGAGGAGCTGCTGGCCCAGCTCCGGGAGGAGCGCCGCCAGGTGCGCGTCCATTCGATGGTCGCCAGCGCCGAGATGGGCGAGACGCTGGCCGCGCTGCGCAGCGAGAACCGGCTGGACGAAAAGGCGACGGCGCGCGGCCGCCGGCTGTCGGCCGACGAGCGGCAGAGCGCCGGCCAGATCGAGGAGGCGCGGAAGGCCATGGCCGATGCGCTCGGCCGCTACATGGACCTGGCGCAGAAGGCCAGGGAAGGCGGCCGCGAGGCGGCGCCGCTGTTCGGCGAGCGCGGCACCCAGGACGTGAGCGGCCGCCAGCTCGGCGAGGCGCGCGTGGCGCTGACCCGTGCGCGCGAGCGCCTGGACGAGCTGCACCGCCAGGCGACCGCCGGACGCGGCCGCACGATCGAGAACGACCTGGTGCGCCAGCACCTGGCCGAGCGCGTCGAACTGGCCGCCCAGCTCGCCGAGCGGGCCGAGCGCGCCGCCGACCTGATCGGCGAGCTGTGGGAGCGCATGTTCGAGTACGACAAACGCATCCGTGGGCCGGTCGATCCAGACACCTTCCTGCGCCGCATCTACAACTCGATCGCGGCCGATACCTGGATGCGCGGCGACAGCCAGGAGTTTCGCGGCCTCATGTCGGCGATCGGGCCGCAGAACCTGGCGCGCAAACGGGCGGCGCATCGCGAGCTGCATTTCAAGTCGGCCGAGGACGAGCTGGCCTATCAGCGCCAGTACGGCCAGGGCGGCGTCGCCGACAACATCATCCGCGAGATCGAGGGCGCGGCTTCGGCCATATCGCTGCAGCGCAATCTCGGCACCAACCCCGAGGCGATGTTCCAGCTGTGGCGCTCCGAGCTGCTGCGCGAGGCGAAGAACACCGGCGACAACGCCCTGGCCACGGCCGTCACGCGCCGGCGCCTGGACTGGCAGCTGGCCGAAGTGACCGGCGCGGCGCGCCAGGTCGCCAACCCGACCTTGGCGTCGCGCGCGGCCTCGATCCGCGTGCTGCAGTCGATGGCCAGGCTGGGCGGCGCCATGCTGTCGAGCTTCGGCGACGTGGCGACGGCGGCGGCCGAGCTGCGCTACCAGGGACGCGGCGCGCTGCAGGGCTACGCCGACATGCTGGAGGGCATGTTCCGGGGCCGCCGATCGGGCGAGCGCCGCATCGTCGCCGACCTGCTGGGCGTTGGCTTTGAGAGCCTGAGCGGGACGGTGCTGGCGCGGATCGGCGGCGAGAGCGCGCCACCTGGCGGCATCAGCCGGGCCGCCGCGCTGTTCTTCCGCCTCAACGGCCTGTCGTGGTGGACCGATGCACACAAGACGACGGCCGGCCTGGTGCTGTCGCGCTACTTCGCCCTGCAGCGCGAGCATGCCTTTGAGGCGCTGCCGCGCCCGACACAGCGCACGCTGACGCAGTACGGCCTCACGCCGGCCGATTGGAACGTGCTGCGCAGCGCGGCTGTCCATGCCGCCGAGGACGGCGTGGAGTTCCTGACGCCCGAGAACGTGCGCCAGATACCGCTCGGCCAGTTCATGGCGCGATCGACCGACATCGAAAATGACGTGATCCCGTCCGAGCGGGTGCTGCGCGAGGCGCGCGATCGCGTCGCCGGCGCCTATGCCGCGCTGATTACCGACCGCGTCGATCATGCCGTGGTGACGCCAGGCGCGCGCGAGCGGGCGATGGTCAACCTGGGCACCGAGCGCGGCGACTACCTGGGCGAGGCGCTGCGCTTCGTCATGCAGTTCAAGTCCTTCTCGGTGGCGATGATGACGCGGTCGATCGGCCGCGACCTGCATGGCGGCGAGGGCGGCCGCCTGTCGGCGACGGCGCGCGTCGCCTTCCTCGCCTTCCAGCTCGGCGTGTGGGGCTACCTGGCGATGAGCGCCAAGGAGCTGCTGGCCGGCAAGAACCCGCGCGACCCGTCGAGCCCCAACACCTGGGCGGCGGCGCTGATGCAGGGCGGCGGCCTCGGCATCCTGGGCGACTATGCGTTCGGCCAGTTCAATCGCTTCGGCCAGTCGGCGATCGAGACGGCGGCCGGCCCGACTTTCGGCACCGCATCGGATCTGATGAGCCTCTACGCCCAGGCGCGCGATCCCGAGGGAGCGGCCGCCGGACGCTACGGTCCCGGCCTGGCCGCGCATGGCCTGCGCTTCGCCGCGAGCAACACGCCGTTCGCGAACCTGTGGTGGCTGCAGCCGGCGCTCAAGTACCTGGCGCTCTATCCGGTCCAGGAGGCGCTGAGCCCTGGCTACCTGCGCCGCACCGAGCAGCGCATCCAGCGCGAGAACAAGCAGACGTTTTGGCTGTCGCCGCAGGAGGCACCCCGCCTATGAGAACACGCACGACCAACCGCTGGACCTATGAGCCGAACGGCGTCCAGGTGTCGTTTGCCTACGACAACCTCTGCCTCAACGCCGGCGACATGCAGGTGTCGTGGATCGACAGCCTGGGCAATGCGCTGGCGCTGCCGGGCTACCAGGTCACGGGCCTGGGCGATCCGAACGGCGGCACGGTGCTGTTCAACAGCGCGCCGGCGATCGCGGCCGGCTCGATCCTGGCGCTGGAGATATTCCCCTCGGAAGTGTCCGGCGCTCCCGATCCCTCCGACTTCAAGCAGGAGCCGGCGGCATCGCGCGGCTACCGCTACGACCAGGCGCTGATCCTGGGCGCGCATGCGCGCTACCTGTACCGCCGCACCATCCAGGCCAGCCCGTTCGACGACGACGACGCGCTGCTGATCCCGCCGCCCGACAGTCGCAAGGGCATGGCGCTGCTGTTCGACGCGATCGAGGGCAAGCTGACGGTCGGCGCGCCGCTCACGCCTGGCGCCATGGTGGTGGCGGCCTGGTTGATCCCGCGCCTGGCCGATGCCAATGCGGCGGCCTTCCTCGGCAACCTCGGCTTCTCGGCCTTCGTCCGTGGGCTGTTGAACCTGGCCGACGCGCCGACCTTCCGGGCGGCGATCGGCGCCGTCTCCGCGGTGCAGGTCGAGGCGCCGCCGCAAGGCCGGCTCACGCTGCAGACCGGCGCGCCGGTGATGGCGGCGGCGCAGACCGGCCGCACGATCGTCTACTACACGCCGTATGTCGGCCAGCTCGTGCCGATATGGGACGGCGCGTCGATGGTGCCCACGGTGTTCGCCGAGCTGCAGAACGACACCACGCAGGCGGCGACCAACAAGGCCGGCCCGGCGGCCGTGGGCAACAACAGCAACTATGACCTGTTCGTGTGGAACGACGGCGGCACGATCCGCCTGACGCGCGGGCCGGCCTGGTCGTCGGACACGGCGCGCGGCGCCGGCGCCGGCACGACCGAGCTGCAGCGCGTGCAAGGGCTGTGGACCAACAAGCAGGCGATCGCCAACGGGCCGGCGGCGAACTTCGGCACCTATGTCGGCACCATGCGCTCCAACGGCGCCGCACAGATCGACTGGAACCCCATGCCGGCCGCTAGCGCCGGCGGCGGCAACGCGATCCTGGGCGTGTTCAACGCCTACAATCGCGTCCAGGTCAACGGGCAGAGCCAGGACAGCACGGCGTCGTGGACCTACAACCTGGCCGTCTGGCGCGCCCTCAACGCCAGCAACTCCAACCGCATCAGCTACATCGACGGCCTGGCCGAGGTCGCGCTTAGCGTGACGGGCGAAGCCTTCTGCAGCTCCTCGGGCATCCACTACATCGGCGTCAACCGCGACAGCATCGTCGCCACGCCGTCGCTGGTCGGCGCGAACTGGAACACGAACGCCATGGCGATCGCTGCTGGCGGTTTCCAGCCGTCGCTCGGCTTCCACTACCTGCAGGCCATGGAGACGGACGCCACCGGCGTCGTCTCGACCGTGTTCGGCAGCGGTACGCCCGGCGGCGTGGCCTCTGGCGCACAGCTCAACACCCTTTCCGCGCGGCTCTCGCTCTAGGAGGTCACATGACGACACAGACCATCTTTACCAACGACCAGCAGGACCCTCGCCTGCCGGTCCAGCTCTACCAGCGCACGGCGGGCGGCCTCCTGGTGCCGGTCGATACGACCACGCCGTTGCCGGTCGCGCCGCAGCCGGCGGCCGCGCCGGCGCTGGTCAGCGCCTACTCGCAGGCCAAGATCGACCTGGCCGGCGCCGGCGACAACAACCTGGTTGCCGGCACGGCGCTCCAGACCATCCGCGTGTTTCGCATCCTGCTCACGCTCGCGGCGGGCACGATCAAGTTCAAGGACGGCGCCGGCACCGACCTGACCGGCGCGCTGTCGCTCTCGGCGATCGTGCTGGAAAGCAACGACGGCAACCCGCTCTACATCACGAGCGCGGGCAACGCCTTCATCGGCAACCTGTCCGGGGCCAATCAGCTCTCGGGCACCATCTGGTACACGAAGTCGTAGGAGCCCGGCATGAGCATGATCGCAGCCGGCGGTTCCGGCATTAACCCTGTCTATCCCTGGGCCTCGATGCCTGCGGCCGGCATCATCGGCCGCCAGGCGTTCTGCTCCAACTTCGGCGTCAAGGGCAACATGCTCCAGGACGACGGCACGCGCTGGAAGCCGCTGAACGGCCAGGCGCTGCTGGCCAGCCGTGACGTGTTGTCGGGCAACATCAACAACGTGGAAACGATCGTATTCCAGCACCAGCTGCCGGCTGCGTTCTGGCAGATCAGCGATCGCCTGCGCCTGGTGATGACGCACGGCAAGAGCGGCACGACGGACAACATGACCACCAAGCTGCGGCTTGGGACCGCCGGCACGACCAGCGACACGCAGCTGTTCAGCTGGACCTTCCTGAACAGCGGCAACAGGTCGTCGGCCACGATGTTCGACTTGCGGCTGGAGACCGCCACGACTGTGCAGCAGCTGAACAACACGGGCGGCACCTTCGCCGGCGTCGGCTACTCGAATATCGGCGCGGGCGTGGTGGCCGGGCCGGTCACGATCTCCAACGTGTCCAACTCGCTGTTCTTCTCGGTCAGCATCACGAGCGCCGGCGCGACCGACACCTCGTACATGCAGGAAGCGCAGCTTTGGTACCTGTCCAAGGCCAACTAGCAGGAGCATCGAAATGAGCGATCCAGACGCGCCGATCATCGGCGACCCGCGCCAGGAGGACGGCGCGGTGGCAGCGGTAGACATCGTCAAGGTGGACGCCGCGACGAAGGCGGTCACGGTCATGGCGCATGGCGTCATGCCCTACGAGGTCGCCGACTTCATCGCCCGGCATGACGATGGTGGCGACTACCACCAGGCGACCGCCGGACGCTACAAGGACGGCGACGCCTTCGGCGGCTGACGATGAAGCGCAAGGGCAATCACTCGGCCGTCGATGTGCCGCCTGGCTGCATCGGTGCCTTTGCGCGCGGCCGCCGGCCGTTCATTTCCGGGCCGGTGGACAGTCCCACCGTGCGACGGATCAAGCGCATCTACCAGGGCGCCGGCAACCAGATCGCCGTCGAGACCTACGAGCCGCACAACTTCGATCCGGCGAAGCCCACCACCTGTCGCGCGTCCGGCTGGGACGGCGCGACCAACCGCATGCACCGGGCCAACAACTGGACCGGCACCGGGCCGGTCTATGGTCCGTTGCGCGATCCCACGCATGGCACGATCGACAACGTGAACGGCCTGCCGTTCGGCGGCGATCCCTGGGCGGCGCTCACGATCATCGACGACACCAACGTGCTGTTGCTCGGCTCGATCTGGAAGCTCGACCCCGTCAACGATCCGGATCCCACGTTCCTCAACGGCTTCATTCACCAGGGCACGAAGGACGCGCACCCGGCGATCAAGAAGGCGATGGACTATATCGGCACGCGACCTGGCATGATCCGGGCCGGCGTCGGCCACTTCGTCCTGAAAACTGGCGACGACGAATACAAGCCCAATGCGCACTTCGTTTGGGAGGGCGCCGACCGCGAGCTTACCACCGTCATCATGGATGACTGGCGCAACGTCGGTATCTGGACGATCAGGAAAAGCCATTGCTCGATCCGCAACACCTGCTGGATCGGCAACTCGCGCTTCCAGGGACACCCGCGCTACATCCTCAAGACGATCTCGACCAGCGAGAGCAATTCCAATTTCAATTTCCTGGCCAAGGGCAACTACATTTGGGACGTGCCGGGATACGGCAGCAACAACGGCCACCCTGGCGGCAAGAACGACCTGGCGTACATCGACAACACGATCGTCTACTGCCTGAACGACGGCACCGACATCAAGGGGCCGCAGAACACCAACCCCGAGCTGGGCGAGCGGCCGCTGTTCATGAACCACCACGTTGATGCGTGGGGCATGGGCAGCATTGGGCAGATGCGCGCGCCGTCTGTGCCGATGACGGCCGACCCGGTGACGACGGTGGCGGACGGCCGCACGACCATCGACATCAACGTCACGCAGAAACTCTATCTTGGCCAGCGCATGACGCTGTCCGGCCTGGTGGCGACCGGCGGCATCCCGGCGGCCAACATCAACGTCTCGAGGCCGGTCAAGGCGGTGGTGAAGCACGCCGGCTACTACACCGTCACGATCGACGTGGGCGTGCAGGCCGTCTCCAGCATCACGGGCGGCGGCGGGGTCGGCTCTTTCATCGCGCCGGCGATGGACGACCAGAAGCCCGCGATCGACGTGCGCGGTCCCAAGCCGCAGCTGATCCGCGTCAGCGGCACGATCCGCAAGGCGCACGCGAACGGCGTGCGCCATCGCGGCGGCAGCGGGTTCAACACCAATGGGCGTGGCGGCGAGCTGGGCGTTGACGACAGCATCATCATCGAGAACGTGACGCCGGCCGACGAGGACGACGGCAGCAGCAAGTTCTTCGTCTGTGTCGCCAAGAACGTCACCCTGCAGGGGATGACCGCGATCGGCCGAGGGCGCGGCTTCATGGTGCAGTCGGACGCCGACAACTTCATCGGCCGGGGCCTGCGCGCCGTGGGCTGCGACCTGGGCGGCAACTTCGACTGCGCCAACATGGACATCGAGGCGGCGGCGATCGGCTGCACGACGGGCTTCCAGGTGGATGGCGGCAAGGCGGACGCCACGGCTTCGCTGCCGGACAACTGCTTTACCTTCACGAAAAACAGCCAGACCGTATCGGCGGCCGTGCCAGGCCACCCGTTCCACAACGGCGACCTGATTGCTTTTTCCGGTGTCGAGGTCACGGTCGGCGTCGATCTCAATAACGACATCGACGCCAATCCCTGGACCGTGGCGGTGGACGACGCCAACACGTTCCACTTCTCCAGCAACCAGACGGCGATCGCCGATGCTGCGGCAGCTGGTGGCGAGGATCTGAGCTACACAGTGGCCGGCGTCTCGCATGTCGCGACCGGCCAGCTCAAGGCCCTGACGCAGGGCTGCACCACGGGTATCGTGCGGACGGCCAAGTCAACCGTCCAGGTCCTCAACTCGCGCTCGGTCGGCGACACGCTGAACATCAGCGACAACACCGGCGGCACGCTCATGGGGCCGGGCAACGACGGCTATCCCAACAACGACACCGTCATCGACCTGGTCGCCGACCTGGTGCTGACGAGCGCCGACAGCGGCAAGGTTTTCCGGCTGCCGTCGAACGCCGTCACGGTCATCAATCTGACGCTGCCGTCGCCGAACAGCGGCGGCGGCAATTCGATACGGGGCTTCAAGTGCCTCGTTCTCTGTGGCGCCGGCGCCGGTGGGGCGACGCCGACGATCGGCACCAAGGTCAAGACGCCGACCGGCACCATCAACAATTTGAACAATTCGTCGAGCGCCGGCGGCTTCATCGTTTCCGGATCGAATGGCGCGCGCATGAAAGTCAACTGGCGATCGGACACCGGCTACACGGTGGCGCCGCTCGGCACCTGGACCTTGGGGTGAACATGGCAACCATCAGCAAAATTACCTTCGTCGGCGCGCGGCGCGACATCGTGACGTCGGACAACGCCGCGCACCAGGTTCAACCGGATGCGCCGCCGGAAGTGGCCGGCCACGACCTTGCGATCGGCGACGAGTATCCGTTCGTCGATGACGGCGATGGCAACGCGCAATCGGTGAAGCCATGAGTGCTGGTGTTCCGGAACCCGGTGAGAACGGGCTGATGTATGTCAGCCGCGTGCCCTTGGAGCTGCGCCGCACTGACGGCCTGTCGATCCAGGTCACTGATCAGGCAAGCGCGCCGGTGCCGATCCCCGGCGGTCCTGGCGACATCCTGTCCGTCAAGGTGAGCGGGCCGGCCGACGTGTGGTTCCGTGTCGGCGACAACGAGCTGGCGACGCTCGCCTCCAACAAGGCCGACGACGATCTGTGGCTGATCCCGAGGCGGCCGCACTTCACCACCATCTCGTTAATCTGCAACACCGGCGACAGCGCCCTGGTGACGATCAACTGCTACGGGCGCGGCGAGTGATCGAGTGGGGTTCTGCGGTCGAGTGGACGGCGCTGGCGCTGTCGATCGCGCTCGGGGCCGAGCGCGCCTGGACCTGGATCGGCCGGCACAAGTACGCCACGCGCGAGGAAGTGATGGCGGCAATCGAGCAGATCAAGAACGCCCATCACCGTGTCGATCTGGTCGAGGAACGGCTCAAGGCGCTTCCTGGCTACGACAAGTTCAACGAGCTGGGGGCTGGCATTGGCACGCTGCAGCAGGGCCAGGCCCGCAGTGGGGCCTGGCAGGAAGGCATCAACCGCGAGCTCGCCCGCATCCACGAGACGCTGGGCCGCCTCGACAATCGACTGAGCAGCAAGGAGAGCGACTGATGATCGACAGGTATCGAAGCGAGATCGAGGCGCCGCTGAACATACAGCGCGGCGCCAAGGGCATCGGCGTCCAGCGCGTCCAGGAATGGCTGGGCTTGAAGGGCCACGGCGTCGAGATCGACGGCGACTTTGGCCCGGCCACCGAGGCGGCATTGATCGCCTACCAGGGGGAAGTGTGGAACAAGACCAGCCCCAAGTTTGGCACGCTCGATGTGCCGACCTGGAAGAACCTGGCCAACGACCTGATTTCGGCGGGCGCCTTCGTGACGCCAGGCCCGACGTTCGGCGCGACGGTGGTGGCCGTCGCCCAGGCGCACCTGGCCGCGAAGGCGCGCGAGATCGGCGGCGACAACTGCGGGCCATGGGTACGCCACTACTGCCGGGGCCAGTCGGTCGCCTGGTGCCAGGGCTTCGCTTCGACGATGTGGAACGACGCCGCGCAGCTGGTCGGCAAGGGGCCGGCGCTCGACCTGGTCATCGAAGGCATCTGGTGCCTGTTTGTGCCGACCGTGGCGGCGGCTGCCAAGCGGGCCGGTCTGTTCATGCCAGGCAGCGCGGCCTGGTCGCCGCCGCCCGGCTCGATGTTCCTGCTGCGCGGTGGTGCCTACGGCTACCTGCATGTCGGCATCGTCGAGTGGGCCGACCGCGACATCATGCGGACCATCGAAGGCAACACCAACGAGAACGGCGGCGCCAACGGCTACGAGGTGGCGCGGCGCACCCGCATGGTCGCCTCCTGCGACTTCGTGCGCTCGGACTGAAAAGCGGGGAGAGCGCCGGCCTCGCTCCCTCTACCGGCGCGACAAGGAGAAAGTGACAATGGATTGGATCAAGGCACGGCTGGCTGAGCCCAGCACCTACGCGGCCCTCTCGGGGCTCCTCGCCGCTATCGGCGTGACGATCGGCCAGGGCACCCTGGCGGCGATCGGCGCCGGCGTCGCGGCGCTCCTGGGCATCCTCCTGCCCGAAAAGTCCTCGTGAGCTGGGCGGCGATCGGCGCCGCCATTCTCAAAGGGCTGGCGGCTCTGGCCGAATGGCTCCAGAGCCGCCAGCAGATTGACGCCGGCAAGGCCGAGCAGAAGGCGTCCGACCAGGACGCGGCCCAGCAAGAGGAGGCGAAAGCCCATGAGGTGGCGATCACTGTTGGCGGCAGCAGCGATGCTGCCATTGACGAGCTGTCTGACGAGTGGACCCGACCCCGCGCCAAGCCCTAGCGAGTTCTGTGCGATCGCCGAGCCCATCATCTTCGACCCGGACGACAAGCTGACGATGGCGACCAAGCGCCTGGTCGTGACCCACAACGAGAAGGGCAGGAAGCTCTGCGGCTGGAAGCCGCCGGGCCGCCCACCCAGCAGCTCCCCGACTGCGTCGAACCAGCCGGGCGAGGCGGCCGGCTAAACGAGGACGGCCGTTTCCTCCCTCAACTTGGGCCGCTCGGGCAACCGGCGGCCCTCTTTTTTGGCATGCAACTATTGGCCGGAAATCGGTCGAAAACCGGCCGGGCACGTAAGACCGGAACAGCGATAAAATGCAGGCGGGCCGGGCTTTTTAGTGAAAGCGCGCGACCGCCTCAAAATCAGGTTCTCGCAAGGGAGTGTCCGTTCGAGTCGGACCGGGGGCACCAGCCTGAAACGCAAGCCGGCCAGCGTTTCAGTGGTGTGCTAGAAAATCCACAGATGAGAACGGAACGTGGCGAAAGTCTTACGTCCCGGTCTTACGTGTTGAAACATGCAACTCACTCACGCCTCGGCTTCCTTCGCCTCGTGCGCCAGGCGGATCGTGAGCGCAGCTGCGGCCTGGTCGGCGGTGCGCGCGTTGTAGCACTTCATCACCTCGTCGATCGTCGCCAGCTCGTGGCCGGTGATCGAGGGGATCAGCTCGCGCGGCACGCCGGCGTCGTGGTTCAACGTGATGCAGGTGTGCCGCATGGTGCGCATGGTCAGCTTGGCGGTCGGCAGCTGCAGCGGGTTCTCCTGGTCGAGGCCGACGTAGTAGTTGGTGGCGAAGGTCGGATGCTCGATCGCCAGCTTGTCGCGCAGGCGGTTGAACGCCTTGCGGAACTGCGCCGGCGATCGCCACGGCCGGCCGTCGCGATCGTGGAAGAACGTCGCGGCGATCGCGCCCGCTGCCTGGCGCCGGCACACGGCGGACGCCACGCGCTGCACCAGGGCGGGGACCTTCTGCCAGGGAATGACCAGCGGCCGGTTGGTCTTGTCCTGGCGGAACGCCAGCAGCTCCTGGTCGAAGGTGGTGGCCGGCCAGCTCAGCCAGTCCTGCTTGCGCACGCCGAGCCAGGCCATCATCACGACGGCGTCGCCCATGCTGGGCTCGCTCTCCTGGTCGGCCAGGGCGACGAAAGCGTCGATCGCGGCGCGCGGCCACAGCAGCAGGTTCACGGTCGGCAGGCCGAGGTCGAGCTTGACCACCGGATTGGCCTCGGGCGGCACGAAACCAGGATGGTCCACGCTGTCGTAGCAGAGCCGCACCTTGCCGAAGAAAGCGCGGATCGTGCGGTAGCAGCTGTGCATGCCGGACCAGCCGCCGGCGCGGCCGCGCGCCAGCAGCCACTTGCGCACGGTGCCTGGCGCCAGGCGGCGCCAGTAGGTTTCGCCGAACTTCTCGACGAACAGGCCGAGATAGATGCGGTACTCCTTCTGTGTCTTGGCGTCCTTCGCCAGAAACAGCTCATGCACCAGGTAGTCGGCGACCATCGCGCCGATCTGGCCCGGCCTGTAGTGGCGCTGCGGGGCGCGTCGCT
>Ga0265319_1001160_pt1 | contig 16327 bp, 15 predicted proteins | sample 4824metaG_FD_192443 | JGI IMG/M metagenome (GOLD analysis project Ga0265319, IMG submission 192443) | Rhizosphere microbial communities from Carex aquatilis grown in University of Washington, Seatle, WA, United States - 4-8-24 metaG | ecosystem: Host-associated > Plants > Roots > Rhizosphere >...
CTGCATGCGGACGACGATCGGAACGCTGCGCTCGCCACGGGTGATGTAGCGGACGTTCGCGGCCTGGTTCACGAGCTGGTCGAGCGCCACCAGCATGAAGTCGGCCCACATGATCTCGACGACCGGGCGCATGCCCTCGATCGCGGCGCCGATCGCCGAGCCGAGGATCGCGCTCTCCGAGATCGGCGTGTCGAAGACGCGGTCGGCGCCGAAGTCGTTCTGCAGTCCGCGGGTGCAGCCGAAGATGCCGCCGGGGAAGCCGACGTCCTCGCCGTAGACGAGCAGCTCGGGGCGCGACTCGAGCTCGTCGCGCAGCGCGCGGTTGACGGCCTGCCAGAACGGCAGCTCCTCGGCCCCGTCGTCGACCGCGGCCGGCCGCCCAGGCGCGGGCGTGGCCCACACGTGCTCGCGCGCACTCGCGGGATCGGGCGCCGGCATCGCGAGCGCGGCGGCCGTCGCGCTCTCGACGGCGTCGAGCGCTTCGGTCTCGATCGTCGAGATCGCGTCGTCATCGACGCCCTCTTCGACCAGGCGGTCGCGGAGCAACGGCAGCGGGTCTCGCTCGCGATCGAGCAGCTTGTCCTCGTCAGTCCGGTAGTGCTCGATGTCGCGGTTGTAGTGCGCCATCAGTCTCGGAGCCATCGCCTCGATCAACGTCGGGCCGCGACCGTCGCGGGCACGGGCCGCCGCCTCTTCGACCGCCGCCGCAACGGCGAGAGGATCGACGCCGTCGACCACGACTCCGGGAATCCCGTATGCGACGGCGCGGTCTGCGGGGCTCGCCAGCCGGCTCGTCGCACGGCTCGGGGTCATCTCCGACCAGTCGTTGTTCTCGACGACGAACACGACCGGCAGGTCGCGGGCGGCGGCGAAGTTCAGCCCCTCGTGCGTCGAGCCCTGGTTCATCGCGCCTTCTCCGACCGACACGATGCAGACGCGGCCGGTGCCGGTCAGCTTGGCGGCCATCGCGATGCCGGCGCCGATCGGGATCCCTGCGCCGACGATCGAGTTCTCGCCGATAAAGCCGCGCTCCGGCGCCATCAGATAAGGGGAGCCGGCGCGGCCGCCGTTGACGCCGCCGGCGCGCTGGCAGATCTCGCCCATCAGCTCCGGCAGCGGGATGCCCCATTCGATCGCCCAGCCGTGGCCGCGGTAGGTCGCGACGACCCTGTCATCCGGCTGGAGCGCCGAGCGTGCGCCGACGGGAATCGCCTCCTGCCCTCCGCAGAGGTGCACGGAGCCGGCGATCGCGTCGCCGCTCAGGTCGATGCAGCGCTGCTCGAACAGGCGAATCGTCAGCATCCGCCGGTAGGCGTCGGTGAGCTGCAGCGTCGTCTCGCGCGCGATCACGCCGCCGCCTCGTCCGGTGCATGGAGGCCGAGCGCGCGCAGCCGCTCCGGCGGCGGCTGCAGGATCTCGAGCGTGATCCCGTCCGGGTCGCGGAAGTAGCACGTGAAGCCGCCCGCGTTGGCGCCCGCAGTGATCTCGACCGGCGGGTTCACGAACTCGACCCCCTCCTCGCGCATCCATGCGTAGCGCTCGTGGATGTCGTCCACCATGAGCGCGAGATGCGGGCAGCCGACGACGTTGACCGCGAGGGGAGCTGTCGGCTCGGCGCGCGGCGTCACGTATTCGACGAGCTCCAGCATGTGCGTCGACCGTGCGGGCGGAACTCCCGGCACGGCGAACTGCGCCACCTCGAGCACCGCCCCGGGGATCCCCACGAGGATCTGCGTGTACTCGTTGTCCTGCCGTTGGCGATGGACGAGCTCGAGTCCGAACACGCGCGTGTACCAGTCGATCGACTGCTCGATGTCACTGACGGTGAAGGAGAAGTGGAGGACGTCGCCGATCACGCCGCGAGCTCCCGCGCGAGCTCGCCGAGAACCGCCACCATGTCCAGATCCTGGTGCGCAAGATGCTGCAGCATCGCGCGCTCGACTCCGACGGCTTCGTACTCGCGCAGAGCCTCGGCGACCTGCTCGACTGTGCCGGCGAGCCGCGGCGTGTGGTCGAGCGTCGACGAGTCGGCCCACGCCTGCAGCCGGTCGCGGACCTCGCCCTCGTCGCGGCCGACGACGCACGTCGTCATCATCGAGAAGCGCAGCGGCTCGCGTCCCGCCGCCGCCGCGGCTTCGTCCACGGCCTGTCGGCGCGCGCGCGCCTCGTCGAGCGTCGGAACGACGGTGTTGTACTCGTCGGCGAAGCGGACGGCGGCGCGGACGCTGCGCGGCTTGGCGCTGCCGCCGACGATGATCGGCGGTCGCGGCTTCTGCACCGGCTTCGGCCAAACGTCGGTCGCCGTCGTCCACTGGCGGTTGATCTCCTCGAGCTGGCGCTCGAGCTCGGACATGCGCTCGCCGACCGTGCCGAACGGAAAGCCGTAGGCGCTGTGGTCGGGTTCGAACCAGCCGGCGCCGATGCCCAGCTCGACGCGTCCGCCGGAGATGTGATCGACGGTCACGACCGACTTCGCCAGCACCGACACGGGCCGGAACGTCGTCGGCGAGACGAGCGTTCCGAGGCGGATCCGCTGCGTGCGCGCGGCGAGCGCCGCCAGCGTCGCCCAGGCGTCGAGCGAGCCTGCCGGGTCGCCGCGGTGAATCGACCGGTAGTGGTCGGATCGGAAGAGCCCGTCCAGCCCCGCCTCCTCGGCGGCGAGCGCGAGGGCGAGCCATTGCTCCCACCGGACGTCCTCCTGCCCTTCGATCATCAGCGCGATGCGCATCACGCGGCCGCCGATGCGCTCTCCGCGCCGATCCGGAGGCCGGACTCGGCGTCGAACAACAGGATCGATTCTTCCTTGACGCGCAGGTAGATCCGCTCGCCGCTCGCCGGTTCGCTGCGGGTCTCCACCCGCGCGATCACGTCGTTCACCGCAGTGACGGACGTCGTCACGTGGTCCGCCAGCTGGGCGTAGACGTACGCCTCCGCGCCGAGCTCCTCGACGAGATTGACGACCGCCGGGATGCCGCGGCCTTCGGCGACGAGGTCGATCGCCTCGGGGCGCAGGCCGACCGTGACCGCCTTGCCGACCGCGCCGGCACGCTGCCGAAGCTGCTCCGGTATCGGGATCACCGTCGAGCCGAGCATCACTCCACCGGCGTCGATCGTTCCCTCGATCAGGTTCATCGAAGGCGAGCCGATGAAACCCGCGACGAAGGCGTTCACGGGCGAGTCGTAGAGCAGGCGCGGCGTGTCGCACTGCTGGAGGACGCCGTCCTTCATCACCGCGACCCGGTCTCCCATCGTCATCGCCTCCACCTGATCGTGGGTGACGTACACGGTGGTCACGCCGAGGCGGCGCTGGAGCGCCGCGATCTCGCTGCGGGTGGCGACGCGTAGCTTGGCGTCGAGGTTCGACAGCGGTTCGTCCATCAGGAAGACCCGGGGCTGGCGCACGATCGCTCGGCCCATCGCCACCCGCTGCCGCTGGCCGCCGGAGAGCTGGCCCGGCTTGCGCTTGAGGTACTCCTCGAGGTCGAGGATCTTCGCTGCCTCACGAACACGCGCCTCGATCTCGGACTTGGGAACCCGGGCGGTCTTCAGCGCAAAGCCCATGTTCTCGGCCACGTCCATGTGCGGATAGAGCGCGTAGTTCTGGAACACCATCGCGATGTCGCGGCTCTTCGGAGGCACGTTCACCACGTCGTCGCCGTCGATCAGGATCGTCCCCTCGTCGACGTCCTCGAGGCCCGCGAGCATGCGCAGGCTCGTGGTCTTGCCGCACCCCGAGGGTCCCACGAGGACGAGGAACTCGCCGTCCCCGATCTCGAGGTTCAGCCGGTCGACCGCCCGGCGATTCGTCTTTGGGTAGACCCGCGTCGCGCCCTTGAACGTCACTGTGGCCATCTCGATCCTTTCTCTCTCACGCGGGCGCGCCGTGTACGTTCTCGCGCATGGAGTTCCTCGTCGAAGTCGACATTGCGCTGCCTGCCGATCTCGACGAAACACGCCGCCAGGAGCTGCTCGCGGCCGAGCTCGAGCGTGGCAGGGCGCTGGCCGAGGCCGGCGTGCTGCTGGCGATCTGGCGCGTGCCCGGCCGCCTCGCCAACCGCGCGATCTGGTCCGCGGCGGACGCCACGGCCCTCCACGACGCGCTCGTCAGCCTGCCGCTGTGGCCGTACATGGACGTCGCTGTGACTCCGCTCGCGAGACATCCGGTCGCGCCCTCGTGCCGCGGTCTTCCCGCCGCGCTCGGCACAGGCGACGCGACGGACGGCTGAGCGGTCAGTTGGCCGGCGCGACCGAGCCATCCGACCGGAGCAGGCCTTCGCTCGACAGGGGGCGCGCGGCCGGCGGTGCGATCTCGGAGTAGTTGTCGGCCAAGCTGACGCCGAGACCGGGCTCCTCGGACACCTCGCAGTACCCGCCGCTGCGTCTCACGCTCGTGACGAACGCCGCGGCGGAGCCACCGGCGTCCTCGTCGCTCGGGATGAACTCCATCGTCACCAGGTTCGGGATCGTCGCGCACAGCTGCAGCGTCGGGGCGGTGAGCCCAGGGCCAAGGAAGTTGTGCGGCGAGACCCCGCAGTGGTGGGCCTCGGCTATCGCTGCGATCTTGCGGCACCCGGACAGACCGCCTGCAAGGCCCACGTCGGGACGCACGACGATCGGCACGCGGTGCGAGAGCAACTCTTCGAACTCCCAGATCGAGCTCAGGCGCTCGCCGAGGCCGACCGGTGCGTCGATGCGCGCGGCGGTCGCGGCCTGTGTCTCGATCGAGTCGATCTGGATCGGATCCTCGATAAACAGCGGGTGGTACTGCGCGAGTGCGTTGCAGACGACGATCGCCTTGGTGGGGTCGAGCTTGCGGTGCAGCTCGAAGATCAGGTCGACCTCGTCTCCGCCGGCCTCGCGTGCGGCGAGGGCCATCGCGCAGACGGAGCTGACGAGTTTGCCGACCGGCAGATCCTCATAGCCGTGCACGAGCGGGTCGAACTTGACTGCCGTAAAGCCCTCCTCGGCGGCCCAGTTCACCGACGAGCTGATCTCGTCGGGTGTCCCGCCCCCCACGAGCACATGCAGGCGGACGCGCTCGCGCGTGCGCCCTCCGAGCAGCTCCCACACGGGCAGGTCGAGTGCCTTCCCCTTGATGTCCCAGAGCGCGAGGTCGATCGCGGAGACGGCGGCCGCGAGCAGATTGCCGCGGAACGGGCGCGCACGGTGGACGAGGTGCCAGAGGTGCTCGATCCGGAATGGGTCAGCGTCGATCAGCAGGGGGGTCAGCTCGCCGAGCACCGCCGCCACGCCCTTCGGATAGCCCCAGCACCCGGACTGCCCGAGCCCGGTGATCCCCGTGTCGGTCGTCAGCTGGACGAACGTGTGCTCTCCGGTCAGCTCGTTGCCGACGCCGATCACCTCGACGGTCGCGATCTTCATCTGCCCTCCGATCTGTGCACCGTCTGCAGACGGTACCGGGCTGAAGCTCCGAGGGCGAGTCCGCGCGCGTGTGGGGGCCGGAGCTAGCAAACACGGCCGCCCGTGACCGTCAGCTGATGCGACACCCGATCCTCCCTCGTTCTCCACTTGACAGCCGCGCCGCGATTCGAATAGGTTCGTTGAAACGCTTCAGTCGGAACATACCAGACTGGTGAGCGGAGACCTAACTTCAACGAAAGCCGTTCGTCTTAGCCTCAAATCGGAGTTGGCCCCCCAGGCGCTGAAACGATTCATCGATCAGCGCCCGACGTTGTTCGGAAGGAGTCCGCATGACAGTTCGTGAGCCTCGCTCCGAGGTGGGACGGAGTCGTCCCCGTCTCGGCATGAAGGTCGTCGCGATCGCGGGGGCTACGGTGCTTGCCGCAGCCACGGCCGCAACCGCCGCACACGGCGCCGCGAAGAGCAAGCCGTTCTGTGACGCAGGCAGCTTGACCGTGACCGTCTTCAACTTCTCCGAGATCCCGTTCAAGGGCGCTCTCGCGGGCTTCCGGCAATACTGCCCGAGCGTGAAGGTCTCGTACGCGATCCAGACGACCAGCCCGACCTACCAGACCGCGCTCCAGACCCAGAAGCTCTCGGGCAACATGACCGACATCATCGAGACGTACGACTCGCTGTCGCCGACGCTCGAGGTCGACGGCTTGGTGCGGCCGCTCAATCCGTACCTCAACAGCAAGGACTTCTATCCTGCGAGCTACTGGCTCAAGGGGATGTCGCAGTCCTACATCCCGCCGCCCGGCGCGCAGCCCAAGTCGTTCGTCGGCAAGCAGTTCTTCGTCCCGATCGAGGCGGACGCGACGGTCTTCTACACCAACAACAAAGACCTCGCTGCGGCGAATTTCACGATCAGCCCGGATGCGCACACCTCGGTGACGGCGTCGGGCGGCACGATCGGGAACGACTGGACGTGGCAGCAGGCCGAGACCGTGTGGTCGGCCCTGACCAAGGGCAGCACCTCCGGCGTCTGCGAGCGTCCTGACTGGCAGGCGCAGTGGAACCCGTTCATCAAGGCCGAAGGCGGGACCGCGATGGGCGCGACGAAGCCGGCCCTGAACACCTCGGCCGCACTCGCGGCATGGGCTCTGCTGATCGAGCCGGAGAAGAACGGCAGCGCGGTTCCGTTCGCGACGCTCCAGAAGAACGGCGACCAGTGCGACCCGTCATTCACGAGCGGTCAGGCGGCGATGTCGATCGGCGTCCGCGGCGATCTGCCGTCGCTTCAGGCGGCGCTCGGCCCGTCAGCCTTCAACGTCCTGCCCATCCCGACGATCTCGACCCCGGCCGGCACCGTTCGCCCGACCGGCGGCGGCAGCGTCGGCTGGGGAATCAGCACCGGCGCGAAGCACGTCAAGCAGGCGCTGGACTTCCTGCACTACTTCTACTCGTCGCCCGGCTACGCCGCAGCGGAGAGGACGTACGGGATCGTCCCCGCAGTAACGACCATTGCGGCCGATCCGAAGGCTGTGTGGGCGACCCTGCCGAACAACCCGCCGAACAACGCCGCGTACACGCTCGCCGCGAACAGCGTCCAGGCGATTGCACCGCAGGCGCCCGGCACGGTGTACTCGAACTCGCAGACGAACATCCCGAATGCGATCGAGGCGGTGCTCGCCGGCACGAGCCTGCAGTCGGCGATGGACAACCTCCAGAAGGAGACGCTCGCCGATTACGCAGCGGCGCTCATCCCGAAGCCGGCGCCCTAGTACACGTCCGTATCCGTCAGTTCGTATGGTCTAAGGCAAGGGAACGGCCGGCTCGAACGTGAGTCGGCCGTTCCCATTGCCTCGGTAGCCGGCGTCGTCCGGTCCCCCACTTCGTCTGGAAAGGATCCCCTGCATTCACCGTGGCGTCGCTGATGTCAGAAACGCTCGTCGAGCCGGCCGGCGCTCTCCCGCGGCCGTCCGGCCGCCGCCGTCGGCGTGACGGGACGGCGGCGTTCTTCATGCTCGGCCCCAGCGTCGTCCTGTTCACCGTGTTCGTCTGGATTCCGATCATCGGCGCGTTCGCGCTGAGTCTCTTCGCGTGGAACCTCAACGGCACCCCGACGTGGGTCGGACTCGCCAACTACCACGCGATGCTCCACGATCCGCTCGTCAGCAAGTCGGTCAAGAACACCCTCTACTTCGTCGCCATGGGGGTTGTCCCGACCGTGTTCATCTCGCTCGGACTGGCGCTCCTGATCAACTTTCAGTTCCGCGGGGCCACCGTCGTCCGGTCGCTCTACCTCGTACCCGCCGCGGTCTCGCTGGCCGCTTCGGCCGTGATCTGGCAGTACATCTACGAGCCACGGTTCGGCCTCCTCAGCTACGCGTTCGAGCACGTGGGGATCAAGCCGCCGTCCGAGGGCTTCCTCTTCACCCCGGGCTGGGCGCTGCCGAGCCTCGACGTCGTCTGCATCTGGACGACGCTGCCGATCGCGATCCTCCTGTACCTGGCGGCGCTCCAGCGCATCCCGGAGTCGGTGATCGAGGCGGCGATGCTCGACGGTGCAGGCTGGTTCAGGCGCGTCCGCTACGTGATCTGGCCGGGCGTGAGCGACATGACGCTGCTCGTCGCGATCATCTCGCTGATCGCCTTCACGGCGAGCGGCTTCGACCTCGTCAACATCCTCACCAAGGGGCAGCCGATCTACGGCACCGAGACGCTCATCTACTACATCTACTACTCGTCGGTGGTCAACTCCGAGTGGGGGTACGCGGCCGCACTGTCGGCGCTCCAGTTCGTGATCATCGTCGGGATCCTCGTCGTGCTGGCCGGCATGCGGCGCTTCCTGGTGCGCAAGCCATGAGACTCTCCAAGGGCACGCTCAAGGCGATCCGGATCTTCTTCGCCACGGCGATCGGGCTGGTGCTCGCGGGGCCGCTGCTGTACCTGATCGCAGGCTCGCTGATGACCCCGGCCCAGGTCACCGCGGCGACGCCGCAGTTCATCCCGAGCTCGCTGCACTTCGAGGATTACGTCAACGGCTGGAATCAGGTCCTGCAGGCGAGGACGTTCCTCAACTCCGTGATCTTCGTCGTCTTCGCCGTCGGCCTTCAGTGGGTGCTGTGCATCAGCGGCGGGCTCGCGATCGCGAAGATGCGCTTCCCTGGACGCATCGCGATCACGACGATGTTCGCGATCTCGCTGCTCATCCCGGTCGTCACGACGGTGATCCCGGTGTTCGTCGTCACGAACCAGTTCCGGATGATCAACACGTATCCGGGTCTGATCATCCCGATTGCCGCCCAGACCGCCTTCGGCACGCTCTTGTTCCGGCAGTACATCGTCAACATGCCGCAGGAGTTGTTCGACGCTGCGCGGATGGACGGCGCCGGCTGGTGGCTGATCCTCCGCCGGCTCGTCGTGCCGCTTGCGCGGCCCGCCACCGCGGCGTATCTCGCGATCTCCGTGATCACCGCGTGGAACATGTACCTGTGGCCGCTCCTCGCCGCGAACGGGCCGAAGGTGCAGGTGCTGAGCGAGATCGTCGCGGCGATCGGCCAGGGCGACAACTTCGGGTACAGCGTCACGCAGCCGCAACTGTACGCGGCGACGGTCATCACCGTCATCCCGGTGGTCATAGCGTTCCTGCTCGTGCAGCCCGCCTTCGTGCGGGGCCTCACCGGCTCAGGGGTGGAGTGACGTGAGGAACGGACACGGGCACGATTTCGACGGCGCGACCGCGGTCGTGACCGGCGCGGGCCGGGGCATCGGCGCGGCGATCGCGAAGGGTCTCGCGGCGACGGGAGCGCATGTCGTTCTCACCGGGCGGCGCATCGCGACGCTCGAGGAGGTCTGTGTCGCGATCCGAGACGCGGGCGGATCGGCGGAGTGTTGCGCGGGCGACGTCACCGATCCGGTCCACCTCGACGCGCTGATGGCGCAGGCCGCCGGCGAGCGGGGACACTTCGAGATCCTCGTCAACAACGCCGGCGTGGCCGGACCGACGGCGCCCCTGAGCGAGATCACCCTGGAGGAGTGGAACGAGACCGTCGCCGTCAACCTGACGGGTGTCTTCCTCTCGTGCAAGGCGGCGCTCCCCTATCTGAAGCAGGCTCAGTACGGGAAGATCGTCAACATCGGCTCGGTCACCGGCAAGCAGCCGCTGATCAACCGGACCCCGTACGCGGCCGCCAAGCTCGGCATCGTCGGCCTGTCGAGGACACTGGCGCACGAGGTCGGCCCGTACGGCATCAGCGTCAACGTGATCTCGCCGTGGCTCGTCGAGGGCGCAAGGCTCGAAGAGGTCTTCGCATCGATGTCGCGCGAGCGTGGGCTCACACCCGACGAGTTACGCACCGAGATGACCGAGGGGACAGCTTTCAAGCGAACCGTCAGCGAAGAGGACGTCGTCGAGACCGTGCTCTTCCTCTGCTCGTCCGCTGCGGACAACCTCACGGGACAAGACATCAACGTGGCGGCCGGCGCCGTCATGTACTAGGAGAACCTGATCGGTCGTCTCGCCATCGGTCTGGTTGGGTGCGGCGGCATGGGGCGCAGGCACCTGCGCGCCTACGCGGCGCTGCGCGCGGTCGGAGCAGACGAGTTCGAGCTCGCCGCCGTCTGCGATCCCCGGCTCGGGGCCGCCGAGGAGGCGGCCGGTCTCGCGGAAGAGATCCTGGGCTCCCGCCCCGCCGTCTACTCCGACCACGAGGAGTTGATCGCGAGCGGTGTCGTCCAGGCGCTCGACCTCGTCACCGATCCGTCTGTCCACCACACGATCGCGGTCACGGCGCTCGACGAGGGCCTGCACGTGATCTGCGAGAAGCCGCTCGGCATCACGGTTCGCGCATGCCGCGCGATCGTCGACGCGGCCGCGCGCTCCGGTGCCGTGCTGGCGACCGCAGAGAACTATCGGCGCGATGCTCCGAACCGGCTGGCGCGGGCGGTCATCGAGACGGGCATGCTCGGCGACCTGCACCTGATGATGCAAACCGACGTCGGCGGCGACCACAACGTGGTCATCAGCCCGTGGCGTCACGTGCGCGAGGCGGGCTCGCTCGCCCTCGACATGGGCGTGCACTACGCGGACATCTTCTCCTACTTCCTCGGGCCGCTCGAGTCCGTCTCGGGGACAGCGTTCGTTGCGGAGCCGCTTCGTGTCCTCGCTCCGGGAACCGCGCCGGTCACGGGGATCGAAGAGGTGTCGCCCGGCGTGATGCGGGCGACCGGCGACGACTCGCTCGTCGCGCTCTTCGAGACCGGCTCCGGTGCATTCGGCCAGCTGGCGTTCGTTCCCTCCGGGCCGGGACACCACTGGCTCCAGCGCAGCGTGCACGGCCGCGACGGGTCAATGAGCGTTCCGCCCGACCGCTCGGGTGGAGCCGTGATCGTCCGTCTCGGAGACCGGATTCTCAGCGGCGGCGAGCTGCGGCGTGAGCTCGGCGGCTTCGAGCTCGACGGCGTGACCGCCGCGTTGTTCGGCCCGACGGGAACGGAGTACGACCGCCCGTTTTCCGAGGTCGACACGGCCCTGATCGGGATCGAGCTGGACGACTTCATCCGCGCGGTCGCCGACGCGCACGCGCCGGAGGTCGACGGGGCCGCCGGCCTGCTCGCCGTCGCGGCGGTCTGGGGGATTGCCGAGTCGCGTGTGCGCGGTGGATCGGTTCGCATCGCCGACGTCGCCGCGGGCACGCTCTCCGCCGCCCAGGACGACGTCGACGAAGCCATTGGACTTCTACCGGGAGGAAACCGAGTCTCGACATGACTTCGACCATTGAACCGTCGGGTTTGCTTCTTCCCGACTTCAAGCAGATCGCGCTCGTCGTTCGCGATCTCGACAAGGCGGTACGCAGCTGGACCGACGAGCTGAACATCGGCCCCTGGACGGCGTACCTACTCGATCCGACGCGTATGAAGGAGATGCGCTATTTCGGGAAGGACGTCGCGTTCTCGTTCCGCCACGCGTTCGCCTGGCACGGTGAGGTCCAGTTCGAGCTGATCGAGCCCCTCCGGGGGCGAAGCATCTTCGCCGACCACCTCGATCTGCGCGGGGAAGGGCTCCATCACGTCGGCAAGTTCGTCGACGATCATCCGGCGGCTGTCGCCGAAGCTCTCGCCCGCGGCTACACGCCGCTGCAGAGCGCGCGCGGCTACGGCGCCGAAGGGGACGGTGCGTTCGCGTACTTCCAGCCGCCCGGAGTCGCGATGATCGTCGAGCTGATCGAGGCGCCCCGCGTCCGCATCGAGCCGGAGTTCGTCTACCCTCTGAACGGTGGCTGAGCAGCGCCTCGCCGTGCGCATCGAGTCGGTCGAGGCGATTCCCGCCGGCGGCGCGTGCTACGTGCGCGTCACCGGCGACGACGGCACGACCGGCGTCGGCGAGTCGACCTTCTTCGGCTGGCCGACGGCTGTCGCAGAGATCGTGCGGTCGTTCGAGCCCTATCTGAAAGGACTCGATGCCTTCGACGTGGAGCACCACTGGCTAAGTCTCTACCGCGCGCTCAGCTTCCGAGGGATGGCGGTCACCGGCGCGCTCAGCGCCGTCGACCAGGCTCTGTGGGATCTGAAGGGCAAGCATTTCGGGGTGCCCGTCTGGCAACTGCTCGGCGGCGCGGCCAGGCGGGCCGTTCGCGCCATGCGGGTCGTCGACACCGGCTCGACCGAGGAGGTCGTGGCGGCGGCGCGGCGCGCGGTCGAGGTCGAGGGATACACGGCGCTGAAGATCCTGCTCTTTCAGCACGACCATCACCTGATGCGTCAGGCCGCTCGGCTCGACGACTTGGTGGCGCGCTTCTCCGCGATTCGGGAGACGGTCGGATGGGAGATCGACCTCGGCGTCGAGCTGCACCGCAACATGAGCGCCGCCGACGCTGTCCTGCTGTGCGGCGAGCTGGCGCGGTTCCGGCCGCTGTTCGTCGAGGACCCGATCCCCCCGGACAGTGTCATGGGGCTGCGGTCGTTCGCGGCCAAGGTTGCGGTTCCAGTCGCGGCCGGAGAGCGGAACACGACGATCTGGGAGTTCATCGAGTACCTCGAGCGGCCCGGCGTCGCCTTCGTCCGTCCGGACGTCGGTATCGCCGGCGGCATCACGCACGTGAAGAAGATCTGTGCGCTCGCGGAGGCGTTCAACGCCGGCGTACTTCCGCACGCGGTGCCGTCGGGGCCGGTGGCGGTCGCCGCGCACGTCCAGCTCGGCATGTCGGTTCCGAACTGGGAGCTGCAGGAGCACGTGCCACAGGACGAGGCCCGCTGGACCGACGTCGTCGACCGGGTGATCGAGGTGCGCGACGGCTACCTGATCGCGCCAGACCGGCCGGGGCTCGGCATCGACCTCGACGACGCGGGGCTCGCCAAGCATCCGCCGTCGCCGGTCGACTTCACCGGTCTCGCCGTCCGCGAGGACGGCTCCGTGGCCATTCGATGAGTCGGCGGCCACGCGTCGGGCTGGCGTCGAACGAGCTCGTGCGTCGCCGATACGTCGACGACGCGGATCTCGCGCGGCTAGAGACGGTCGCCGACTTCTCCTACCGTGAGTTCTCTCTCGGCGACGCGCAGCATCCGGCGCAGCGCGACCCCGGAGCCGAGGCCGAGCTGGGCGAGTTCGCCGCCGACCTCGACGTGCTCGTCGTCTGTCACGGCGCGCCGTTCGTCAGCAGCGACGTGCTGGCGGCGGCGCCGGGCCTGACGCTTCTGGGCGAGCTCGAAGGCGACCGCTTCGCGCACCGGCTGGATGTTGCGGCGGCGAACGCGCGCGGCGTGCGCGTCGTCGACACGTCCAACGGCTCGTCCTGGCCGACGGCGGAGTGGGCGCTCGGACTTGCGTTGATCGGGCGACGAAACGCCGGGGCGCTCTTCCGCCGGATGATCGCGCGTGAGCCGACGTATCTGTCGGCCGAGGAGCGGTCGGGGCCCGGCTACGACGCCGCCGAGCTGACCGGGAAACGCGTCGGGATGATCGGCTTCGGGCACGTCGCGCGGAGCCTCGTCGAGCTGTTGCGCCCGTTCCGTGTCGAGACCCGCGTCTTCGATCCGTATGCCGCACGCGACCTTGCCGAGCCGTACGGAGTCGCGTTCGCTCCGCTCGTGACCGTCCTCGAGTCCGATGTCGTCTTCGTCCTGGTGCCGGAGACGTCGACGACCGTGGGCATGCTCGGCGAGGCCGAGCTCGCACTGCTCCGGCCCGGCGCTGTCTTCGTCAACGTCTCCCGCGGAATGGTCGTCGACGCGGCGGCGCTGCTCGATCGTCTACGGCGGGGTGATGTCATCGCCTGCCTCGACGTGTTCGACCCGGAGCCGTTGCCTCTCGACTCGCCGCTCGTCGACCTGCCGAACGTCTTCTGCACGCCGCACATTGCAGGCGTTACCGAGGAGAGCCGCCGGCGTTTCTTCTCCCTCATGGTCGACGAGTGCCTGCGTCACTTCGACGGTCTGGAGCCGCTGTACGAGCTCACTCCGCAGGTCGTCGCCCGGCGCGGCTGAGGATCCCGCACAGCGTCCCGCCCAGAACGAGCCGAAGGTCGTCCTCGTCGAAGAACGGACAGTGCGACCGCACGACCTCGAGCGACTGCCGGAACGTTGTGAATCGTGTCGACGCGGGGAAGTCCGACCCCCAGCAGAGCCGCTCGGGCCCGAACGCCTCGGCGATCCTCTCTAGTACCGCCACCGCATCCGGCCACGGGTAGTCCCAGCCGCGGGCGGAGCAGTAATGGAGCCCGGCGACCTTCACGTAGATGTTCTCGACGTCGGCGGAGGCGAGCACCTCGCGCAGCGCCGGCGAATCGACGCCGTCGGCGGCCGGCACGCCGCCGAGGGTCTGGCAGAGCACCGGGACGGTCGGATGACGGCGCGCGATCGCCCGCAGATCCTCCTGCCACGCAGGGCTTGCGCCGAGGCTGACGACGAGGCCGCGCTCGGCGGCGACGGCGAAGACGCCGTCCGCCTCGTCACCCGCGAGCCAGCCGTCGTTGTCGTCCGCGAGGTAGTGGGCGAAGCCCGTCAGTCCGAACCGGTCGTCGAGTGCGCGCAGCCGCTCGGCGCTGCCCGGCCGGTGATACGAGTCGCTCCACGTGCAGTCGAGGTCGGCGACGAGGAGGATCCGGTCGGGACTGCGGTCGCGTGCCGCGGCCACGAACTCCACGTTGTCGGGGTTCTCGTCGATCGCGGCGCAGACGACCAGGGCCTGCTCGACCGAATGCGAGTCCATCTCGTAGAGGAGCAGCTCGACGGTCGCACGGCTCTCCGCGTCCGGCACCTGCGCATACGGCCAGGTCCGCCAGGCATGGCAGTGGCCGTCGATGATCGCAGAGCTCGCGTCAGTCACCGCGTGGGCTGTAGCGCTTCAGCTTGGCGCGGGCGGACGTCGACTGGCGTGCGATGAGCGCGGGCTCGAAGCGGACGTTCCCGTGGCGGTGTTTCGGATCGACGGTCTCGTCGATCAAGAGCTGCGCGGCGGCCCGGCCGAGCTCGTACTTGGGCGCGCGGATCGACGTCAGCGTCGGTGAGAACATCGACGCGAACTCGACGTCGTCGTACCCGACCACGCTGACGTCGCGAGGCACGCGGACCCGGCGGTCGGCCAGCGTGCGCAGGACCGTGAACGCAACACGGTCGTCGATGCACACGACTCCGGTCGGCCCCTCTGGAAGCGCGAGGAAGCTGTCGACCGCCGACTCGGCCTGGTCGAAGGCGGTGATCGGATCGATCGTGTACTCGATGATGCTCTCGCTCGCGTCCAGTCCCGCCGCTTGCGCAGCGCGCCGGAGCCCGCGCCGCCACTCTGCGCACCGGGACAGGTGGAGCGGCCCGTTGATCGACGCGATGCGCCGGTGCCCAAGCTCGAAGAGATGCCGGCCTGCCAGCTCGCCTCCGCGAACGTGATCGACGGACACCGAGCAGAACTCGTTGTCCTTGCTGCGTCGATCGAGAAGCACGACGAGCGTGCCGCGGTCCCGCAAGGTCTCGAGGTAGCGCAGGCTGCGCGCGGTGGTGGTGATGACGAGGCCCTGCACGCGCTGCTCTTCGAGCAGTCGCAGGTAGCGCGATTCTCGCTCCGGCGAGCCGTCGCTCGAGCAGACCATGACTGCGCATCCCTGCTCGTTCACCACGTCCTCCAGTCCGCGGATCGTCTCGGTCGAGAACGGGTTGGACGCGTCGAGGATGACCGCGCCGAACGCGCGGCTCGACCCGCCGCGCATCTGGTGGGCCGCAGAGCTCCGGACGAAGCCGAGGCTGTCGATGGCCTCGAGCACGCGTGCGAGCGTCTCCGGTGCCAGCACCTCCGGCCGGTTCAGCGCGTTGGATGCTGTCCCGAGCGACACTCCGGCGCGCTCCGCGACGTCCTTGATCGTCACCCTGGAGTGCGCCGAACGGTGGCCGGACGCGCGTGACCGCGGCGGCTTCGGCGGCTCTCTACGACGTTCCGTCACGGTGTGGTGAGACCGGGTCTGCGCATGTTCAGATGGATTGAGGCGACGGGGGCCGCCGCTGCTCGATCGGAGGCCAGGATACTTTCACCGTCCCGGCAGCTCGATGCCGGCCAGGCCGTCGACCTGAGTGGCGACGGCGAGCTCCGGTTCGCCGCCGTGGAGACGATCCGCAAGCGGGCCGGCGCAGTATTCGTCATTGGAGACCCCTTTGATGAGCCGGGGCCGTTGCCCACGACCCCGCCCATCGGTCAGAGGAGAGCGTATTCGTATCAGAAATTGAAACGTTTTAGGAGACCATCAACACGCTCACCGGAGCAAGTCAGGCAGCGATAGGCATCGGTCGAGCTGATTCCAGCGGTTCGCGATCTCGGTGACCCTGCATGAGCCCGCCGCCTCCTGCGAGACTTCCGGCATGACGAGCTATCTGCACACCATGGTCCGGATCACCGATCCGGCGAAGAGCCGCGCCTTCTACGAGGCGCTCGGGCTCGAGTTCCGTCGCGACATGGACATCGTCCGCGACGGCGAGACAG
>Ga0265319_1001166_pt1 | contig 16263 bp, 30 predicted proteins | sample 4824metaG_FD_192443 | JGI IMG/M metagenome (GOLD analysis project Ga0265319, IMG submission 192443) | Rhizosphere microbial communities from Carex aquatilis grown in University of Washington, Seatle, WA, United States - 4-8-24 metaG | ecosystem: Host-associated > Plants > Roots > Rhizosphere >...
TGTCCTCTTCAATAGACACCTTTCCGCGTCGTCCCTGCTAACGTCCACGTATATGTAATACTTATGTCCCTGCTAACGTCCACGTATATGTAATACTTATTTGTTGTACCCGGTGCGGTACGGTAGTACGCATAAAAAACCCCGCTGTCCGTGGAAACGGGCGGGGTGATTACTGTCCTCGGGAGTGAATACAACCTACGATAAAACTGCATGTGAGATGAGAGCAGTAGTACTTAAACTTGTTTTTACTTTTACTTGTACTATCATAATTTTATTTTTTTAATTTACAACTAATACAGTCATTTGACATTTGTACCCGAATGTGTATCTATACCTCGCCCGCCTTTTTTTATTATCCGCGTCAATGGACATACAAAAAATTTGACTGTACTTATATACGACCTTGCAAACGGTTGTTGATATTCCCGGTAGTAAAACCCGCTCCCCGGGCAAGCACTCGCATAATCTTTTTTTCATTCCTTATCCTTTTTAGTTTGGGAAATATTAAGACAACATATTTCAACTATCTGTGCCCCTGCGGGGACGTTCCGTTTGAACTCGCCAATTACATTTTCAATCTCATCTAACCAGCATTCCGTTTGCAGCCTGTCTATTTGTTTGTGCGGTTCACGCCACACAAGGGACACGCGGTAACGTTCCGGTTGTGTTTTAGTTTCCGGCATGGCTTCGCATTTTGTTTGACGTCATTAGTTGGTGAATGGTTTGCTTCAAATCATTTGTTTCAAAAAAGAAGTATCTTGTCCGCGAACGTAGTTTTTCAATGTCCCTTTCTTCATTTATTTCTGAAACTGTCTTTTCAAATGTTTCCCTATTTTCTCTTTTCACTGCTTCCACAAATTTAGTAGCCGCGTCCGCGGTAACAGCTTTTGCTTTTACGGTTCTCATTACCGGCAAAAATAAAACACTTATTTTGAACCAAAGGAACTGAACCGATAACCGGACGCCGAATAAGTCTTTGTGCGTACTTCCGTCCGCGTTGAAGTCTGTAGATATTTGGCAGTACCTAAGCCACACCCCAAGTACAGGTTGCGACCAGTGCCCGGTAAGGTACGCCTCAAAATCTATCGGTAACATTGCGTTACTGGTAATAAGTTTAGCAACTAACCAGCAAAACAAAAACACCATAAAAAAAAGAAGTGAGCTACTCATAAAATTGAATTTTTATTTTGAAAATAATTGTCCTTGCCCATGTACTTAATAATAACCATAAAGTTATTTTTATTGGACGGGTCGTTTAATGGCGGAGTACCGTCTTGTGTCCTATCCTCTAAAAAAATACCGTTTACAGTATGTACCTTTCCGCCTTTGGTTGCGATAAGACGAAGCGCGTTGTTTGTCAAATCTTCCCCGAGTTTTGTCATGCCCTTTCTAAAAGATATTTTAACCGTCCACATTTTCATACTCATGTCAACGGCAAGCTCCGGTATTTCCGGCAACCCCTCGTCTTTATTAATGCCCCGTATAAGGGCGTGTTTTCTATTTTTCATAATGTCCTCGTTTATGTACATTAAATAAAAAACCCCGGCGAACCGGGGCGTTAATTACAACTTAAAGTATTTAGCCGGATTTGCTTTCATCCAGCTGCAAATTTGTGCGACCGACGCGGCGGACAAATCCTTTTGCCCCGCCTCTATTGCCTGCAACGTCGTCTTGGCAATCCCGGTCTCTGCCTGAATCATTCGGAACGACAACCCGTCCTTTTCGCGTTTTGCGAGAATGTCCTTTGCAAAGGCGATACGGTCAAATGACCCCTTAGGGGTTTTACGTGCTTCAGCTTTTGGCGTTTTTGCCTCGGCTGGTTTTTTTGCTTTTGTTTTTTTAGTAGCCATAAAATTTTTGTTTAAAGTGAATAATGAATATTAGACCTCGTAAGGGGTCAAAGGTTTAATAACAATCTTTGATGTTGCTCTTTTATTGTTACCTTTTTTCCGCGCCACACTTGCGTTTTTAGCGTGTCCGGTTTTTTGTTTTCCCGGCGGGCGAACCTTTTCGCTTCGTCCTCGGAAAAGAACGACGATACATTAGTGCCCGTTCCGTGCGTCGTCGTGTACACGTTGAACTTTGTCTTAGCCATAATTAAAAGTTTTAATGAACACATAAATTACAAAATGTTTTGGACTTGTACAAGTTTTACCGCCTCTTTTTTGGCTTGTCCAACCCCATGTCCTTAAACCTCTTATACATGTCGTTGTACAAATCCATGTCATACGTAGCTACCCGGAAACGGATATTTGACGGGCTAACGCCGTAGGACATCGCAACAAGGTTTATAAAAGTATCGTTATTCATCATTCGTTCATGCAGTTTCTTGTCTATATACGGGGACAGTTTTTCTTTACCGGAACATACCAAACAACCAAGCATTATCTCGAAGTCCGTTAACCGCTTTCCGCATTTTGCGCACCACATCTGTGTTAACCTCGGGCGCGGTTTTCTTTTGTACTCCATAACAATACATTTTATTACATGACCCGACCACTATAACGAACAAGACGAAGTACACACTCAGTATAAAACAACCATATCGTTTGCGCCCGGTCATGCCGTCCTTACAATTTTGTACGGTATCTTTTTATTACGGCTAAGTTCGCGCCACGCCGGTAACAGTTGCGGCAACTTTGCCTCAATCTTTTTTTCAACGTCCACGGTACGGAACAATACAACGTAATTACTCATTTCCACAAGACGCGGCGGAACGGATGAAATAGAATGAAACACGAACACGTACACGTTACGGGTGAAAGCCCGGGACACAATTAACCGTCTTGTTTCCCGGTCAACGCGTCCCTCAAAGAACGCCGTGGCGTCCTCGAACACGCATATAGTATTTGTTTTACGGGAACACAGCGCAATGAATTTTTCCGGGTCACAACTGAGGTCACGGGAACGGTAGTCCCTCGTATTGTCCGATAACCCGATAGGGGTCTGCCCCGGGTACTTGGTTTTTTTACCGTACTCGTCCTGATAATCGAACACAAAGCACCGCTTACCCGCAATCATCTTTTGAATGTACGGGGACTTGCCCTGCTGCACTGTTCCGATAATGAGGATTAATTTCATGTAATAATTTTTCTAAACAAACATTCGTACTGACGACCGTATGTAATTTTTTCATTGCTTATCACTTGTACAAATTCCGCATTCTCTTTATGCTCCACGTTGTTAATCATAGCGGCTAACGTAACCGGTTGTCTATACTGGTTAGCGTCCATAATGTCAACCGTTCCTAAAAACTCAACAAAATACTTATATCTTATGTGCATACTACATATTTTTAGCTGCCTTACTGTCCCTTTCCGCGGCAAGGAACACCGTTTTAATGCCTTTACGCTTGTTCGCATTGGCAAGCTGTTTTTTAAGTCTCGGCATGCCCTGTTGCCGTTGACGGGCGAGGTCTTTAAGCTCTTCCGGGGAATAGTATATTGTCCCCGGCTGCCGCTGTGCCTCGAGGTCAATCACCATGTCCGTCTGGTCTTTATGGACGTGGAATTGTTTTTGTTTCACCTCATCCGCTTCAGCGTTTTCCACACTTCCTTCTTTTGCCGGTTTACCCGTGTCCGGTGTTTTAGACTTCTTTGGTTTTTTAGTCGCCGTGTCCACTGCCTTGCCCGCGTAGATGAATAATAAAGATACCCCGAGCAATGCCCACGCGTTGGTAAAATTCCAGTTTATTGTTGCAAGGCATTTATCTACGATAGGGTCTAATATATCCTTTTCACCCTCGGTCAATCTCATGTCTTTTTTTCTGACCTCGTAAGCGAATAAGGCAATAATCCACACCACTACGGCGGCAACGAGACCGTCCGCAATATCGAGCATTAAACGACCGTCAACAAGACCCTCGAGGGCAAGACGCCCCGCCCCTTCCTGTTTTGGGGGTTCTGTACCTGTCTGTTGCTGCTGCCGGTTACTGTCATTATTTCCTTCCCCGTCAAAGGTCATTGACTGCAACTTTGTGTGCGCCGTTCCCCGGTTCATTTCGTCGTCCGTTACATCGGTCAGAAAACTGTCCGGGTAGTCTTTCCCCTGTTTAATCGTTTGCATGTAGTTTTTTCATTAAAAGATTATCGTATTTAGCTTTGTCCACGGAAGTGATCACAACTACCGGCTCGTAATACGGCGTAACGGCAAGCTCACCGTTAGCCGCAATGGTCACTGTTAGCATGGTTATTTTGTCCTCGGCGAATGCTTTTTTTGCAATCCTCATCAGTGACCCTTTTATTATTTTGTTCTCGAGGATTTTTTCTACACTCATTTTACAATGTACTTTGCGAACCGTGAAGAATTTAATTTTGCGCCCGCGTCCTCGTCCAAAAGATAATGAACTACAACTTTAGTGTCCCCGAAAAAATCGTCGCCCCCTGTGTAGGATAATAACAATTTCATTTTGTTGTCCCACGCAAAGCCAATAAGTTCGTCTACGTGGTTAGTAGGGACGGATAACTTTACTGTTTTGTTTGTTGCTTCTGGCATAATCTTGATTTTTGTTTGTTAATAAATATTTGTAAATAAGTGTCTGCATCTGTGAAGTTCCGTTTGGGATATTGAATTTTTTAGGTTTCGGCTCGTCCCCTTTATAGAACGATACACGTGTAGTCTCGTCCCCTATTGAAACCATGAAGTCCGTAAGGTTCTCTACCGTGTACGGTAAACAAAGGCTATCTAAATACGAACATGCTTCATGTTCCCGCCTCTCGTCAGGTACAAAATAAAACCCGTCCACCCATGAGAACAAAAACCGTGGCGCAACACGTTTACGCGCGCCCTCAATGACAGCCGCCGTCCTGTCTACAGCGTGAAAGAAGAAGTTTTCAAAAGGTGACCTTTCCGGCGTACTACTGACCGGCTGCCCCTGTTTAAAAATAAAATTCTCTCGCCTCGCTGCGAGCATACCAATGCATGCAAGCCGTTCGTCCTTAGTGAGCGCGGACGCGTCCGTGAACAACTTTTTAGATAATAGCCCCTCATTATATAGTATGGTTAAGTAGGCGGATTTTAAATCTATGTTGGTAACGTTCCCGTAATATCCGCCATGTGAAAAATTTTGATTGTAATATGTAAGACCGTCCCGGGAGACTTTGGGGGGGACAAATTGTTTAAGATACGCTTTTATGCGCTGGTAGTGGGCAAAAGTAGCCCGGTTGTGGTAGTTTTGCAGGAACGTATACTTACGCCCGTTAACGGTTATTATGGTCGTGTATGTGGACATAGATAATACAAAATCCATTTTAAGTTTTACCAGCGTCGATAACATCGCCTCGTAATCGGTTGTAAGAAATTTCATCAGTCCGTATCTTCATTTTTTGAAACTATTATTCCGATGTCCTCTGCATCTAAAAAATCCTCGAAATTGTCCTCGTACCTGTTTATTTCTTCCCGGGTAGGTTTTGACCCCTTTGAACTCAGTACCGGCAATTTTTCCGGGAAGTGGATATATAAATTTCCTTTAAAATTAACTTCAACTTTCGGTATGACCGCGAACGCGCCCGTTACGGATTTTATTTCATTGGTATTTTTTTGTAAAATATACTTTGCTTTTGTTTTGGAAACTTTTTTTCCGTTAATGTACACAGTACCCACGGCAACGGACACATCGTCCAAAAGGTTCTCCACTTCTCGGCGGATAGGAAACCTTTTATCAACTAACAGTGGTCTAAGTTCTTTTTGGTATTTTTTTGCGACCGCTTTAACGGTCATGTGTTTTTGTTCGGCGATTGCCTCAATAAGTTTGTACGCTTCCGAGTTCCCCGGAATAAGCATCTTGCCGAAATTCACGTACCCTTTTTTCTTCGCCTTGTCAATCTTAGACAAGTTCCTTTTACGGGTCAGGTATGCCCTCGCCTGCCCTGCGTAGTCGTCCTGACGTACCCGGAAAGGGTTACGGTTGATTTCGTGCTTTTCCCGTTCGGTGAGTTTGGTAATTGGCATTGTTTACATTTTAAAAACCGGGGTCGTTGATATAATAAATTATGAACGCCCCGGTCGTGCTAATTTGTACGCGATGTTATGACCACGTACACGGAACACACCCGTATCTTTACTTAAACTTTCGCGCCCGGGAACGTTAACACTCGAATATTTTTATATGTCCCCGAGGCGGATTTAACGTCCTCTTTGTAGATAAGTCGGACATAGCACGGAATTTGCGTAAGTTTTTTACACGCCCCGACTACCACAACGCCGCTGTACACAAATTTTTTCCCGTCCTCGTCAACAAACTCTACAGCGTCCATTGTTTTCTCGTCAATGGTCACTTTGGTCATGCCGGTGAACAGTAAATCTTTTTGTTGACCGACCTTGTCAAAGGTCAGGTAATCGCCAGTTACTTCGGACAGTTCTTCCGTCTTTGCGGATTTTAAAATGTCGAATGCTTCTTTGCCGGTAACCCCGGTTTCCTTTCCACCTAATGATAAGCCCTCGTTAACCTCGGAAGGGGTCGGCTTCTTTTTTGTTTCTGTCATTTTGTTTGATTTAAAAGTGAATAAAAAATTTATTGCATTGAAATAAGCAAATCAATTAATTTTTGTCTGTCTGCTTCCACAAAATTTATAACGGTATTGAAAAATTTTAATGAATACATTTTGCCGCCTTTACCGTCCGTTAACGCGGTTAATTTTATTTCCGTCGTCTCCCCCTGATAAGTAATGGTGAACTCTATATGTTTAACCTGTATCATCAGTACCCATTTTTAGTTAAGAAAAAACTTACTGCAAGCCGGTCGACCTCTTGCACGGACAAAAGCCCGTGTGCCTTACGGTATTTTTCCAGCCGGTTATATATCTCCCTGTCATACGACTGCATGACCACGACCGGGGTTTCTTTTTTACCCCGTGGCGGTATCTTGTCCCCGCGAACCGGCAAAGTCTTGTTGATAGCCATATAGTTATGTGTATAATTAACTACAATGATACGGATTTCTGCATACTGACCAAAAAATTCCCCAACTTAGCAACTATTTCAGTCAAACACTTAAAAATCATACACTTATGGGCGGTACTATCAAAATGGCAATCGTTATCCTTGTTGTACTCGTTATCTACGGGCAGTTAAAGGGCGTTGCGCCGACAATTTTCAAGTAACTTAATTCGTCCTTTAAAAAGGACACAAAAACAAACAAATGATTTATTATGTTTAGAAACATGGAAAATTCGTCGTATGATTCCTTTGACCCGGACATGTACGACCCTACAATTCTCAACAAGATGAAGCGCAACAACGCGAACGGGGGCGGCGGGGCTGGCTCTCAGACGCAGGCAGCGGCTTCCGTCGGTTCTAAGATGCAGGTCAACCTTGTACTTTTCAACCCGACCACGGTCAACCTCACTTTTGAAATGTTCTGTAATATTCTGTCCGCGGCAAAGATACTACAGACGGCGTATGTTAATGGTAATTACCACTACATTCCGCTTCTTAGTTATCAGGGCTTAGCCGCCACAATCGCCGGTACGGGCGGGACAATCGGTTTCAATGAATTAGGCGGATTAGAGATACACGGCAACGATGCCACTCCCGACCCGATTGCGACCATTAGTTGTACGGAAAGCACTTATCTTACGTTCTTCGACGCGTCCGCAATCGCGGCTTTCCAAGTTGCCTATTTCCGGTTTAATTGTCAGACCGACCAGCAAATAAGCAATCAGATAACATGGTTTAAAAAGACCTTTGCCGGGGGCATAAATACGAACACCATAAACCCGCGTTCGTTTATGACACCTAACCAGCAACAAAACAGGTTGATTAACATAACCGTTTCTTTCAGTATTGGACTTGACAGCGGTCTGTCAATGGTCGTTAATGCCGGAGAAACTGTACAACTGTCTTTGTTCATCAATGCGTGGACAAGACAGACGTTAAACAATTCATAGTCTTAGAAGTGAATAATGAAACAGTAACCCCGGGCGCGTCCACGTCTCGGGGTTTACTATTCAGTCAAACAATCAAATAAATTTTATGAGCGACGCACTTTCAACCGCGTGGATAAATGGTTACATCGACGAGGACGGAACATTACAGAATGTCCCGGTAACCCCCGCACCGTCCACTATTAAAAGACAAAACGGGGTAAAGCAAATTTGCAACCTCGCTAAAAAACAGGGCGTCCCCGTGGACACTGTAGTTACGAATATATTAAATGCAAGTCAAGACCAGCTTTGCCAATACGTGATGTATAACGGCGAAACTCCGCTATCTGACCCGTCCGGGCTGGCACTGCAAGCCGCTTTGATAAGAGCCGCTACCGTGGGCAACATTTCCAAAATATGCAATGTCCCCGATGATAGCGCGCTGCTTATTTTAGAACAACACGAACAAGATGCCATAGACACACAGTCCTATGACATAAATAAAAAACTTACTCCCGACGTGCAGGCGGCGTTATGTATCGTCATGCAGGCGGTTGCGGAACAAATGTCCGCGTTAGGGTCGTCCGGTAACATGAATGATATAATGACCGACCTTAGTACGTTTGTTTCTCAAAAATTCAATATGGACGTAGCCGAACAACAATCAAAAGTTGTTCCGGTCACCAGCGTGGGCAACGGCTACAGGGGTCGGTTTTCAAGAAACCAAAAGTATAACGGCATTGACGCTACCGATGCAGCGGGCATAGACGACCCGTCGGATTACCCGCAGTTAGACGACCCGGAAGTGCAGGGAATGTCCGACACAACGGACTTTGAAGTTCCGTCCCTTATCCCGGTAAGCACTACACTTGCCCCCGTATCGGTAACTAACCCGTCCACTAACGTAGATATTCCAGTTCTCGCCAACGCGTCTAATTTGCCCGTTGTAACGTCCGCTTCCGTCAACAATGCAACATATGGAACAACCGCGGGCGGGGTTATAAACGCGTTCACAACAATATCCAACGTGCTTGCCGGGGCTGCTAAGTCCGTGGGAACGGTCGTATCGGGCACTAATCAGATTTCGCAGGCAATAAATAACGCCGGTGCGGGTGCTCTGCAAACATGGGTTCAAAACAACATGGTTGAAGTGATAGGTATTATTTTATTCATTGGCGTGGTTATTTATGTAGCCACAAGACGAAAAGGGTAGTACATGGAAAAGGACATTATAATAAAGACGGGCTACCCGTGTACTTTGTACGTGGCTTTGTCCGAACCGTGCAGACGGTTTGACCTCGTTAGCAGCGATACGGGTCGTCTTGAATATTTCCGGTATCTTAACGGCAAGGTGACCCGTTTTAAATTCAATGTGCCAAGACCGGGGACATATTACGCAAATGTCCCGGTAGAGATAGTTAAATGTGTTCCTGTAGAAATAGACCCGCGTGTACTGAATATAGTATTACCGCCCGCCGAAAGGGACAGACTTAAAAATACGGAAGTAGTGTACAACTCGGACTTAAACGGGACACCGGCGGCGAATTACACAGACGAGGGCGTTGTAGAGATTAACGACGAGTTCCGGGCGTACCCGCCCCCGATACGTCTTTTTATACTATTACACGAACACGGACACTATTTCTACATGACCGAAAAATATTGTGACTTGTACGCGTACGTGAATTTTTTACGAATGGGTCATAACAGGTCAATGGCTTATTACGCGCTCGATAGGGTATTATCGAGGACGCCCGAGAACATGGAAAGAATGGATTTTTTGTTACAACAAATTCAATCAACTACCGGGGACTTTTTACCGGAATAAAAGTTAAAACATGACTGTAGAGCAAAGCACCAAGTTTATTGAAAAGCATTGGAAAGTTGCTATATACATTGCCATCATTGCGCTAATTGTTTTCTTTTGGAAAGACATTGCAAATTTAATATCTAATGTCTTTGGCGGTGTACAGGGTCTTACAAACTCCCTTAGTAACCCTGCAAGTGCGGCGGAACTGCAAACCGCGGACGCCGCGATTGCAAACGAGGACGCAGCAGTAGCGGCAACCACTTCACCTTTTAGCCCGGACGGTTGGACATCTTACGGGACACAAGGGGACACTACGTTGTCAGACGACACGGCGTCCGGTCTTGCAGACCAAGTGTACAGTAGCTGGGGAGACTGGATTTCGTCCGGGGGCAAAGCTCTTTCTGCTTTACAGCAGTGCCTTTGTCAGATGGACGTTAGCCACGTTTCCGCTATGTACGTTAATAAGTACAGTTCTAATATGTACGATGATTTAAGCGAACACTACGACAGTTCGGCTAACAAGGTAATACTCTCGCAAATTGTTGCCTACGTTAACGGACTGCCATTATATTACAACGGATAAACTTTTAATTATGCCAAAAGATTTTTCTATTAATTTTGAAACATTGCCGGGAAGAAAAGTAAAGAACGTGTCCGCGGCAGTAAAAGCGAGGCGGCGTAATAACGCCACAACAACAAATCAGGCGTTAGGGGCAACCGCGGCAGGGGTTGCACTTGTACCGGGCGGGGCAATCGTCGCCGGGGTCATAGGACTTGGCGCGGCATTAAATTCCCTTTTTAATGCCAACTCAATGGCTTTGCCCGCAAATCAAATGTGGCTTTGTGCATACTACCAGTACTGGGTACTTGGTCAGTCCGGGGTAACGTCCGACCACAAAGCGAACGCTATTTATTATGCCCCGGCTGTACAATGGTTCTCTAATTTTACGGGGCTGCCTATTATCGATATAACGCAACTTTGGTCGTTAAAGGGGACTAATTCAGGGTTCGTACTGCAAAATTACACACTTGCCCAAAGGGTGAAAAATTACCGTCAATCCATTATCAACAGCAATACCGGTTTCTTAGCGAACGCGCTTAAAAGTGCTGTACCAAATAACGCGGCGGTACAGGCGTTGAACTTTGTGCCCTCAGTACCGGACGTAAACATACAGTTAGCGTGTTTACTTTCGGACGCACTCGAGACCCCGGCGCAACTTGGCAATAAAGGCATTCCGGCGTACTGGGCGCAAGTGTACGACATGCAGCCCACGCTTATACAAAATGCGATTTCTTCCGGTAAATTGTCCCTGCCCCCGGCGTCGGCTTCCGCAACAGCGCAAACTCCGCCCGCTCAGGGGACAACGACAACGGTCGTTAACGCAAACCCGCTAACGTCCCTTCTTGGCACTATTCAAAAGGTAATAGGCGTCCCGTCCACTACGTCCGGTCAAACGGTTACACAGCCTTTAACGGGGGCGCAAATACTTAACGGGGACGTTCCCCCTGTAATTGTTCCGGGAGCGGGGACAGTAACAACAACAGCGAACCCGGGTAACTTGGCACTTGTTGCTATTGTGGTAATTGTTTTGGCTATACTAATTTTTAAATAAACTACTTCTAATGGATTATTCTAACAATGCGTCATACCCGCTTGGTATGAGAAATAATAACCCCGGGGACTTGAGGGCGTCCGGCATAAACTGGCAGGGTGCTACTGGTTCTAACGAGGGGTTTGTTACATTTTCCGATAGTACCTACGGACTTCGCGCCCTTGCCTTAGACCTCACCAACAAAATAAACGGGGACGGTCTTACGACCATATCAGATATTATAAGTGTGTACGCGCCGCCGTCCGAGAACGACACGGAAACATATATAGACAACGTGTCCGCGCAAACGGGCTTTGAGGCAGACCAAACACTTACCGCGGACGCCCCGACTATTGCCGCACTTGTGCGGGCAATAACTACACAAGAGGTCGGCGCGGAATATTCCGCAATGATTCCGGACGCGGACATTCAAACGGCGCTGGGTATGCTTCCTAACCCGCTGGTTGCGTCCGTTGGTTCGTTCCTGACATCAAACCCGGAATTACAACAATCAGCCGGTTTCGGCGTCATAGCATTTTTGGCAGTTCTTATTGTTGTATTATGGAAGTACAGGGGAAAAATATTAGGCAATCTAAAAACAACGTAAAATGTCAGACAACAGTACAGACCCGAACCCGTCCCGTGACCCTAACGCATACCTTGCACCCATAGCGGGTACAGGCGTGTGGCTTATAATTGTCTACGTGGTAATTGCTTTTTTAATCTATAAATATTTATACAAATGAGTTATAACGCAATCGGGGTAGTTACGGACGCGTTCACGGGCAGCCCTATAAATAATGTTTCTGTCATTGACGCCACTAACCCGGAAAATTCAGCGGTCACCGACGAGAGCGGAACATTCGCGCTATCCGTTGAGGACGATGTTACATTAATAACGTTCACAGCCGCCGGCTACGTATCGAGGTCAATCGACAGCGGGGACGTAGGGCAGGGGGCAGTTACACTAACGTCAACCAGTGCGACCCCGGGGCAACAAATAGTTATAAGTGCAAAAGCAAACATTGTCCTTATAATAGTCCTTATCATTATTGTGGTTATACTGGTAAAATATAAAAATTCATTATCTCAACTTTTAAAATAAATAATTATGCCTGTTAATGGTGAATGTCTTTGTGTTTGTCCAAAAGGGCTATACTTTGATTTCCGAGAAACAAAACCCCGGCTAAGGGCAATGCAGGCGAGGGCAATAACCCCCGTTGTATTAGCGGACACGTTCACGGTCGAAAGGGCGGTTACATCTGTCCCCGCAAATCCATTTATCGGGTTTGATTTGACCCCGCACCAAGTAGACCCGACGCACAACGTCCCGGACGTTAACGTGAAGTTTACGAACCCGCTATCCGTCCCCGTTACAGTTAATGCACAGTATAAAAAGAACGGGGTCAATATACTGGTAGGGAATTTTCCTATGCCCGCCGGTGTGTCCTCGAAGTTCTTTCCTAACGCCGACATCATTGCGCCGTTTGCCCCCGAGGACGTACTTACAATAGTTCTTATTTCTATTGTCCCGGACGTAACTCTCGGGTCGGCTTCTTACGTGTACAGTATATTTCCAACCACTCCGCCGTTATCACAAAACCCGGTACTGGTTAGAATGAAATGGTCAACCGACGGCGTTGGCGGGTTCGCTATCACGGACTTTTTATATAATGCTTACGCCGACCCGCACTTTATAAATAAGCCGCTACAGGTTGCATCGTTCACCAATGCGAACGACCCGACATTTAACGCGTGGACGTTCCCGGTAGAGGTCTTGCAGGTATTAGACCCGGCGTCCGCACTGTCAGGGTATGAGATATTTAACCCGAACCCGGACAACGGCGGTAAGGCTTGGATTCCTATTGCGTGGATTGTAGGCGACGATACTATAGGAATTGCAGACCCGAGAGCGACCGAGGTAGGGGGGTATAAATTGTTATCAGGGGACGACCAAGTTGCCAACTGGCAATTAATGGCACAATTATTTATGTCGTTTGCTTACGCCAATGCAGGGGACGACCAAAACAACGGCGTAGCTCCTGCACTTCCCGGGACATCCGCCTACGGGGGCAATGTAATATACAAAGGGGACTACCCGAATTATTTTGAGAACATGGATTTATTTTACGGCTCTACCGGGGACGAAAGTTGGTATCAAATAATGATGTGGTTTATGTCCGCGCTTAATGAATTTTGGATTGAGGAAGCCGCAAACCAAGACGCCGTAGTTCCTATACCGGGGACAATGCAAAGGCTGTATGCATTCGCCAGAAAATTTTTCGACATAGAGGACGCCCGGTTCTTTTTACCCGGGGGCGTGTACCAAATAGCCGAACCGGGGTCAACAACCGCGCCCGCTACTGCACCGTACGACCCCGGACTTACGGACTATATAACGGACAACGGCGTACCTATATTCTTAGTAATGGAAGTTTTATCAATCGGTTAAAATAAATATTATGCCTACAGGTTTAAACGTTCTTTCTGTAAAGTTTTACGCCAATGCCGCGGACATGTTCACCGATACCGGCGGCAAAGTAATTGGCACGGGCTGGCTGGTTCGTTACCGTCATACGGGCGCAACCGGGGTCACTTATCACAACATAAATGTTTTAATTGAAACCCGCGGCGTGTCCTATTGGGTGAACCAATGCTTAGCGTCCGGGGGGACAAGGCAGGTCTCAAATAACCCAATGTCTATTTTTGTATCACAGTAAAAATAATTAAAATGAATTTACAGCAACAGCCGAACATTCAGTCAGTCATTTATAACACCACACAGGATAAATGGTACGTGTTCTTCTTCGAGAACCCCGAGCCGACACGTGACCTTATACCACAAACGACCCCTAACGCGTATCAGTATATAACCACGGACGAGACTGAGGCGGAAATGTGGCTACGCCGGTTTTATTTGCAGTGGACTACGTTCGGTCTCGAAATAGACCAAACTAACGCGCATTCGTCCCCGGCGTCTTGGAAAGGTGAGCAATTTTTTGGCGTGGTACAGAATAAAGTAATGACAATAACCGGGTCGACCGTGTTCGGGTTTAAACCGGACGGTCAGTTTGATGAAGCCGGTAATTTTGTTGCGTCCCCTACAGGGGCGGTCTACACTGTTTTGACACACGTTGTCGGAACGGACTTTGATATAACATCTGACATTGACTTTGTGATGCACGACAGTACACACGTGAACCCGGACGTTAATTTCGGGGACGCCGGTATACAGGACATTCAAAATAACTGGATATGCTGGGCGGACGAACAATCGGACATGGCAGGGTACGACCAGTTACAGATGTTCGCAGACGATGGTATTACCCGCATATTGGTTTGGACATTGAACTTCTCGGACATTGCGAAAATAGATAATAACGGGGGCGCGTTCGCGTACGATAGCGGAACAGGTGAACTGACATTTTCAGGGAACATATTTAAATTTTTTGTTACCGGGACAGATACGCCGCAATTTCAAATAGAACCAATGTTTGCACAAGGAGCGGACGTAGATGCAACGGGAGCGGTTGTGTTAGGGGACGATTCAGTTGTAATACTACCTAACCCGCAAACGACAAGTCACGGGGCAATAACGGCGTCCGCTACAATGACCGACCCTGTAACGGCAAGCAATTATATATTTGCTGTGTTCGACATACAGTTACTCGATAGTCATACCGGGGACGTGTCCGGTCTTTTTAATATAGACGGATTTTTATCGGGCAATCTTATTGCACAAGCACCGGCGGAAATTGATTAATAAATTTTAAATTGATAATATGGCAAACAATCAAAAGGTCTTTGTACAGTACATAGAACAACTTGAAAGATTTCAGGTACTTGTACAGGAAACAAAAAACAACACTACGGCGTCCCCGGTAGTGAAACAAAAATTAATTCAGGTCGAACAACAGAATGTTAATTATTACATTTCGTTAATTAACAATCTTGCAACACGTGTCCCCGGTATAGGCACAACTACCGCACCGGCTGCAATCGTAACGGCAAATGTTTCGTTCGGACTTGAAGCAACTTATCAAAACCCCGTATTAATAAATTTTCTTTCAAACTCAAATGGGTAAAAAAAGAAACATACAATTTACTATAGTGGTCGTAATATTTATTATTGTTGCGGTCTCATGGGGGTACATAATATATAAAACCATTGTGCCATGAATGCGTGTACTTATACCGTTGGTTTGAGTTTAAACACGGTCAGGCGTGGCACAACTTCTTTTCATGGAAATTAGAAGTAGACATAAGGGCGTCCGTTTCCACGGATGCCAATTTTTAAAACTGTAAAATTATTTTATGATAATAACAAAGATAACAGCGGTTTATTTCACGGACATAAATCCTACGTGGTACGTGTACTCTGACCAGTATCCTAACGGCGAGCCGTGCAACCCGTCAACTTTTTTACCGGAACTTTACGCACAGTCCCCGTCAACGTTTAGAATAATACTTTTAACCGAACCGCCCTTTACTATATTGCAGTTCGATACGAACGCGCCAACGGTCAACGATGTATTATTTTTCACACAGCCGCACGGGTCGTCGTCCCTGCACGCGTTAACTGTTTTTCAGTCGTCTAATAATCTTGGCGCAAATACCGGGGTACATTCTAACGCGTATACAGCAAAGACAGCGAACACTATTGTTGAAATTGATTTTGTTGTGCCTAAAGTTAATTCGACCTTTGCCGCGGACTGGTCTATTGTACTGGTTAATTTAACGGAAGCCGGTGCGCCAACAATCGCCGCCGTTGGTTCAACGTGGCACGTGACCTTTAAAGTGTCCACAACAAATAACTTAATAATAACAGACACTACGCAACCGGGAATAATACAGTTGCTTGCAGCGAGTTAAAAATAGCTTTTTTCAATAACAGTAGTTTATGTAAGGGTACGAATCACCCCGCCCGTTTCCACGGACAGCGGGGTTTTTTATGCGTACTACCGTACCGCACCGGGTACAACAAATAAGTATTACATAT
>Ga0265319_1001168_pt1 | contig 16248 bp, 17 predicted proteins | sample 4824metaG_FD_192443 | JGI IMG/M metagenome (GOLD analysis project Ga0265319, IMG submission 192443) | Rhizosphere microbial communities from Carex aquatilis grown in University of Washington, Seatle, WA, United States - 4-8-24 metaG | ecosystem: Host-associated > Plants > Roots > Rhizosphere >...
GTCGAAGTACTTCCCGGTGCGCGGCCGCGTGAACTTGCCGCCGATGAAGAGGTCGTACCGGGGCTTGAGCCTCGGGTCCGCCGTCTCCGGCGCCGGGTCGAAGCCCCACAGGTCCCCGAAGTCCAGCCTGGGCCGCCGGTCGCCCCTTGATTTCCTCGGTGCGGCCATCGTCAGTAGCTCTCCGCGGCGTCGCTGAAGTAGTACGGGGCCTGGTAGGCGCCCGTCCTCTCCTTCTCGATCTGCCTGAGGAGGTCGTTCAGGAGCGAGCTCGCGCCGAAGCGGTAGCGCTTCTTGTTGAGCCAGGCGTCGCCCAGCGTCTCCTTGACCGCGATCAGGAACTGGAGCGACTGCTTGGCCGTCTTGATCCCGCCCGCGGGCTTCATGCCGATGGCGATCCCCGTGTCGGTGTAGAAGTCCCGGATCGCCTCGATCATCACCTGGTTGTTGCCGAGCGTGGCGTTGAGCGTCGTCTTGCCCGTGCTGGTCTTGATGAAGTCGCCGGGCCGCAGGACGCCCATGGCGAGGAAGGACGCCATCCGGATGTTGTCGTAGGTCTCGAGCTCGCTCACCTCGAGGATCACCTTGAGCGCCGAGGCGCCGCAGGCCTCGACCACGCTCGAGATCTCGTCCTGGACGCGGGAGTACTCGCCGCTGAGGAAGGCGCCGCGGTTGATCACCATGTCGATCTCGTCTGCGCCGTCGGCGACGGCGCCGCGGACCTCGGCGAGGCGCGTGCGCAGGTGGGTCTGGCCCGACGGGAAGGCCGTGGCGACGGAGGCCACCTTGACGCCCGTCCCCCCGACGAACCCCTTCGCCCGGGAGACCATGGAGGGGTAGACGCATACCGCGGCGACCGACGGCACCTTCGGGTCCTCGTGCGGCCGCAGCGCCTTCCTGCAGAGGGACTCGATCTTGCCCGGGGTGTCCTTGCCCTCGAGCGTCGTCAGGTCCGTCATGGAGACCGCCGTCTTAAGGCCCCAGAGCTTGGCCGTCTTCTTTATGCTGCGGGTCGTGAACTTCGCCACGCGCTCCTCCACGCCGACCAGGTCGACCGCCCCCACCTCGTCGAGGAGCCGCGCGCGCGCGGCATGGGAGTTACGAGGCAGCATCGCGCCAGTATCGCTCCGAACACCCCGCAAAACAATTGAAAAACGGGGCTGCGGGGGGCCATCCTGACCCGTGATGACCCGCTCGGAACTCCAGTTGCTCAGGTCCCTCAGGGACAAGAGGCACCGGGAGGAGGTGGGCCTGTACGCGGTCGAGGGCGAGAAGGTCGTCGCGGAGCTGGTCGCCGCGGGCCACCCGTTCGAGAAGGTCTACGCGACCGATGCCTGGGCCGGGGCAAGGACCCACGCGATGACCGAGGCCGACATGGCGCGCGCGAGCCATTTCCCGGCGCCCTCCGCGGTGTTCGCGGTCGGCCGGATCCGGCGCGAGGCCCTGGCCCCGGGCGAGCTCGACCGCGGGCTCACGCTCGCCCTGGACGGCGTCCAGGACCCGGGCAACGTCGGCACGATGCTCCGGATCGCGGACTGGTTCGGGTTCGACCGGGTCCTGCTGTCGCCGGCCTGCGCCGACCTCCACTCGCAGAAGGTGATCCAGGCGAGCATGGGTTCCTTTGCCCGGGTCCGCGCGATCGTCACGGGCCTCGGGGCGGCGCTCGCCGGCGTGAAGGCCCCCGTGATCGGCTGCGAGCTCGAGGGAAGGGACGTCCACGCGCTTCCCGCGCTCCCGGACGCCGTGGTCGTCATCGGGAGCGAGGGGCGCGGCCTCTCCGACGAGGCGCGGGCGCGCCTCAGCTATTCCGTGACGATCCCGCGCTCGGGCTCCGCGGAATCCCTGAACGCGGCGGTCGCCGCGGCGATCGTCTGCGACAACCTGCGGCGCGCGCTCGGATGATGGCCCCGGCGCGCTGAGCGCTATTTCTCCCCCTTGGCCGGCCCCTTGGACTTTCCCTTGCCGCCGCCCGCCGTGAGCAGTGCGCCCGCGAGCACCCCGGCCGCAAACATCGCGAAGTAGACGATCCCCGCCTGGTCCGTCCACTTCTTGTCGAGGACCATCGGGAAGTTGAAGTCGACGGACTGCCTGTTGTTCATCCCGACGTAGAGGAGGACAAAGAGGATCGCCAGGAACACGACGACCCTGAAGAGGGTTTTGAAGCTCATGGGCGGAGCCTGCCTCAGGCCTTGGCGTCAGTCAATTCGTCGAAGGCCGCGCCGAGGATGAGGCCGAGGCGGTTCGGGAGCGGCGCGTGGTAGTCGGGGAACCCGGGCATGTTCTCGAGCGCGACCACGGACGGCTTGTCGTGGCCCGCGGCGATCTCCCTCTGGACGTGCTCGAGGACGGCGCCGAGGAAGTCGCGCATGGCGAGCAGGTCTGCGCGCTTGCCCGTGACGCCGAACTTCGGGTTGCCGTGGCCGAAGACGTAGATCGCGTCCGCCGGGTAGGCCGCCGCCGAGTCCTCGAGCGACTTCACCCAGCCGCGCATGCTCGCGCCGCCCGGCCTGTCGACGAAGGGGTAGATCCGGTTGAACACGAGGTCGCCCATGTGGACGACGTTGGCCTTCTCGAAGATGACGACCGCGTCGCCCCCCGTGTGCGCGGGCCCCCGGAATTCCGCGGTCACGATCTCGCCGCCTAGCTCGCGGCGCCAGACGTCGGTGAAGGTCGTCTCCGCGTAGACCTGGCTCGCCACCGCGGCGGCCGGGTCGATCTTGGCGTCAAACTTGACGTTCTGCTCGGCGCGCCTCGCCGCCTCGAACTGGAGCTTCGGCACGTTGGCGTGGGCGACCAGCGCCCTGGAGGCGGGCTTGAAGACGCCGTTGCCCCCCGTGTGGTCCAGGTGGTGGTGGGTGTTTATCGTGGCGTCGATCGTGCGCCTCCCGATCCCCGGGATCCCCTTGAGGCACAGGGCCGCGGTGTCCGGGAACTGCGTGTCGACGACCGCGAGCGCGTCCTTCGAGGCCAGCCACCCGATCGTGCCTCCGCGGCCGGTGAAGATGCCGACGTCGCCCCTGAGCGGCGTGAACTGGGTGGCGGAGACGGCGGGGCCCGGCGCCGCGGGGGCCGCCTGGGCGCCCAGCCTGCGGGTCACGGCCACGCCGGCGGAGATCACGAGCGAGGATCGGATGAAGTCCCGGCGGTTCATGGGGGGTCCCAGACCTAGGGGAAGGGTCGCCGCCTTTCAACCCCCGTGTGCCGGCGGCAACCGCCATTTTCCTGTAACACTGGGGGGATCCGCCGGTTGTAGGGGGCATACCTGCAACACCCAGCCATGCCCCCCTGCGCCCATGACGCCCCTTGCCGCCGAAATCCCTGTGCATCCGAGACCAACGGGGGTTGACTGGCGCCTGCGCCAAGCCGTGGAAACAGACGCCCCACTCCCCGACCATGAGCTCATGCTCGCCGTGCGCGACGGGAACCTGGACTGCATGGGCGAGCTCTTCGAGCGCCACCACGGGCCCCTCTTCGGCTACCTGACGAAGCTGACGGGCAACCGGGCGTCCGCGGAGGACATCTCCCAGACCGTGTTCCAGCGGATGCTCAAGTACCGCCACACCTACCGGGATGAGGGGAGCTTCACGGCCTGGATGTACCACCTGGCCCGGCGCTGCGCCTCCGACCACTACCGCAAGTCCTCCTCGGCCCCGGTCGGGATGGACTCCGCGGCGCTCGAGGCCCACGCCGACGATGCGCGGGGCGCCGACGAGGCCGCGGCGAGCCGCGACGACCACGCGCTCCTGCACCGCGCGCTGGGGCGCCTCGACCGCGACGACCGCGAGGTCCTGCTCCTCTCGAGGCTGCAGGAGCTCTCGTTCGTCGAGGTCGCCGGCATCCTCGAGTGCTCCGTGGGTGCGGCCCGCGTGCGCGCGCACCGGGCCCTGAAGACGCTTCGCGACCACTATTTTCAAATGCAAAAGGAGACCCTCCCATGAACTGCCAATCCTGCCGGGAACACATGGCCGAGCTCGCCGACGCGAGGCTCGACGAGACGGGCGCCGCGGCGGCGCGCGCCCACATCGAGGGCTGCGCCGAGTGCCGCGCCGAGTTCGAGTCGCTCAGCCTCACGCTGGGCGCGCTCGACGCTCTGCCCTGCCGCCCGCCGTCACACCGGCTGCGCGCGGGCGTCGTGGGCCACATCGAGACCGAGAAGCTCACGCAGAGGAACCGGGCGGCCTGGGCGTCGTCCATCCGCTCGGCGGCCGAGGGCAGCGGGGGCCGGCGCTCGTCCTGGCTGCCGGCGATCCTTTCGGCCCTGGGCGCGGCCGCCCTTGTCGTCCTCGGCTTCTTCGCCGGCGAGCGCACCGCCACCCAGCGCCAGCTCGCGGAGCTGCGCGCCAAGGTCGACACGATGGGCCAGCTGGTCGAGCAGTCCGTCCTGCAGAAGCGCACGGCGGGCGACCGGCTGGAGACCGTCCTGACGGCGGCCACGGTGCGCAAGCCCGACGAGCGCGCGATCGACGGGCTGATCAACTCCATGGCGTTCGACCCGAGCGTGAACGTGCGCCTGAACGCGCTCACGGCCCTCTATTCCCACGCCGACCAGGAGGTCGTGCGCGCCGGCGTGCTGGCCTGCCTCCCCCGCGAGTCCAACCCCCTTGTCCAGATCTCCATGATCGACTTCCTCGTCGCGACGAAGGCCCGCGAGGCCTCGCCGGAGCTGGCGAAGCTCGTCGGCGACGACAGGGCCGACGCCGACGTCCGCGACTCGGCGCGCCGCGCGATCACGCTGCTCTGAAAACCCCGCCGGCATCTCCCCTCTCAATATATGAAAACCACACTGCTCCGCTACCCCCTCCTCCTCGCGGCCGCGCTCGCGCTCGCGCCGCTGCACGCCCTGCGCGCCGGGGAGGCCGAAAGCCAGATCGCGTTCTCGGACCCGTCCAAGCCGGGGACGCTCAAGATCCGCGTCCTGCACGGCGACGTGAGCGTCCACGGCGCCGACGTGAAGGAGATATCGGTCAAGTCCGAGAGCTCGGCCCAGAGCCCGACGCCCCGCAAGGACGGGATGCGCGTCCTCTCCTCGTCCTCGGGTTACGTGCTGTCCGAGAGGGACAATGTCGTCACTCTCGAGTACGGCGGCGAGGGGTGGACCGGCGGCTCCTCGGACTTTGACATCACCGTGCCGGCGTCCACCTCCGTCGTCGTCGGCAGCGCGCTCCACGGGGACTTCGAGTGCGCAGACGTCACGGGCGACATCGACGTGCGGACGATGAGCGGGGATGTCTCCCTCGACGGGACCTGCGGCGGCGCGCTCGTCGAGACGATGAACGGAGACATCAAGGTGAAGGTGAAGTCCCTCGCAAAGGGAAAGCCGCTCTCGTGCACCTCGATGCACGGGGAGGTCACCTTCCACGTGCCGGAGGACGCCAAGGCCAACATCCGCTTCCGGACGCACCGCGGCGTGATCCTGACGAACTTCAGCGACAAGGTGCTGGTGACGAAGACCGAGGTCTCGCGCGGCAAGGACTCGAAGCACCTGGTTCTGGTCTCGCCGGTCGCGCCTGCGGCCCCGGCCGCGCCCGAGGCTCCCGCCGTGGCCGAGCCGGCGACCCCCGCGACAGGCGCGTCCAAGTCCGACGACGACTGGCACGGCGAGGTGCGCGACTCGGTGCGCGAGGCGCTGGACCAGGCGGCCGAGGCGACCCAGGAGGCGATGGCCGCCGTCCACGAGGGACTTGCCGAGGCCCGGATCGAGATGTCGGGCTCCGTTCCCCCGCTTCCCCCCATGACGGGCGGAAAGGTCGTCTCGGGCACGCTCAACGGCGGCGGGGTCGAGATCCAGGCCGCGACGCTGACAGGCGATATAGCCCTCAAGAAGAGCGACTAGGGCGGCCTTGCGGGTGTTTCCGGTGGCCCGTGGGAGCTTATCCTCCCCAGGCCGCCGATTTCACGTAAGCCCTTGGGAATGTGTGTCAAACGTGTGACTTTTTACGTTTGAACCTGAATATTCTGGCGATCTTGGAACAAGAGTAGCTATGTCCCCGTCGTAGTCACAGACACGACTTTGCTTTCAAGGAACTCCCAAACGTTCTTTGATCTGTTTCCCGGCCGGCCCCTTCCGGCGGGATAATAACAAGGCTTCAGGCTGGCGCGACCCCGACAGTGCCGCGCCGACCGCCTTCTGGCCCGGGTTTACCCCCAAGACTGCCACTTTTGGACGCGGGCGCCTTCCGGCGCACGCGGCCAAAACGCTCCCGACACTGCCGGCGCCTACGCGCCGGTGGTGGGAGGGGCGCTAAACCATAAGCCAGAAATAAAACTCTCCGCCCCGCGCGGAGTTTGAAAGAAGCCATGAAAAACAACAACAAGCTAGCACTCCTGCTCAGTCTGGGAGCGCTCCTGCCCTTCGCCGCCTCGGCGAAGACGCTCGAGCAATCCTACATCGAGACGTGCCGCAAGGGAACCGACATTCCCGTGCCCGTGACGGTGATCACACCCGTGGTCAACGGCTACGACATCGGCCAGTCGGTCATGGTGGAGTTCGTCGTCGACACGACGGGCCACACCTCGGCGGTCAGCGTCAAGTCCCCCTCGGACCGCGATTTCGCGGAAGCCGTGGTGGATGCGGTCAAGAAGTGGGAGTTCACGCCTGCGCAGCGCAACGGCGCCCCGGTAGCGATGAAGGTCGTCCTCCCGGTCCGCGTCGTTGAGGCGCCGAAGACGAGCGTCTTCGTCCTCGGCTGAACCGCAGGTACATAAAAAGAAACCAGCAAGGGCGCCCCCGGCAGCGGGGGCGCCCTTTTTCTTTCCGGGGCGGCCGGCAAGGGAGGCCTTAGGACCTATGCCGGAGCCAGTTCCGGCAGGCCGCCAAACCATCCTTGCCGAGCGTGCATCAAGCGTGTGTTCTTGATCGTTTATTCCCTGAAGACCCGAACCATGATGAAACGCCTCCGACACTCCCTCAGCGCCGTCGTCCAGTGGTTCGACGCGGACTACTCCCCGGCGGGCGCCGCGTCCGTGCGCGACCAGCCCGACAGGGTGGACTGGGTGCGCTGCATCCCGTTCATCATCCTTCACCTGGGCTGCCTCGGGGTCATCTGGGTGGGCGCCAGCCCGTTCGCGGTCTGGACCGCGGTCGCCCTCTACTTCCTGCGCATGGCCGCGGTGACCGGCATCTACCACCGGTACTTCTCGCACAAGACCTACAGCACGTCGCGGCCGATGCAGTTCCTCCTGGCCCTCTGGGGCGGGACGGCCGTCCAGCGGGGCCCGCTCTGGTGGGCCTACCACCACCGCCACCATCACCAGCATTCCGACGAGGCCGAGGACGCGCATTCGCCGCACGTCCACGGCTTCTGGTGGTCCCACGTGGGCTGGATCACGAGCAAGCGCAACTTCCCCACGGACTACTCGAAGGTCCGCGACCTGGACCGCTACCCCGAGCTCGTCTTCCTGAACCGGTTTGACGCGATCGTGCCCGCGGCCTTCGCGCTCGCCATCTTCGCGCTGGGGGCCTTCCTGCACGCTCACGCGCCGGGGCTTCACACCAGCGGGCCCCAGATGCTCGTCTGGGGATTCTTCGTCAGCACGACGGCCCTCTTCCACGGCACCGCCTGCATCAACTCGATGGCCCACCTGATGGGCAGGCGCCGCTACAGGACCGAGGACGACTCGCGCAACAGCTTCATCCTGGCGATGGTCACGCTCGGCGAGGGCTGGCACAACAACCACCACCGCTACATGAGCGCCACCCGCAACGGGTTCTTCTGGTGGGAGGTCGACATCACGTACTACCTGCTGAAGGGCCTCTCCTGGACCGGGCTGATCTGGGGGCTGAAGACCGTGCCGGCCTCGGTCCTCGCCGAGGGCTCACGCGCCGACCACCACGAGTCGGTCGCCGCGGCCGAGAGGGCGCAGCACGTGCACCCGGAGTACTCGTCCCTCAAGCGCATCGTCCCGGCGGCCGCGGCCATAGCCGTGGCGACCGTGAACGCGGCGCACCCCGCCCAGGCCCAGTGGGACGTCGCCCACGAGGTCCAGAGGGACGTCGCGGGGCTTTCGATGGAACCGGGGCCGGATCCCGGACCATAACGCTTGAGCCCGGCGGCGGGAATGGCGTAGCCTGACCTCCCGGTGAAAGAAACCCCCCAGCAGGACAAGGCCGCCGCATCGCCCTCCCCGTGGCAGCGCCACGTGATCGACCCGATCGCGCTGCAGCTCACGCAGGGCATCACGACCGAGAAGATCGCGCTGACGATGGCGGTCGGCAGCGCGCTCGCGCTCTTCCCGATCTTCGGCACCACGACGCTGCTGTGCCTCCTCGCCGGGATCGTCCTCAAGCTGAACCAGGCGATCATCCAGCTGGTGAACATGCTCTGCGCCACGATCCACTTTCCCATCATCGTGGGCCTGTTCCGACTGGGCCACCTCATGTTCGGCGTGCCCTACACCCACATCGGGCTCGGCATGGTGCACCACATGCTGGACACGTTCTGGGAGGATCCCGGCAAGTTCTTCGAGAGGTTCGGGGTCGACGCCGTGCACGCGATCGCGGCGTGGGCCGTGCTGGCGCCCGTGTGGGTGCTCATGATCTACCTGATAGCGCTCCCCGTCGTGCGCGAGGTGCTCCGCCGCAGGGTCGTGATCGTCTCGCAGACCACGCCGACCCCGCCGCCGGCGCACCCTGTGCCCTAGGCCCGCGCGCCCGCGCCCGCGAACTTCCGCAGGTACTTGAGGGCTATGCCGAGGTCCTCGGGGATCGGCGCCGTGACCTCGACGGGCTCCCGGCTCAGGGGATGGCTGAAGCCGAGCGACCCGGCATGGAGCGCGAGCCTCGAGAGGAGCGGCCTCTCCTTGTCCCGCCCCTTGTAGCCGCGCTTGAGCTCCGAGAGGAGGAGGACCGAGCCGGGGTCGCCGTAGAGCGCGTCGTTGAGGACGGGGGCGCCGGCCGAGGCGAGGTGCACCCGGACCTGGTGCATGCGCCCCGTGAGCGGCCGGCACTCGACCCAGGCGAACCGCCCGAACGACTCGAGAACGCGGAACTGCGTGACGCTCGGCCTGCCGCCGCGCTTGCGGAAGACGCGGACCCTGCCGGGCTTGTGCTCGTCCTCGCCCAGGGCGAGGTCGACCGTGAACTCGGCGGGGAGGGCCCCCGCCCCGTCCCGGACGGCGTCGCCCCCCGCGCCCCGCGCCAGCAGCGCCACCAGGGCCCAGTGGGTCTTGCGGACGGTCTTGGACTGGAACTGGCCGCTCAGGAAGTCCAGCGCCGGCTTGGTCCTCGCGCACAGGACCACGCCGCTTGCGTCGGCGTCGAGCCGGTGGACGTTGGCCGTCGCCGGCCCGAAGCGGCCGCGGACAAGGCCCATCAGGGTCGCCCCGGCCCCCTTGCGCCCCTCCGGGGAGACGGCCATCCCGCTCGGCTTGTCAAAGGCCACGAGGGTCTCGTCCTCAAGGAGGATGTCCGGGAATGTCATGGGGGAAGGCGGGCCGGCACGAGTCCATCGCCCTTCGCGGGCCAACGCCAGCGTTTCAGGAAGCGGGAGGCGGCGCGGCGCGACCGGCCCGCCCGGAGTCAAAACGCAGTAAGTTTGCGACTCCCCGCCTGAATTCGCTGGCGACGCCCGCAGGCTCCTCTTGTGTTGGAGGGTTACTGGCATGGGTCTTGTCAACAGAAGCTTACTGACGATCGGCGCTGGCCTCCTCACGGCCCGCGCGGGGATGCGCCTGAGGCGCAGCGCGGATTCCGGGGCCCGGCAGCAGGAGGTATTCAACCAGCTGATACCCAAGCTCGCCTGCGGGTCCGCGTGGAGGCAGGCGGGCATCGTGCCCAAGATGACCTACGACGAGTTCCGCGAAAACGTGCCCCTGCAGACCTACGACGACCTCGAGCCGTACATCGACCGCATGAAGCGGGGCGTGCCCGACGTCCTTTGGCCGGGGACCTGCCAGATCTACTCCACCTCGTCGGGGACATCGGGGGGCACCGTGAAGTACATCCCCGTGACGGAGCCGATGCTGGGCCACTTCAAGCAGTGCGGCCTCGACTCGATGCTCTGGTACTCGGCGCGGGTCGGCCACGGCCGGGTCTACCACGGCCGCCACCTGCACCTCGGGGGGTCGACCGCCCTCACGCCCATACCCGACTCGGAGCCCTTCGAGGCCTACTCGGGCGACCTCTCCGGGATCGCGGCCCTCAACCTGCCCGGCTGGGCCGAGAGGCAGTTCTACGAGCCCGGCTCGGAGATCGCCCAGATCGCGGACTGGCAGGAGAAGATCGCCGCCATCACCGAGCGCACCGCCTCGGTCGACATCTCCCTCCTCGCCGGGATCCCGGCATGGGTGCTCCTCCTGGCGGATTCGCTCCGGGCGAATGGCCCCGGGGGCCGTGCCCAGCACCTGCAGGCGATCTGGCCCAAGTTCGAGTGCTACATGCACGGGGGCGTGCCCGTCGCCCCCTTCCAGGACGAGCTTCGCGCCGCCCTCGGCCCCACCGTCAACTTCCACGAGGTCTACCCCGCCGCGGAGGCCTTCATCGCGGCGCAGGACGCGGACGCGGCCGCGGGGCTGCGCCTCATGGCTAACGCGGGCATCTTCTACGAGTTCATCCCGATGTCGGAGTTCGAGGAGGCGCGCCTTCCGGGCCTGGGCCCAAGCGCGGTGCCGCTGTCGGAGGTCGAGGCGGGCGTGGACTACGCGCTCGTCCTGACGACGCCGGCGGGGCTCGCCCGCTACGTGATCGGCGACATCGTGCGCTTCGTCTCGACCCGGCCCCCGCGGCTGGTGTACGTCGGAAGGACGGAGCTGAGGCTCAGCGCCTTCGGGGAGCACGTGATCGAGAAGGAGATCACGGACGCCCTCCTGTCGGTGTGCCGGCGAAGCGGGTGGACGGCCGTCAACTTCCACGTCGCCCCGATCTTCGAAAGCTCGATCACGGGCAAGGGACGGGGCCGCCACGAATGGTGGGTGGAGCTCAGGGCCGGCACGGCCATCAACCCGACGGGTCCCATCATGGCGCCGGAGCTGGACAGCGAGCTCAGGCGCCTGAACCGCGACTACGACGCGAAGCGCGCCGCGGGCGCGCTCGACGCGCCCTTCGTCAGGCTCGTGATGCCGGGCGTCTTCGAGCACTGGATGCGCTTCCACGGCCAGTGGGGCGGAAACCACAAGATGCCGCGGTGCCGCAGCGACCGGGTCATAGCCGACGAGCTGGGCCGCTCGCTACAATTCGCAAAAGACTAGCGGGCTGGCACGCGCAATGCTTGTAGGGAGCATCCTGCCTCAACGCAGGGTTTTGGGTAGTATCGAGTCGGTGCAAGCCGACCAGACTAATAAGCGGGGCTGGCGTTAAGGGGTTATCGCCAGCCCCGCGCCCCTTATTTGGGGGCGGGAGCCCTGAGGACCGCAAGGACAGCCTTCTCGAAGTCCTCCGCGTGCGTCCTGCCGAGCTTGCGGTCGCGGATCTGGCCGCTGCGGTCTATGATGAAGGTCGTCGGGTACCCCTGCAGGGGCCCGTAGGCGTTCTGGACGTCGTCATCGGCCATCACGACCACGTAGTTGATGCCGAAGTCCTTGATGAACTTCTTGACCGGCGCCGTCCCGTCCGTGTCGACGGAGACGCCGATGACCGCCAGGCCCTCGTCTCCGTACTTCTTCTGGAGGGCGATGTACCCCGGGATCTCCGTCCTGCAGGGGGGGCACCAGGTCGCCCAGAAGTCGAGGATGACGACCTTTCCCTTGAACTGGGCCAGCGAGACCGGCTTGCCGTCCACGTCCATCAGCTTCCAGGCGGGCGCCGGCTTGGGCGGGACCGGCACGGCGGGCGAGGGCAAAACGGCCGACAGGGACAGCGCGGCGAGCGCGGCGAGGCGGAGAAGCGAGGATTTCATGTGGGCATGCCTGACCTTCGCAGACGCTGGCACAGGGTCGCCTCCGTCGCAAGTCACACGCCGCCCGCCTCCGGGAGCTCGATCTCCAGCGTGCCCAGGAACTTCTTCATGGCCGGGGTGAGGACGCGCCCCTTGCGGTGGAGTATGGCCAGCGGGCGCGTGAAGCCGCCGCCCTTGAACCGAAGGACGGCCAGCGTCCCCTGCTTCGCCTCCTGCACGACGGTCGCCTGCGGCACGATCGCGATCCCGTGGTCGATCTCCACGGCGCGCTTCACGGTCTCGATGTTGTCGAACTCCATGACCGTCTCGATCTCGAGCTTGTTGTCGCGGAAGATCTGGTCCACGGCCTTGCGCGTGGGGATGTCGGGGTCGAACCCGATGAATTTCTGGCCGGCGAGCTCGGCGACCGTCACCTCGCCCTTCTTGGCGAGCGGGTGCTGGGGGTGGCAGATGACGATGAGGTGGTCGTTGCGGAAGGGGATGTTCTCGATCTGGCGGATCTTGGCGGGGAAGGCCACGAGGCCGAAGTCGACGCAGTTGTGCAGGATGTCCTCGTAGACCAGGTTGGACCGGCGGTACTCGACGCGCACGTTCACGGAGGGGAAGTCGTGCAGGAACTTCTTTATGTAGGGGGGCAGCTCGTGCAGCCCGATGGAGTAGATCGTCGAGATCCGGATCGTCCCGCTGACGACCTTCTTCAGCTCCTGGAGCTCCGACAGGAGGGTCTCGTAGGCGTGCAGCACGTCCTTGGCCGACTCGTAGACCTTCTGGCCCTCGCGCGTCAGCTGGAACTGCTTCTGGCTGCGGTCGACGAGGAGCGCCTTGAAGTGCCTCTCCATGGCGCGGGCCTGCTGGCTCACGGCGGACTGCGTGATGCTGTTCAGCTTCGCCGCCTTGGAGAAACTTTTCGTCTCCACCAGGTCCGCGAAGATTTTGAAGTTTTCAATTTGCATGATTAGCGCACGTTGTTGACTTCAGAGTACAGGGTCTCCCGCTCGGGTAAACCCCGAAGTAGTTTTACTAACAATCCGCATGCCTCCGGACTTTGACGAATTCAGGCGCCGGGTGGACGCCGTGCGCTCCCGGATCGCCTCGGCCTGCGCCCTCGCCGGGCGCCCCGCGGGCGGGGTCGAGCTCCTCGCCGTCACGAAGTCCCAGCCCGCCGAGGCCGCGCAGTTCGCCGCGCGCTATGGGATAAGGGCCGTGGGCGAGAACCGCGTCCAGGAGGCCGTCGACAAGCGGGCCCAGGCGCAGGCCGCGGTGGCCTGGGAGCTGATAGGGCACCTGCAGTCCAACAAGGCGCGCCTCGCCGCGCGCACCTTCGACAGGATCCAGAGCGTGGACAGCGAGAAGCTGCTCGAGATCCTCGACCGCGCCGCGGGCGAGCTCGGCAGGACCCTGGCGGTCCTGCTCCAGGTCAACGCCGGGCACGACCCCGCGAAGTCGGGAGTCGAGCCCGACGAGGCGCCGCGCCTCCTGGACGCCGCGCTCGCGCGCGGGAACCTCAGGGTCGAGGGACTGATGACGGTGGCCCCCCTCTCCGGGGACCCCGGCGTCGCGCGAAGGACGTTCGCGAACCTGAGGGAGATCCGCGACGGGCTCGCGTCCTCGACGGGGTTCCCGCTGGCCGTCCTCTCGATGGGGATGAGCGGGGACATGGACGACGCCATCGCCGAGGGAAGCACGATCGTTCGCGTCGGCACGGCGCTTTTCGGCCCGCGCTCCTGAATGTCCAGCGGAATTTCCGCCTATTTTTTCCATCAAGTGTTGCCACGCGCCGACAAAACCGATTCCAATTTTGGGCGTGGAAACGGAAACACTGCCTGCTGCTGAGAAAGAGGCGCTGTTGAGTCTTCTGGACGATCCCAGCCCCACCGTCCGAAGGGCCCTGCTCGCCCGATTCTCCGTTCACGGGGCCGCCGCGGCGAGCCTCCTCCAGGGCATCGCCCACAGCTCGAACCGCGTCCTCGCCCGCCATGCGGCCTGGTTCATCGAGGAGCTGAAGCTCACCGACCCGGTCAGCGAGTTCCGCGCCTTCATCCGCTCCCTGAACTACGAGCTCGAGACGGGCACGCTCCTCCTCGCCCGCACCGTCACGCCGCAGCTCGACGTCGCCGAGTGCAGGGCCGAGATCGACGAGATGGCGGCCCGCTGCCGCGAGCTCATCTCCGAGCCGTCGTCGAACCGCGAGAAGTGCAGGGTCATGAACCGCGTGCTCTTCCACGAGTGGGGGTTCCGGGGCAATGTCGAGCAGTACACGGACCCCCTGAACAGCTTCATCGACAAGGTCCTCACGCGCAGGAAGGGCATCCCGATCTCGCTCAGCATACTCTACCTCCTCGTGGGCGAGCGCCTGGGCCTCCCGCTCGAGCCGGTCGGCCTGCCCGGGCATTTCGTCGTGGGCTGCTACGCCGACGAGGCGCCGTTCTTCATCGACCCCTTCGACCAGGGCCTCTTCAGGGACGCGGACGAGGTGTTTGCCCTCCTGCGCTCCAACCACGTCGCCCCGAAGCCCTCCGACCTGGCGCCCACCACGGTCCGCGAGGTGCTCTGCCGCAGCTGCCGCTATCTCGCGAACCACTACTCGGCGTCGAGCGACCTAGCCCGCGCGCAGATCTTCTCGGAATTCGCCAACGAATTCGAGGCGACCCACGAGCGGTACCTGCAGTCCTGAATCCCGTCCTCACCCTGTCCGACCTGGCGAGCTGGAAGCGCTCCGGCGTGGGGCTGGCCCTGATCGGCCACCCGGTGGGCCACTCGCTGAGCCCCGTGATGCACAACGCCGCGCTGGCCGAGCTGGCCCAGAGCTACCCCCGCTTCGGCAACTGGCACTACGACGCCTTTGACATCGAGGCCGGCGACCTGGCCGGCGCCCTCGACAGGATGGGCAAGCTCGGCTTCGCCGGCGTGAACCTCACGGTGCCCCACAAGGTCACCGCGGTGAACATGGTCTCGGTGCTCGACGTGCGCGCGAGGGACGCGGGAGCGGTGAACACGCTGCTGCGCGACGGCGACAGCTGGAAGGGGTTTAACACGGACGGCTACGGGCTCGCCACGGGCATCCGCCTGGAGCTCGGCATCGAGCTGCGAAACACGCCCGTCGTCCTCCTCGGCGCGGGCGGCGCGGCCCGGGGCGCCGCCGTCGAGTGCCTGAGGGCGGGCTGCGCGGGCCTCTGGGTGGTGAACCGCTCGAGGCCGAACCGCGACGCGCTGCTGGCGCACCTTGCCCCCCTCGCGGGAAAGGTCCCGGTCCGGACCCTCGAGTCGGACGGCCCCGCCGACGGCCTCGCGAAGGGCGCGATCGTCATCAACGCCACGAGCGTCGGGTTGAAGCCCGGCGACCCGGCGCCCGCCGACCTGGCGCGGTTTCCCGGGATAGCCGCCGTGTACGACATGATTTACAATCCCCCGGTGACGCAGCTCCTCGCCCAGGCGAAGGCGCTCGGGCTGCCCCATGCCAACGGCCTCGGGATGCTCGTGCACCAGGGGGCGAAGGCCTTCGAGATCTGGACGGAGCTTCCCGCGCCGGAGACCGCGCGCATCATGCGGGAGGCGGCGGCGATGGCTCTTGGCTCCTGATACGGTTCCATTCCAGACTGCGGGCATGACAGGACCCCTCGCAGACGTGGCCGCCATGCACCCCTGGTTCTTCCCGGTGGTCGTCTTCGTCTTCGGCGCCTGCATCGGGAGCTTCCTGAACGTCGTGATCTACCGCGTGCCCGCGGGCAGGTCGATCGTGAGGCCCGGCTCGACCTGCGCGTGCGGCCAGCCGATCGCGTGGCACGACAACATCCCCATCCTTTCCTGGCTGATCCTGAGGGGTCGCGCCCGTTGCTGCGGCCGCCCGTTCTCGGTGCGGTACCCCTTCGTCGAGCTCCTGACGGGCGCCCTTTTCGTCGCCTGCTGGATGCACCTCCCCCCGGCGGCTGCCGCCTGCGGCTGGGTGTTCGTGGGCTCGCTCGTCTGCGCGACGTTCATCGACCTCGACCACATGATCATCCCCGACGTCTTCACGATCGGGCTGGCCGTCGCGGGCATCCTCCTGTCCGCGCTCGTCCCCACCCTCCACGGGATCCACGGCGAGTACTACTCCGTCGACAGCCTGCGCTCGGGTTCGGCGGCGCTTGTCGGCATCGTCGCGGGCTCCGGCATCGTCATGTGGATAGCGCTCATCGCGGAGGCCCTCCTCAAGAAGGAGGCCATGGGCTTCGGCGACGTGAAGTTCGTGGGCGCGATCGGCGCCTTCTGCGGGTGGCACGGGGCGGTGTTCTCGATCTTCGGCGGCGCCGCGGTCGGGACGGTCTGGATCGGGATCGCCGTCGCCGTGCAGAGGCTCTCCGGAAGCAAGGGCTCCGGCGCCCCAAGGGCCGAGACGCCCGACGGCCAGCCGGCCGAGATAGGCCTCGGCGTCCACGTCCCC
>Ga0265319_1001169_pt1 | contig 16234 bp, 12 predicted proteins | sample 4824metaG_FD_192443 | JGI IMG/M metagenome (GOLD analysis project Ga0265319, IMG submission 192443) | Rhizosphere microbial communities from Carex aquatilis grown in University of Washington, Seatle, WA, United States - 4-8-24 metaG | ecosystem: Host-associated > Plants > Roots > Rhizosphere >...
CGTCCTCTACACGGACGGCGTCACCGAGGCGCCCAACGAGGAGGAGAAGGAATACTCGAGCGCGCGCCTCGGGGACGTGGTGCGCGCGCTCCACATGCGGACCGCGAGAGAGATCAACGACGGCGTCCTTGAGAGCGTGCGCCGTTTCTCCGGGGACGCGGTGCAGCGCGACGACCTGACGCTCGTGACGGTGAAGCGGGTCTGAGGCGCCATGCCCGCAGCCACGCCGGGCCAGCCGAGGAGAATCCTAGTCGCCGGCGGCGGGGCGGCGGGCTTCTTCGGGGCCATCGCGTGCGCGGAAGCCGACCCGTCCGCCGAGGTGTCGCTCCACGAGGCCACGGCGCACCCGCTCGCCAAGGTGCGGGTGTCGGGCGGCGGGCGCTGCAACGTGACCCACGCCTGCTTTGACGCGGGCGAGATGGCGAGGCACTACCCGAGGGGCTCGAGGGAGCTGATCGGGCCGCTCCACAGGTTCGGGCCGGCCGACACGGTCGCCTGGTTCGCGGCGCGGGGGGTGGAGCTTAAGGCCGAGAGGGACGGCAGGATGTTCCCGGTGACGGACGACTCGGCGACCATCGTGGACTGCCTTCTGGGGGCGGCGGCCAAGGCCGGGGTGCGCCTTGAGACCGGCAGCGGCCTGAGGGGACTGGCGCGGGAGGCCGGCGGCGGCCGGCTGGCGGCGGTGCTCTCCACGGGCGAGGAGGTGCTCGCGGACCGCGTCCTCATCGCCACGGGGGGCACCAAGGGGTCCGCCGGGCTCTCGCTTGCCGCGTCGCTCGGCCACACGATCGTCCCGACCGTGCCGTCGCTCTTCACGTTCCACGTGGAGGACCCGCGGATCCGGGGCCTCGAGGGCCTCGCCGTCCCCCGGGCCTCGGCCTCGGTGCGCGGAATGAGGCTGTCCGAGGTCGGCCCCATCCTCGTGACGCACTGGGGCCTGAGCGGCCCGGCGATCCTGAGGCTCTCGGCGTGGGGCGCCCGCGAGCTCCACGCCGCGGGCTACCGGTTCACCCTCGCGGTCAACTGGGCCGAGGCGGGCACGCCCGCGCAGGCGGCGGAGGCGCTCGGGGCCGACCGATCGGCGCACCCGCGGCGCCGCGTGTCCACGGCCAACCCCCTCGGCATCCCCGCGCGGCTCTGGGAGCGGCTCGCCCTAGCGGCCGGCATCGCCGCCGACGCGACGTGGGCCGGGGTCTCGAACGAGGCCCTGAGGGCCCTCGCGCTCCAGGCGACGGCCTCGGAGTTCACGGTCACGGGAAAGAGCATGAACAAGGAGGAGTTCGTGACCTGCGGCGGGGTCAGCCTCGCAGAGGTCGACATGGCGACCATGGAGAGCCGCGTCTGCCCGGGGCTTTACCTCGCGGGCGAGGTGCTGGACATCGACGGCATCACCGGCGGCTTCAACTTCCAGTCGGCGTGGACCACCGGCTGGCAGGCTGGCCGGGCGATGGCCCGAGACTGAAGGCCGCTCAGGCGGCCTTCGCCTTCGGGCGCATGATGTAGATGACGAGGAAGACGAAGAACAGCGCGGCGGGGAGGGCGGCCATCTTGCTCAGCATGTGCAGGCCCGCGTCCGCCTGGACCTTCATCCAGAGAGTCTGGTCCGGCGCCGCCGAGAGGCTGGCCACGGTCTGGCCGGCGGGCAGGCGAAGCGCGATGCCCTTGTCAAAGTACTTGCCGAGGACGGGCAGGGCGATGGCGACGCTCAGCATGCCGCAGCCGCCCATGATCGCCAGTCCCATGGCCCCCGTGTTCGGGAACCGCTCGTTGACGAACCCGAGCATGGTCGGCCAGAAGAAGCATACCCCGAGGGCGAAGACGGTGGCCGCGGCGAACAGCACGTAGCCCGAGGAATGGCTCATCGCGTAGAGGCCGAGGCAGCTGAGGATGCTGCTAACGAGGAGCATGCCCGAGGGGGAGAGCTTGTGGACGAACGTCCCGGCGGTCGAGCGACCCACGGCCATCAGCCCGTTGATCCAGGCGAGGACGAGGATTCCGGGGACGCCGGCGCTCGTGAGGATGTTGGGGATCCAGGTCGTGCTGCCGAGCTCGGTCGTCGCGGTCAGGAACATGCACACCACCATCACGAGGAAGAAGGGATGCAGGCAGGCCTTCAGCATCGTGCCGTAGGAGACGCCCTGCTGGACGCGCTCCGTCTTCGGGAAGGCCTGGCCCATGAACATGAACCCGTAGACCGCGAGCGGGAGGAGCATCGTCGCGAACTCCGTCTTCCAGCCGAAGCCCACCTTCTCGAGGACGTAGGCGAGGACGCCGCCGATCACGATGCCGCCGGGGAACCACACGTGAAAGTGGTTCAGCTTGGTCGTCTTGTCGTTCGGGAATAGCGTTGTGATGAGGGGATTGCAGGCCGCCTCGACCGAGCCGTTGGCGATGCCGAAGATCAGCGTGCCCATGTACAGGCTCATGTAGTTCCACGCGAAGATCGTGAGCAGGATGCCCGCGAGGTGGCCGACCCAAGCGAAGGCGACGATCTTGCCGAGCCCGAACGCGTCGCACAGGGGACCCCCGAACAGCATGGCCAGGGTGAAGCCCCAGAACGCCGTCGAATTCACGGCGCCCACCTGCTCGTTCGTGAGGCTGAACTGCGAGGCCCAGGGGCCGACGGCGCCCGCGCGCAGCGCGAAGCTCATTGCGGTGACGACCAGGGCGACCCTGCTCGCGAGGAAGAGGCGTTTAGCGTCCATGTTGGGGGGTTATTCTTGGGGAGGGGCTTCCGCCTCAGGGCTTGAGGCCCAGAGTTGCCAGATACGTGAGGCTGGGCGGGATGTTGGCCACCGGATCGGACGTCTCGTCCTCGATGAAGTAGTACGCGACGCCGGACTTGCGGCCCTGCGCGACGATCGCCGGCCAGTCCATGATGCCGGTTCCGACGACCACGTTGTCCGAGGCAGGGGCCTTCCCCTCGTAGAGGCCGATCGGTGCGCCCTTCTTCATGTCCTTGATGTGAAAGGCCTTGAATCGTCCGGGGTATTTCTGCAGTAGCTTGACCGGGTCGATCCCCGCCTGGACGACCCAGAAGACGTCCATCTCGCAGAACACGAGGTCGGGCTTTGTCTCCTTCATCATGACGTCAAAGGCCGAGCTCCCGTCCGCCAGCGGGCTGAACTCATAGCCGTGCGTGTGGAAGCCGAAACCCAGGCCCTCGGCCTTGAGCGCTGCGCCCCAGGCGTTGAAGTTGGCGACGGCGGCGCGGGCCTGGTCGACGTCAAAGGTGGTCTTGTGGGGGACCCAGGCGACGATGACATACGTGGCGCCCAGGGTCTTCGCCTCGGCGATCACACCGGGAAGGTCGGACTGCATGCGCTCATACGGGATGTGGGCGCCGACGATCTTCAGGCCGTTGGCGGTGGCCAGCGACTTGAACTCCTTGGCCGTGTGCCCGTAGGTCCCGGCGGTCTCGACGTCCGTGAACCCGAACCCCGCCACCTGGGCGATGCCCGCGGGCAGGCTCGCGGTGAGCTGGGCGCGCAGGCTCCAGAGCTGGAGGCCGACGGTGTTGGTTTCGGCGGCAAACGCCGAGGCCGTGGCGAGGACAAGGGCTGCAATGAGCTTCGATTTCATCGGGCGGGGGAGGGGTTCTGTTTGATCCCGCGGTGAAGGGGTCACGCGGGCGCCGGCTGCTGGGGTTGGCGCGACCCAAAACTGGCGGGAATCCGGGAGAGTACAAGGAAAGAAGCCCGCGCAAGGCGTCTTGCCACGCCGCCCCCGCGATCCAAGGGTGGGTGGAGCATGCCAGCCACAGGCGCCCCCACAGTCGACCGCTTCTCGCTTCCCGACCCGTCCGGGCATTTCGGGCCCTACGGGGGCATCTTCGTTCCCGAGACGCTGATGTCCGCCCTCGAGGAGCTCCAGGCCGAGTACGCGAGGGCGAGGGTGGACCCGGAGTTCCAGGCCGAGCTCGCCCACCACCTCGCGGAGTTCGCGGGGAGGCCGACGCCTCTCTATTTCGCCGAGCGACTGACCGGCCACTTCGGGGGCGCCAAGATCTACCTCAAGCGCGAGGACCTGCTCCACACCGGGGCGCACAAGATCAACAACGCCATCGGGCAGGCGCTTCTGGCGCGGCGCATGGGCAAGAAGCGGGTGATCGCCGAGACGGGCGCAGGCCAGCACGGCGTGGCCACCGCCTCGATCTGCGCCAAGTTCGGGCTGGAGTGCGTCGTCTACATGGGCGCGGTCGACATGGAGCGCCAGGCGCTGAACGTCTTCAGGATGCGGCTCATGGGCGCCGAGGTGCGCAGCGTCGACGCGGGCCAGAGGACGCTCAAGGAGGCCATCAACGAGGCCATGCGCGACTGGGTCACGAACGTGCGCACGACTCACTACATCCTCGGCACGGCCTACGGCGCGCGCCCCTACCCGGAGATGGTGCGCGAGTTCCACCGCGTGATCGGCACCGAGGCCAAGGCGCAGATCCTCCAGCGCGAGGGCCGGCTCCCGGACGAGCTTGTCGCGTGCGTGGGCGGCGGCAGCAACGCCATCGGCCTCTTCTTTGAGTTCCTCGAGGAGCCCAGCGTGCGCATGACCGGCGTCGAGGCCGGCGGCCGCGGGATAAGGAGGGGCGAGCACGCCGCGCGGTTTGCCGGAGGCAAGCTCGGCGTCCTGCAGGGCTGCAAGACCTTCATCCTCCAGGACCCCGACGGGCAGATCGACCTCACGCACTCGGTGTCGGCGGGCCTCGACTATGCGGCCGTCGGGCCGGAGCACGCCCACTACCGCGACCTGGGCCGCATCGAGTACACCTACGCCACCGACGACGAGGTGCTCGGGGCATTCCAGCTCTGCTCGCGCATGGAGGGCATCATCCCCGCGCTCGAGAGCGCCCACGCGCTCGCCCACGGCTTCAAGCGCGCGAAGGCGCTTGGCAGGGACAGGGTCATCATCATCAACCTGAGCGGCCGCGGGGACAAGGACGTCCAGGAGGTCGCGAGGCTCCTCGGCAAGACGGTATGAGGAGCATGACCGGATACGGCCGCGCCTCCGCGGCGCTCGCCGGCGGGACGCTCACCGTGCAGGTGAGCTCCGTCAACCGGCGCACCCTGGACCTCTCGATCAAGCTCCCCTCCGACTGGGACAGCCTCGAGGCCGAGATCGGCGAGGGCGTGCGCCGCGTCGCCTCCCGAGGCAAGGTCCACGTCGACGTCGAGTTCACGCCCGCGAAGGGCAGGGACGAGGCGCCCTGGAACGAGGCGGGCGTCGGAGCCGCCCTGGACCGGCTGGCCGCGCTTGCCGACGCCAGGCAGATCCATTTCGAGCCGACGGCGGAGCTCCTCTGGCAGATCGCGAGCTCCCAGAGGTCCCCCGCGGAGATGCTCTCGGCCGAGAGCGCGCGCCCGGGCGTGATCGCGGCCCTCGGCGAGGCCCTTCGGGCCTTCGCCGCGATGCGCGCCAAGGAGGGCGAGGCGCTCCTGGCCGACATGGGCGAGCGGCTCGGCCTCTTCAGGGGGCACGTCGATGCCGTCGCGGCGCGCGCGCCTGAGGTCGCCCCGGCCTACCGGGCGCAGCTCATGAAGCGCCTGAGGGACGCCGCCCTGGAGCTCGACGTCGAGGACGAGCGCGTCCTCCGGGAGATCGCCCTCTTCGCCGACCGCTCCGACATCAGCGAGGAGATCACCCGGCTGCGCAGCCACATCGAGCAGCTCGCCACACTCCTCAAGTCCGGGGATGAGATCGGGCGCAAGGCGGACTTCATCCTCCAGGAGATGGGCCGGGAGGCCAACACGATCGGCAGCAAGGCCAACGACCTGGCGATCGCGAAGAGCGTGATCGAGCTCAAGAACGAGCTGGAGCGGATCCGCGAGCAGATGGCGAACGTGGAGTGACCCCTAGATCGGGGCCTTGGGGGAGCGCAGCGACGACAGGGCGTAGAGCGCCACGCCCACGCAGATCGCCGAGTCGGCGACGTTGAAGGTCGGGTAGGCGTACGTGCCGAAGTGGAAGTCGAGGAAGTCGACGACGTGCCCGCGTGAGATGCGGTCGACGAGGTTCCCCGCGATCCCGCCGCACATGAGGCCGAAGCAGCACTGCGCGAAGGCGGCGCCGAGCCCGAGCGCCTTCCTGCCGATGAAGATCGCTACAAGCGTGGCGGCGGCCAGGGCCGCCAGGAGGACGCTGCGCCCAGAGAAGATGCTCCAGGCCGCCCCCGTGTTGCCCACGTGGACGATGTAGAGGAACCTGGGGACGACCGTGAGGGCGCCCGATCCCTCGCCGTAGGTGTTGAAGGGCAGGCGCGCCGCGATCCAGGCCTTGGAGGCCTGGTCGGCGGCGAGGACCGCGGCGGCGATCGCAAGGAGCCTCCGGTATTTAAGGAGGCGCCAGGAGAGCGAGACCCCGGGGTCGACCGACGAGGTCATTCCTCGGCGCCGTCCTCCTGGGGAATCGCGCCGCCTTCCTCACCGGACTCGCCGAAGAGGCCCGCCTGGGTGCGGGAGTGGTGGCGGTTGCGCTCGATCTGCTTCTGCGCTTCCGCGGAATAGCGCGTGAACGGGACGGCGAGGAGCCGCTCCTTCGAGATGGGCTTGCCCGTGATCTCGCAGATCCCGTAGGTGCCGTCGCGGATGCGCTTGATGGCGGCCTCGATCTCCGAGAGCGCCTCCTGCTCGTTGGAGACCAGGCTGAGCGCGAAGTCGCGGTCGAACGTGTCCGTCCCGGCGTCGGCCATGTGCTGGCCGTACGACGAGAGGTCGCCGGCGTCGTCCTTCACCGAGCGCTTGAGCGTCTCCTCGGAGTGGCGCTCGATGCCCTCGGTCAGGTGCTTGCGCAGGTCGATCAGCAGCTTGTGGTAGCGCTTGAACTTCTCCGGGACGTTCTTCTCCTCGATCACGTCGGCGGCCTTCACCCGCTTGGGGTTGAAGCCCAGGATGTCGGAAAGGGACGCGGCCTTGATGTGGTTCGGCTTGACCGGCCTCTCGAGGGCCGCGTGGAGGGCGGCCGAGGGCTTGGCCGCGACCTTGGCGGACTTGGCGGTCGACTCGGCCTTGGCCGTGACGGTCTTCGCGATGGCGCGGACCTCGTCGAGGCTGAAGGCGATCGGCTTCGAGGCTGCCTTGCGGGCCAGGAGGCTGTCGCGCAGCGCGGTTTTCTTTGATGGTTTTTCCATGGGTGGACGCTTGCCCGGGGCCGAGGGCGCGGGTGCGGCGGCCTTGGGTGCAGGCGCCTTTCGCGGCTCGGGTAGGGGCGATTTCTTCTTTGTCGGCTTGGTGTTTTTTGTCTTATCCATGGGGAGTCTTGGGTGATTGTGACGAAGCGGGAGAGCTACGACCTGAGCGCCTCGGCGCACCTGGGGCATACCTCGGCGATCGGCGACGCGACGAGGGAGGGCACCCAGCGCCAGCACCGCGGGCAGCGGACGAGGCCAAGCTCAGAACATGGGCTCACACTGACAGCGAAAGGGCTGCCATGTTCTGTGGTGGGCCGAACCTTTACATCGGAAACGATGAAGATCTCGGGCAGCGCGCCCAGGTTCCTCACGAAAACGTCCCTCATGGGGTCCGCCTCGGGGACATGCAGGGTCACCGCCGCGTCGAGGGACTTGCCGATGCGCCCCGCGCCGCGCAGGGGCTCGATCGCCTCTGTGACCTTCGCGCGCATCCTCAAGATGGACCCGAAGTCGCCGCCGGCGTCGCCCAGCGTCCAGGACGCGGGCGCCTCGGGCCAGTCCTGAAGGTGGACGGAGCCCTCCCCGAACTCGACGTTGGAACCCGCGAACGACCACGCCTCGTCGGTCGTGAAGGGAATGACCGGCGCCAGGAGGCGCGCCAGGACGCGGAAGATGCCGTGGATCGCCGTCTGCGAGGATCGGCGCAGGGGGTTGGACGTCCCAAGCGTGTACAGGCGGTCCTTGAGGATGTCGTGGTAGGTCGCCGACAGCGTGACCGAGCAGAACTGGTTGCACAGCTGGTATACCCTGTGGAATTCGTAGGCGTCGTAGGCCGCGCCGCAGGCGCGCGAGAGCTCCGCCGTCTGGTGGAGCGCCCAGCGGTCGAGCGCGTCCATGTCCTCGGGGGCCACGGCATCGCGCGGGGCCTCGAAGTCGAACAGGTTCGAGATCTGGAATCGGAGCGTGTTGCGGATGAGGCGGTAGGTCTCCCCGACGTGCGAGAGGATCTCCTTTGAGATCGGGATGTCGTCCCGGAAGTCCTGCGAGGCGATCCAGAGGCGGATCACGTCGGCCCCGTGTTCCGCGATGTAGGCGTCGCTCGTCTGCGGCTTCTGGTAGGACGAGCTCTTGGAGATCTTCTTCTGCTCCTCGTCGACGATGAAGCCGTGGGTGAGGACGGCCCGGTAGGGCGCCGCGTCGAAGGCGATGACCGACGTCCAGAGCGACGACTGGAACCAGCCTCGATGCTGGTCGCTCCCCTCGAGGTAGAGGTCGGCGGGCCAGGAGGTGCCCCCCTTCCCGCGCCGAAGCACGGCGGCGTGCGACGAGCCCGAGTCGAGCCAGACGTCGAGGGTGTCCCTGCCGCAGGTCAGCTCGGACGGCCCAGGCCAGCCCTGGGGCAGGCTGACGCCGCCTAGAATTTCACCGGGGGTGGATTCATACCAGAGGTTGGTCCCGCGCTTCTCGACCTTGTCGGCGACCGCGCGGATGATCCCGGCGTCCAGGTACGCCCTCTTGTCCGCTCCGTAGAAGGCCGGGATCGGGACGCCCCAGGAGCGCTGGCGGCTGACGCACCAGTCGGGGCGCGACTCGACGGCGCCCCGGATCCTCGCCTCGCCCCAGGCGGGGATCCACCCGCCCGACGCCGCTATCCTCGAGATCTCCCCGAGCGCAGCGGCGCGCGAGCCCGCCTTGTCCAAGGCGACGAACCACTGGTCGACGGCCCTGAAGATGATCGGCGTCTTGGAGCGCCAGCAGTGCGGGTAGCTGTGCGTGTACTTCTTCTTCGCGAGGAGGGTGCCGGTCTGGTCGAGCTTGCGCAGGACGGCGACGTTGGCGGGGGACGTCCTCTTTTTCTCCAGGTCCTCGACGCTCTCGAGGGTCGTCACGCCCACGAGCTCCGCCGGAATCCGCCCGTCGTCGACGTAAGTCCCATTGTCCGCGACCGGGCAGTAGATCTCGAGACCGTACTTGAGGCCCGTCTGGTAGTCCTCGGCTCCGTGCCCGGGGGCCGTGTGGACGGCGCCCGTGCCGCTCTCGACCGTCACATAGTCTGCCAGCACGACGGGGGAGTCCCGGTCGATGAAGGGATGGCGCGTGGCCAGCTTCTCGAGCGTGCGCCCCTTGACCGTCTTGACGACGGCCGGCGCCTCCTTGAGCCCGGCGGCCTCGGCGACCTGGGAAAGCAGGGCGCCCGCGACGATGATCCGCTCCACGCCCAGGTCCGCCACCACGTAGTCGACCTCGGGGTTGAGCGCGATCGCCAGGTTCGCCGGGATCGTCCACGGCGTCGTGGTCCATATCACGATGCTGAGCGGCTTGTCGGCGGCCAGGCCGAACTTTGCCGCCTCGTCTGTCGGCACCCTGAACCTGACCCAGATGGACGGCGACGAATGCTCCTTGTACTCGATCTCGGCCTCGGCAAGGGCGGTCTCGAAGGGGATCGACCAGTACACCGGCTTCTTGCTGCGGTAGACGAGGCCCTTATCCACGAACGCCGCGAACACCCGCAGGATGTCGGCCTCGAACGCCGGGTCCTTGGTCTTGTACTCGCTGGCCCAGTCCCCGAGGACGCCGAGCCTCTTGAACTGCTCCTTCTGCTTGGCGATCCAGGACTCGGAGAAGGCGTCGCAGAGCTGCCGCAGCTCGGGGGTCGTCACCTGCCTGTTGGCCTCGCGCAGGTCCCTCGTGACCTTCTGCTCGATCGGGAGCCCGTGGCAGTCCCAGCCCGGGACGTACGGGGCCCGGAACCCCCTCATCGCCTTGTAGCGGACGGTCACGTCCTTGAGCGTCTTGTTGAGGGCCGTGCCGATGTGGACGTCGCCGTTCGTGAACGGGGGGCCGTCGTGCAGGACGAACGTGGGCGCGCCGGCGCGCCTCTTCTGGATGGCCGCGTAGAGGCCGGTGCGCTCCCAGTGGGCCACCCGCCCGGGCTCCCGCTGGGCGAGGCCCGCCCGCATGGGGAATTCCGTCCTGGGCAGCTGCAACGTGTCTTTAAGGTCTTTCGCCAAGAAAAAAATGGGTGCGGGAGGGTAAAGAGGGCCCCCCGCGAGTCAAGACGCCCGCTGGGCGAGCGCGTTGCCGGACATGATGCAGTCCGAGAGCGAGATGCCGTCGCGCGCGTTCCCGCCGACGAATATCCCCGGATGGGCGCCCTCAAAGGCCGCGATCGCCTCCAGGTGACGCCCGTGACCCAGGTTGTACTGCGGGATCGCCCGGGGCCAGAGCGTGTGCCGCACGAGGGCCGGCCTGCCCTGCGCGCCGAGGAGGTCACGCAGGTCGCCCAGGACGCGCTCGACGAGCTCGGCCTCGGGAAGGAGCGCGAGCTTCGGCTGGAGCGCCCCGCCCACGAAGGCGGTCAGGCCGACATGCCCCGGGGGCGTGCGGCCGGCGAAGAGACTCGAGGAGAAGACGACGCCCAGGACCGAGCGCTTTTCAATCGCGGGGACGAGCACGCCAAACCCGTCGAGCGGGTGGCGGACCTGATCCCTCCTGAAGCCCGCGAACACGCAGGCGACCGGGGGATGCTCGATCTCTCCGAGGGAGGACAGCGCCTGCTCGCCCGCGGCGCCAAAGCTCAGGCGGGCGAGGCTCCACGCCGGCAGGGCGCAGAGGACCCTGTCGAAAGGCGCGGAACGCGGCCCCTCGGGGCCCTCCCACGCCACGCTCCAGCCGGCGCCCGGGCCCCGCTCGACCGAGCGGACCTCGGCCCTCAGGGCGACCGATCCGGGCGCGAGGCGCGCGGCCAGGGCGTCCGTCAGCGCCTGGAGCCCGCCCCGGAACGAGACGAGCGCGGATGATTCGTTAAGCTCGGGGTGCCGGCGGCCCTTGGCGGCCTCCATCGCGGCGCGCACAAGGGAGCCGGTGGTCCTCTCCGCCTCCCATATCTTCGGGAAGGCGTACCTCGCCGAGAGGCGTTCCGCGTCGCCCGCGTAGATCCCGCCGACGAACGGCTGGACGACCTTGTCCAGGACCTCGGCCCCGAAATGCTCCCGGACCAGGACCGCGACGCTGACGTCGGTCGTGCGCTCCCTCGGCGAGCGGGCGACCTCGCCCGATATCTTGAGCTTCGTCCCGAACGAGAAGAGCGGCGTCGAGACGAGGCCGGCCAGGTCCTTGGGCGTCGGCAGGGCGAAGGGCGCGCCATTTCGCACGATGTAGCGGTTCCTCGCCTCGGGCGAGGGGCCGATCCTCTCGGGGCCGAGGCCGAGCTCCCCGATCAGGGAGCCGATCTCGGGCGTCGCGTCCTGGAAGGACTGCGGGCCCGCCTCCACAATCCAGCCGTCGGCCGATTCCGTGCGCACCGAGCCGCCGACCCGCGGCGACGCCTCGAGCACGCGCACCGTGTGGCCGGCCGCCGCCAGCCTCCACGCCGCGGTGAGGCCGGTCACCCCGCCGCCAAGGACCGCGACGTTCATGGTGTCACGACCAGGTGGTCACGGCGCCGACCAGCGCCTCGACGCACTCGATTTTTGCCTGGGGAAGGATGCCGTGGCCCAGGTTGAAGATGTGGCCGGGGCACCCGCGCACCGACTCGAGGAGGCGGACCGCCTCGGCCCGGGCGACCTCGGGCGTGGTGTTCAGGATAACGGGGTCCAGGTTTCCCTGGACGGCGACGTTCTCGGGGAGGCTGCGGCGCACGCCGGCCAGGTCGTTCGATGCGTCGATGCTGAGCACGCGGGCGCCCGTGAACGCCTGGTCGATCAGGTGCGCGCCGGTCCCCTTGCCGAAGAGGATGATCGGGAAGCCCTCCGGCATCGCCTCGATGATCGCGCGGATCCACCGCAGCGAGGCCGCCTCGTAGTCGGGGCCCGCGATGACGCCGCCCCAGGAGTCGAAGATCTGGATCGCGTCGGCGCCCGCGGCGACCTGCATCCTGAAATACGCGATGAGGGAGGCGGTCAGCTTGCCGAGCAGAAGGTCGAAGGTCGCGCGGTCCTCGTAGAAGAGCCCCTTCACCCGGGCAAAGTCGTCGGAGCTGCCTCCCTCGACCATGTAGGTCGCGAGCGTCCAGGGCGAGCCCCCGAACCCGAGGAGCGCGCGCGTGCCCGCGAGTTCGCTCTTGAGGAGCCGGAGGGCGTCGGCGACGTAGGACAGCCTCTCGGGCACCGCGGCCTCGCTTGCAAGGCCCTCGACGGCGGACCTGCCGTCGAGCCTGCGCTCCATGGCGATGCCGCCCTCGTCCCGGAACGTGTAGGCCTGCCCCAGGGCCTCGGGGATGACGAGGATGTCCGAGAAGAGGATGGCCGCGTCGAGGGCGAACCGGCGCAGCGGCTGCATCGAGACCTCGGCCGCCAGCTCTGGCGTGCGCACCATCTTCAGGAAGCCGTGCTTCGCCTTGAGCTCGCGGTACTCGGGCAGGTAGCGCCCGGCCTGGCGCATGATCCAGAGGGGCGGCCGCTCCAGGGGCTCGCAGGCGCACGCCGAGAGGAATCGCAGGCGGGAGTTCATGCCGGGTTGAGCCAGTCGCGCGGCTTCAGGTAGTGCTCGAGGAGCCGGGCCTCGGGCGAGCCTGCCGCGGGCACGGCGCCGTAGTCCCAGCGCACGAGGGGGGGCAGGCTCATCAGGATGGACTCCGTGCGCCCGCCGCTCTGGAGCCCGAAGAGCGTGCCGCGGTCCTGCAGGAGGTTGAACTCGGCGTAGCGGCCCCGGCGGCGCAGCTGGTGCTCCCGCTCGCGCTCCCCGAAGGGCGCCCCCTTGCGGCGCGCGGCGATGGCGCGGTACGCGCCGATGAACGCGTCGCCGACGCCCCGCGCCAGCGCGAAGCTCCCGTCGAAGCCGAGCTCGTCAAAGTCGTCGAAGAAGAGCCCGCCGATGCCCCGCTGTTCGCCGCGGTGCCTGAGGAAGAAGTAGTCGTCGCAGGCCCTCTTGAAGCGCGCGTGGAGCACCGCCCCGTGGGGCGACACGGCGTCCCTGGCCGCGCGGTGCCAGGCGACCGCGTCCTCGTCGAACCCGTAGTAGGGCGTCAGGTCCCAGCCCCCGCCGAACCACCACGCTGGCGAGGGGCCGCCTGCCCCGGCGATGAAGAAGCGGATGTTGGCGTGGCACGTCGGCACGTAGGGGTTCCTCGGGTGGATCACGACCGAGGTGCCGACCGCGTTCCATGATTTGCCCGCGAGCTCGGGGCGGCGGGCGGAGGCCGCCGGCGGCAGCTCGGTCCCGCTCACGTCGGAGAAGGCCACCCCGGCCTTCTCGAACACGGAGCCCCCCGAGAGGATTCGCGTGCGGCCCCCGCCGCCCTCGGGGCGCGTCCAGAGGTCCTCGGTGAAGCGCCCCCCGCCGTCCTCGGCCTCAAGGCCCGCGCAGACCGCGTCCTGGAGTCCCCGCAGGTAGGCCCTGACCGGTGTCGCGTCCGCGTTCATGGCTTCAGCCCGACTTGGGCATGTGGATCACGGGGCCGGTCTCGGCCGACGGAAGGGGGGCCGGCTCCGGCGTCGGCCGCATGGGCTCGCCGGCGCCGGGCGCCGCCTTGGCGAATGGCGCCTCGGCGACGGGAAGCCTGACGAACGCCTGCCCTATGAGTTCCTGGACGTGAAGGTCCCTGGTGCGGGAGTCGGGGCTGTCCATCATGACGACGATGATCCGGTGGCCGTTTCGCTGCGCGGTCGCCGAGAGGCAGAAACCGGCGCCCGAGGTGAACCCGGTCTTGAGTCCGTCCACCCCCGGGATCCGACCGAGCAGGTTGTTGTGGTTGTTCATCAGGGTGGGCTTGAGCCGGATGCCGGCCCCGAAGGTCCGGCTCTTCACCGAGGTGTACTTGAGGATGTCCGTGTGCAGCACCAGGTAGCGGCACAGGATCGCATAGTCGCGCGGCGTCGTCAGGTCGCCCTCCGAAATCCTGCGGCTGGGAGGCGGGAAGCCGTTCGGGGAGCGAAACGTGCTGTTAGCCATGCCGAGCTCACGGGCCTTCACGTTCATCATCGCCACGAAGGCGCCGACGGTGCCGCCCGCCTTGTGGGCCAGCGCATAGGCGGCGTCGTTCGCCGACTGGATCATCATCGCATAGATGAGCTCCTCGACGGGGAACGTCTCCCCCTGCATGAGCCACACCTCCGTGCTGTCGCGGATGAGCGCCACCTTCGCGTCCTCGTGCGTCACCGTGACGGGCGTCGTGAGGGACAGCGTGCCCTTGCGGATCTCGTCGTCCAGGACGGCGAAGGTCATGAGCTTCGTCATGCTGGCCGGCGGGCTCACCGCGTCCGCGTTGTCCTCGAAAAGGACGGCGCCCGTCGCCGCGTCGGTCGCGATGGCGCCCTTGTAGGCGCCGGACGTCCGCGCCGGGGCCGGGGAGGCGGCCAGGGCGGCCGCCCCGAGGGCGATCCATGCCGAGAGGGGGATACGCGTGAGGCGCATGGGCTAGAGGCAATCCGGGGCGGGTTCCATGGCAACAGGGTTTCGCGTCACGCTCATGGCCGCGCGGGGGCCGACTGCTCAAGCGGGAGCTCCCGCAGCTTCAGCTCCGGGTTCTTCTCCACGAAGTAGCGCAGGGTCCAGTCGTTCGGGAAGAGCGCCACGGGCTGGTCCAGCTTGTCCGCCCCGAAGCTGACGCCGGTCGCGACGACGAGGCCGGAGGGGTTGCGCAGGGCGGGGTGGGGCTCGATCCAGCGAAGGATCGTCCACGGCGTCATGACGAGGCGCGACTCGGCGCCGTACTCGCTCTTCAGCCGGTACTGGACCACCTCGAACTGCAGGGGGCCGACCGCGGCGAGGAGGGTGGAGCCCGGCGGCGCCGAGCGCGCGGAGAAGGACTGGACGACGCCCTCCTGCAGGAGCTGGTCCAGGCCCGCCCGGTACTTCTTCGAGTCGGCGGAATTCGGGTTCGAGATGTACGCGAAGACCTCCGGCGGGAAGCGCGGGATCTCGTCGAAGAGGATCGTTCGGTCCTGGGCCAGCGTGTCGCCGATCCCGAAGGCGTCGTGCCCCACGAGGCCGATGACGTCCCCCGGCCACGCCTCGTCCACCGTCTCCCGGTCCTGGCCGAAGAGCTTGTGCGAGGAGGAGAGGCGCACGGTCCTGCCGGTCTGCGCGTGCAGGACCGACATGTCCCGCTCGAACTTGCCCGAGCACACGCGCATGAAGGCGATCCGGTCGCGGTGCCTCGGGTCCATGTTGGCCTGTATCTTGAAGATGAACGCCGAGAACGTGGGCAGGTCGACGGGCACCTCGACCGGGATTCCCGTGGCGACGCTCCTCCTCGGCTGCGGGGGGATCGAGTCCTCGAGGAAGCCGTCCAGGAGCAGCTGGATCCCGAAGTTGTTGACCGCGCTGCCGAAGTAGACCGGCGTCTGCCTGCCCGCGCGGACCGCGGCGAGGTCGTAGGGGTGGCCCGCCCCGTCCAGCATCGCCAGCTGCTCGCCGACCTCCGCCAGGGTCGAGTCGTCCATGCTGGCCTGCGCCGCCGGGTCCTCGAGGGAGCCGACCTTGACGGGGGCGCGGTAGGCCCCGCCGGGCACCCGCTCGAAGAGGTGCACCTGACGGCTCCTCCGGTCGAAGACGCCCCGGAAGGAGGGGCCGTTGCCAAGCGGCCAGATGACCGGCGAGGCCTGTATGCCGAGCACGGCCTCCAGTTCGTCGATGAGCGCGATCGGGTTCCTCGTCGGCCGGTCGCACTTGTTCATGAACGTGAAGATCGGTATCCCCCGGCGCCGGCAGACCTCGAAGAGCTTGCGGGTCTGGGCCTCCACGCCCTTGGCCGCGTCGATCACCATGAGGACGGCGTCGACGGCCGTCAGCACGCGGTAGGTGTCCTCCGAGAAGTCCTTGTGGCCTGGCGTGTCGAGCAGGTTCACGACGCGGCCGTTGTAGTCGAACTGCAGGACCGTGGAGCTGATCGAGATGCCGCGCTGCTTCTCGAGCTCCATCCAGTCGGAGGTCGTGGCCCTCTGGTTCTTCCTGTCCTTCACCGCCCCGGCCAGGTGGATCGCGTTGCCGTAGAGCAGGAACTTCTCGGTCAGCGTTGTCTTTCCCGCGTCGGGGTGGGAGATGATCGCGAAGGTGCGTCGGCGCGCGATTTCAGAGGCGGGAGACATCGGAATCGGGCAGTAAAAACCCGGGGGGTCGGCCTTGGAAGCCAATTCGGGGCGCCGGGCGGGCGCACTTTGGGCTTCTACGCGC
>Ga0265319_1001175_pt1 | contig 16192 bp, 17 predicted proteins | sample 4824metaG_FD_192443 | JGI IMG/M metagenome (GOLD analysis project Ga0265319, IMG submission 192443) | Rhizosphere microbial communities from Carex aquatilis grown in University of Washington, Seatle, WA, United States - 4-8-24 metaG | ecosystem: Host-associated > Plants > Roots > Rhizosphere >...
AGCGGCGTGCCAAACACTGGCTCGACCGGTTGGATGTACGACAGCAGCTTTGGAAATGTCTACGTCAACAGCACGGTCAAGGACTCGAAGTCGATTCCTTATTCTTTTTATGGTTTTGAGTAATTCAGCTCAAAAAGTTTAAAGTAAAACAATTGGGTGGCATTTGGCCACCCATTGTTTTATTCAGACTCGTTTTTTTGAGGTGACCTTATCCAAGCTCTATTGACGCCTCTTTTTTCCCCCTTCTTCTCGCCGTTTTTAGGTGCTGGTGTCGGCAGTTTCTTAAATGTTTGCCTTTATCGTTGGAAAAACGGTGGGCAAGTTGTCACTCCTTCTTCCTATTGTCCAAAATGCAAAAAGACGATTCTGCCGTTTGACAATATTCCCGTATTGAGTTTCTTGTGGTTGGGCGGGAAGTGCCGCTTTTGCCACAAGCCCATTTCGATTCAATATCCCTTAATTGAGGCGGTTACGGCCCTGTTATTTTGGATTTCCTCGGTTTTATTCTTTAAAAACTCGGTTTTTCTGGTGTTAACCAGCTATTTTTTTGTTAGTTTTTTAGTTCTTTTGTCGGTCAGTGATTTAAAATGGCGTTTATTACCCCATGTTTTTAACAACCTATTTATCCTGTGCGGGCTCGGATTTTCTGTGAAAATGATCTTCAATAGTCCTGGTAATCCGTTTGTTTCGGCCAGCTCCTTTTTGCTTTTGGGATCCATTATGTTCATCCTTCTTCAGTTTTTTTCCAATGGTTTGGGCGGCGGCGATGTCAAAATGGTCGCTGGGTTGGGAATGTGGCTTGGGGTCTTTAAAGCCACCTGCGTCTTGACCTTGGCAAGCTTTGGGGCCTTACTCGTCATGCTTGGTTTGTATTTTTTGGGGCGGGTCGATTGGCGATGGAAAATACCCTTTGGGCCTTTTTTGGCCGCGGGCGCGTTAGGAATATGGTTTATGCCGTCACTGATTGAGCAATTCAGAACGATGATCACAAGGATCGGTTAATGAGTTTTTTTTCCAAAACAATTGTTGGATTGGACATCGGTACTTCCAGCATCAAGGTAGTTCAACTCAAGCCCGTGGGTAACCAGTGGCAAGTCGTTTCCATGGGCATGGTGGAGATTCCCAAGGACTCTCTGGAAGCAAAAAACCAGGACGCCCAACGGACGGTGTTGGTAGACACCATCAAGCGCGTTTTTAAGGAAAGCGGCGTCAAAACCAAAAAAGTGGTGACTTCCTTATCCGGGGATTCAGTCATTATTCGTTATGTGAAGCTTCCCTTCATGACCCCGGATGAACTTCGGGGGGCTATTTCCCGGGAAGCGGAGCAATATATTCCCTTGAACATCGACCAAGTGGTCCTTGATTTCCAAATATTGGGTGAGACCCAGGAGGATGGACAACGCAAGTTGGATGTTTTGCTGGTGGCCGCGAAAGTCGATGTTGTGGACCAACACTTGCTTTTGTTGAAATCAGCCGGGTTGACCCCGATGGTGATTGATATCGATGCTTTCGCCCTGCAAAACGCCTATGAAATTAACCGGTTGGAACCGAGCGAGGAAACTGTAGCCTTGATCAACATCGGGGCCTCCCTGACTTCGATTAATATTCTCGAGGGAAATAACACGAGGTTCACCAGGGATATTCCTGTGGCGGGAAATGATTTTACCCGGGAGATCCAAAAAGAGTTTAACTTGAAGTTTTCCGAGGCCGAGGAGCTCAAAAAGTCCCATGGCGCCATTACGATGGAAGAGGATGATTTCAGCTTATCGACGGTTTCCCACAAAGATGACCGGGTGTTGAGGATGTCGGATGTGATGACCCCGGTTTTAAACAAGCTGCTGGGGGAAATAAGGCGTTCGTTCGATTATTATGAAACCCAAGCGCGCAAGAAAACAGTCGAGCGCGTGATTCTGCTGGGCGGAAGCGCGAGGTTGAAAAACATCAACCGCTTTCTCGCAAACAAATTGGGGATACCCGTCGAGCATTTTGCCGCTTTTAGAAATGTCGAGTCCGCGAAAAGCATTGATGCGGAGCAATTGACCGAAAAAGAGTTCCACATGGGTGTTTGTCTGGGTTTAGCCTTGCGACAGGCGGAATCATAAATGATAAAAATCAACCTTGTTCCGGTAAAAGAGAAGAAAAAACGGAAGGAATTTTTGATTTTATTTTTTGTCGCCGTCTTTTTTATGGTAATGGCTTTGGTTATGTTTTGGATTTATATCCAAAGGGTGAGAGTTAAGAGCAATTTAAAGAATGAAATCGCTCAAATCGACGAAGAGTCCAAGGGGTATCAGGAAAAAATAAACGAAATAAAAGATTTGGAGAGCAAGGAAGCCAGCTTGGCGGGCTTCAAAAAGACGATTAAGGATATTTCTGAAACCCAAAGAAAAGTAATAGTCGGTATTGATCAATTGGCTTTGGCCATGCCCGAAGGAGTGTGGTTGACGAGCTTATCGCAGGGTAAAGGGGCTGATTCCAATAAATTTGATTTAGTCGGATATGCCTTTTCCCAATCCAGTTTGCGCTCTTACATTGAGGTCATCCAAAAACCGGGTGGGCTGATGAAGGACGCCACTTTGGACGTGAAAAATATTTCCGCGCCTGTTGGAAATAATAAGCAAATTCAACAGTTTGAAATTACCGCGAAAGTGGTGGATCAGGGATCATGAAAATAACGCCCCGGCAACAATATATGGCTTTGGGAGGGTTGGGATTCCTGGCCTTTTCGTTTTTATTTTATCAATTCTTTTTAAAGCCCATAAATCGGGAAATCTCGGGATTGGAAGCCAGCAGGGATCAAAAGCAAAAGGATCTGGACGAGGCTAAAAAAATAGTGGCCAAATATGTCGAGTTTAAGAAAAGGGCCGACTCCATTCAGCGTGAATTGGAATGGATTCAAAATAGGATTCCGAAAACAATCGATAAAACCAAATTGGTGGAAACCATCAGCTTGTTGCAAAACCGGTCCGGCGTTTATTTAACCAGTTTTCAGGTGTCCACCGCCGCGTCCAAGGACGCCTTCGCGGAAATTCCGGTCAATATCCGGTTCAATTCGAATTTTAAAGGGTTGTTGAATTTCTTAAAAGAGATCAGCTATTCCAGTTTGTTTATGACGGTCAGGGAACTGGCGGTTACCCCGACCGTTGACGCCTCACACCCAGACGTGACATTAACGGCTCAAATGGTTTTGAGCGGAATTCAGGCCAAGTAATGTTCTTGAACAGGGCATTTTTCTTTATTTTTATTTGCCTTTTATTGATCCGCCCCAGCGGATGGGCGCAGCAACAAGACGTGCCGGAGCCGGTTTTTATGAACTTTTCTATTCAACCCCTTTATATTCCGTCATATCATGGCAGGGATCCATTCAAGCCCCTGGATAACGTGGAAAGATCCCCTCAGGTTTCAATCGCGGACCTTGATTATCACGGGGTTATGTTTTTAAACGGGAAACCAATGGCTTTGTTCACCTGGAGAGGCAATTCAGCCGTTCGATATGTCCTGAAATTCAGAAAATTGTTCAGCGGCGGAGATATGACGATCGATGGCGTGGTAGGGGATATATCGGAATCCGAGGTTGTTTTGGTCCAAGGCGATCAAAAGATAGTTTATTCCCGGAAATAAAAGGAGAATTTTAAATGCGTTCGTTTTGTTCAGCCTCGATGAGTAAAATGGGTTTAATTTTGTCCTTTTTATTTTTAACCATTTTTTCCGTGGCGCTTGCGGAAGATATTGAAATCGATTTGGGCGGAAATTCCGGCGCCTCCGGAAAATCGACCCCTGTTCCAGCGGATCAGAAAAAAACCGCCACGGCTGACCAGCCTGTAACGGCGAAAAAAGAAGCCGCCCCAAATACCCCGGTTAGCGAAAAACCCGCCAAAAAAACAGCCTCGAAATCGGTGATTAAGAAGGTCTTCTTTCCCACGGGGGAAAATAACGAAAACAAGGTTCTGTTCGAAGGCGATAACCTCCCGAAACCGACCGTCGATAAAATTTCCGGAATGAGGATTTTGGTCAAGTTCGCAAACGCTCAATTAAGAATTCCCCTGAAGATAAGCGGAGATAAGAAATTAATTAAATCTATTCGTTCCTCCATGCATCCCGGCCCGACGGCCTGGATCGTGCTGGATTTGCTAAAGGACGAAGAGGCTGCGGTTGAACCAACGGAAAAAGGGTATTCGCTCTCCTTGGGGTCAACGGATAAAGCGGCTGATGATTCCGCCGCCGTGAAACAAGACAAGAAAGCCATGGACAATGAAAAGCCAGTGGAAAAAAGCCTCTTTTCCAGATTGATTGACGCCTCCTTTAAACCTGTGGATAAGGGCATCAAAATTGTCTTGACCTCGGATGGACTATCCAAATACACGGTCCGGAAATTAAGCCAGCCGACCAAGCTGGTGATGCGGTTTCACAATACCAAACTTGATATCAATGATAAGTTCAGAAATGTTAAGGCTAGCGACGAGGAGGTTAAAAAAGGCGGTTTCGTCCAAATGGAACTTCGCCAGATCGGTCCTTCCTTTTCGCCGATTTCTGAGGCGATTGTTACTTTACTCCCTGGGACCAGCTACCAAATTGACCGGGATTTAAATCAAGTGGTTTTGACTTTGTCGGCCCCAGTGGCGGCGGAAAAACCAATGGATAAACACGGAAATGCAAACCAGTTAGTTTCCTTGGATATTGAGGGTGCGGATATTAACGCGGTGGTAAAAACCCTTGCCGCTGAATCCGGTTTTGATGTGGATTTCGTGGCAGGTCCCCTGGTGGGGGTTGTTAATGAACGGTTTAAAGATGTTCCGCTTAAAACGGCTTTGGCGACCCTGCTGGCTCCGGGAAATTACGATTTCGAAATACAAGGGAATACCCTGCGTTTTGGAACTCAAGGATCGCTTAAAAGCAGTAAGGGGATATTACCGCATGTCACTGAGATCATCCATCCGGGCGGAGGCTTGACGCCTGACGGCCTCGACGCTTTGGTAAAGAGTATTTTGAAACCCTCGAACGCCATCACCACAAAAACGGATACTGTTCGAAATGTTTTGATCATCAATGGTACCCCTTCCGATGTAGAGGATTATAAAAGAACCATGCAGGACCTGAAATTAGACGAAGGAGCTGGTGGCGACCGCATCACAAGGGTCGTAAAATTGAATTATTCGGTTCCTTCCGACTTATCGGACCTTTTAAAGAAGTATTTGACACCGGTTGGACAAATACAAATCGACGCCCCGTCATCCTCATTGGTCATTTGGGAAACCGCCAGCAATATGGGCGTTCTTTTGGAACTGATCAAGGAACTGGACCATAAGCCGGCGCAAGTCTTAATTGAATCAACCATTCTTGAGGTTGACAGCGAGAATGATTTGGACATGGGCGTGAACTGGTCGGCGAACAAGATCACGGGAGATCCAACGATGAATGCCACCATCAATCTTCCGCCGGGCAATGCGGTGGTTTCCCCGGGAATCATTGGTTTTGGAACGGTGAAAAACGGGTTAAATATTAACGCCCAAATTCAAGCCTTGGAAACCCACAAAAAGGGAAAAGTGATTTCCCGGCCAAGAATCGCGACCGCCAGCGGGCAGCAAGCCAAGATTCAAGAGACGGAAAACGTCGTAGTAACCAATCTGATCCAGAATATTTCCACGACGGGAACTATTCAACAAACCCTGCAAACCACGACCTTCCCCCTTCCGATCGAATTGACGGTGACTCCCCGCATAACGGATGATGGGAGAATCACGACCAAAATTGAGGCTTCCATAACGTCCCAATCAGGTCCTGCCGGCTCAACCGGACAACCGCCGACGAACGTTCAAACCGCGACGACCACGATCACGACGAAAAACGGGGAAACCATCGTCATCGGGGGTCTGGTTCGCGAAGTAGCCCAGGAAACGGTGAATGGAATCCCGCTTTTATCCAGCATCCCGATTATCGGAGCCTTGTTTCAACAAAAGGATAAAACGAATCGTAAAGAAGAGCTGATTATTTTCATAACTCCGACTTTGCTAGAAGAATAAAATCTTTTTAACCTAAAATAAAAAAATAAGCGCCCCTCAAGGGCGCTTATTTTTTTAAGATTTATTTTTAATAGAGATAACCACTGGAGCCTAAATTGCCCATTCGATTTTTAACCGCCGGGGAATCGCACGGAAAAGGAACGATCATTATCCTGGAGGGTTTTCCCTCCCAGCTCTCCATTTCAGCAAAGGACATCAACCTTGAATTGGCCCGCCGTCAAAAAGGTTACGGACGGGGGGGCCGGATGCTGATTGAAACCGATCAGGTGGAAATACTGTCAGGCGTCCGTAAAGGCGTCACCTTGGGATCGCCCATCACTCTTTTTGTGAAAAACAAGGATTACGAGAATTGGGAAAAAATCATGTCGCCCGAGCCTTCCGGTGAAATATCCGGGAATCCCCTTCTCCGGCCACGCCCCGGCCACGCGGACCTTCCCGGCGGGTTAAAATACAACCAACGGGATTTGAGGAATATTCTTGAAAGGGCCAGTGCCAGGGAAACCACCGCGCGCGTCGCCGGGGGCGCGGTCGCAAAAAAATTGTTAAATGAATTTAATATTCAGGTTCAAAGCCATGTGGCCCAATTGGGAAGTGTGGTTTCCAAAAACCAAGCGGAGAAAATTAAGGATTTAAATCGAATAGCCGACCAATCTCCTGTTCGAATGCTGAACAGCTCGGCTGAAAAAAAAGCGGTGGCTTTAATCGATGAAGCGAAAAAAAATGGAGATACCCTTGGCGGCATTTTTGAGGTCTTGATCACGGGAGTTCCGGCCGGATTAGGAAGCCATGTGCAATGGGACCGTAAATTGGACGGACGGCTGGCCCAAGCCATGTTAAGTATGCAGGCCATTAAAGGGGTGGAAATCGGTAAGGGATTCGAGAACGCCACCCGAATGGGATCCGCGGTTCACGATGAAATAACCTATAAAAGAGGGAAGGGTTTTTTCCATTTCACCAACCGGGCGGGGGGGATTGAGGGGGGAATGAGCAACGGGGAGACCATCGTCGTGAGGGCCGCCAAAAAACCGATCGCGACGCTCCGTAAGGCCCTCCGCTCCATTGATATCGTCTCGAAAAAGGAAATTAAAGCCGCTTATGAACGTTCCGACACTTGCGCCCTACCAGCTGCCTCTGTCATTGGGGAAGCCCTATGCGCCTGGGTTTTAGCCGATTCTTTTTTGGAAAAAATGGGCGGGGATTATTTGGGAGAAATCAAACAAAGGTACAAATTTTACTTAAAACACCTTCAAAATTATTAAGTCCATGGACAAGCCTATTAATATCATTTTAGTCGGATTTATGGGATCGGGGAAAACAACGACGGGAAAAGAACTTGCCCGTTTTTTGGGTTATGGATTCATGGATTTGGATTTGATGGTTGAAGAGGCTTGCGGAATGAATGTGCAACAAATATTCAAAGATAAAGGTGAAAAGTATTTTCGGGAAAAGGAAAGCGCGGCGATAGAGTTGATAAGAGGCAAGAAAAACCAAATTGTCTCTACCGGCGGCGGGGTGTGGCAAAATCCGGAAAACCGGCGAAAGCTAATGGAAACAGGCTTTTGTATCTGGTTGAAAGTATCCCCGGAAAAGGCTCTTGAACGAATAGAATCCCATTTGGCCCAACGACCTCTCTTGGCCTCATCAACCAACCCCTTGAAAACCACCGCCCATTTATTAATGGAAAGAGAAATCGACTATTCCAAGGCTCCGATGATGGTTAACACCGACGACAAAACCCCTAAACAAGTCACCCGGGAGATTGTCGATCGTTTAAAAAAGGAAAAGTCATTTGATCTGCGTACAATGCAGGAATGAAAAATGGGACCAGGACACCTGTCCCCATTGCGGTTTGGATGAAAAGCTGGCGCTTTTAACAAAAGCCGATCAATTGAGACTGGCCGGAAATAACGCCCTGGCCGCGGAATATTTCACGAAGTTCCTTGGCTACGACCCCGACAACTCGGAGGTTCTCAAGCGCAACGCGGGTTGTCTATATTTTGAGGCGATTTCCACCAAATCAGAGACATGGTTTGAAAAGGCCGACGCTGGTTTGAAGGCGAGCCTGGCAAGGGACTGGGATTGGTCCCAGGGGCATCAATTAAGGGTGGATTTAAGTTTTTACTATCATAGGTTGGATGAACTGGCGAGGGAATACGAGTCAATCTCCCTTCAAAATGGGCCCCAACAAAAAATTGCGTCGGAAGTTCTCAAGATAATCCGTTTAACCAAGAAGTTCAAAGAAGCTCCGCCCGATGTTCAAGTCCAAATCAGTTCGGACAACGAATGGTTTTTATTGGTGAAAAGTTTTTGGCCCTCGGCTTTGGCTATTCCGTTCCTTCTGTGGTTGATCTACAGAATAACCTCGGCTTCCAACGCCCGGGAGGACAGCAATGTGGCCGCATTATTTTTAGTGTTGATGGTTATCGTCATGGCGGTCATCCTAGTGGTATACCTTTGCATGGTTTTTTATAAAAGAAACAAAAAAAAAGAAGCTAAGGAAAAAAAGATTGCATAAGTCAATTAAACTCCACCTAGGCCCGGAGAGTTACAGCGTTCACATCGAAAATGGTTTACTGGGGAAAAGCGCCCGTTGGATCCGGGCCTCCAGCTCTGCCAAGCGTTTCGTCATCCTTTCCGTCCCTGGTGTCTTCCGGAAGTACGGAAAATCCATTCAAGAGAATCTGAAGAAGATTGGGGCTTCCTCAAAAGTTATATCGATTCCGGATGGTGAAGGGCACAAAAACGAAAAGACATTGTTTTTTATTTTACGAAAAATGGGCCAATCGGGCCTTCGAAGGGATTCAGGATTGATCACCTTGGGCGGGGGGGTGGTGGGCGATTTAGGGGGGTTGGCCGCATCCCTGTATATGAGGGGAATCGACTATATTCAATGCCCGACCACCCTATTGTCCCAGGTTGACGCGAGTATCGGAGGTAAAACGGCGATTGATTTTTTGGGGGTTAAAAACTTAGTGGGGACCTTCTACCAACCCAAAACCGTTCTAATCGATCCGACGGTGCTTAAAACATTGAGCGGGAGGCAATTCAGAACGGGCCTGGCGGAAGTCATCAAGTGCGGGGTCATTCAAGACGCCGGACTTTTCGGGGAAATCGAGAAACAATTGCCGTTAATCTTGGAAAGAAACGGAAAAATATTAAACTCAATTATCGCTAAATCCTGCCGGATAAAATCCGATATCGTGACCCAAGACGAGAAGGAAACGGGCGTTCGAGCTTGGCTTAATTATGGCCATACACTGGGACACGCCTTGGAGTCTTATTTCGATTACAAAAAATTAACGCACGGTGAAGCTGTGGCTTATGGCATGTGGTTTGCCGCGATTCTCTCGGATCGGTTAGGCTTTTGTTCGGAAGCGGAGGTCGCGAGGCAACGCGAACTCTTGAAAAGAGCCGGATTATTCGCGCCAATCCCTCGTTTCGACGTCAAAAAGGTTTGCGAAAAAATGTTTTTAGATAAGAAGGCGAGAAATGGGCGAATCCAATTTGTATTGACAAGGAAAATAGGTCTTGTTAGTATTCAAAAAAATGTTCCTCAACCGGTTATTCTTTCGGCTTTAAATCAACTCCAAGCTGAAGCAAGTGAGCTTTATTAAGCCTATGGCGAAGGATACATCTACGTCCGAAATTAACGAGCTTAAAAAAAAGCTGGAAGAAAATCCGGATTCTCTGGTTTTTGCCCCCCTGGCGGACGCTTACCGCAAACAAGGAAACATTGATGAGGCCCTTACGGTTTGTAAAAAGGGATTGGAAAAACACCCCTCCTATACCAGCGCCAGGGTTGTTCTCGGGAGAATTTACCAAGAAAAAGGAAAAACCGAGGATGCGGTTCTAGAATTCAAAAAAGTTTTGGAGTTGGATTCCGAGAATTTAATGGCTCATTCTTTGCTCGGATCCATCTTCATGATCAAGAGCGATTACCAGGCCGCTATTGAAGAGTACCAGAAAATCTTGACGTTAAATCCCGATGACGAGGAAACACAAACTTCCTTAAAACAGGCCATTGAAAAGGCCGCCGGGGAACAAAAGCCCTCCAAGCCTGTTCCTAAAGAAAGCTTCGATGAAGGTAAAAAAAATCCCGCCAAGGAAAGTACGGCTTCACTCACGATTGCCGATCTTTACCTGAAACAGGGTCATTTTGACAAGGCCATCGAGGTTTATCAGGAGTTATTGGCTGACGATCCCCAAAATTTAATGCTCCGCCAAAAAATGTCCGAAGTCGTTGAACGGCAGCAAAAAGAATCCTCGGTGGACCCCCACGCGACTAAACTCAAGAAAAATGATTTTACCCATCCGCCCGACCAGAAGGGGGATGTGATTGTTGAGGATCCAAAGGAAAAGGTGGAAAAAAAACAACAGCCTAAAAGTTCAAAAGAAGACGATTCTAAATTTACCAACGAGGATATTCTTCAAGTCATGCGCCGGGGCGGCAAAGATGATGTTGTGGTCGAGGAAAAGAGAACTCCCCCCGCCCAGCCTAAGCCCGAAAAGAATTCGACGCCTGAAGCACCAACGCCGGCAAAACCCGAGAAGGTTTCATCCCCTGAACCAACGGCCCAGGCTAAAACCGACAAGGGGATAAAACTTACCAGCCCTCAAGTTAATGATCTCAAAAGCATTTTGGCCGAACTGAGCGCCGTTAGCGGAATTATGAGGTGTTTTTTAACCGGTAACGACGGAATTACCGTTGTTTCTATGGGAGAAACAAGCAATAATGATGACTTGGGAAAGCAGAGTTTGGCCATTTTTCAATCAACCCATCGATCCGTGGCGCAGTTAAATCAAGGGAAACTTCAGCAGGTTTTAGTGACGGCCGAAGATGGGCATATTTTGTTGGTTTCTTTCTCAACTTTTGTCCTGATTGTTCTGGCCAATAGCAAAATCAATCTTGGGCTTTTAAGGTTGTCTTTGGATTCGGCAATAAAGAAATTAGATAAAATACTATAGTTTTAAGATCAAAATAATCTTAATATTGTAAACCTCAAAACACTTTCTTAAACGATTACGACCGGGAAAAAATCAAATGGATTTCAAAAAAATAATTGAAGAAACACTGGCGAATGTCGATGGGGCCATTGGAGCAGGACTCGTTGGAATGGATGGGATCGTTATTGACCAGATATCCCACAATACCTCCTTTGACATCAACGCCGTTGGCGCGGAATATTCCAGTATTATCAAAAACGCGATGAGGGCATCCTCCAGTTTTGGATTGGGGAACACCGCCGAAATCCTGATCACCACCGATAAAGCCACCATGATCATGATGATGGTGGGACAAAATTATTTTGTGACTTTAGCCATGAATTTAGACGGCAATTTGGGCCGCGGTCGTTTGGAATTAAAAAAAGCCATCCCCAAGTTCGAAAAAGAATTAACCTAAATTCTTTGAATCACCAAGATCTTCCGTTGAAAACCGCCCCGGTTATTGAGACCGCCTCTTATTCCGGTTTTTCAAACCTTATCCGCTCTTGGTTTTGGCGCTTTTACGATCATCTCCTATCCAACCTCCTCATCAATCTCGGGTGGTTTTTGACCTGTTTTGGGGTCGGTTGGACCGTTATTTATTTTGGCTGGTTGGGTTCCTGGGACAAGATAAACCTTTTGGGGGTGTACGGCCTTTATTTATTGGAGGCCATGTTTTCGATCGGTTGGGCCTTCCTTGTTTTTAAACTGTTCAACGAAGGGAAGGGCTCCCTAAAAGATTATTGGCTGGGGGTAAAAAAATATTTTTGGAAGGCCATGGGAACGGCGGCCCTTTCAGGCTTTGTCGCGGGATTGGGCCTTTATAATTTGCGTTTCTATTTTCATTTACAAAGCCCGCACCGTTTTATCGACCTGCTGTTAGCCGGGTTTATTTTTTGGATATTATTATTTTGGACCTCGGCCGCCCTTCTCCAATGGCCGATATTATTTTTTCAAAACCCGCCATTTTCAAGAATTTACTATCGATCATGCCTTTTGGTCTTGGGCCATGGTTTGATTTCCTTGGGGATACTGTTGTTGTTCTCGGCTTGCTTCCTGTTCTTCAACCTGGCGCCCTTTTTATGGTATTTTATCGGCCCCGTTTTCTTTTTTTCGTTCCAATGTGTGGCCCTTGAAAAGCATTTTTTAAAGTATAGAATAACCTACGAGGATAAGCCGCTGGAGGAGCTCGTCGATATTTTGGATCGAGAGCGTCAAAGAGGCTGGAGGGATTTCTTGAGACCTTGGGAGAACCGGTGACTGCTCAAAAAAAATGGGGAAATATCGTCATCGGGTTGGTGGCCGGTTATCTTTTACTGAGCGGGAACCGCGGCCTTTGGAACCTTTATAAACTCCATCAAGAAAAACAAGTGATCGCCGAACAAATTGTCCAACTCAAGGCCGAGATCAGCCGTTACCAGGCTGAATATCAAACCTATGAAAAAAATAACACCGGAATGGAAAAGCGGGCCCGGGAGGAACTGAACTTGGTGAAGCCGGGTGAAATCGTTTATAAATTCTCCGGCGAACACAACCGTTAATCGGTCCAATCCGGCAACACTGTTGACTTCCTATCTCCCTATCGTTATTCTACCCTTCCTTTAAACGATCCTACGAAACGGGATCCATTCGCTGGTTTTATTATTCATCCTTGGATTTTAAGCTTTAAAAACGTAGGTTTGAAGGAAGGATGGTTGTCGGGTTTTTTTCGCCGAGATGGCGGAACTGGCAGACGCAAGGGACTTAAAATCCCTCGGGCCTAAAGCCCGTCCCGGTTCGATTCCGGGTCTCGGCACCATTTTCACGACGACTTTCTTCAAAGGGTTTAGGCGTTTTAAAAACGCCAAAAAGACGCGGGGTGGAGCAGCCTGGTAGCTCGTTGGGCTCATAACCCAAAGGTCGCTGGTTCAAATCCAGCCCCCGCAACCAACATTCCAAAGTCGTCCTCGAAAGGGGACGGCTTTTTTAGTTTAATAGGGGTTGATTTGGAAACCATTTACCTTCGAATTGAAAAGAAGGGCAGGGGTGGAAAAACCGTCACGATCCTTGAGGGTTTCACCCATGACCAGGACTACCTGCAAACCTTAGCCAGCCGGCTTAAGAAATGTTGCGGGACCGGGGGAACCCTCAAGGACCGGGTAGTTGAAATTCAAGGGGACTTCCGGCCGCGTCTCCGCGAGGTCCTGGTAAAAGAGGGATTCCAAGTGAGGGGTTAGCAATTGCGTCTAGTGGCTTCGATCGCGCCATGGCTCCCGTGGATAAAGGATATTCTTCCCCACTCGGTTTTATTGGGAGGGAAAGCCGCTGAACTATATTATTTTTCCATTCTGGAAAAACCCACGCCGAGCCTATTGGTCAAGGAAACGGTATTAGGGATGGAAAAGGGGGGGAAGCCTTTTAAGTCCTTTCATGAAGATTTATTGTCCCGGGGTTTCCAACGTAAATTGGTTTCTGACGCACGCCACGCGAAATCTATCCCGCTTTACCACAGGGAAGATCTGGGCTTCTTGGAGGTGAGGTGTCCCCAAAAAGCCCAGCGCAAAAATCCCTACCTGGAAGGACTGGCCGCGATCCCCGACCCCTGGGTCAAACTCCTCTTGGAAGATCCCCATGTGGTGGATATTAAATACATGGATCATGACTATTCGGTTCGGATCCCCCAAACGGGCCGGTTTATCCTCATCAACGGGTTGCAGTTGGGAACACGCAAAAAAGCCAAGTTGGACGAGCAGTACCGAGCCTCCCAATGCCTTGTGCTGATCCTGTACCTTTTGGTTTTGCACGAGGAGCTGCGGGAAGAAGCCCTAAACGATCTTGTTCAGGTAAAGCCAGCCTCCCTGATCCGGGAATTCCAGATAAATTTAAAGGAAAACGGCCCCGGAACCCCCCTCTGGGAGGGGGCGCAAAAGTTTTTCCTGGAGCTTTTTCCGGAAGTCAAAGCGGTTCAAATTACGACATGGTATTGGAAGTTCCTGCCGGCTCTTTCAAAAGTTTTAGCCGAACAAAAATCGGGTGATTAGGCGGATAAGATGAAAGATCATTTAAATAGTTTCAAAAGGCCGGTGGCCTTGGTCACGGGCGGCTCGAGTTTCTTGGGAAGGTCCATCAGCCTCAAATTCGCCCAAAAGGGATTTGACCTGGCCCTCCATTATCAAAGTTCCAAGGTTGAAACCGCGCGACTAGCCAATGAACTGGAAGGCCTGGGCGCGAGGATTTTGATGGTGAGGGCGGACTTGAGGAAAGCGGGCCAGGCCGGCGTGGCGGTTCAAAAGGCGGTCAAAACCTTCAAGCGTTTGGATCTATTGATCAACAACGCCTCGTTGTTTTATCCGACGCCCCTAAGCGACCACCGGATCGCTCCATGGCTGGATCTTTTCAACGTGAACCTATTCTCACCCTATGTTTTGAGCCAGTCCGCCTATCCATGGCTGGCCAAAACGCGCGGAAGCATCGTGAATCTAACGGATATATACGGTGAACATCCCGTCTTAAGGGACTATGCGGGATATTGCGCGTCCAAATCCGCTTTAATGACGATGACCCGCTTTTGCGCCAAGGAAATGGGACCGAGCGTTCGGGTGAATGCCGTTTCGCCGGGAGCCATTTTTATCCCGAAAAATTACAGCCGGAAAAAAAGAACGGAATTGTTGAACCGGAGCGCCTTGAAACGCCAAGGGAAAGCGGAGGATATCGCGGAAGCCGTTTATTTTTTGGCGACCCAGCCCTTTATCACAGGTCAAATCCTAAAAGTGGATGGGGGAAGATTCATCTAATGGGTTCGCCCGGAACCCTCTTCAAGGTCCGGCCCAGGGTAGGATTTCGGAGGGCAATTGGCGAATGGATTGGGATGGGTCATGAAAGGCTTGGGCCAACTCCATCAAGGACTTCCGGATTCCCGCGATTTCAAGGGTCGGGGCGATCTCAAGGAGTGGAAACAGCACAAAGGCCTTGGTTTGAATGTCCCTGTGGGGAAGGGAAAAACCCCTTCCCTTTACGACGAGATTTTTCCAAAGGATCAAATCCACATCGAGGGTTCGGGAACTATAGCGGTCCTTGGTCCGGACCCGGCCTTCCCTTTTTTCCAGCTCCTCAATCCACCGGCGGATGGCCAGGGGTTTTTCATCGGTGCTGACCGCCGCCACCATATTCCAGAAAAAGGGCTGGTTTTTTTTTCCTCCCACGGGGGAAGTTTCATAAACCCGGGAGACTGCGGTTAAGCCGAACTTATGATCGATGGCCCCAAGGGCGTTTTTTAAATGGAAGGATTGGTTCATATTGGAGCCGAGGCTGAAATAAACCAGGCTCCGGCTGGGCAGGCTGTTTTTCCTGGTAATTTCCACGCCGACATTTTGGGAGCCCCGGACCGCTCCGGGCTTGGAAACGCGAAGGAAAATCTCGGGAAGTTGGAATCGGGTCAATAGGAGATCGGCCAGCCTTTCGGCCAGGGTTTCAATCAATTGGAACCGGCTTTTCTCGACGTAAGCGATAGTCGCTTTCGCGATCTTTTTATAGTCAACCGTGTCCCCGATGCCGTCCCTTCGGGCTGCCTTTTGGATATCCGCGGGGAATCTCAAGTCGATCACCACGTTTTGTTTTTGTTTTCTCTCCCAATCGAAAATACCGATGATGCAGGATATTTTGAGGCCCGTCAGGACAATATGGTCGGATTGGGACAAGGGAATTCTCCGTAAGTGGTGAATCATTTTATGGGAAAAGGCCTTCCGCAAACCAGTACTTTTCGGGCCAGGGCCGAGAAACTTATTGACGATGGAAGCTTCCTTTGCTTCCATGGACTTATGTTCAAGCAGCAAGCCGAAAAAGACCAACGCCCTTTTACCTATGGAATTTTAGGGCTGCTTCTTCTAAACCTTTTTTTGTTCGGCGACGTCCTATTGAACGGTCATGGAAGGGTTTTATCCAGCTCCCAAACCGATTTGTTCCTTCATTTCACCGCCTGGCGTCAGTTTGGTTTTGACCAGCTTCGGCAAGGCCACCTGGTTTTATGGAATCCCCATTATCTTTGCGGGTCCCCCTTTTTAGGCAACTTTGAATCAGCCCTTTTGTATCCCCTCAATTGGATCTACCTCCTCCTTCCCTTGGCTCCTGCCATCAACATTGGCATAGTCTTACATGTTTTTTTGGCGGGTTTTTTCACCTATCTTTGGACCTATTACCGGGGACTTCATCCA
>Ga0265319_1001176_pt1 | contig 16192 bp, 17 predicted proteins | sample 4824metaG_FD_192443 | JGI IMG/M metagenome (GOLD analysis project Ga0265319, IMG submission 192443) | Rhizosphere microbial communities from Carex aquatilis grown in University of Washington, Seatle, WA, United States - 4-8-24 metaG | ecosystem: Host-associated > Plants > Roots > Rhizosphere >...
ATCAACAGCCAGCTCCTCATGAGCAACGGTGGCTTCAGCTGATCCCCGGGCTGAAACCCTGCCAGGAGCGGGCCGACTTAACTGAGACCCGGGCCCTAATGGGCCGATTTAAGTGAGACAGGACCGGCTTAGCTGAGACGGGACAGCGGTGATCGACTCACGGCACGAGGATGACAATGGCTACGACGGCTCCATTTGGCTCCGCCTTGACGGCTTGATCTGGCTCCGCCAGTTGGCTGTGGTTGTGGCGGGATGATCGTGTCGGCTTGAAGTGGCCCCACCTGTGACTTGGCGCGGCACGCTCGCTGGTCGCCTTGACGGCGTTGCCGGCTCAGTCGGCGACGGGCTGCTGGGCGCTGTGCCCGAGCTGGGGTTCGTCGAGCCGCTGCAGGTGCCGCACGCTGGGCGCCGCGAGTATCGCAGCGACTGCGGCGAGGTCGACCGCGGCTGCTATCCAGAGCGTGCGACTCATCCCGATCCCAGCCGCAGCCACTCCTGCGAGGGCGAGCCCGAGCGGCTGGCACAGCAGGGAGCCGAACCAGTCATAGGCGCTGACGCGCGAGAGTGACGCCGGCGGGACGTGCTGCTGCAGCGTCGTCTCCCAGAGGGTATTGAAAAGCATGTTACCGAAGCCGGTGACAAGCGCCGTGACGACGAGGGTCTGCCAGGGCAGCCTCAGCGCGAGCACGATGATCGGCGCGGCATTCGGAACTATCGCAACGGACGCCAGCAGGAGCGGTCGCCGCGGCCTGAGGCGAAGCGCCGTAGCGCCGGCGGCGAGCGCGCCGATGGCCGAGACGACGAGGATCGCCGTCCACGCGCCAGCGCCGCCGTGGCCCTCCTTGATCCACGCCGCGGCGAGCACGAGCCACACCGAGCCCATCATGTTCCCCAGGGACGCACTGACCACGATCAGCCAGACCCAGGTACGGGCGGCGAACTCGCGCCAGCCGTCAAGCAGGTCGCGCGCGAACGACTGCGGCGGCAGGCTGACGTGCGGCGGCAGGTGCAGGCGCGCGAGGTAGAACGCGCTAACCCCGAAACTCGCCGCGTCAACGGCAAGCGCGTACCCCGGCCCGACGGTGACGATGAGGATGCCTGCAAGCGCCGGGCCGGCGAACTGCATCGACGCCATCGACATCCCGCGCAGGGCGTTTGCCTCCTGCAGCCGCTCCGCGCTCACGGTCATCGGCGTGAGCCCGGTCGATGCGGGGTTGAAGAACGCCGTCCCGGTCCCGGCGAGCGCCTGCAGCACGATCAGCTCCCAGATACGCGCGGTGTGCGAGAGCAGCAGTGCCGCAGTCGCCGCCTGGATGGCCATGCGCGCAACGTCGGCAGTGAGCATCACGCCGCGCCGCGGCAGGCGGTCAGCGAAGACGCCGCCGATGAGAAGGAAAACTACGAGCGGGGCGGTCTTCGCGGCAATCACGAAGCCGAGGTCGCGTGCGGATCCCGTCAGGTCGAGCACCACCCAGGCGAGCGCGAACGGCGTGACCGCATCACCGAGCAGCGACACCATCTGACCCGTGAAGAACAGGCGAAACTCACGCTCTTGAAGTACGCCGAGCGGGATCCGCCGCACCTGCGCCTTCTTCCCGGGGCCAGCACCCCATGCGGGTCCACCGCCTGCTCCATGAGGCTACGTGCCGCCAAGGTGGGGCCGAAACAACAAACCGTCCTAGCCGGGACAGGCACATCCTCTCCCCGCTGATACCTGTACGCCTCCCTCTCTCTGCTCCTTGCCGCGGCGCCGATCTGGCTGGCCGGAGGCAACTGAACTTCCCACGATCGTCAGGTGGCGCATGGGCATTCCCCTCCGGGTGAAATGTCCGATGCGGCATTCGAGCAGGTCAAAGCATGCTCGCTGAGGCCACCGTGTGTGCGACAGGTGCCGCGGACACGCGCGGGCGGGTTCGTCAGTCTTGCCCGTACGTGGCTTGCTTCGGCGTCTTCGGGTGCTGCCTTTGGGCCTGCGGCTTGGGCCGGGTCCAGACGGCTAGAGTGCGGTGAGGGCGGCGGTCAGCGTTGCGGCGCTCTGGTCCAGCCACGCTTCAGGGCGCTTGATGACGTCGCCGACCCCTTCGTCCCGCATCCGCTGCCAGCCGCCCCAGGGACTCCGCGCCAGTCGGAGACTACGCCCAGGCGAGATCACGGCCGGTCAGGCCGAGGATGCGGTCCAAGGTGGGTGCGTCGTCCGGCACCACGACCTCCGGTCCGTACATACCCATCTCCCGCCCCTGCTCCACGCCGGCGAACACCGTGTCGTGCAGGTGCACCAGCAGGTCGGCGGGCAGTTCCAGCCGCTGCCCGGTCGCGACCGCCAGGTCCCAGCCGTGCACGGCCAGCTCGCCGACGATCATGTCGCCCATGACGGGCGCGGGCAGCGTGTGCGGCGTGCCCATGCTCGTCTCGCCCTCCCAGGCGCTCGGCGGCGCCCACGACGACGTGATGTCGTCCAGCAGGGCGAGCAGCCGGCCGCGCCAGTCGCCGACCGCCAGGTCCACATCGGACTCGGCGGCCGCCGGCTGCGGAACAGACTCCTTGCGGCCGGCGCCGGCGAGCGACGGGCCCCAGAACAGGAGGTGGTTGACCAGCGCCCGCACGTCGTATTCCGTGCACGGAGTCTTGTTGGCGAGCTGGTCGTCGGTGATAGTTCGGGCGACTGCGGCCATGGCCTCGGCCGCGTTGGAAAGGTATGACATGACGGCAACGCTAGGCGGCGCGGGCCGAGGGGGTATTGAACAAAGGCGACATACACTCTGCCGTGTGGGGCGGGACGTTCGTGAGCTGCGGAGTGCGTGGACCAGGTACCAGCGCCACGCGTTCCACGGCCCGTCGCCGGCGCTCGCGCCATGGGTGGAGCGGTACTGGGAGGCTCGCTGGGACTACGCCGAGCCCTACCGGCAGAAAATCGTGCCGCACCCGAACGTGCACCTGTCGCTCGGCGGCGGCCGCGCGGACGTCAACGGCGTGTGCAGCGGCTACCAGGTCAAGGTCCTCGAGGGCCGCGACCACGTCTTCGGCGTCGCGTTCCGGCCTGGCTGCTTCCGCCCGTTCCTCGGTGCCTCCGTCTCGACGATCACCGACCGCGCCGTCCCGGCGACCGAGGTGTTCGGCCCGGACCTGCCCACGACGCTCGACGTGCCGACCGTGGATGCGTTCCTGCTGAAACACCTGCCGGACGACGACCCCCGGGTGCGCCAGGCCGTGGCCGCGGTCGAGCTGATCGCCAAGGACAAGGCCGTGACCAGGGTCGAGCGCCTCGCCGACGAGCTGGGGCTGAGCATGCGGGGGCTGCAACGGCTGTTCGCGGAGCACGTCGGCATCGGGCCCAAGTGGGTGATCCGCCGCTACCGCCTGCACGAAGTGACCGCACGCATGGCAGCTGGCGGGAGGATCGACTGGGCCGTGCTGGCAGCGGACCTCGGCTACGCCGACCAGGGCCATTTCATCCGCGACTTCAAGAGCATGTTCGGCGAGCCACCGGCCTGGTACGCGCAGCGGTATTAGTCCGCCTCCCCGGATTTGAGTGCGGGTCGCGTTCCGGCGCGGGTGCGGGCGGCAAGATGGATCGCGGCTGGGTACAGACTTCGCGCAAACTTCCGAAGGGCAGCACCTCATGCGCGTCGAGGTCAATATCGAGTCGCTCGATGGCGTCCGGGCCGCCGCCAGGGCCGACGCCGAGTCGAGCTGTGCGCCGGAGTGTCCGACGGCGGCCTCATGCCGAGCGCCGCGCCCATCAAGGCCGCCGCCGAATTGGCCGCCCCCGCGCCGTTGACGAGCAGCCATGGAGGTGCATAGATGCGGCTGTAGCGCGTCGGGGAAGGAATGAGTCCCACACCGCTTTGGCGGTTCCCTTCAACCGATCACGGCGTGAGGCCCACATCGTAAAATGTATCAGTTAATCCATTTTGTGCGCCGCTCCTGCAATAGTAGCTCCAACACGGAAGCACTGCGGAGAGCGCCTGCCGGCCGGCCGGCGAGTTGCGGGGATCAGCGGGAGCGTCGCGGCGCCTACAGGCGGGGCTGGGCTCGGCGGGGCCTGAGGTCCTCGATCCGGTCGAGGACCTCGTCCATCGCGGTTTCGAGAGGAGCGGGATCGCGGTGCAGCTGCGCGAGCAGGGTCCCGCCTTCGACCGCGGCCAAGAGCGCGACCGCCAGGCGGCCAGGGTCGGCCTTGCGGCGAAGGTCCCCGCGGTCGTACATGGCTTCAAGGCCGTCGCGGACCGCCGCCTCCCACTGGCCGAATCCCCCGGCGAGGTCAGCCCGGCAATCAGGGAAGCCCTCCGCCACTTCCGCGACCAGCGATCCGAGGGGGCAGCCCCCTTCACAGTTGTTCTGGCGCAGATTGGTCACCAGCACGTCCCGCCAGGCTCGCAGGGCTTCCATGCTGTCCAGCCGGCCGAGGTCCGGCCGCACCGTAGCGAGGACAGCTTCGGTGCGGTACGCGATGACGGCCCTGATCAGGGACTGCTTGTCCTCGAAGTAGTGGTAGACCTGCGAGGCGCCGACACCGGCCGCCTTCTGGACATCGCCGAGGCTCGTGCCGGCAACGCCGTGCTCGTACATCAGCTGCGCCGCCACCGAGACGATCCGGTCCCGGGTGGCCCGCCCCTTGGGGGTGAGCCTGCGCTGCCTCACAGCCAGCTCGTTCGTTCCGCGACCGGCCACTGACTCACCTCAGATCCTCTGAACCAGCCACATAGGGCGATATGCACCGAGTCTAGCTTCTGCGCGGCGCAACCATGGATTTGACACTTCAGATCATACACGCAAGACTGTAGCGACTGATACAAAAAAGTCGACCCGATGGCCTGCTTCACTGTGTCTGGCCAGCCCGCGCCGGGACCGCGTTACTAGTTGCTGAGGAGACGGAGTCACATGAAGATCCGGCGAATCACGACGGCCGGAGCGCCCCTGGGCGTCGCAGCCCAGGCGGGCGAGCTTTCCGGCGCCTCACGTGTCACGGCGGGCAGCGGCCTCTTCGGCAGCCGGGGGTCTGACCGGGTTCCCGAGCTGCCGCCCAGGCCAGGTCACGTACCCGGCAAGGAAGCCCGGGAGCGCCGGCGCACGCGAGCCCGGCAAGAGCAGTCGAGCCTGGCCGGCCCCGCAGAAGATGAGAAGGAATCACGATGAGCGCACTCCCCGGGAAGACCGTGCTGATCACGGGCGCCAACGCCGGGATCGGCAAGGACGTGGCCCGGCAACTGGCACTGCGTCCCGACATGGCCCGCATCTACCTGGCGTGCCGGAACAAGGACCGGGCGGCAGCGGCCAAGGCCGAGCTCGAGGCGGAGACCGGCCGGCGCATCTTCGACATCATTCTCATGGACGTCGCCAACCTGGGCTCGGTCCGCGCCGGCCTTGAGGCCATCAGCGGATCCCTCGACGCGCTGGTCATGAACGCCGGCACAGTCGGCGGCAAGACGGCCCTGGACCTGACCGCCGACGGGGTCACTACCGTGTTCGCGACGAACGTTCTCGGCCACGCCGTCCTCCTTGAGGCGCTCCTGAAAGAGAACCGGCTTGGCGAGGTGGCGGTCTACGCCGGAAGCGAAGCAGCCAGGGGAGTCCCGAAGCTGCGGATTAAACGGCCGTCGTTCGTCTCAACCTCCGCCGACGAGCTCGCCACCGTCATCGACGGCAGCTACTTCGCCGGCCGAAAAACTGACCCCAACCTAGCCTTCGGGCAGGTCAAGTACATCGCGGCCCTGTGGATGGCCTACCTGGCCCGCCGGCACCCCGGCCGCCGGCTCATCACCGTGAGCCCCGGCAGCACCTCCGGCACCCAAGGCCCCAACGACTTCAAGCTGCCGTTGCGCCTGGCGGCCAAATACGTCCTACCCGTCGTGGGTCCCGCCCTCGGGATCTCGCACAAACTCGAGGTGGGCGCGAGGCGACTGGTCGACGGCGTCACCGACCCGACCCTGTCAAGCGGCGTGTTCTACGCCAGCGCGGCCAACACGATCACCGGCCCCCTGGTCGACCAGGCAGACATCTTCCCCGACCTGGCCAACCCGTCCTTCCAGGACCACGCCAACGAGGCCATCCACCGCTTCATCACCTGAAGACACTCGCGCAATACGGGAGCCCAATCATGCAGGTCGAGGTCATCAACACCAATGAACTTGGGGACCGCAGCTACATCGTCCACGACCAGGCGACGGCGGTAGTGGTCGATCCGCAACGGGACCTGGACCGGGTGACCGCGGTGCTGGACAAGCTAGGACTCACCCTCGATATGGTTGTAGAGAGCCACATCCACAACGACTACGTCACCGGCGGGCACGCTCTCGCGCGACGCTACGGATCCCGGTATGCGGTGAACGGGGCCGACCATGTCGACTTCGACCGGGTTGCGATCAGCGACGGCGACGAACTCGAGGCCGGGTCCTTGCGAGTCCGGGTGCTGGCCACCCCGGGGCATACCGACACCCACCTTGCGTTCGTGATCACCGACGTCGCTGCCCCCGAGCAACCCTCTGCGGTGTTCACCGGCGGGTCGCTGCTCTACGGCAGTGTCGGACGCACGGATCTGGTCGATCCCGCCCGCACCGAGGAGCTGACCCGGGCCCAGTTCCATTCCGCGCACCACCTCGCCGACACCCTGCCCGATGAAAGCCCGATCTATCCCACCCACGGGTTCGGCAGCTTCTGCTCCACCGGCTCAGCCGTGGGCGGTGCGGACAGCACCATCGGCGTGGAACGCGCACGCAACGACGCCCTCACCGCAGTCGATGAGCAAAGCTTCGTGGACAAGCTGATCGCGAACCTGTCCGCCTACCCGGCCTACTACGCCCACATGGGGGCGCTGAACCGGCAAGGCCCCAACGAGCCCGACATGTCGGCTCCGACCGCGCTCGACGCCGACGAACTCGCAACGCGAATCACCGGCGGTGAATGGGTGGTCGACCTCCGCGGCCGCGTCGCCTATGCCGCAGACCACCTGGCCGGAACGATCAGCATCGCGCTGGGCGGCCAATTCGCGACCTACCTGGGCTGGCTCGCGCCCTGGGGCGCGCCGGTCACCCTGATCGGCGACTCACCCGACCAGATCAGTGCCGCCCAGCGCCAGCTCGTCCGGATCGGCATCGACCATCTCGCCGGCGCCGCGACCGGGACGCTCGACGAGCTCACCGCCGCTGGGCAGGCCCACCAGCGGTACCCGCGGAAGACGTTCGCCGAGGTCAAAGCCCTCAACGCCGACGACATCATCCTGGACGTGCGCCGCGACGATGAACGAGTCAACGGCTTCATCCCCGGCTCTGCCCACTTCCCGCTGCACTCGCTGCTCTCGCGGATGAACGAACTCCCTCACGGCCGACTCTGGGTGCACTGCGCCAGCGGATTCCGCGCTTCCATCGCCGCCAGCCTGCTCGACCGGGCCGGACGTGACGTCGTCTACATCGACGACGACTTCAGCCACGCCGTCGAACTCGGCCTGACCGAGAGCTGATCATCCACGCGAGGACCAAGTCGACGCGGGCGAGGACTGGGCGTCCCCGTCCCCGCCGCAGGCTGATCGACACTCCCGCGCCGCTCGTCGAGCGGGCGATGCAATTCAACGGGCGCGCCAGGTCCTTGGCGCGCGTCAGGAAGGAACAGCGATGAAAGCAGTCCGTTTCCATGAGTACGGCGGCATCGAGGTGCTGCGTTACGAGGACGTCGACCGACCGCGGCCCGGCCCGGGCGAGGTGCTGGTTCAAGTCGCGGGCACCGCGTTCAACCCGGTCGACATTGGGTTCCGGGTAGGGGCCCTCCACCAGATCTACCCGGTGACTTTCCCGCAGACGATCGGTCTCGATCTGGCCGGGACCGTGGTCGAGCAAGGCGAAGGCGTCGAAACGCCGGCCGTCGGCGATACGGTGATCGGGTTCATGCCCATGACCGGACCGGGCGCGGCAGCCGAGCTTGTCGCTGCCCCCGCGGCTGTTCTGGTGCCGGCACCGGGCAACGTTGCTCTCGCAGACGCCGCCGCGATTCCCGTCGCCGCGCTGACGGCCTGGCAGGCACTGTTCGAGCACGGCGAAGTCACGTCGGGGCAGAGGGTCCTCGTCAACGGAGCTGGCGGCGGCGTGGGCGGCTTCGTGGTCCAGCTGGCGAAGCAGGCCGGAGCGACCGTCATCGCCACGGCCAGTGCACGCAGCGCCGAGACGGTCCGTTCCTTCGGCGCAGACGAGGTCATCGACTACACCACGGCGAAAATCAGCGACGCCGTGCGCGAACCGGTCGATCTCGTCGTCAACTTGGTCCATGGCTCAAAAGACGACTCCGCTGCGCTCCTCGACGTCGCCAAACCGGGTGGCATCCTCGTCTCGGTGCCGCCGGGAATGGAGTACCCCGAGCGAGACGTGCGGATTGTTTTTTTCGGCGTCCGCAGCGATACCGCGCAGTTGGCTCAGATCGTCCGGCAGGTCGAGGCCGGAGCGTTGCACCTGGACATCAGTGACCGGCGACCGCTCGCTGAGACCGCGGTCGTCCACGAACAAAGCGAATCGGGTTCCATTCGCGGGCGCGTCGTGCTCCTCCCCCAGAGCTGACGGCCATGCGAATGCCCCTACCGGCCCAGGGGCATTCCCGCACGCTGCCTGGTCACCATCGGCTAGTTGAGTGCTCGCGGCACGATCAAGCGTCCTAGTCAAGCGTCCAAGCCTCGGATCGCGGGCGTTGCGTATCCGGTGTCGGCGTCTCTAGTCGTGATTGGGGTCGGACGGCAGGAGCAGTCTCACGGCCGGAGCAATCGGACAAAGCACTTCAGTCGATAACTGCTATGGCCTCAATCTCGACGAGGAGGTCGGGCGTGAACAGTGCCGCGACGCCGATAAGTGTGCCTGGGGCGAGCAGCGTGACGCCGAGCTTCTTCAGCGCGCGGGCGCGGCCTTCCTGCACGAGCGACATCTTGTCGAGGCTCCAGTCGGCAATGTAGGTGGTCAGTTTCGCGACATTACCGAGTGTGCCGCCGGCCTCGGCGACGGCAGCGGCGACGTTGAGGTAACACTGTTCTACCTGCGCGGCTAGGTCACCTTTGCCGACTAGGTTCCCGTCGGCGTCCCAGGCGACCTGGCCGGCCATGAACACGAGCTTCGATCCGCTGGCGATCGCCACCTGCTGGAAGAACTCGACCTTCGGTAGCGATTCGGGAGTAGTCAGGGTGATAGGCATGCTGATTCTTTCTTTCGGTTGACGTGTTAGGGGTTGTGGATGACTCGGATCCATCTGGCCCGCGTCTCTCGTGACCGCCGTCACATGTGGCTGATCTTATTATGTATCATTTACTACAGAATTGCGTGCGTACTCTGAAGTTTAAGCTCCATGATTAGGGAGCATCAGAGGGATCGTGGAGGTGTGTGACAGTTCGATCCGACTGTTCCAGGGCACCTGTTCGAGATCAATCCTCGGTTACGGTACAGCCTAGCCGTGTGCTGCTCGGCAGACCGGCTCGCCCCGGGGATGCTGCTTCACTGAAATGTAGGGTCTGATACAGTTTACCGCGATGAGACGTGCGGATGGCTTCACCAATGAGGGACGGGCGGTCGGCGATGAGTGGCGCTTTGCTCCTGTTGAATCTTTGGACGGCGAGGAGGTCCGGTGACGACACTTGAGGAAGCGGCGTCCCTCGCCCGTCATGACCGCGGACTGGTCGTGATCTCGACGCTGCGAGCGAACGGGACGATCCAAGCGTCCCTCGTCAATGCCGGCGTGATCGCTCACCCGGCCTCGGGCGAGGCCGTCCTGGGACTGGTCACCGCCGGCCGGGTCAAGCTGGCCAACCTCCGCGCCCGTCCCCAGGTGACGGCGACCTTCCGTGACGGCTGGCAGTGGGCAGCGGTCGAGGGGCACGCTGATCTCATCGGGCCCGATGACCCCCAGCCATGGCTTGATGCTGAAGGCCTGCGGCGGCTCCGTCGCGAGATCTTCGCCGCTGCCGGCGGCGAGCATGACAACTGGGACGAGTACGACCGGGTCATGGCCGAAGAACGCAGGGCCGCCGTGCTCATCCGGCCGGATCGGATCTACGGCAACTGATGGCCGGCCGGCAGCGAGACCACTCGCCACTGACCTCACCGAGGACGACGGCCTCAGGCTCTCAACGATTCAAAGGAGAATGAAATGGCGACCTTCCCCGTCCCGGAAACGGGCATCCTGATCACCCACTTCCTCGTGTCGGAGGATATCGCTCGCTCTCGTCGTTTCTACGCCGATGTCCTAGGCGGCGAAATCGTCCTCGACAAAGAACCCACGGTTGTCGCCCTGGCGAACACCTGGATCATCATCAACGTGGGCGGTCCCCCCACAGAAGACAAGCCGACGGTAACTCTCGCTGCTCCCGATCCCGACACGACCAGCAGCTTCCTGAATGTGCGCGTCGCCGACATCCAGCAGATCTACGAAGACTGGAGTTCCAAAGGAGCCCTGTTCCTGACCCCGCCCATAGATCGCGGCCCGGAGCTTCGCTGCTACTTGCGCGATCCCGACGGTCACCTGATCGAGGTCGGCCAGACAAAAGCTGGCTTCCTAGAGGAGCGTGCCTCGTCGGACTCTGCCGACGCCCCGTAGACAGGGGGATCAGCAAGCCGGCATCGCTTGGGTCGCCGACGATGGCACCCCAGCCCCTGCCCTTGGAGCTGATGCCGGCTCCGTCTTGACCACAGCCAGGCCCGCTTCCTTCCGGCTGCTCTAGCCGACGGGCGCGGCTTTGGAGTCGCGGGCGAGGGAGTCGATCCAGCGCTCGAGGCGGCGCCCCTCGCGGGCCATCAGCTCGGGGTCACGGAACGTGTTGGTGAGGAGCGCGATCCCCTCGTATGACGCGAGCAGGGCGAACGCCAGGTCGCGGGCATCGCGCCTGCCCATCGCCTTGAACTGCTGCTCGATCCAGGCGACCGGCATGCGCATGAGCTCCCTGCAGGCCCGGGCAAGGTCGTTGTCTTGCTTGCCGAGTTCTGAGCACAGGCTCCCTCGCGGGCAGCCGTACAGCGCCATCCGATCGGGCTGCGACACGAGCAGCCGGACGAGCGTCTTCAGCCGGGCCCTGGGGGTGCGGTGCTGCTGCTCGAGCCACGACAGGCGCTCACGGTTTTCCCGGGCGTAGGAGTCGATGGCCGCGGCGACGAGCTCGTCTTTGGACTTGAAGTAGTAGTAGACGTTGCCGAGCGGCACGCCGGAGGCCTCCGCGATATCGGCGAGGGTCGTGGCTTCGACTCCCTGGCGGTGAATCGTCTCGCGCGCCCCGGCTATCAGGCGGCCTCGTTTCCCGGGCCTCTCGCCTGTCACGGAGGCAGTCATCGCTCGTCCTTTCCCGTGCCGGGCGGTGCCCGGTGGACCGCCCGGCTAACCCGCGGCTCGTTTTCAAGACGCTGGAGGTTAGCCAGCTTGCGCGGCCCGGTAACCCGCGGAGTCCTGCCTGGCCGGCTGGGGTATGAAGTGCTTCTGGTGCCGATCCGCTGGCTACGGGGACGGGCAGGGCCTGGTTGTCGTCGGCGCCCGGGGCCATGTCGGCGACACGCACGTTGGGCGCTCGCAGTGCGATCACCGCGGCGATCACGAGTGCGATGCCGGCGCCAAGCAGTCCTCGCTGGAAGCCGAGCCTGAGCGCCTCGGCATGCTGGGTGTGCGTCGCGAGCAGGTGGTTGGTCCGGACGGTGGCGAGGGAGACGAAGATCGCCAGCCCCAGCGCGGCCCCGAGCTGGAAGGACGCGGTGATCAGCGACGCTGCGAGCCCGGCCCTGTCGGCCGGCACGCCCCCGTTGGCGGCATTCTGAACGCCCACCATCACCAAGCCCAGGCCGGCCCCCATGATCATCATCCCCGGAAGGATGTCTGGCAGGTAGGTGCCGTGCAGGGGCACCCGGGAAAGCCAGAACACTCCGGCGGCGCCCAGCAGTGCCCCCGCGGCGATAAGCGGCCGGGTGCCGATCTTCGGGATCCCCTTCGTTGCCACGCCCGCTCCGAGTCCGATGCCCACCGTCAGCGGCAGATAAAGCAGGCCAGTGCGGACCGCCGAGTAGCCGAGCACTTCCTCCATGTAGAGCGTGACGAGGAAGAACATCGTGTAGAAGGCGGCCCACCCGAGAACCTGGGTGACATCGGCCTCCCACAGGCCCTTGATCTTGAACAGCGACAGGGGCACGAGCGGGTGGCTGTGGCGCTGCTCGTTGAACAGGAACAGGACGATCAGCGCAACGCCGCCGGCGAGCTCCCCGAGGGTCCGGGCTGTGCCCCAGCCGGCATTGGGGGCATTCACCAGGACGTAGACCAGAAGAAGCATGCCGCCCGTGATGAGGCCGGCGCCGACCGTGTCAAAGTGCCGTAGCGGCGGTGCCTTGGGCCGTTCGCCGTCGACGAGCCGGAACGACGCCGCGAGGATGACCGCCACCATGGGCAGGTTGACGAAGAACACCCACCGCCAGCTCACCTCGGACGTGAGCACGCCGCCGAACAACACTCCGGAAGCGCCCGATATGGCGCCCATACCGCCCCAGGCGCCAAGCGCCCTGACCCGGTCGCCGCGGGTGTGAAAGGACGTCGTCAGGATGGAAAGCGCCGCGGGCGTCATCATCGCCGCGCCGACCCCCTGAGCCAGCCGGCCCCCGATCAACACCCCTTCGCTCCCGGCCAGGCCGCACACGAGGGACGAGATCCCGAAGAGCGACGTCCCGGCAACGAGCAGGCGCCGCCGGCCGAGCAGATCAGCCAGGCGGCCGCCGAGCAGCAGGAACCCGCCGTAGGTGAGCAGGTACGCGCTCGGGACCCATTGCAGGTTCTGGACCGAGAAGTGCAGGTCAGTCCTGATCACCGGCAACGCGACATTCACGATGGTCCCATCGAGAAGGTCCATGAACGCCACCGCACACATCAAGGCGAGGGTGAGCTTGCCGCGGCGCGTTTCGAGGAAAGAGGGCGGAGCTGATGTTGCTGATGGAGTTTCCACCGGGGAAGACCGTCCTAAGTTGTTAGCGGGGCTAATGGCACTCAATACGGTGAAGTAGGCCATCGGGCCGACTTTTTTGTATCAGTTGCTACAGTCTTGCGTGTATGATCTGAAGTGTCAAATCCATGGTTGCGCCGCGCAGAAGCTAGACTCGGTACCGCGGAAGTGGCGGAGGGCACCGCGACCCCGCTCCCCTCGAAACCGCGATGGACGAGGTACTCGACCGGATCGAGGACCTCAGGCCCCGCCAGGCCCAGCCCCGCCCGCAGGCGCAGCACCGCTCCCGTTGACCCCCGCAACACGCCGGCCATCTGGCAGGCGCTCCCCCGCAGCGCTTCCGTGTCGGAGCTGCTACTGTAGGAGCAGCGCACAAAAATAGAGTAACTAATACATTTTATGGTGTCGCCTCACGCCGTGACCGGTCGCGGCGGAAGGGTCACGTGCTCTCATCGGCCTGCCATTGGCGGTATAGCCAGATGAACCCCTCACGCATGCGCGGTGTGAGGTCATCGGGCGTGACGCGTCCGGCCAGCGCGACGATAGCGCGCATCTGGGCGAGGTATTCGGGGCAGTCAGGGCAGTGCGCGAGGTGCGCTTCGAATCGGCGCCGCTGTGCCTGTGTCAGGGCGTCTTCGAGGTAGTCGGTGACAAGCTCGACTGCCTCCCGGCAGACGATGACCCGACGGGGCCTGAACCTCAGGCGGCTCATCGGCCTCTCCCGAACTCGGATCCGATGACCTGGCGTAGCTTGCTGCGGCCGCGGTGCAAGAGCACCCGCTGGTTGGCGTTGCTGATATCGAGGACGGCGCAGACTTCCCCGCTGCTCAGCCCTTGCACGTCGCGCAGGGTTACGACTTGTCTCTGCTGGAGCGGGAGTTCATCGATGGCGGCCAGGATCCGGGCGGATATCTTCGCCGCGATCACCTGGTCGTCCACCTGCTCAGCCCAGGGTTCGGGCGGCGCCTGCCAGGTGCCGCCCGCGTCAAAACAGGAAGCGTCCACGACGGGCCCCATGTCCTCCACGGGCAAGCTCCGGCGCTCCCGGACGCCGGCGCTGATGGCCCGGTTGACCAGGATGCGAAATAGCCAGGTGCGGAACGACGAGCGGCGCTCGAACCGGCCGATGCCCCGCAGGACCCCGATCCAGGCTTCCTGGACCACCTCCTCTGCCACCGCGCCGCTCGGCACATAGCCCCGGGCGACGGACAGCATGGCGCCCTGGTATTTCCCGGCCAGCTCGGCGAATGCGCCCTCATCGCCGGCGCGCACCCGGCTGACCAGTTCTGAGTCCGGGTCCTCAGGCACGGGCCAGATCCCCGGCCATCGGTGCCCCGGTAGCACCCGGCGCACTCACCGCCGGGCCGGCAGGCGTGGTGGGCGTCAGAGCCGGGAAACGAGTCCCTGGTCGCAGTGCCATCGTGAGGCTCCCTGGGAAGTCAGCTTGGCCCGGGTGAGGCCGAGAAGTGTCCATCGCACTAGCCAGCGGCAGAAACGCGCTGTCGTCTTACCTGCGGGCAGCGGAGGACCAGCACATCGCGTGCCTGCGCCCTCCGCCCGGCGAAGCGAGACCCGGACTGTCCGGCGGGCGGGCTGATGTCGTGGATTTCCGGTGACTGCCGCAGTGGCCCGAAGCTACGGCGTGGTCTTGCGGCTGCCGGCGCGCCAGTCTTCCTCCGCCCCGGCCTCGCCGGCCTCCACGCCGAACGACCGCAGTTGCGGCCGTTCGCGCAGGCTGCGCTTGAGCTCGGCGAAGCCGGGGAAGCCGGCCAGGCCGGTGACGTGGTCCCAGAGCCGGACGGCGTCCTCCGGGCTCGGCAGCCGGCTGATCACCGGCCCGAACAGCGCCGTGCCGTCCGGCGGGCTGAAGTGGAGGATCGGCGTGCCGACGTCCCTGCCGGTCAGCGTCAGCGCCTCGTCTCCCTCGGCCCGGATCTCGTCGTCCCAGCGCGTGTCGTCGAGCGCGTCAGCCAGGTCGGCGGGCAGGCCCGCCTGGGCGAGCAGCGGCTCGACGAACGCCCGGCTGCCGCGGGTCGCGGGCGTCAGCGAGGCAGCGCCCGGGGAGTCGAAGATCTCCCCGCTCACGACCTCGTAGAACGGTCCGACCGCGGCCCGCCCGTGCTCGGCCCGTGCCCGCGCCGCGACCCGCAGCAGCCGCAGCCCGGAGGTGTGCCCCTCCTCGTAGCCGACGGGGAAGTGGCTGTCGTAGTCGATCCCGGAGTTGATCATCCGCAGCGAGATGAACCGCCAGTCGACGGTGTAGTCCCGCTGCGCGGCGACCATGCGCACCCATTTGCTGGTCATCCAGGCGAACGGGCACACCGGGTCGAAGTAGAAACGGACGTCTGGGTCGGACATGCTTCCGCTCTCTTGCCGGGTCATGACACGTGCTCGCGCGCGTACCGGACGAGGCCCACGACGTCGTCGGGGACGAGCCGCCCGATGGCGCCGCTGGAGTACACGCTGACGATGACGTTACCCGCGGGGTCAAGCACGAAGCCGGTCGACTGCAGGTACACCGGGTCCGGGTTGACGAACGCGCCGGTGAGCTCGGCGACGGCGCGGGCGTCCGCGCCGTAGCCGACGGGGAACGTCAGCTGGTTCCTGGCGGCCATCTCCGCCGCGGTCTCCTTGTCGTCGACCGACAGCGCGGCGACGCGGATGCCCGTCTCCGCCAGCGTAGCGCTGGCCCGCTCGAACGCGCGCAGCTGCGCGTTGCAGAACGGGCACCAGGCACCCCGGTTGAACAGCACGACCGCGAAGTCGCCGGCGAATTCGTCCGGGATGGTGAGCGCCTGCCCGTCGGTGGTGCTGATGGTCAGCCGGGGGAACGGGTCGCCTGGGTTGAGCAGGGCCATCGGAGTTCTCCTTCACGGTCGTCGCGGCGATCCCGGACAGGACCGCCTCACACATAGGCGTCGCCTCCGCCCAAGGTCTTACCGATGAATTTCACGATGGCGCGCCCTGGTAAGACACCGCCGCCGTGCGTCCGCTAACCGCTAGAGCGAAAAGCTCAAAAGCATTTGGCCGAACGATCCCGGCTGACTCCCGTCCGCCCCGCTCGCACCATCAACCGTTGAGGAGACCGCAGTGACAGCTGACTTCGCCGGCAAGACCGCACTGATCACCGGGGCCGGGCGCGGCATCGGCCGGGCCATCGCGCTCGGGCTGGCCGGCGCCGGCGCCCGCGTGATCCTGCTCGCGCGGACCGCGGCACAGCTGGAGGAGACCGGCGCCCTGCTGCGCGGGCGGGGAGTGCCCGCCCGG
>Ga0265319_1001177_pt1 | contig 16189 bp, 12 predicted proteins | sample 4824metaG_FD_192443 | JGI IMG/M metagenome (GOLD analysis project Ga0265319, IMG submission 192443) | Rhizosphere microbial communities from Carex aquatilis grown in University of Washington, Seatle, WA, United States - 4-8-24 metaG | ecosystem: Host-associated > Plants > Roots > Rhizosphere >...
GGAGCCGGCGAGCACGACGAGCGCGCCGGGGGTTCGCGAAGGCCGGCGACCGGGTCCGGCGGCTTCGCCCTCGCGCTTCGGCCACGGCAGCGCGGCGCCGTAGGGCTGTGCGGGGTCGGTCGCGGCGAGCACGAGCGGCGGCGCCTCCTCGGGCGCCTTCTGCGCGCGCAGCCGCTCGACCGCGCCGGGCAGCGCGAACTGCGCACCCCCGAGCCCCTCGACGAAGTAGCCGCGGCGGGCGACGCCGAGCGTCTCCAACTGCGACAGCTCCGGGTAGATGGCGGAGAAGCCGCCGGGGACGCCCTCGGCCAGCACCAGCTCACGGGTAAGGATGCCGTAGCGCTCCAGCAGCAGCTCGGCGAGCACGCGGCGGCGGGCGCTCGGGTCGACCGGCTGGGCGGGCAGCTCGAACAGCCGCTCGGTGAGGCTCCAGCGGCCCTGCACCTGCGCCTGCGCGCCGCCGCGGCGCGAGCTGAAGCGCCGGCCTGCGCGCATCCCGCCGCCGCGCGACGCCGCCGCGCGCTGGGCGCGCGCGAGCGTGAGGCGCGGCGCACGCAGCGGCGCGAACGCGTCGTTCGTCACCGCGCCCGCCCACGCGAGGTCCCACAGCGCCTCCTGCAGCTCCTCGGGCGCGAGGTCGACGTCGATCAGCAGGTCGGTGAAGAAGCAGGACCCGGCCGCGAGCCGCGCGTGCACCGCCTCGTGCTGCGGCTCGCTCGGCGCGTCGCCTCTCGTCGACGGCGGGCCGATCAGCCCTGCGTCCTCGCGGAAGTACAGGGCCACGCGCCCGTTCGTGCGCCCCAGTGCGCCGGCGCCGACCCACACCAGCTCGCCGCTCGCGCACAGCGCGTCCATCCACGTCGCCGAGTAGGCGCCGACGCGGCGCGGCAGCACCTCGGCCTCCCACGTCTCGGGCGTGAGCGCGAGGCCTTGGAGCGGGACGAGCTGCTCGCGCAGGCGGTCGACGCCGGCGCCGCCGGGCGGATGCTTGTCGACCCCCTGCCAGCTCGGCAGGAAGGCCGCGAACGCCCGCTTGTCTGCTGGCTCGATCTCCTTGCGCAGAACCGCCAGCGAAGCGCGGCGCAGCCGGCGCAGCACGTCGGCGTCGCACCACTCGCGCCCGCTGCCGCCCGGTCGCAGCTCGCCGCGCACCAGCTCGCCGGCGCGCTCCAGCTCGGCCAGAGCCGGCTGCGGGTCGAGCCCGTAGCGCTCGCGCGGCTCGCTCGTCGGGAACGGGCCGTGCGTCTGCGCGTAGCGGCGCATCAGCCGCACGAGCGCGTCCGGCACGTCGTCGAGGAACGCCTGCGGCAAGCCGCCGGGCGGCACGACCCCCAACGCGTCGCGGTAGAGGCCCGCGTCGGCCGCGTCGATCCAACGCCGCTCGCCGCCGATCCGCAGCAGCACGGCGCGGCGCTCGCGCTCCAGCTCGGTCACCAGACCGTCGGCGTCGATGCCTTCGTGGACACGCTGCTGGGCCTCGGCGGCGGTCAGGTCGCCGACCCGCCGCAGCACGTCGTGCAGCTCGTCGCGCGTCGCCGCGCGCGTGCGCTCGGAGCGGTGCTGGAGGTCGTCCTCGACCTGTTCCAAAGCGTCCGCGTCGATCAGGTCGCGCAGCTCCTCCTGTCCGAGCAGCTCGCGCAGCAGGTCGCGGTCGAGCGAGAGCGCGGCCGCGCGCCGCTCGGCGTTCGGCGTGTCGCCCTCGTACATGTACGTCGCGACGTAGTCGAACAGCAAGGAGGAGGCGAACGGCGAGGCCGTCGGCGTCTCGACCTCGACGACGGAGATCTCGCGGCGGTGGAGCTGCGTGAGCAGATCGCGCAGGCCCGGCAGGTCGAGTACGTCGCGCAGGCACTCCCGGTAGGTCTCCAGGATGATCGGGAACTCGCCATAGCGCTTGGCGACCTCCAGCAGCGTCTGCGACTTGAGCCGCTGCTGCCACAAGGGCGTGCGCTTGCCCGGGTAGGCGCGCGGGATCAGCAGCGACCGTCCGGCGTTCTCGCGGAAGCGCGCGCCGAACAGCGCTGACCCGCTCAGCTCCGCGACGACCGCGTCCTCCAGCTCGTCCGGCTCGATCAGCGCGATGTCGATCGCATCCCGCCCACCCAGCTCGTCCGCGTCGGGGAGGTGGACGATGATCCCGTCGTCGCTCCAGATCGCGTCCGCCTCCAGGCCGAGCTGGTCGCGGATGCGCGCGCTGAGGGCGAGGCCCCAGGCGGCGTGGATGCGGCCGCCGTAGGGGCTGAGGACGCACAGCCGCCAGTCGCCGATCTCGTCGCGGAAGCGCTCGATCACGATCGTCTTGTCGGACGGGATCACGCGCGTCGCCTGCTGCTGCTCGCGCAGGAAGTCGAGCAGGTTGCGGGCGGCCAGCTCGTCGAGGTCGTAGTCGGCCGCGAGCGTCTCGGCCGGCTGGTCGACCGCCCAGCGCGAGAATCTGCCGATCGCCTCGCCCAGCTCCTTCGGGCGGCCGACGCTGTCGCCCTTCCAGAACGGGATCGCGCCCGGCGCGCCCGGCGCGGGCGTGACGACCACGCGGTCGCGGCCGATCTCCTCGATCCGCCACGACGAGGCGCCGAGCAGGAACGTCTGGCCGGGCCGTGCCTCGTAGACCATCTCCTCGTCCAGCTCGCCGACGCGGCGGCCGTCCGGCAGCGTGACCATGAAGAGGCCGCGGTCGGGGATCGTGCCGGCGTTCGTGACGGCGAGCGCGTGGGCGCCTCTGCGCGGGCGGATCGTGCCGGCGACGCGGTCCCACACGATGCGCGGACGCAGCTCGGCGAACTCGGAGGACGGGTAGCGGCCGTCGAGCATGTCGAGCACGTTCTCCAGCTGCGTGCGGCTGAGCTCGGCGTAGGTGTAGGTGCGCGTGACGAGCGCGTGGAGGTCATCGACGTTGATCGGCTCGTCGTCTGTGGTCGCAGCCGCGATCGCGACGATCTGCTGCGCGAGCACGTCGAGCGGGTTGCGCGGGACGACGGTCGGCTCGATCGCGCCGTCGCGCATCCGTCTCGCGACGACCGCGCACTCGAGCAGGTCGGCGCGGAACTTCGGGAAGATGCGGCCCTTGCTCGTGTCGCCGACGTTGTGCCCGGCACGGCCGATGCGCTGGAGGCCGGCGGCAACCGACTTCGGCGACTCAACCTGGAGGACAAGGTCGACGGCGCCCATGTCGATCCCCAGCTCCAACGACGAGGTCGCGACGATGCAGGGGATCTCGCCCGCCTTCAGCAGCTCCTCCACGACGAGCCGCTCCTCGCGTGCCAGCGAGCCGTGGTGGGCGCGGGCGATCTCGACGGGGGCAGGGCTCAGCGCGCCGTCGCTGTCCGAACTCGGATTTCGCTCTCCGGTCGCCGGAACCGGCGACCTGCGATCGACGTCACCACTCGCCAGCTCGTTGAGCCGCAGAGCGATCCGCTCCGCGGAGCGGCGATTGTTGACGAACAGGATCGTCGAGCGGTGCTGCTGGATCAGCTTCAGCAGCTCGGGGTAGATCGCCGGCCAGATCGAGCGGCGCGTCGCCTCGGTGCCGCCGCTCAGCGGATCGAAGTCGGGGACCCCGTTCCCGCCCGCCCCCGCGTCGGGCTCGACCATCGACTCGACCGGCACGTGGATCTTCAGGTCGAGCGGCTTGCGCACGCCCGTGTCGACGATGCGGCATCTGCGCCGCAGGCCGACCATGAAGCGCCCGACCTCCTCCAGCGGATTCTGCGTCGCCGAAAGGCCGATCCGCTGCACCTCGCGCCCGCCGTTCTGCTCCTGCGCGAGCGCGTCGAGCCGCTCCAGCGTCAGCGCCAGGTGCGCGCCGCGCTTCGTTCCGGCGACCGCGTGGATCTCGTCGACGATCACCCACTCCGCCCCGCGCAGGATCTCCCGCGCTCTGCTCGTCAGCATCAGGTAGAGCGACTCGGGCGTCGTGATCAGCACGTCGGGCGGCTCGCGCAGCATCTGCTGGCGCTCTCTCTGCGGTGTGTCGCCCGTGCGGATCGCGACCCGCAGGTCGGCGCCGATGCCGGCGAGCGGCGCACGCAGGTTGCGCTCGATGTCGTACGAGAGCGCCTTCAAAGGCGAGACGTAGACGAGGCGGGTCTGCCGCTCGCCCTCCGTCGCGGCCTCGCGAGACGGCTTTCGCCCTCCGGTCACCGCAAGCGGAGACCTGCGGACGACGTCACTGGCGAGCCGATCCAACGCCCACAGGAACGCCGCGAGCGTCTTCCCCGATCCCGTCGGCGCCGAGATCAGCACATGCTCGCCCGTCGCGATCGCCGGCCACGCCTGCGCCTGCGCCTCCGTCGGCGCGTCGAACGCCCGCACGAACCACTCGCGCGTGCGGGGAGCGAACGAGTCGAGCGGCGAGGGAGCGGAGGAGGCGGACGCCATCGGCTCAGCCGAGCCTAGCGCCGTACCGGCGGAATCTCCGCCGCCTTGAGGCTGAATCGTTGCAGAGTATGGTTGTACGGGTGAAGACGACCGTAGATATTGCTGATGCGATGTTGAAAGAGGCCAAGCTGATCGCCGCCCGCGAGGGCACCACCCTCAAAGCCCTCGTCGAGGAGGGGCTGCGGCACGTGATCGACGAGCGCAGCAAGGAGAAGACCGGGTTCAGACTCAGAGACTGCAGCTACGGCAGCGGCGGTGGCATGCCCGGTATCGACATCAACGACTGGATGTCGATGAAGCACCTCACGCGGGGCGCCGGTGCGTGATCGCGCTCGATTCGAACCTCCTCATCTATGCGCATCGGCGGGACAACGAGGTCTACTCGGCCGCGAGCACGCTGCTCCGGGACCTCGCCACGAACCGCGCGTCTTGGGCGATTCCCTATCCGTGCGTCCACGAGTTCATCCGCAACGTCACCGACCCGCGCATCTACGCCGACCCGACCCCGCTCGACCTTGCGCTCGAGCAGGTGACGACGTGGGAAAGCGCTCCGAGCGTGCGGCTGCTCTGCGAGGGATCGCGTCACCTCGATCTGCTCGGCGACGTCGCGCGCGAAGGACGGGTTCGAGGAGCCGCCATCCACGACGCGCGAATCGCGGCGATCTGCCTCGAGCACGGCGTGAGCGAGCTGTGGACGGCCGACCGCGACTTCAGCCGCTTTCCGTCGCTCAAGACGCGCAATCCGCTCGCGGGCTGACGCAACGCTACGGCCCGGCGAGCCCCGCCAGCTCGCGCGCCCGCCCGAACACCGCGTCGATCATCGGCTCCGTCAGCCGGCCGGTGAACGTGTTCTGCTGGCTCGGGTGGTAGCAGCCGAGCAGTGTGAGACGGCCGGGCGACGGCAGCTCGGCGCCGTGGCCGAAGCGCGGCTTGGGGCGCGGCGTCGGCTCGCCCAGAGCAGCGCGGACGCGCAGCGCCGCCTCCCAGGCGAAGCCGCCGAGGCAGACGATCACGCGCACGTCGCGCAGCAGCTCCAGCTCGCGCACGAGGTACGGGAAGCAGTTGTCCCGCTCGGCCGGCAGCGGCTTGTTCGCCGGCGGCGCGCAGCGCACCGCAGCCGTCACGTACGCGCCGCGCAGCTCCAGTCCGTCGTCCCGCGCCTGCGACTCCGGCTGGTTCGCGAGCTCGCAGCGCCACATCGAGGCGAACAGCCAGTCGCCCGAGCGGTCGCCGGTGAAGACGCGGCCGGTGCGGTTGCCGCCGTGCGCCGCGGGCGCGAGGCCGAGCACGAGGATCCGTGCGGCCGGGTCGCCGAAGCCGGTGATCGGACGGCCCCAGTACGTGTCGTCCGCGTAGGCGGCGCGCTTCTCGACGGCGACGCGCTCGCGCCACTCGACGAGCCGCGGGCAGCGGCGGCAGGCGACGACCTCGGCGTCGAGCGCGGCGAGCGCCGCCTGTGGATCGGCGGACACGCCGCGGAGCGTAGGCCAAACCCTCCTAAGCGGACGGCGCGAGCGGCGGCGGCTCGAGCCCGAGCAGGCCGAACGCGAAGCGCTCGATCACCGGCTGCAGGTCGGCCGAGTGCTCCGGCTCGCCGAGGCGCAGCTGCCGCGACACCAGTTCCGCGATCGCGCCGACGATCGCGAACGCGTCGACCGGGCTCTTGAAGCGCGGCATGACGCCCTCCTGCGCGTGCGTCTCGTTCTCGCGGAAGAGCACCTGCGCGAAGTTCGCGACGATCTCGTCGCGCCGACGCATCGCCGCGGGCCCGGCGCCGATGATCTCCACGAGCAGCGTCTGCGACTGCGCCGGGAATTCGTCGATCACGACGAGGAACTCCCGCATCCCCTCGCGCATGCGCGCGACCGGGTCGTCGCCCGCCTCGGCGACGGCCCCCAGGATGCGCGTGAGCAGCAGCTGGTTGGCTGCGTCGAACAGCGCGAGGATGCACTCCTCCTTGTTGGCGAAGTGCTCGTAGAAGGTCGCCTTCGACATGCCGGCGGCGCGGCTGATCGATTCGGCGCTCGCGTCGGCGTAGCCGGTCGCGGCGAACACGGACGCGGCCGCCTCGAACAGGCGCTCGCGCTGTTGCGCGAGTCGCACTTCGAGCGGCGGGGCGTGACGGCCGCGCGGCACCGTGGGGCGGATGGGGGTGCGATCCGGGCTGCTCATCGCAGTGATCGCAAGTGAGTGTAACTCTGTCCCCGCTCTGACGGTGACTGGCGCAAATACGTTATTTCCAGCGCATTCGCCGCACACGCGGTCCTCGCGCCGGAGTGCGATGGCGCGCAAGCGTGCGCGCGCAGCGATGGGCGGCCGACTCGGCCCCCACCGCAGCGGCGAAGGCGACGTGCAGCACGCCGTCGACGCATGTCTCGCGCCAGCGGTTGCCGGGGCTGCGTCTGCGGGCCTTGCGGGGAGCGCGCATGGGCGCAGTCTTGCCCGCGAGCCGCCCGGCGGTCACCTGCCATGTCCGCAAGTGCACAGCTTCGACGCGCCTTCCCCGTGCGCGCGGACGCGCCTGTGAACTATCCGAGCGCGCGGCCGTACTGGCGCTCGTAGTACTCGCGGTAGTCGCCTGAGCGGATCGGCTCCCACCACCAGGCGTTGTCGCGATACCACGCCACTGTCTGGTCGAGCCCCTCCGCGAAGTGCACCTGCGCCGCCCAGCCGAGCGCTCTCAGCTTCTCCGACGCGAGCGAGTAGCGGCGATCGTGGCCGGGGCGGTCGGTGACGTACTCGATCAGCGAGTCGTCGTTGCCGGTGAGGCCGACGATCCGCTTGACGACCTCGATGTTGGGGCACTCGTCGGGGCCGCCGACGTTGTAGACCTCGCCGGCCCCGCCGTGCTCCAGGGCATGCCCGATCCCGCGGCCGAAGTCCTCGACGTAGAGCCAGTTGCGCACCTGCATGCCGTCGCCGTACACCGGCAGCTTGTCGCCGTGCAGCGCGTTGAGCACCATCAGCGGGATCAGCTTCTCCGGGTACTGGTAGGGCCCGTAGTTGTTGGATCCGCGGCAGATCAGCGTCTCCAGCCCGTACGTGTGGAAGTAGGAGAGGACGAGCAGGTCGGCGCCGGTCTTCGTCGCGCTGTAGGGCGATGACGGCTGCAGCGGCGACTCCTCCGTGAAGGAGCCCTCGTCGATCGAGCCGTAGACCTCGTCGGTCGAGACCTGCAGGAAGCGCACGCCGGCAGCGCGCGCGGCCTCCAGCAGCACGTAGGTGCCGATTGCGTTCGTGCGCAGGAACGCGTCGGGGTCGGCGATCGAGCGGTCGACGTGCGTCTCGGCGGCGAAGTTGACGACCGCGTCGACGCCCTCGATCGCGTCGGCGACGGCGTCGGGATCCTCGATCGCGCCGTGCACGAAGCGGACCTGGTCGAGCGTGTCGTGCAGGTTCTCCTTGCGTCCGGCGTACGTGAGCTTGTCGAGCACGACGACCTCGTCGCCGTGGTCGCGCACGCGCAGCCGGACGAAGTTCGAGCCGATGAAGCCGGCTCCCCCACAGACCAAGAGCTTCATGCGTGGACCCCCCGCTGGGCGAGATACGTGGTGAGACCCTCCTGCCACGGCGGCAGCAGGGGTGCGTCGTCGCGCTCGCTGACGAGCGCGCTGAAGGGCGGCCGCGGGGCCGGGCGCGGCATGTCGGCGGTCGTGCACGGCAGCACCCGGCAGGCGATCCCGGCCTGCCGGAACGCCTCGACCGCCAGGCCGTGCCACGAGCACTGCCCGGCGCCGGCGACGTGGAAGATCCCCTGCGCGTCGTCGTCGTGGGCGAGCTGCAGCAGCGCGGGCGCAAGGTGGGCGGTCGCCGTCGGGCAGCCGACCTGGTCGTCGACGACGGTGACCTCGTCGCGCTCCTCGCCGAGCGCGAGCATCGTCGCGACGAAGTTGCGCCCGCCGACGCCGAACAGCCACGAGGAGCGCACGATCGCGTGCGAGCCGCCAGCGGCCGTGACGGCCTCCTCGCCGGCGAGCTTCGACGCGCCGTACACGCTGTGGGGCGCGGGGATGTCGGACTCGACGTAGGCGGGCTCGTCGGCCGAGCGAGCGCCGTCGAAGACGTAGTCCGTCGAGACGTGCACGAGGCGCGCGCCGACGTGGGCGGCCGCGTTCGCCAGGTGCTCCACGCCGAGCGCGTTGACGGCGTCCGCGCCGTCGGGATCGTCCTCGGCGCCGTCGACGTCGGTCCAGGCGGCGCAGTTGATCACCGCGTCGACGTGCTCGTCCGACAGCGCGGCGGCAACCGCCCGTTCGTCGGTCACGTCGAGGTCGCCGCGCGCGAGCGCGACGACCTCGTCCCCGTTCGCCTCGGCGGCGGCGACGACGTCCTGGCCGAGCATCCCGCCGGCGCCGGTGACCAGCAATCGCATGCCTACAGGATGCCGATTTCGGAGTTATCGCCGACCATGAAGCGGTAGGCGCGCGGCTGGCGGTCGTCGCGGCGGATCGCGACGTTGCGGCCGAGCAGCGAGGACTCCATGCGGCCGTCGAGGCCGCACACGGACGAGCCGGCGAGCAGGATCGAGTGCTCGACCTCGGCGCGCTCGATCGCGCAGCCTTCGGCGATCGCCGTGTACGGGCCGACGTAGCAGTCGGTCAGGGTCGCGCCGGCGCCGATGATCGCCGGCCCGCGCACGGTCGAGCGGATCAGCCGCGCGCCCGCTTCGACGACCACGCGGCCCTCGACCTGCGACTCGACCAGCTCGCCGTCGATCCGCTGGTCGACGTTGTCGAGGATCAAGCGGTTCGCCTCGAGCATGTCCTCGAGTCTGCCGGTGTCCTTCCACCAGCCGGTGACGATGTGCGGTTCGACGCGGCGGCCGGAGTCGACCAGGTGCTGGATCGCGTCGGTGATCTCCAGCTCGCCGCGCGGCGACGGTTCGATCGCGCGCGCCGCGTCGTGGATCTGCGGCGTGAACATGTAGACGCCGACGAGCGCGAGGTCGGTCGCCGGCTCCTTCGGCTTCTCGACGAGCCGCTTGACGGTGTTGCTGCCGTTCAGCTCGGCGACGCCGTAGTTCTCCGGGTCGGGCACGGGCGTCAGCAGGATCAGCGCTTCGGGCTCGTTCGCGCGGAAGCGGTCGACCAGCTCCGCTATCCCGCCCTGCAGCAGGTTGTCGCCGAGGTACATGACGAACGGCGCGTCGCGCAGGAACGGCTCGGCGGTGAGGACCGCGTGCGCGAGCCCGAGCGGCTCGTCCTGGAGGATGTAGGTGATCGCGACGCCGAACTGCGAGCCGTCGCCCGCCGTCGCCTTGATCTCGTCGCCCGTTTCGGGCGCGATGATGATGCCGATCTCCTCGATTCCGGCCGCGGCCATCGCCTCGATCCCGTAGAAGAGGACCGGCTTGTTCGCCACCGGCACGAGCTGCTTCGCGCTCGTGTGCGTGATCGGGCGCAGGCGCGTGCCCTTGCCCCCCGACAAGATGAGCCCCCGGAGCTGCTCCATCGGCTCAGCGTACCGGGGGCCGTTGCGGCATGCTGCCGACGCTCCCGGCGAAGGTGCGCCGGTAGGCCGCCGGCGTGGTGGCGGTGGCGCGGCGGAAGTGCTGACGCAGGATCGCCGCCGAGCCGAAGCCGCAGCGCTGTGCGACCGCCTCGATCGGCAGGTCGCTCGCCTCCAGCAGGCGGCGCGCGTGGTCGACGCGCTGGGCGTGCAGCCACTTGAGCGGGGTGGTGCCGGTCTCCTGGCGGAAGCGGCGGTTGAACGTGCGCTCACTCGTGCAGGCGTGGCGGGCGAGCTGCGCGACGGTGAGCGGCTCGTCGAGGCGGGAGAGCGCGTACGCGCGGGTGGCCTCCAGGCTGCCGTCGTCGGTTGGTGGGATTGCCCGCTGGATGAACTGCGCCTGCCCCCCGCTGCGGTGGGGGGCGACGACGGTCTGGCGCGCCGCCTTGTTCGCCGCCTCGACGCCGTGGTCGCGGCGCAGCAGGTGGAGGCACAGGTCGATGCCGGCGGCGACGCCGGCGGAGGTGAGCAGGTCGCCGTCGTCGACGTAGAGGACGTCGGGGTCGATGTCGGCGTTCGGGCACAGCTCCGCGAGCTGGGCGGCGTAGCGCCAGTGCGTCGTCGCGCGGCGGCCGTCGAGCAGGCCGGCGGCGCCGAGCGCGAAGGCGCCGGTGCAGATGGAGGCGATGCGGGCGCCGCGGGCGTGGGCGACTTGGAGGGCGTCGAGCACCGCCGGCGACGGCGGCCACTGCTTCGGCGCGAAGCCCGGGACGACGACGGTGTCGGCCTCGGCCAGCGCATCGAGCCCATGCTCGGCGACGAGGGGGAAGCCGCTGGTGGTCTCGAGCGGGCCCGGCTCCGTCGCGCACAGCGTCAGCTCGTACTGCCGGCCGAGCAGCTGGAACGGCGTCGCGAGGTCGAACAGGACGACGTCTTCGAGGGCCAGGACGGCGATGCGATGCACCATGGCGGAAATCATACGCACATTGTCATTCCTGCCACTGGCGTTCGCGCGCGCGGCTCGCGAGCATCGGACACGCCGCCCGTCATCGACCGCCAGGAGCAACGCCTATGCAGATCGACATCCTCATCTTCGACGGCTTCGACGACCTCGACGCGCTCGGGCCGAACGAGCTGCTGCGCCACGCCGCGCGCGCGGGCGCGCCGTTCGAGGTCGCGCTCGTCACGCTCGACGGCGCGGAGCGCGTCGTCACCGCGCTCGGCACGACACTGATCCCCGACCGTCAGCTGGCCGAGCGGCCCGACCTGGTGCTCGTGCCCGGCGGCGGACTGCTCGACGGCAGCCCGACCGGCGTGCTCGCGGAGATCGAGCGCGGCGCGCTCCCGGCCGCGCTGGGGCGCCTGCACGGGGACGGCGTCGCGATGGCGTCCGTCTGCACCGGCGCCCTGCTGCTCGGCGCCGCCGGCCTGCTCACCGGCCGACCGGCGACGACGAACCGCCTCGCGTTGGACCGCCTGCGCGAGACCGGCGCCGAGGTGATCGACGAGCGCGTGGTGGACGACAGCGACATCCTCACCTCCCAGGGCGTCACCGCCGGGATGGACCTCGCGCTGTGGCTCGTCGAGCGCGAGCGGGGCACCGAGTTCGCGAACGCGCTGGCGACCGGCGTGGAGTACGAGCGAGCGGGCCGGGTCTGGCGGCGGGAGGGGGCTGCCGCTTCGTAGGGGCGGCCGCAGACGCTCAGTACGTTCCGCCCAGCTTCCCGTGATCCCAGGTCACGGGAAGCTCAGCGGCCGCGAACTGCATCGCCACGCGCTTCGGCGCCTGCGCGCGCACCATCGCGGCGACCGCGTCGGGCAGGGGAGCGGTGCCCGTGTAGCGCTCGAACAGCTCGACGCCGAACGCCTCGACCGTCTCGACGTCGTGGTGCAGGACGACGTTCGCCTTGACCATCACGCCCCGCAACTGCTCGTACGACGTCCCCGCCTCGACCTGCCACGTCACGCGCGGATCGCGCTCCAGGTTCCGCACCTTCTGCGATCTCGCATACGTCCACGCCCACAGCTCGCCGGCACGCACCGTGTACCAGAGCGGCATCAGGTGCGGCCAGCCGTCGCGCCCGTTCGTCGCGACGATCACGGTGCGCTGCTCGTCGAGGAAGGCCGCCAGCTCGGCGTCCGTCATGCGGATCTGATCGCGGCGACTCACGCCGCCGCGAGATGCGCGGCCGCCTCGCGCACGGCCGCGCGGGCGTCCTCGGGCTCGAGCACGGCCGCGTCGCCGGCCTCCTTCAAGACCTCCCGCACGAGCCAGGCGACGCCGGCGAAGCTCAGCTCGACGACCACCGAGCCATCCGACAGCTCCTCCATCACGGTGCGCTCCTCGCGCGCCCAGCGCGCGCGCTCGGGCGAGATCCACAGGCGCGCGCGGCGCGAGGCGGGAACCTCGCCGGTGCGCGGCCAGCCGTCGACGTCGGCTGCGGGATCGACCTCGGGGCGCGGCTCGAAGCGCTCGTCCGTCGCGGTCGCCGACTTGATGCGATCCAGCCGGAAGTGCCGCACCGCCTCCTTGTCCGGGTCGTAGGAGGCGACGTACCAGCCCTCGCGACCGTTGATCAGCGCGTACGGCTCGACGGTGCGCGAGGAGAAGACGCCCTCGTTCTCCTTGAAGTAGTCGATCGCGAGCAGTCGCTGGCCGGCGATCGCGCGCGAGACGATGCCTGCCACCTGCGAGTCGTCGCCGCCGGCGGTGGCGACCTGCAACCCCTCGCGGATCGGATCCTCGCCGAGCGCCGCGACGACCTTCTCGCGCACCGACGCCAGCGACCCCTCGGGGATGTGCTCGCCGATCAGGTCGATCGCCGCCACCAAAGCCTTCGCCTCGACCGGCAGCAGCCGCGCTGGGCGCGCGAACGAGTCGCCGTACGCCTCCGGGTCGACCTCGATCATGCCGTCGTCCTGGATCTCGGCGTAGAGGACGTAGGAGCCGGCGCCGAAGTTGACGACGTTCAGCACGCCGATGTCCTCCTCCAGCTCCTGCTCGGAGATCTGCAGCCGCTCCTGGACCTCGGCCGCGGGGATGCGGCGGCCGGCGCGGCCATTCTGGATCAGGATCGACGCGAGCGTGACGAGCCGCGCGAAGCGCTCCGGGCGGATCGCGGCGGCCTCGCGGCGGCCGTTGCCGTTCGACTCCGCTTCAACCGCGGCGTCGGCGCCGCCCGCACCCGGGCCGGCCGGCGACGCCAGCTCCAGCTCCCCGCGGTGGCGCTCGGCGAGCAGCGCGAGCCGCTTCTCCAGCTCGTCCACCAGCTCGGGCGGGCCGACGAGGCGAGCGTGCTCGCCGAGCCCGAGCACCCACGCGACGAGCTGGCGCGCGTCGGCGTACTCCGTGGAGAAGATGCGGTCCCCGGAGCCGTCGTCGGCCGGGCGCATCTCGCCGTGGCGGCCGAAGTGGCGCTCGATCTGCCAGCCGATCTTCTCGCCGATGCGGACCTCGGCGGTGCCCAGCGGCTCGCCGAACTGCCACTGGATGCGGTTCGCGTAGGAGCGCGGGTCGAACTCGTCGGGGCGCTGGAAGTCGTGCTCGGCCTTCGACGCATAGGCGACCTTGCCGCGGATGCGCGAGAGGCGGAAGACGCGGATGTCCTCGCGCTCGTGCGCGCGGCCGACGAGGTAGAACTGCCCGCCCTGGAACAGCAGCTGGTAGGGGTCGACCTTGCGCGAGCCGAGCTCGTCGCGCTGCATCGTGTAGTAGTCGAAGACGATCGTCTTGCGGCGGAAGATCGCCGTCTCGATCTTCGCGAGCCGCTGCGAGAGGTCGTGGCCGCCGGCGGAGGCGGTGATGCCGAGCGCGATCGAGCGCTGCTCGGGCGCTTGCAGCGGGTTCGAGCGGCCCCACGAGATCTGCTGGAGCGCGAGCCGCAGCGGCTCGGCGTAAGCGAACTCGCCGTCGAGCAGGCTCAGCGCGGTCTGCAGGCCGGCCAGCTCGGCGTCGGTGAACTCGATCGCCGGCAGGTGGAAGTTCTCCGGCGGCAGCGAGTAGTTCTCCTGCTCGGCGAGGCCTTCGACGGGCTTGTCGACCGACAGCTGGATCCCGAGCGCCTCGAGCTCAGAGCGGTCGGCGTAGAAGCGCCGCGCGAAGGCGTCCTCGTTCATCGCGCTGTAGCCCTCGACGTCCCGCCGGATCTCGGGGGCGGTGACGGGGCGCCGCTCGGCCATCAGGTAGCTGATGAGCGAGAGCTGACGGATGAGCTTCTCGGTGTCCTTCGCCATGCGGTCGGGACACCTTAGTCAGCGGGCGTTCCCCGCCTCCCCACGCGTCCGCGACGCATCCGCAATTTGCGGGGTTTGTCGGAGGCGAGCGGACGGGCGATCGGTACGGTTGACGCATGCCGGCCGATCGCAGCGCACTCGTGACGGGCGGGACCGGCGGCCTCGGCGCCGCCGTCGTGACGCGCCTGCTCGACGACGGCTGGCGCGTCGTCGTGCCGTGGGTCGCCGAGCGCGAGCTGGAGCGCGTCGAGCGCCGCGAAGGGCTGGAGCTGGTGCAGGCGGACCTGTTCGAGCAGCAGGCGGTCGCAGACGCGGTCGCGCCGGCGGCGGGGAGCGAGGCCGCGCCGCTGCGGGCGGTCGTCAACCTCGTCGGCGGCTTCGCGCAGGGCGCGCGCGTGGCGGAGGAGCCGATCGAGTCGTTCGAGGCGCAGCTGCGGCTCAACCTGCGCCCGACCTACCTCGTCACGCAGGCCGCCCTCCCGCATCTGGTGGCGGCCCGCGGCGGGTCCGTCGTGTGCGTCGGCACGCGCGCGGCGCTGCAGCCGTTCCCCGGCGCCGCCGGCTACGTGGCCGCAAAGGCGGCCGTGATCGCGTTCGCGCAGGCGGTCGCGGTCGAGTACCGCGACGAGGGCGTGCGCTGCAACGCGCTGCTGCCGAGCGTGATCGACACGCCCGCGAATCGCGCCGCGATGCCGAACGCCGATTTCGGGAAGTGGGTCGCCCCGGCGCAGCTGGCGGCGACGATCGCGTTCCTCTGCTCCGACGACGGCGCCGCCACGAGCGGCGCCGCGATCCCCGTCTACGGCCGCGCCTGACGCACCGGCGCCGGCTCCTGAGCCGGCGCCTCGTCGTCCGCGTCCGCCCCAGCGACGGCGCGCAGCGCGCCCGACAGCTCGGCGCGCGAGCCGATGCGCAGCTTGAAGTACGCGTTGCGCAGGTGGAACTCGACCGTCTTGGTCGAGACGAACAGCGCCTGCGCGATCTCGCGGTTCGTCAGGCCGCGCTCCGCCAGCTCGGCGACGCGCCGCTCGCTCGGCGTCAGCGCGTCGATGCCGCGCACCGCCGGGCGCCGCGGGCGCGCACCGGCCGCGACCAGCTCCGCGCGCGCGGCCCCGGCGAGCGCGCTCGCGCCGGCGTGGTGGGCGATGTCGAGCCCCAGGCGCAGCGTCTCGCGCGCCGCGGTCCGCTGCCCGGCCGTGCCCTGCGCCGCGCCGAGGTCGACGAGCGCGCGCGCCAGCTCGAGCTGCGCCGGCGAGCGCTCGAGCGACGTGACGGCCTCTTGCAGCAGCGCGACGCGCTCGGCCCCCTCGGCGACGAGCCCGGCGGCGCGCAGCGCGGCCCCGAGCGCGCGCGGGGAGCCGAAGGCGCGCGCCAGCTCGACCTCCTCGCCGGCCAGCGACCGCGCCTGCTCGACGCGCCCGAGCCGCGTGGCGGCGATCGCCGCCTCCGAGCGCCAGGCGAGCACGCCGGGATTGGGCGCGGGGACGGCGAGCTGCCGCCGCCCGCACTCGAGCAGGTCCTCGAGCGCGCGCTCGGCGTTCCCCCGCGCGAGCGCGAGGCGCGCACGCGCGAACAGCGACCAGTTGTAGGTGAAGTGCGCGTCCTGGCCCTCCTCGGGCACGCCGACGAGCGCCTCGGCCTCGGCATGCTCGCCGCGGTCGATGTGCGCGAGCGCCATCCAGCCGTGCGCGAACGGACGCACGAGCACCATCAGCGGCACGCGCTCGAGCCCGCCTTCGAGGTCCCCGAGCGCGCTCGTCAGGTCGCCGCGCAGGTAGCGCGAGGCGCCGCGCACGGTCGACATGACGGCGAAGCCGATCACCGACCCGCGTCTGCGGGCGTCCTCCAGGCCTGCGCTCGTGGCCGCCTCGGCGTCGTCGAGCGCGTCGCAGAACAGCAGCGTCGCGACCGATCCCGCCCACGCGACGCCGTCGGCCGTCGCCTCGCGCAGCAGCTCGCCGCCGGCGTGCGCGAGGCGGACCAGCTCGACGACCTCGTCGTACGGGGCGCTGCCGAGCATCGCGTGCTCCAGCGCGCGCTGGGCGAGCAGCTCGCGCTGCGCGGGCGTCGCCGCCTCGGTCGATCCCGCGAGCAACTCGCGGAAGCGCGTCTGCGCCGTCTCGCGCGTGCG
>Ga0265319_1001182_pt1 | contig 16152 bp, 8 predicted proteins | sample 4824metaG_FD_192443 | JGI IMG/M metagenome (GOLD analysis project Ga0265319, IMG submission 192443) | Rhizosphere microbial communities from Carex aquatilis grown in University of Washington, Seatle, WA, United States - 4-8-24 metaG | ecosystem: Host-associated > Plants > Roots > Rhizosphere >...
GGACGGCAGGATCATCGACGAAAATACCGCCTGTCAACCAGCCTGCGCCTACGGGGAAACGAAGCTGATGGGGGAACAAATCGCCCTTTCCTTTAGCGGGAAATTCCCCGTGACGATTTTGCGCCCCGGCGCGGTTTATGGTCCCAGGGAAACGGATATTTTCGCCTACTTTAAAATGGTGCGGCAGGGGTTGGTTTTTATTCCGTCCCAGGAACAAAAGGTGAGCTTTATCCATGTCATGGATTTGGTGGAGGCCATCCTGAAAGCCGCCCATTCCCCCCGTGCCATAGGGCGTATTTACTTCGTTTCGGATGGAAAAGGCTATAGTTGGGACCAAATCTCGGCTTTAATCGGACAAAGCCTGAAAAGAACTTATTTCACTTTCAAGGTTCCGATGGGTATCGTTAAAATGGCGGCTGGATTGGGGGAAGCGGCCGAAAAAATTACCGGCAAGGCCAGTCTGGTTAATTTAGACAAGGTCAAGGAAGCTTATTACCCCTTCTGGGTTTGCAGCAACCGGAGGATCCGCGGGGAGTTGGGTTTTAAACCGGGGTTTGAAATGCCCCGGGGTATTGAAAATGCGATTGAGTTTTATCATTCGGCCGGCTGGTTGAGGCCCTAACAGAAGAGGGGAAAATGAAATTTTCGGGGATAAAGACCTTGTTGTTGACTTTGGGATTCTTGGCCGCGACGGCGGCGGGGAGTCTGGCGCAAAACCAATGGATTGATTCCATTTTGCCCCCGGACCACCTTTTAGAAAACCTGCCATGGATGGGCGAAGATGGGAAGATTGAAAGCAAGGGCCTCTTTGATTTCGAGGATATACGAGGGATAGGACAAAAGGATTTAATCCTAATCTACCGCCAGTCCGTGCCGGTCAATGAGCTGGATAAACCCCATAATCAGACTTTGATTGTCTGCTTTTACGATTCCAAACTGCAAAAGTACGTGAAAAATTTCGAGGATGAGGGCGGCACCATTCAGTGGGTGAAGTTCATCCAGGGTCCGGACAAAAAAAGCCTGCACCTGATCCTCCAGAGGGATGATTTAAAGGGAAGCCAAGTATTGAAGGGGTTCGCGATCCTGAACGGATCGATGAAACAGGTGCTGGAAGCGGCGGCTCCCCAGATTTTCTCAACTTTTTCCGGCTCCCAAATTTTATGCTCCTCGAAGGAGAGCCCGAAGGATACGGGCGGGGCGGAGCATGTTTTTTCCTGGGATGAACTTAAATCCCGATATTCGGAAGGGAAGTCGAGCGGTCCGGCCGGTTGGTCCGGATCCTCGATCGCGGTTCCGGTTGCGGCGGCCGCGCCTAAACCCATCGTGACCCCGCCTCCGTCTGCCCTTGTGGCACCTTCGTCACCCGCCCCGGCGGTGAACGCCAAACACAAAGCCAAGAACGGCTGGTGGGACGAGCCCCTGGATGCCCAAGCCTCCCTTCAGAAGCTGAAGACGGAAATTGTTCCGCAGTTGGTTAAAGACAAGCAGATTCCCGTCATGGGCCAGAAGGCAAAGGCCTTTTTCGAAGCTGTCGCCGACAGCGGGGTGAAAGGCAAGGAGCTCGCCTCCATGAGGGCGACCTATTATGCGGCGGTCGCCTCGGCGACCTTGGACGAAGGCGACGCGAAGGGAGCGGCCTACTATTTGAAAACAGTGTTCCAGCTCCAGCCGGACAATCCGGATGGTTTGGCGGTGAAGGCGAAGTTGAAACCCTAAGCGGGTCAAGGGGACATAAAAAAAAGCCGTGAAATCTTTCGATTTCACGGCTTTTGGCATATTGGCGGCCTTGGCTCTTGCCGAGGCCGCCCCTGTTTCCCAATTTCGAAGCCTTCGGCTTCGATTTGGATATGATTAAAATGGTGCCCGAGGCGGGACTCGAACCCGCACGGGTTACCCCATACGCACCTCAAGCGTACGTGTCTGCCATTTCACCACCCGGGCCACTTTTCCTGATTTCCAACAACTGAGGAAGTCGTATTATAAGGTTCGGCCTTTGATTGTCAATAAAGCCCGGCCATTAACGGGAACCCCGCGAGAAGGTGATTCGTTGAAAAAGACTTTGCTTTCCCTCTTGATTCTCGCGGTTTTTATCGCCGGAATGGGCCGCGCCACTTGGCTCCCTTCCCTCCGATTGCTCCAGGACACGCAATGGGATGGTTCCTTGTTTATCCCCGCCTGGAGCGGTCGTTGTTTTTATTTTCTTTGGATCATTCCGGCAGGAATCGGCTTTTTGGGTTGGTCGGTTAAACTCCGGGCGGTCTTTTTAAGGGGGATCGATCAAAGCGCGGCTCCTTTATTAGGCTGGGCCCTGGCGGTAAGTTTGTTTTCCCTTTATGTTTTCGGTTTAGCCATCAATGAGATCTTGTTTTGGCCCCTCGTTTTTTTGTTTTTCGCCCCCTCTCTGCCAGCCGGTTGGGAATGTTTTAAAACCCGAATAGGACCTTGGAGGGCAAGGGCGGGAAAAAACTGGCGGTCCTGGGCCCTGGCCATTCCAGCGCTCCTTTGGGCTTTGGAGTATTTATCCGCTCCGATCGCCTGGGACGCTGTTTTGGACCACTACCGCTTCGCCCGGGAGGTGGCCCGGCTCCACCAAGTTCTTTTCCACTGGGTCAACCATACGGGGGATATGCCCAAGGGCGCGGAATTGATTTTGGCGGGATTCTGGAGTCTGGGAGGCGAAAGCCTGGCAAAGTTATCCAGCGCGATTCCAGCGATTTTGACCGCCTGCCTGCTCCCGGCTTTTGGAAGGGAAGGGAAAGGGGGAGGCTGGGTAGCAGGGTGGATTTTTTGGACCTGTCCCTTTTTCTTGGCGCTTTATTCCTGGGGTTATGTGGAGGGCTATTTGGCCTTCTTCGAGGTTTTGGCGGTTTATTGTTTTTGGATGGCTCTTCAAAATTCAAGGGGCGGGGCATGGCTTCCTCTTTGCGCTTTTTTCCTGGGGACCGCCTTTGCCATCAAATACACGGCGGCCCTGGCCCTTGGGCCAGTCCTGTTGATCTATGTTTACGAAAAAGTTGTCCGGAAAAATCCACTCAAAATTAATTTGGTTTGCTTTCTCATCTTCGCCCTGCCCCTGTTTCCCTGGTTTTTCAAAAACTGGTTGGCTTTTGGCAATCCCCTTTACCCCCTGCCAACCCCTTTTTTGGGGGGAGGCATCGGTTATAGCCCTGAAATGGAACAGGGCCTTTTGACCGACACGGGATTTCCCAAGGATCCGCTCTTGTCGAGAATCACGGGAGAAGTCTGGAGTTCTTTTTTTACCGCTTCCAACGGGGTCAACGCCGCCATGGCCCCCCTGGTGGTGATGGCCCTGCCCTGGTTTTGGACATGCGTGAAAAAAAGAACCGCGATATATCTTGTTTCGTTTTCGGCTTTATTTTTCACGGAATGGTTTTTCATGAGCTCGAGTTTACGCCACGCGGCTGCGGGAACGGTCCTTTTGGCCATCTTGGCGGCTTGGGCTTGGGAAGAAGCGATTCGGGCGAAGCAATGGGCTCCAAAGTTCTTGTTGACCGCGGGAATCGCCTTGTCCCTATGGCTTTGCGTTTCCGCCCAACTCACGGCAACCGCTCCTTACGCTTCGGCTTTGGGGCTGGAAGATCCACTGCTCCGGTTGAAAAGAAATTATTCCTTTGATTTGGACGTTTACCAGGCCTACCGGGGGATTGAGGCTCATTCGGAGGTTAAGGACAAAGTCGTTGCTTTCGCCGTTTTCCAGACCTATCCCCTTGACCGGATCGCCTTTGTGGATTTTAAGTGGAAAAGGCCGGTCTTTTACCAATGGGTTTCCCGTTGCAAGACAGCGGAAGAATTGACCCGGTTGATGCGGAAGGAAGGGGTTCGATATTTTTTATTTCAAAAAAAGGAAGCGGCGGCCATGGCCAAACTGGAGAGGGATTTTAACTGGGTGGGACTGCCGATGGGGGAATATGATCGTTTTTGGCGCAATTACATGGAACCGGTCGGGAGTTACGAGAACACCATGGTCTATGAATTGAAGGATAAGGCCCTGGAGAGGACTCTCGACTTATCCCGGGTGCCGGGACTTTTGTGAGGCGACCTCCGCCGGAACTTAACCTTGGCCGTAAAGCAAAGGGTTGGGTTTCAGTTCGCATTCCATCGCGATGCGAATATTCCTGATTTTACCCTGATCCCTTAACTCATAAAGCTTCGGCACCACTTGGTCCCGAAGATGGATGGGGGACATGGGGTTGATATATATCTTGGTTCCGCCCTCAAACCCGGCGGGATTGATGGTTCTCCATTTAATTAAAAGGTGCCATGGCATCACCGTGACCGCGTCCCGGGGGGAGTAGTACCATTCCTCGTTGCAGGGGATTTGGCTTCCCATGGCGGCATGGCAGGCGTGAACCAGGTCGGAAAACCCCCTTAGCGCCTCCTCCGAGTGGTCTTCAGGCCTGGCGCTCCGGCTTTTGGAGTAGATGGCCAGGGTCGGGAAGCGGTGGCCAATCTCGGAAAGGGCGATGGCGAAGTCGTTTTCGGCGAAAACAAGATTGTGGTAAGAAGAGAAGTTAATGATGGATTCGTTGTAGATGTTCGGGTTCTCGCGGACGATATCAAGCTCGGATTGGATGGAGGTGCCCCATTCATCCAGCCCCACCAGCTGTTTGTGGAGGTGGTCGAAGGAGGCGCCGGCCGGCTGGAGCCAATTTTGAAAAATCGTGACATAGCGGACATAACGGTTGTTGTTGTGAATGTCCATCATCGCGTCGATGGTGAACCGCATAAAGCGAAAATGCTCCTCCGGCGTCAGCTCCCCGGAAGACAGGAGCTCGTTGTCCCATTCGGCACCGGCCCGGAAGTGGCGGCCGGCGATCACGAGCTCGTGGGCTCCCCCGAAAAAAGCGTCGGCCAATTTCGTTTTATCCTCGATGGACAGGCGGGAAATTTCCTCGCTGGTTTTACCCAGGAGTTTAAGTTTGGTATTGATGATTTGGGAGATGTGATCGAGGCCGCGTGAATTCCCGAGGTAATTATGTTTCCATTGGATTTGGGAGGGGGAAAGAAGAAAGCCGTGGTTTTTCACCCAATAGTCGATGGTCACGATCTCGAAAAGATTAGCGACCCGCCGGAACAAGGCGTGGGAAGCCTCGATTAAGTCCGGGTTCAAGCGCTCGATTTTTTGATATTGGCCGTCGGAAGTTTGGGTCAAACGGGCCTTTTCGGGAGGTGTCCGGAAATACTCGGATTCACAAAAGTCGCAATAATTTTCCTTTCCGGTTTTAACCAGGGGGGAGGGGGGCTTGAGGGTCCGGTTGTAGAGGGGTCGGTGGGCCCTGGCTGGAACCGTCCAAACCTCGGTTCCGGTTAAGGGATTGATGTGCTTGAGGGTTCCATCCGGCATGGTGAAATAGGGGTTTTGGATTTTGCGCATGGGGTCCGGTTTTGGTCGAGAAGTTCGCAGGTTGTTTTAATAGAGGGAAATTGTATCGAAATGGCCTACAATGGCGCAATAGTGTTTTTAAGTTCCGAGGTTTTGCGGCGGGGAACGCGCCGGTTAGGTCGGCGGCTCTATTGCCGGAAGGGGAGCGACGAGTGAAATTTTTATGCCTGTCGGATTATCGGGGCGCCAACGAAAAAATCACCAGCATCCCAAAAATGATCCAGGCCGAGGATCCTGATTTTATTTTTTATTGCGGCGGATCCATGAAAGGCGACAAGCGGACTGCCGAGTATGAGGCCGCGCGCCGTTTTCACAGCAAACCGGACACTGGCAGCCCCGCGATTCAACAGGAGATCATCCAGGACACCGAGTATTTGCAGCAGTTTCTCCTCGCTCTGGCGGACACCCAGAAAACCATTTATGCCGTTCCGGGCTACAATGACGCGCCGGAATCCCTTTACTTTAAGACCATCTATAATTACGCCCACATCTACCCCAATTTGCAGCCGGCGCACGAAATGATGCACCGTGAGGACGAGTTCATGGTCGCTGGTTTCGGGGGGGACATGACCTTGAGTGATGACAACCGGGAATTCGTCCTCCAGTATTCAAGGACCTGGGTGGAGTTCGCCTTGAGACGGCTGGAATTTTTCCCCGGAGAAAAAATTCTTTTGTTCCACTCCCCGCCGGTGTGCCGGCTGGATGTTTCCGACGGGGAACACTGCGGGGTTTTGCTGATCAACGAGTTGATCGAGCGTGTTGCCCCCAAGTTGGTAATGTGCGGAAGGGCAAAATCGGGGCAGGGCACCGTTAAACTGGGGGGGAGCGTCGTGGTAAATCCCGGCCCGTTTTTTGAGGGCCATTACGCGATCATTGATTATCCCTCCCTGGAAGTTCAATTCAAAAACATAAAATCCTTATGACGCCCCGTTAAAAACCGCATGCCCCCCCTTTTATCGATTCAAAAATTGAAGGTGGACCTCCAAGACCCGGATCGTTTGGAAGTCGGCTCTATCCTCCGGGACGTCAATTTCAACATCGCGGAGGGCGAAACCCTGGCGCTTGTCGGCGAGTCGGGTTGCGGCAAGAGCATGACGGCCCTTTCCATCCTTCGGCTATTGCCGGATCCACCCATCCGCATGGTCTCGGGAAAAATCCTTTTCAAGGGAAGGGATTTGAATGAGATGTCCCCGGTGGAATGGGGAAAAATAAGAGGCGGGGAAATCAGCATCGTTTTTCAAGACCCCCAAACCTCCCTAAACCCGGTGATGAAAATTGGGGAACAAGTGGCGGAAGCTCTCCGGATTTATTCAGAGGATCACCCCCGCCAAACAAGGGGGCGGATCCAGGCTTTATTAATGGACGTGGGCCTTTCGGATGTGGAACGAATTTATGACCAATATCCCCATCAGCTGTCGGGGGGAATGTGCCAACGAGTGATGCTGGCGATGGCAATCGCCTGCGGACCGGCTTTATTAATCGCGGATGAGCCGACAACGGCTTTGGACGTAACGGTCCAGGCCCAAATATTAGAACTGCTTTTTGGGATGAAGGAAAAACACAGCTTATCGGTCCTTTTTATCACCCATGACCTGAGGCTGGTCCGGGGACACGCCGACCGTGTTGCCGTTTTATACGCCGGACAAGTGGTGGAAGAGGGGAAGCCCGAGGATTTGTTTGAGGCGCCCCAACATCCCTATACGGAGGGGTTGATCGCCTCCCTTCCAGGGTCCTCCCACAGGGGTTCTCCGCTTTTTAATATTCAGGGATCCGTACCCACCCCTTTTGACCGGTTTCAAGGCTGCGCTTTTGCCGACCGTTGCGGGCGGGTTCAGCCCAATTGCAGGACCGAAGCGCCGGATTTAACCGAAAAAAGCAAAGGACATTGGTCGAGATGCTTTTATCCATCGATAAAGTAGAAAAAAGGTTTCCGGTCAGCCGGGGTTTGCTGGGCCGGCCCAACGCCTTCGTGAAGGCGTTGGACGGCGTTTCGCTTGATTTGGGGGCGGGGGAGATCGTCGGGATTGTTGGAGAGTCGGGTTGCGGCAAAAGCACCTTGGGGCGATGCGCGGTGGGCCTTTACGAACCCTCCGGGGGCCGAATCGCCTGGGACGGGCAGGATCTGGCCAAAATGGGGGTTTCCCAGAGGCGCCAGAGCCAGCGCCGCTTTCAAATGGTATTTCAAAACCCATTCGCGTCGTTAAATCCGAGGCAAAAAGTCAGGGAGATATTGACCGAAACTCTGGAGGTCCACTCATTGTTAACTTCTCGTGAGAGAACCACCTTCGCGGCGGATCTCTTGGGGAAGGTGGGGCTGGCTCAGGGAGATTTAGCCAAGTATCCCCATGAATTTTCCGGGGGACAAAGGCAAAGAATTGGAATCGCGAGGGCTTTGGCAGGAAAACCCGAATTGATCGTGATGGACGAACCGGTCTCATCCTTGGATGTTTCCGTTCAAGCCTCGATATTAAATATGCTCTCCCAATGGAACCAATCACAAAAAATTAGCTATCTTTTTATCTCCCATGATTTGCAGGTGGTCGGTTATATCAGCGATCGGGTAATCGTGATGTATCTGGGGAAGATTGTGGAGGAGGGGATAACCGCTGAAGTCCTCAAAAAACCGAGGCATCCCTATACCAAGATATTATTGGCGGCCAGCGAGGGGAAGAAAATCAAGGTGAAGGGCGAGCCTCCCAGCCCCGTCAACCCTCCCTCCGGATGCGCTTTTCACACTCGTTGTCCCTACGCTGAAAAAAAGTGCCGGGAAGAGAACCAAGCGTTAACCCCGGAAGGGAGCCTTTGGAAAGTCGCTTGTTGGAAATGGGAACAGGTTTGAAAGGCCCTTTTTAGGCTACTTTATGGGTTTTTGCCACAACCAGGGTTTTTTGGGTATAATAGCCTCGTCAATGAGGGGCCTGCCAGTCTCCCTGTTTTAACACATCGAAAATCCAACCACACTTTTTTATCTGAAGGACCACCTGGGAGGTGCCGTTTGAAAACCATGATCGTTAACCCGCCGACTTGTACCGGGATGAAATATATCCGAGAAGGGCGCTGTGAGCAGCGGTTAAACTCCTTTCAATATGTAATGGTTCCCATATCCCTTCCCATGATCGCCGGAGCTTTGGAAGCCAAAAAACATGAAGTGAAGTTACTGGATTGCATCGCGAACGATGTGGATGTGGAGGGCCTCAAGAAAGCCCTGAGGGAATTTAATCCTGCCCTGGTCATTTTCAATATGTCGACCGCGACTTCCTCCAGCGACGTCCAGGTAATTGATATGGTGCGTGAAGCGGCGGCCCAAGCCCATTTTTCCGTCATTGGAAACCACGCTACCTCGCTTCCGGAAGAGGTTTTGAAGGCTTGTTCCCTTAATTCGGTCATTCGCCGGGAGCCCGAACTGACGGCGCAGGATTTAGTGGACGCGGTGGAGACGGGTCGGGACCTTTTAAAAGTCCTGGGAATTTCCTTCAAACAAACCGACGGAACCATTATTAACAACGAAGACAGGCCTTTTAACGAGAATTTGGATGATTTGCCCTTTGCCGCCCGGCATCTTCTGGATAACGCCAAATACACCTTGCCCGTTATCAATGAACCCTACACCCTCATTATTACCAGCAGGGGCTGTCCCTATTCCTGTATCTATTGCACCGCCTACCAATATTACGGAAAAAAAGTCCGCCTTCGCAGCGCGGAAAACGTGGTGGACGAGATGCAAGAGTGCCTTGAAAAGCATAATCTCCGAAACTTCACGATGTGGTCGGACACCTTCAATCAAAACCGGAAATTCGTGATGGAAGTCTGCGCGGAATTAAAAAAACGCGGCCTGGAAAAAAAGATCCGCTGGATGGCGAACAGCAGGGTGGACCACGTGGATCCCGAGGTGCTCAGTGAAATGAGGTCGTCCGGCTGTATCGGTGTTTCTTACGGCGTGGAATCGGGAGTCGAGGAAATATTGAAAAACATGAAGAAGGGAGCCACGGCGGAACAGGCTCGGATCGCGGTGAAACAGACCAAAGAGGCGGGCATTGAAGTCCTGACCCACATCATCTTTGGGCTTCCGGGCGAAACCATGGAAACCATTAAAGAAACAATTCAATATGTGAAAGAATTGGACCCGGATTATGCCCAGTTTTATTGCGCCATTCCTTTTCCAAAAACGGAACTGGAGGCGATGGGGAAAAAAGAGGGTTGGATCACGACGGAGGATTACGCAAAATATGAGCTGAATCAGCCCATTTTAAACTTACCGGGTTTGTCGGTGGAACAGCTCCAGGAGGCCCGAAAAATGGCTTACCGGGCCTTTTATTTGCGGCCCAGCTATATCTTCAAAAGACTAAGGAAAATAAAGGGTTTTGGGGACCTTTTAACCAATTATCGCCAAGCCAAGGACTTTATTTCCAGCTGGATTTCGGAGTCTTCGACGGAAAAGACCCCTGTTTCGGCCGTTCCCGCTGCCCAGACTTCGGCCACCCATTAAATAAATATAATAAGGTGTTGACACAGGTGGAGTGATTTAGTATAAATGCTCCCCCGGGCCACTAAGGCTTGTGGCTTCGTTCTTTGAATTGAAATACCAATAACAATCGGAAGTGAAAAGTCGTTTTCGATTGCGGTGCTCATCGCAGCGGTGAGATTTGTTGTCCCTCTTCACCTCTGGGATAAGCATCGAATGGATGCTTGTCTGTGCCTCGGGTAGGTTGCCGGAAACGGTAATCGGGCCTGCGGCGGTTTCTGCCTCAAATTGAGGGGAAGCCGATTGGTCTTTGAAAACTAAATAGTGCATACGAAACAAGTTTGGGTGCTTGTCAATGAAGTTTGAGTTTTTTAGTAGAGCCGCAAATTTTCTTATGGAGAGTTTGATTCTGGCTCAGGACAAACGTTGGCGGTGCGTCTTAGACATGCAAGTCGAGCGTGAAAGCCCGCAAGGGTGAGTAAAGCGGCGAACGGGTGAGTAATACTTGGGTAACATCCCTCCTAGATTGGGATAACGCGCCGAAAGGCGTGCTAATACCGAATAAGACCACGATCCCTCCGGGGATTGGGGTCAAAGATGGCCTCTATTTATAAGCTATCACTGGGAGATTGGCTCAAGCACCATTAGCTAGTTGGCGGGGTAATGGCCCACCAAGGCTACGATGGTTAGCCGGCCTGAGAGGGTGATCGGCCACACTGGGACTGAGATACGGCCCAGACTCCTACGGGAGGCAGCAGTTTGGAATATTCCACAATGGGCGAAAGCCTGATGGAGCGACACCGCGTGAAGGACGAAGGTCTTCGGATTGTAAACTTCTTTAGACCTAGATGAAGGCTGCAAGGTGAATAATCTTGCAGTTTGACAGTATAGGTAGAATAAGCCACGGCTAACTCTGTGCCAGCAGCCGCGGTAATACAGAGGTGGCAAACGTTGTCCGGATTTATTGGGTGTAAAGGGCATGTAGGTGGTTTTGTAAGTCAAAGGTGAAATGGCCCGGCTCAACCAGGTCATTGCCTTTGAAACTGCAAGACTTGAGTACGGAAGAGGAAAGCGGAATTCCCAGTGTAGCGGTGAAATGCGTAGATATTGGGAGGAACACCGGTGGCGAAGGCGGCTTTCTGGTCCGAAACTGACACTGAGATGCGAAAGCCAGGGGAGCAAACGGGATTAGATACCCCGGTAGTCCTGGCCGTAAACGATGAGAACTAGGTGTTAGAGGTATCCACTCCTCTAGTGCCGCAGCTAACGCATTAAGTTCTCCACCTGGGGACTACGACCGCAAGGTTGAAACTCAAAGAAATTGACGGGGGCCCGCACAAGCAGTGGAGCATGTGGTTCAATTCGACGCAACGCGAAGAACCTTACCTGGATTTGACATCCTCTGACCGCCTATGAAAGTAGGTTTCCCCGCAAGGGGCAGAGAGACAGGTGCTGCATGGCTGTCGTCAGCTCGTGTCGTGAGATGTTGGGTTAAGTCCCGCAACGAGCGCAACCCCTATTTTTAGTTGCCACCAGGTTATGCTGGGCACTCTAGAGAGACCGCCGGTGACAAACCGGAGGAAGGTGGGGATGACGTCAAGTCCTCATGGCCTTTATATCCAGGGCTACACACGTGCTACAATGGCGGATACAAAGGGTTGCGAACCCGCGAGGGGGAGCCAATCCCAAAAAGTCCGCCCCAGTTCAGATTGGAGTCTGCAACTCGACTCCATGAAGCCGGAATTGCTAGTAATCGCGGATCAGCACGCCGCGGTGAATACGTTCCCGGGCCTTGTACACACCGCCCGTCAAGTCACGAAAGCTGATTGCACCAGAAGCGATTGCGCTAACCCGCAAGGGAGGCAGATTGCGAAGGTATGGTCAGTGATTGGGACTAAGTCGTAACAAGGTAGCCGTATCGGAAGGTGCGGCTGGATCACCTCCTTTCTATGGAGATCATGTTAGAGGAACCCTTTTGAGGGCGCGCTCTAACGTAACTCCGAAGTGGATACCCGAACGAGTTATGCGCTATTTAGTTTTGAGGGGCCAATCCAGAATTGGTTCTTTCGAATGGAAGTTATACTTTTGGGCGTTGATTTAGCGTCATGCCCTGCGCCGACCTGGAATGGGCCTATAGCTCAGTTGGTTAGAGCGCACCCCTGATAAGGGTGAGGTCACTGGTTCGAATCCAGTTAGGCCCACCATCTAAAGGTGTGGGCTGGCTGGTTGAATGCGGAGGGGATGTAGCTCAGTTGGGAGAGCACCTGCTTTGCAAGCAGGGGGTCACCGGTTCGATCCCGGTCATCTCCACCAACGTGGGAGATCGAGCAAAAGTGAAAAGCTGCATGAATCTTTCTGAGGTTCAGAAAAATTCATGGAGCTTTTGTTGTCGAAAGACAGCGAGCTTCTTCCGTCCAAATTGGCGGAACCGCACCTTAGGGGGCGGTTTGGTTCTTTGACAAACGATAGAAATACTACTATTAAGCTGAACCGAGTGCATTAGAAGATTCTTTATAACGGTGGCAAAGAAGCATGTGATCAAGCTACTAAGAGTGTATGAAGGATGCCTTGGCGTCAGATGGCGATGAAGGACGTGACAGCCTGCGAAAAGTTCCGTGGAGCCGGCAATAGGCATTGAAGCGGAAATGTCCGAATCGGGAAACCGTATGGGGTAAACCCCCATAACTCCCGCCTGAATTCATAGGGCGGGGTGAGCCGACCTGGAGAAGTGAAACATCTCAGTATCCAGAGGAAAAGAAATCGAACAGATTCCCCAAGTAGCGGCGAGCGAAAGGGGAACAGCTCAAACCTTGTGCGTGTAAGCCTGTAGGCGTTGCGCATGGGGGGTTGTAGGGCTTACAGGGCCGCGTTACAGAGCGGCCGTGGAGTTACAAAGGAATTAGATAGCCGAAGGGCCTGGGACGGTCCGACGCAGAGGGTGAAATCCCCGTAGGCGAAATCTACATTCTCTCCAAGTAAGTTCCTGAGTACCACGAGACACGTGAAACCTTGTGGGAATCCGGGCAGACCACTGTCCAAAGCTAAATACAAGCTGACGACCGATAGTGAAACAGTACCGTGAGGGAAAGGTGAAAAGCACCCCGAGAGGGGAGTGAAATAGTACCTGAAATCATACACTTACAATCAGTGGAAGCACTATTTTAGGAGGTTTGCAGCTTACGGGTTGCAGGCGCCTATCAGTGTAACCGCGTGCCTTTTGCATAATGATCCGGAGAGTTATTAAATGAAGCGAGGTTAAGCCCCGTTTGAGGGGTGGAGCCGTAGCGAAAGCGAGTCTTAAAAGGGCGTCCAGTTTCATTTATTAGACCCGAAGCGGGATGATCTAGCCATGACCAGGGTGAAGCCTTGTTAACACGAGGTGGAGGCCCGAACCGATGTATGTTGAAAAATGCTCGGATGAGTTGTGGATAGGGGTGAAAAGCCAATCGAATTCCGTGATAGCTGGTTCTCCTCGAAATATCTTTAGGGATAGCCTCGGGAAGTAGTTGTTGGTGGTAGAGCACTGATTGGGCTAGGGGCCTTAACAGGTTACCAAATCCTTTCAAACTCCGAATGCCAATAACGTAATCCCGGGAGTCAGTCTGTCAGCGCTAAGGTTGACGGTCGAAAGGGAATCAACCCAGCCCATCAGCTAAGGTCCCCAAGTACATGCTAAGTGGTAAAGGATGTGGAGTCGCCTAAACAACCAGGATGTTGGCTTAGAAGCAGCCATCATTTAAAGAGTGCGTAACAGCTCACTGTTCGAGCGATTCTGCGCCGACAATTTAACGGGGCTCAAGCATGTCACCGAAGCTGTGGATTTGCACCTTCCTCGGAGGGTGCATCTGGTAGAGGAGCGTTCTGTCGTAGGATGAAGGCTGACCGTAAGGACAGCTGGACGAAACAGAAGTGATCATTCCGGATTAAGTAGCGTAAAAGCGTGTGAAAAACATGCTCGCCGTAAATCTAAGGTTTCCTCGAGCAAGGGTAATCCGCTCAGGGTAAGTCGGTTCCTAAGTCGAGGCCGAAAGGCGTAGATAATGGATGTCAGGTTAAAATTCCTGAACCGCCGAAAGACGTTATCACCGATGGGGAGACGCAGAAGGATAGGAGAACCCGGCCGATGGTCGTGCCGGGAGGGGTTCATAGGTGGGCTCGTAGGCAAATCCGCGAGCCGTTAACACCGAGGGACTACTCGAGCCGCAAGGCGAAGTCTTTCACTCCACGCTGCCAAGAAAATCCTCTAGGGAGTCCTAGGCGACCGTACCGCAAACCGACTCAGGTAGATGAGGAGAGAATCCTAAGGCGCTCGAGTTATGTGTTGCCAAGGAACTCGGCCAATTACCCCCGTAACTTCGGGAAAAGGGGGGCCACTATGCGTGAAGGGCTCGCGCCTGGAGCGTGAAGTGGCCGCAGAGAAATGGCTCAGGCGACTGTTTAACAAAAACACAGCACTCTGCTAAGTCGAAAGACGATGTATAGGGTGTGACTCCTGCCCGGTGCTGGAAGGTTAAGGGGATGGGTTAGCGCAAGCGAAGCTCAGAACCGAAGCCCCAGTAAACGGCGGCCGTAACTATAACGGTCCTAAGGTAGCGAAATTCCTTGTCGGGTAAGTTCCGACCTGCACGAATGGAGTAACGATCTGGGCACTGTCTCGGCAACATGCTCGGCGAAATAGTAGTTCGAGTGAAGATGCTCGATACCCGCATCTAGACGAAAAGACCCCATGAAGCTTTACTGCAAGTTGACACTGAACTTTGATTTAACATGTGTAGCATAGGTGGGAGACTTTGATGGGGGGGCGCCAGCCTCCCCGGAGTCGTTAGTGAAATACCACTCTTGTTGCATTGAAGTTCTAACCTAGGGCCGTAATCCGGTTCAGGGACAATGTCTGCTGGACAGTTTGACTGGGGCGGTCGCCTCCCAAATTGTAACGGAGGCGCCCAAAGGTTCCCTCAGCGCGGTTGGAAATCGCGCTTACGAGTGTAAAGGCATATGGGAGCTTAACTGCGAGACAGACAAGTCGAGCAGGTGCGAAAGCAGGGCTTAGTGATCCGGCGGTACCTCGTGGGAGGGCCGTCGCTCAACGGACAAAAGCTACTCTGGGGATAACAGGCTGATCTTGCCCAAGAGTTCATATCGACGGCAAGGTTTGGCACCTCGATGTCGGCTCATCACATCCTGGAGCTGAAGTAGGTTCCAAGGGTTAGGCTGTTCGCCTATTAAAGTGGTACGTGAGCTGGGTTCAGAACGTCGTGAGACAGTTCGGTCTCTATCTGGTGCGGGCGTAGGACATTTGAGGGGAGCTTTCCCTAGTACGAGAGGACCGGGAAGGACGTATCTCTGGTACTCCTGTCATCCTGCCAAGGGTGGTTGCAGGGTAGCTATATACGGACGAGATAAACGCTGAACGCATATAAGCGTGAAACTTTCCCCAAGATGAGATGTCCCGGGACACAAGTCCCCTAAAGGCTCCACGTAGACTACGTGGTTGATAGGCTGGGTGTGTAAGGCCCGCAAGGGTTTAAGCTGACCAGTACTAATCCGCCGTGAGGCTTGATCATATGTTTCATTTCCATCGCATCTTCAATATCGCACTCGAGTTCAGAGTAGTATTTCTATCCCTGTCTTCGGACAGGGGGATTGTGGTCTAAATAAATAGTTTAGAATTCACATTCTCGTTGAATTAATATCCGATGCTGTGATAAACAGTAATTGTGATTGTTGTTTCCCGGTGATTTTAGCGGAGGGGAAACACCCGTTCCCATTCCGAACACGGAAGTTAAGCCCTCCAGCGCTGATGGTACTTCACATTTCTTGTGTGGGAGAGTAGGACGTCGCCGGGATTTTTTAAACGAACCCAGTTCCTCGAAAGAGGGGCTGGGTTTTTTTATTGGACCGTTTCCAATTGATCCAAAATCCCCCTCAGCCTTTGGTCGCCGGGAAAGAGGGCGAGGGCTTTTTGAAGGCTGGTTTTGCTTTTTTCGATATCTCCTGCCTTTAAATACTCAAGCGCCGCCGATTCAAGAGCGCCAAAAGCCTCGCCTTTTTGCCCGGCCAATAGATTTCCCTCGGCTTTTTTCACCCATGCGTCCGCGAGCCAAACACCCTTTGGAATGAGGCTCAAGGCCCTCTCGTAAAACCAGTCCCAGCGGCTGAAATCATTTTTCATTTCCAGATAGTAGGCGGCATTGGTAAAGGGGTGGGAACAGATTCCAAGGAAAAGGCCGTTGATCGGCTGGGGATGAAGACTTTCCGGCAGGAGGTAGTGCTCCCAAAAATCATT
>Ga0265319_1001184_pt1 | contig 16127 bp, 16 predicted proteins | sample 4824metaG_FD_192443 | JGI IMG/M metagenome (GOLD analysis project Ga0265319, IMG submission 192443) | Rhizosphere microbial communities from Carex aquatilis grown in University of Washington, Seatle, WA, United States - 4-8-24 metaG | ecosystem: Host-associated > Plants > Roots > Rhizosphere >...
CTGCGTCGGCCGCCGCGTCGGAGGAGAGCTCGGTGCGCACGATCTCGACGAGCGGCATCAGCGGCGCGGGATTGAAGAAGTGCATCCCGACGACTCGCTCCGGTGACGACGTCGCCGACGCGATCTCCGTCACGGACAGCGCCGACGTGTTCGTCGCGAGCACGGCGTCCGCACGGCAGATGCGCTCGAGCTCGCGGAAGAGATCCTGCTTGGGCTCGATCGCCTCGACGATCGCCTCGATCACGAGGTCGCAGTCGGCGAGATCCGCGAGGTCGGTGGTGAGCGTGAGCCGTCCGACGGCGGCGTCGCGCGCGCCCTGCTCGAGCTGGCCCTTCTCGACCTTGCGGGTGAGAAAGTGCCCGATGCGGTCGCGCCCCTGCTCCGCGAGCTCGAGCGAGATCTCGCGTCCGACCGTCTCGATGCCCGCCTCGACGCAGAGCTGTGCGATGCCGCCGCCCATCGCCCCCAGGCCGACGACGCCGACCCTTTGGATTCCCTTCGCCACGAGCCGAGCCTACCTCTGCATCCTCGGGCCGAGCACGGCAATGAGCAGTCCTGCCGCTGCAACGAGCCCCAGCGCACCGGTCAACCCGACGCCGCCGGCGAGGAAACCGATCGACGGCCCGTTGACCACACCGCCCGTGTAGCCGGCGGTCGCGACGGCGGCGATCCCTGCACCCGACGAGATCCCCGGCGCAGCGGCCGCGATGCGGAACAGCGCGGGAACGATCGCGGCACACCCTGCCCCGACGCACGCGAAGCCGACGAGCGACGGCACGGGCGAACGCGTGGCGAGCACGAGCAACATGCCCGCGAAGGTGAGGAGCCCCCCGGTCCGCGCCAGGCCGCCGAAGCCCCAGCGGGCGACGAACCGGTCGCCGCCGAGACGCGCGAACGCCATCGCGACGGCGAACGCGACGACACCGCCCGCCGCGACCGCCGCGCTCGTGTGCACCGGCCCGGAGAGGAACACCGCCGCCCAGTTCATCGTCGCCGACTCGACGAACATGCAGCAGAACGTCAGCAGCGCCGGCAGCGCGAGCGCGCCGCGCGGAAGCGCGAACCGCGCGGTGTCGACCGCAGCGTCCTCAGCGCCCGGCAGCAGCTTCGGCACGACGATCGCCGCGACGAGCACCGCGCCTGCCGCAACTGCCGGGAAGACGACCCGCGGGCCGGAGCCCGCCGCAGCGGCGATCGCGCCGATGCCCGACCCGCTGAGCAGGCCGAAGCTCCATGCGCCGTGCAGCGCTGAGAGGATCGGCCGGCCGAGGCGGCCCTCGACGGCGACGCCGTGCGCGTTCGCGCCGACGTCGAGGATCCCGATGCCGGCGCCGAGCACGCAGGCCGCCGGGATGAGCACCGCGAGCGACGGAGAGAACGCGGCGAGCGTGAGGCCGGCCGCTGCGAGCAGCAGTCCGAGCCCGGTCGGCCCGCGGCTGCCGAGACGCGACGCGAGCCAGCCGGCGATCGGCAGCGATGCCGTCGCCGTCAACGAGACCGCGAAGAGCACGAGGCCGAGCTCGCCGCTGTCGAGGCCGAGCCGGTGCTTCAGGGCTGGAAGCCGCGAGGCCCAGACGCCGTCGACGGCGCCGAGGCCGAAGAAGGTGATCGCAAGCGCCGCGTGTGCAGCGCGAAGTCGTCTCGCCGGCATGCGGCGAGCGTACTTAGAAGAGCTTGCTGATTCCGAGAACCCCGAGCTCGATGCCGCCGCTGATCGCGGCGCCCGGCACCGACCCATTCGTGGCCGGGCCGGAGGCTTGCGGGAGATACGGCGCCAGCGCGGACGCGAGCATCGGCAGGGACAGCGACTGGAGCCAGACCTTGCCGGGCCCGGTCAGCCGCATGAGGAAGAGGCCGTCGCCGCCGAAGAGCTTGTTCTTGATCCCGGGCACGGTCGTCAGTTCGTAGTGGACGCTCTCCTCGACGACTCCGATGTGCGCCGGGTGGACGCGAAGCGACTGCCCGGGCGCGAGGTCGTACTCGCTCAGCTCACCCGCAAGCTCGATCCAGGCATGGCCGGCGCCCGCGAGCTTCTGGAGCAGAAAGCCGAAACCGCCGAGGAACCCCGAACCGAAATGGTGGGGGTCGAACGCGGTCGTGATCTCCGAGCCCTCGAGGCCGGCAAGAAAGCCGCCCTGCTGGATGAGATACGAGCGGCCGGGACCGAGCGGCACCTGGAAGATCTTCCCGGGAAGCCGCGCGGGAAAGGCGACGATCCCGGGCTGCGTCGCCGACGAGTAGCGCGTCATGAAGAAGGTACTGCCGCCGAAGCTGCGCTTCGCGGCGTCCCACATGCCGTCCGCGCCGGCGAGCGCCGTCGTCGTCTCGAGCTCGATCCCCTCGTCGAACCAGCCGAGCTGGCCCGACTCGGCCACGACCGACTCGCCGGGCGTCAGGTGCACCTCGAGCACGGGCATCGTCGTTCCACGGATCACGGCCTCCATGCCGCCGTGTATCGGCTGCAACGAGCCGGGTCCTTAACCCCTCGTGCGGTGAACGTCACCGACACAGTGAAAGGCGAACCCCCGCCACCTGATCTTGATTCAACCGGGCCCTTACACACCTCTACGACGAACAGGGCTCCCGGTTGCGACCAGGTGGCTAACGGAAGGCCGGCGGCGGCGCGACGAGAATTACAGCCGCTCGACGACGCCGGCTATTGCTTGGCCGAAGCCGATGCACATCGCGGCGATGCCGTAACGCGCGTTGCGGCGCTCGAGCTCCGAGAGGAGCGTCGCGGTGATGCGGGCGCCGGTGGCGCCCAGTGGATGACCAAGCGAGATGCCGCCCCCGTTCGGGTTGACGTCACCTGCGACGTAGCGCTCGCCGAGCGCAGAATCCTTCAGGGACTGGAGGACGACCGACGCGAACGCCTCGTTCAGCTCGATGACGCCCATGTCGTCCCAGGTCAGACCCGCCTTTGCGAGCGCGCGCTCGCACGCCTGCGGGTTGCCGTGCAGCATCAGGTGCGGATCGACGCCGGCGATCCCGAAGCCGAGGAACCGTCCACGCGGCTCGAGGCCGAGCTCGGACGCCTTCTGCTCCGACGCGACGAGCACTGCGGCCGAGCCGTCGACGATCTGACTGGAGTTGCCGGCGGTGACGACGCCGTCGGGGATGAACGCGGGTTGAAGCGACGCCATCTTCTCGAGCGTCGTCTGGCGAACGGCCTCGTCGACGGCGAAGCGCGTCCGCGTCATCGTCAGCGTGCCGCCTCCATCGTCGGCCGACGGGACATCGAGGTCGATCGGGATGATCTCTTTCTCGAAACGCCCCTCTTCGATCGCACGCAACGCGCGCACGTGGGACTCGAGCGAGTAACGGTCGAGCTCCTCGCGCGAGAGGTCCCACTTCTTGGCGATCTCCTCGGCCGAGATGCCCTGCATGACGATGTCGAAGCGCGCGTTGACGGCATCGGACATCGAGCCGTTGCCGGAGCCCATCGGCACCCGCGACATCATCTCGACGCCACCCGAGACGACGAGGTCGAGTTGTCCCGACCAGATCGCGGCGGCCGCGTTGAAGTTCGTCTGCATCGACGAGCCGCATTGGCGGTCGACCGTCGTGCCGCACACCGTCACCGGCCAGCCGGCGGTGAGCGCAACGTTGCGACCGATGTTCCACGTCTGCTCGTTGACCTGCGTGACGCACCCCCACTGGACGTCCTCGATCTCGCCCGGGTCGACGTCGTGTCGCGCCAGGAGGCCGTTCACGACCTGCGCCGACAGATCGTCAGCGCGAATGTGCGAGAGCGTCCCGTTCTTCTTACCGATCGGGCTGCGAACGGCGTCGACGATCAACGCATCCGTGTCTCTGGCCATGCGCGGAACTGTACCGTTCCGTCCTTGACCCACAAAGCGATGGAACGGAGAATCGAGCGGTGCTGCGAAAGAACGCAAAGATCGAGCTGATCAAGCATGTGCCCCTGTTCGGCGGGCTGTCGAAGCGTGAGCTCGACGAGGTGGCGGCCATCGCGGACGAGCTCGCAATCGACGCGGGCAGCGAGCTGACACACGAAGGAGCCGCTGGTCACGAGTTCCTCGTGCTCGTCGAAGGGACGGCGGACGTCCGCCGCAAGGGCCGGAAGGTGAACACCCTCGGCTCCGGCGACTTCCTCGGCGAGATCGCGCTCATCACGGGCGTGCCCCGCACCGCGACGGTCACGACGACCGCTCCGGCCCGAATGCTCGTGATCACCGCGCGCGACTTCAAGTCGCTCCTGCGGCGCACCCCGTCGATTCAGCTGAAGGTTCTCGAGGCGCTCGCCTCCCGCTTGCCCGACGATTACCACTAACCGGGCCGCTATCGTCAGCGCTTTGGGGACCACGCGAGATCGGAGGGGCTGAGATGGCTGCGACCGCGACCGAGCGCAAGCTGCTGATCGACGGCGAGTGGGTCGAGACCGGCGACTGGCTGGAGATCCGCTCCCCCTATTCCGGCGACGTCGTCGGCCGGGTCGCCAAAGGCGGCGCCGCCGAGGCGCGGCGCGCCGTCGACGCTGCCGCACGCGCGCTCGAGCACCCGCTGCCCGCGCACAAGCGCGCCGAGATTCTCGTCAGGGTCGCGGGTCTCATCGGCCGACGCCATGAGGAGCTCGCCCGGACGATCTCCGCCGAGGCCGGCAAGCCGATCAAGGCGGCCCGCGTCGAGGCGTCGCGCGCCATGTCCACCTACACCTTCGCCGCCGTCGAGGCGCGCAAGCTCGCCGGCGAGATGATCCCGATGGAGGGCGCGCAGGCCGGCGAGGGAAAGCTCGGCTTCACGCTGCGCAAGCCGATCGGCGTCGTCGGAGCGATCTCGCCCTACAACTTCCCGTGCAACCTCGTCGCGCACAAGATCGCGCCCGCGCTCGCAGCCGGGTGCCCCGTCGTGCTGAAGCCGGCGAGCCAGACGCCGCTCTCCGCGCTCTTCCTCGCAGAGCTCGAGCTCGAGGCCGGGTTGCCGGCCGGCTGGCTCAACGTCGTCGTCGGCCGGGCGTCTGACATCGGCGACGTGCTCGTCGAGGACGAGCGCGTCAAGCTGATCACGTTCACCGGCTCGAGCGACGTCGGTTGGGGTCTGCAGGAACGCGCACCCCGTAAGCGCGTGAAGCTCGAGCTCGGGAACTCGACGCCGGTGATCGTCGCGGCCGACGCCGACATCGAGGCCGCAGCCACGAAGCTCGCAGGCAATGCATTCGCATTCGCAGGGCAGTCGTGCATCTCCGTTCAGCGGATCTACATCGAGCGGCCTGTGTACGACGCCTTTGTCCAGGCGTTCGTGCCGAGGGTCGAGGCGCTCACGATCGGCGATCCGGCCGACGACAACACCGACGTCGGCCCGGTGATCGACGAGGGCGCACGCGAGCGCATCCTCGAGTGGATCGAGGAAGCGAAGGCATCGGGCGCCCAGCTGCTCGCGGGAGGCCTCGAGGGCGAGTTGATCCGGCCGACCGTGCTCGCCGGCGTTGCCGACGATCAGAAGGTGAGCTGCGACGAGGTCTTCGGGCCTGTCGTCGTGCTCAACCCGGTCGACTCGGTCGACGAGGCGATCGAGCGCGCCAACGGGACGAGGTTCGGTCTCCAGGCCGGGATCTTCACGGCCTCGATCGACTCGGCGCTCCGCGCAGCTGACGGGCTCGAGTTCGGCGGCGTGACGGTGAACGAGGCGCCCACGTTCCGCAGCGACCAGATGCCGTACGGCGGCATCAAGGACTCGGGAAACACGAGGGAAGGCCCCGCCTGGGCGGTGCGCGAGATGACCGAGGAGCGCCTCGTCGTCATCCAGCGTTGACGGTCACCGTTCGTGCTCGAGGCGTCGTGCCACGGGTGCAGCTAGGCCGCCGACCGACGCCTGTCGTTAGAGTCGCGGCCTAGATGCCCCGTCTGCCGGGTTTTCGCCGTGCGCCGGACGGCGAGTCGCCCTCGCCGGCGCCGCCGGCCGCGTCGGCCCGCGCCGTCCGCCGTGCGCTGCCCCCGGCCGGCCAGCTTCGCCACGAGCGGCGCGCACTGCTCCAGCTCCGGGAGGCGCGTCTTCGCGACCTCGGCGGCCTCATGCTCGAGATGTACCGGCGCGACCAGTTCCGGCAGGACATCCTCGTCGACCGCTGCGCCGAGCTCGTCACGCTCGAGCAGCGCCTCGCCGAGCTCGACACGCTGCTCGCCGCAGCCGTGTCGAGAGGCCGTGCGCGGCCGGCCGTCCGCTGCGAGTGTGGCGCGCTTGTCTTCTGGGGATCGAAGTTCTGCGCCCAATGCGGCGTACCGACCGGCGACCGGCCGGCCGGCACGCAGGCGCCGGCCGGCGAAGGAGCCTGATGGCCGATCCACAACCTCCGCACGACTACTGCCCGAACTGCGGCGCCGCCTACGAGCCGCTCCAGGAGTACTGCCTCGAGTGCGGCACGCGCCTGCCGACGAACCGCGGCGTCGTCGGCTTCCTCGCAACGCACTGGCAGCGCCGCTTTGCGTGGTATCCCGGCGACTGGATCTGGCCCGTGCTGCTCTTCCTCGTGCTCACGGTCGTCGCGACCGCAGCGGCAGTCGCGGCGAGCTCGCCGCGCAAGCACATCGTGGTGTTCGTCGCGACGAAGCCGCTCGTCACCGTCGGTCCCGGTGCGACCCAGGTGGTCGTCCCGAGCGTCACCCGGACGAGCACGCCGCCCACCGTCTCGGCGCCGACGGTCACGACCGGCACGCTGCCGCGGGCGCCGGGCGCCCCGTCGACGAACAGCGTCACCACCCCGGCGCCGAACCCGAACGCGCTCGCCTTCTGGCCGGAAGGCAAGAGCGGCTTCACGAACGTGCTCGAGTCGCTGCCGCTCGCCGCGGGCCGCGCCAATGCCGTCGCCCGGGCGAGGAAGGCCAAGCGGGCCGGCCTGCCCGCGGTCGGCGTCCTCGTGTCGTCGCAGTATTCGAGCCTCCACCCGGGGTACTACGTCGTCTTTTCCGGGATCTACAGCTCGCAGAACGAGGCGAGCGCCGCGGTCTCCACGGCCCATGCCCACGGCTTCCCGGACGCGTATCAGACCCGCGTCACCCGCTGATCAGGTCGGGCCACAGAGGTGTAATCCCCGCCCGGAGCGGGCACTCCGCACCCCAGGCACGCGCCGGCGGCCGGAGACGGTGTTCACTCCGGAGGCAACATTGACCCGCACTTTGTAACAGTGGCCGAAGTGTGTAGGATCGATCTGCGATGGAGCTGGGGACGGGCCCTAACCCGCTGTTAACAAAGACTTGGCGGGAACTTCACAGGAAGCAGGGAGACTGGTGATCGAAGAGCGGACTCTCCAGTTGCAACACTGCATGTATCAATATTCGCGGGCGATTTACCGGTCAGTGAAGGACCTGATCGATCCCTATGGCGACCGCGAATCGCAGATCGAGTCACGCCGGGCCGTGTTGATGGCGTGTGAGCAGACGATGGAGCGCCTCGCGAACGACCCCCTGTATTTTGCGAAGCCCGATCGGGCCCTTTTCCAGGACATTCGGCGCTACTTCCCGATCACCGCACAGGCGCCCGTCGCCTGGGCCGTCCAGGCCGGAGTCAGCGCCGCGATTCAGTTCATCGAGGAGCAGATCGAGGCCGGCGCGCTCGACGGCGGCGTTGCCCGCTGCCGTGCGACGACCCGTAAGGGCAAGCCCTGCCAGCGCACCCCGCTGCCCGAGCGCGACTACTGCCCGTCGCACCAGCACTTAGAGGCAAAAGCGGCGGCGTAACCGCGCGCCCTCGGCGCGCAGCCGTGCCCGCCGCGTCCATCCGTTAGCCACCTGGTCGCAACCGGGGAGTACTGCACTCTGTCACGAGCAGTCCGTCCCGGTTGAATCAAGACCAGGTTGCAGCCGTTGATCAGCGCGGTACGCCGCCCTTCCACAGCCTTTCCACAGGCCGATCCACAGGGCACCCCGTGTAGTGTGAACCGGGGTGTCGCACGATACGGACAAACTGATTCGCCAGCTCTCGCTGGTCGCGTTCCTGATGGCGGAACGGCGGCCGATCACGGCACGCGATGTGAAGTCGAACGTCGAGGGTTACTCGGAGATGTCGGACGAGGCATTCGCCCGCCGTTTCTACTCCGACCGCGCCGAATTGCTCGCGCTCGGCGTGCCGCTGAACTCGCAGCGTGACGAGTTCACGGGCGAGGAGCTCTACACGCTGCGCTCCGAGCAGTATTTCCTCCCGCGACTCGAGCTCGACGACGCCGAGCTCGCCGCGCTGCAGACGGCGCTCTACCTGCTCGAGGGGAAGTTCGCCTATTCGGAGCCGCTCCGGCTCGCGCTGCAAAACCTCGCACTCGGCCGGCCGGGGTTCGCCGAGACGACGACCGAGACGGCGTTGCGGGTCGAGGTGCTCGATCCCGACTACTCCCCCGAGATGCCGGGCCGCCTGGCGAAGCTCGAGGGCGCGATCTCCAAGCAGCGCACGGTGAAGTTCGACTACTGGTCGATCTCGCGCGACGAGCTCGCCGACCGGACGGTCAACCCGTACGCGCTCATGCCGGACAACGGCATCTGGTACGTCGTCGGCTACGACCTCGACCGCGAAGACATCCGCACGTTCCGCGTCTCGCGGATCCGCGGCGAGATCAAGTTCGCCACCCGGCGCGAACGCGACTTCCGCACGCCGACCGACTTCGACATCGAGCAATTCCGCGGCCGGCCGCCGTGGCAGGTCGGCGACATCGTCGGCGAGGCCAAGATCGACGTGCGCGGCGACACCGCGTGGTGGGTCCAGCGCGCGTACGGACTGACCGGCCGGCTCGAGGACGGCGTCTTCGTCACCGACTACTCCTCCCTCTCGCAGCTCGCCTCCTGGGTGCTGCGGCAGGACGGCCGGGCCGTCCCGCTCGAGCCCGAAGAGCTGCGCCGCGAGGTCGCGGCCTCGCTCCGCCGGGTGCGCGCCGGCCACGAGGGCAAGGCGCCCGAGCCCGCCCGCGAGTCGCCGCTGCGCGCCGCCGACGGCCCCGCCGACCGCCCGGCCGGGCCCGTCGCGCCCGAGCGTTTCGCGGTCCTCCAGGCGCTCCTCGCCTACCTGCTCGCGGCGTGCGGCGAGGGCAAGGATGCAGTCATCCCGGCCGCCGAGTTACTCGCCCGCTTCCCCTCCGTCCCGGCCGAGGAGCTGGAGGAACACCTCTCGCTGCTCAACCTCGTCAACTTCGGCGGCGGCTGCTACACGATCTACTCCGAGCTGGTCGACGACGAGGTGCACGTCGACAAGGAGCTCTGGGGCGACACCTTCCGGCTCGCGCCGCGGCTGACCCCGCTCGAAGCACGCGCGATCCGGCTTGCGCTCGAGTACGTCGGCCCGATGATCGCCGCCGACGCGCACACGCAGCTACGCGGTGTCCGCAAGAAGCTCGAGGAGACCTTCGGGCAGTTCGAGCTGGCGCAACTCCCGCAGCCGCAGATCGAGCGCGCCGAGGAGGATCTCGTGACGACGCTCGCCCGTGGCATGCGCGAGAACAAGCTGATCGAGATCGAGTACCAGAAGGAGATGGACGCGCAGCCGTCGACGCGCCTCGTCGAGCCGTATTCGCTCGAGCGGCAGATGCCGAACTGGTACGTGCACACGTGGGACCGCACGAGCGGCGCCGAGCGTTCGTTCAGGCTCGACCGTATGCGCAGCGCGAAGCTCACCCGCGAGAAGTTCGAGCCGCGCGAGGGCTTCGAGCCGACCGGACTGCGCGGCGCCCGGCGGGCCGTGATCCTCTACACGCCGGTGATCGCCCGCTACGAGATCGAGCGCGGCGCGCGCAAGCTCGCCGACGGGAGTGCGTTGCGCGAGATCCCCGTCGGCAGCGACGAGTGGCTCGAGAGCGAGATCCTCTCGAAGCGCGGCGAAGCCGTCGTGCTCGAGCCGGACGAGCTGCGCCGCCGGCTTGCCGCGCGCGCACGCGAGCTTGCGAAGGAGCTCGGCGTCGAACGTCTCCGCGCACCCGCGTAAGCCGCTTAGGTCGCTTCGCTCCCTCGCTTCACGGGGGAAACCATGGTCTCGATCGCGCGCAGCCGCGTCTCAGACACCGCGTTCCTCGAACCGCGAGAGGGCCCACACGGCGTGCTCGCGCAGCAGCTCGTCCTCGTCGTCGACGTAGCGCAACACCGCGTCGCGCTCCTCCTCCCCGCCGACGTTGCCGGCGGCGACGAGCGCGTTGCGCCGCAGCCACCGTCCGTCGTTGCGCGGAACGAACAACCGGTCGTACTGGAGACGAAGCTCGGCGGCGTCCGCCCGTAGCCAGTCGACGAGTGAGACGTGCGGCTCCGCAGGGGGACCCGGCACGGTTCCGGCTCTGCGCTTCTCGACACCGCGGTTCCACGGGCAGACGTCCTGGCAGATGTCGCAGCCGTACACCTGAGCGCCGAGCTCCGCCCGGTACGGCTCGGGGATCGCAGCCGGTGCCTGCGTCCAGTAGGACAGACAACGCGTCGCGTCAAGCGTGCCCGGAAGATCGAGCGCACCGGTCGGGCACGCGTCGACGCACAGCCGGCACGCGCCGCAGTCGAGGTCGAGCGGCGGCGTCGGCTCGAGCTCGCGGTCGCTGACGAGCGTCCCGAGCACAACCCAGGAGCCGTGCCGCCTCGTGATCAGCATCGTGTTCTTGCCGTAGAAGCCGACGCCGCTCCGCGCCGCGGCCTCGCGGTCGACGTGTTGGTTCGCGTCGACGAACACGCGGTACTCCCCGCCAAGGCTCTGCCCGAGCTGCTCGAGCTTCGCGCGAAGCTCGGCGTACCCGTCGTCCCACGTGTAACGCGGCAGGCGTCCGTGACCCGCCGGGCGATCGGGCTCGTCGGCGTAGTAGCAGAGCGCCGCCGACACGACGGTGCGTGCGTCCGGCAGCAGCGCCTCCGGATGACACGACTCCTGTGGCCGCGCCATCGTGAACTTCATGTCCGCGAAGAGGCCTTGCGCGCGACGCTCGCGGATGTGACGCTCGGTGCCCTCGTACGGCAGCGCGGGCGTTGCGCCGACGACGTCGAGGCCGAGCTCCTCGCCGAGTCTCTGCAGATCTGCGGCTGTCACGCGGATAGTCTGCCCTGCGTGAAGGCGGTGCGAATCCACGAGGACGGCGGCCCTGACGTGCTCGTGCTCGAGGACGTTCCCGATCCGGTCGCGACCGCAGGCCAGGTGCTCATCCGCCTGCATGCCTCCGCCCTGAACCATCTCGACGTCTGGATCCGCAAGGGCCTGCCGTCCGTGCCGAAGCCTCGCATCCTCGGCGCCGACGGCGCCGGCGTGGTCGAAGCGCTCGGCGAAGGCGTGTCGGGCTTCGAGCTGGGACAGCGGGTCGTGATCAACCCCGGCGTCGAGGCAGGCGACGGCGTGATCCACGTGATCGGCGAGCACGGCGACGGGACGAACGCTGAATTGATCGCGGTGCGGGCGACGAACGTCTATCCGATTCCCGACGACCTCTCCTTCGAGGACGCAGCAGCCTTCCCCCTCGTCTTCGAGACGGCGTACCGCATGCTCGTCACGCGTGCGCATCTGCAGGAGGGCGAATGGGTGCTGCTCTGGGGAATCGGCAGCGGCGTCTCGACGGCCGGGCTCGCGATCGCGCGGGCGCTCGGAGCGCGCACCATCGTTACGTCGTCGAGCGACGCGAAGCTCGAGCGAGCGCGCGAGCTCGGCGCCGACGTGGTCGTCAACCATGCCGACGGCGACGTCAAAGCCGCTGTCAAGGAGGCGACCGGCGGGCACGGCGCCGACATCGTGGTCGACCATGTCGGCGAGGCGACGTGGCGTACCTCCCTCGACGTCGCAGCGCGTGAGGGTCGCATCGTCGTCTGCGGCGCCACGTCCGGACCGAACCCTCCCGCCGCGCTGCACCGCCTCTGGTGGAAGCAGCTCACAGTCCTCGGCTCGACGATGGGTACGAAGGCGGATTTCGAGGCCGCGTTCGAGCTGGTCACGAGCGGCCGGGCGAAGCCTGTCGTGGACGAAGTGGTGCCGCTCAGCGAGATTCGTGCGGCGCACGCGCGGCTCGAAGCGGGCGAGCAGCTCGGCAAGATCGTGCTCACGATCCAGTAGCGCCGGCGCCGCCACGAACGATCCGTAACGGCGCCGGCATGAGATCGCTCTGCCTAGCGAATGACGATGCTGCGGCTGACGAGCCGGCTGAGCTTGCCGGAGCCGTCTGCAGCGCGAAGCGTCACGACCAGGCGGCCCTTCGAACGGAACCGCTTGATCAGGAGCCAGTTGCGTGCATACGTCCCGCACGTGACGGAGAACCGGCGGGTGTACGACAGCGCCTTCGCCTTGTTGTCGCGCTCGGTCACCGTGACGCGGCCGCCGGAATCGTCGCAGGCGTGGAAGCGCGCATACAGCTTTTGGCCGACGCGCTTGAGCGAGAGGAACGAGATGGTCGGCGGCTGATTGCCGGGGACGGTCACGACGGTGGTCGTCGTCTCCACCGTGACGGTGACGGGCACCGTGCGATCCGTGTCCGCCGTCGTGGAGCCGAAGCGGTTCGCGGCCTTGACGCGGGCGAGGATCTCATGGCCGATATCGGTCGACCGGACGCCGTAGGTGCTACCCGTCGCGCCGGCGATATCGGCGCAGTTGTTCCCGTTCTGATCGCACTGTTGCCACTGGTACGAGAACGTGCTCACGCCCGTCCAGGTGCCGTTGTTCGCCGTGAGCGACTCGCCGACGCGCGGCGTGCCGCTGATGGTCGGCCGCGCGGTGTTCTTGGGGCTCGTACGGGCGGCAACGACGCCGCTGCCCTTCGTGTCCGCCTTGCCGGTGCCGTCCGTGTTCGTTGCCAGGACGTTCGCATGCAAGGTGTGATCGACGTCGGCCGTCGTCGCGGTGTACGACTGCGCGGTCGCGCCGGCGATCGGAACGCAGTTCTGGCGATCGCCCGTCGGATCGCAGCGGTCCCACTGGTACGCGTACTTCGTCGGGCTGCCCGACCACGTGCCGTTGCTCACGCTGAGCTTGTCGCCGACGAAAGGCTGCGTCGCAGGGCCCTGAAGCGTGGGGCTCGAGGTCTGCGTGGGCACGGCGCCGCTGTGCGCGAACGCAGTCGTTGCGACGAGGCCCGCCGCGGCGACCGCGACGATCCCCGCCGTCAGGCGCGGAAGGATGGTGTGGTTCATGGTTGGTCTCCCCTGGGTCAGATGAACGGATCTGGTGCTGTTCTCGTGCCGAATTCGATGGCCGCACAGGGGCAACGGTCGAGAGGGGAAAAGAGATTCACCGCCCGGCCGGAAGGCGGCTAGGGTGGCCGCACACGAGGCGAGGACACATGGCGCGTCGGCGCCTCCCTTCGCGTGGAACGGTTGGAAGGGGTGGCTGCTCTATGGCGCTACGGGACGACACGCGCACGGACGGCCTGCAGACGTTTCTGCGGGACATCGGCAAGGTCGACCTGCTGACCGCCGCGCAGGAAGTCGAGCTCTCGAAGCGGATCGAGCAGGGAGACGAGCTGGCAAAACGGCACATGGTCGAGGCGAACCTCCGCCTCGTCGTCTCGATCGCGAAGCGCTACAACAACCAGGGCCTCCCGCTTCTCGACCTGATCCAGGAGGGAACGATCGGCCTCGTGAGGGCCGCCGAGAAGTTCGACCACCGCAAGGGCTTCAAGTTCTCGACGTATGCGACCTGGTGGATCCGCCAGGCGGTCTCGCGGGCGCTCGCGGACAAGGCGCGGACGATCCGCATGCCGGTGCACATCGTCGAGCGGCTGAACAAGATCGTGCGCAGCGAGCGCAAGCTCCGCGCCGAGCTCTACCGGCAGCCGACATCGCTGGAGATCGCGATCGACGCCGACCTCGAGCAGGACGAGGTGGAGCGCATCATGCGCATCGCCCAGGCGCCGATCTCACTGGAGAAGCCGCTCGGCGAGGAGGGTGACTCCGAGTTCGGGCACCTGCTCGCGGACGACAGCACTCCCGCTCCGTACGAGTCGGCCGAGGCGACGATGCTGACCGAGACGCTGGAGACGGTCCTGTCGACGCTGACCGACCGCGAGCGGGCCGTGCTGGAATTGCGTCACGGCTTGAACGGGAAGCCTCCGTTGACCCTCGACGAGATCGGGGTGACGTTCAACGTGACGCGCGAGCGCATCCGGCAGATCGAGCATCTCAGCCTGAGGAAGCTCCGGGCTCTGCCGGAGACTCAGGCGCTCGTCGACGTCGCGTAGTCCGGGCTCGGCCGGCGCCGGTCACGAGTCGAGCGGCGCGGGCGCCTGCACGTCTGCTCTCGTTTCATAGCCGCCGTTCTGAGCGGGTGCGATGTAACCGGCGCCTCGTCCGCCTAAGTGCACGCCTTCGATCGCAGCGAGGATCGCATCGGGCGCGGCCCCTTTTTGCAGGAAGAGAACGGCGCCTGCGGCGAGGGCTGCCTCCCGTACCACCGACTCGTCGAGGCCGCTGAAGGCGATGACAGCCGCTGCAGGCGCCACGGCGCGAATCGAGGGCAGTGCGTCGAGCCCGGTTCGGCCGGGCATGGAGAGGTCGAGCAGGATCACGTCGGGTTGCAGCGCTCGGGCTTGCGACACGGCCTCGTCGCCGTTGCCGGCTTCGCCTGCCACGTGAAAGCCCGGGTCGAGCTCGACGATGATGCGCAAGAGGTTCCGCATCGCCTCGATGTCATCGCAGATGAGCACGCCGATCGGCTCATCGGGGGCAGGCGAGGGCGATCTAGCCGTGGTTTGCCTCGGGCGAGGTGTCGCCGATGAGCTGCTCGAGCGGGTGACCCTTGCGCTGAAGCTCTTTGAGCTCTCGGGTGACGATTGCGCGAGCACGCTCGAGGGTCGCGACGAGCGCCGCCTCCGACTCCCCGTTGCGGCCGAGCTTCAGCGCGAGATCGGCGACCGCGAGCCCCTGAACGACCTCGTCGTGGAGCTCGAGCGCCTGACGCTGCTTCGAGCGGACGAATTCCTCTTCGCGTGCGGCCTCTTCGTTGCGAAGGTCGAAGGCACCCTGCAGTGCGTGGTGCTCGGCGAAGCGGCGCAACGTGATGTCCAGCGCGCTTTGGAGCTCCTCCGGTCGCTCGTCGAGCAGATAGGCGTAGACACCGCGCTTCGACGCGTCGGCAATCCACTCCGCGTCATGCGCCGCGAGAACGGCTATCACGGGGCAGAACGCCTCTCGTACGATCGCCGAGATGTGGTCGAGGGCGTGCTTGGAGCTGTCGCCCAAGCCCACGATCGCAACATCGGGACGGAGCTTCGCGGTCAGTGCGCCGACCGCGTGGACGTCGATCTCACGGCCCACGACCTCGTGGCCCAGTGTTTCGAGCACCTTCGCGAGCAGGTCGAGCCGCTCGATCCGCTCGTTGGCGATCAGGATGCGCAAGTGCACTGGAGCCTCGGTCATGGTTCCTCCCGCGATCGACGGGTGACCGACCCGACGAGCAGACGTGATGCGGTTGTCCGAAAAACGGCTCCAACCCGCAACTCTGTGGGAGGAATTCGCCGGGTCGCAGTGTTTTCTGAAACCCGACGAAGGCTCAGCGGCACCGATGTTTACGACACCGCAAACTTCACGGTAGCACCACTAGCGCAGATCGATCGCCGAGGTGCCGAGATCGACGGACCGGGTCAGGGCGGCGTAACGGGCCCGCGCGGTCCGACCGCCGTCACCGCGGGCGTGACGCCCGACTTCGATCCAGGCTTGCTCCCTCACGAGCCGGGACTCGGGCACCTCGATCAGCCCCGCGACATCGAGCCGGATGAGGACGATCCGCTCATCGCGTGCATAGAACCCGATCACGGTTCCGCGTCGGCCGTCGACCGTGACGCAGTCGAACATCTTCACGGTCGTCTCCGGGACGCGTTCGGCTTGCACGGGTGATCCTGCTTCCGGTCGAGTACGGATGCTCACCCATGTCAACGCCCAGGGCGCCGCAGCGGGTACGACCCTCGCCTGTTCGCGCGCGCCGGTGGCCTCAGCCGAAGCCGAGGATGAACTTCGCGTCGTCGGACATCCTGTCCGGCGTCCACGGCGGGTCGAAGACGAGCTCGAGCTCGACGTCCTCCACCCCGGGCACTTCACGTGAGACGCGCTCCATGTCGCCTGCGATCAGCGGGCCGGCGGGGCAGCCCATCGATGTCAGGCTGTAGATGATCTTCACCTTCGGGCCCTCGACCTCGACCTCGTAGACGAGCCCCAGATCGACGACGTCCATGCCGAGCTCGGGATCCTCGACCT
>Ga0265319_1001189_pt1 | contig 16105 bp, 19 predicted proteins | sample 4824metaG_FD_192443 | JGI IMG/M metagenome (GOLD analysis project Ga0265319, IMG submission 192443) | Rhizosphere microbial communities from Carex aquatilis grown in University of Washington, Seatle, WA, United States - 4-8-24 metaG | ecosystem: Host-associated > Plants > Roots > Rhizosphere >...
ATCACACCGGGGTATATCCAGTAATAAAGATGCGAGCCCCAGCCGACGATGAACTTCGAAAGCCGTGCATACTTCCAGGCCTTATCGTGGTTGAGAAATGACTGCTCGGCAAAATAATACGAACTGCCTGTGCCGGGATACAGTTTCGCCATTTCCGCGTAACAAACCGCCGTTGCCAGGCAGAGCAGCAGGGCGAGAATAATCCCAAGCCACATCGCTGGTCCTGTCGCCCCAGTGGTCGCCTGAATGTAAAACGTAAGCCAAAGGAAAGCGCCGGGAGCGATGAGCGCCATTGCGTTCATCGTCAATCCGGTCAACCCTAAGGTTGGTGTCATTTTTACTTCGCCGGTATTCTCCGCCATGTATTCTCCTTTATTTATTCTTTACCTCTGTTTGCAAACCCGCCGTACAGAGTCGATCGATGCCGAGGGAGGAGATACTAGAAGGGTGTTCGGAACTAGTAAAATGAAACGTTTCGATGTCCCGAATCACCGATTCCGATGCCTGTTCCGGGTGGGGTTTGGGAGCTTCTGCCCGCCGGGCAGTCCGGCAGACTCTTTATCCAACGCCTGCCATAATCTTCACGAAGGTCTTATAAATAGCTTGTTTACTTGATGTTGCAAGGGAGTCCTCCAATCTGGCTGATACTTCAATTTATACGGTAACGAACTCGGGGGACCTCGCGCAGGATGAGTTCCATTTTTGCCATTCATTCCTTCTATTGAATGTATATGTATTGATTAAGGGCAAGAAACCGAAAACCCTGATATTTCCCCTCGATCGGCATGAGCTCTTCTATCGTCAGGTCACCAGGAAATTCAAATTCCGACGAACAATCCAAATTGGTTCTGCGCTTCATGTGATATTTTAATCGGCATCGCAAATGCCGGAACATGCGGATTGGCTCCGGCCCGGAGATTTTAGGAATGAAGGTGATGAGTTTCCTGCTGTTGCTGGCTGGATGGATTCTGGTGCTGGCCGCGCTCGTGATCCTGAACTCTCCTTCCTCCCGCGCCGCGTTTGTCTTCGCCGGCATCGCCGTGGAAGCCCTGGGACTGGTCCTGGCGTTTCGATCTCATGCGATCCCCCGAGAGGAAAAAGGATAATTCCCATGCCTGCTTCTGGACTCACCGAAATCGCCACAATTTCCTGCCTCTTCTTCATATTTCTGGTCCCTTTGGCGGGGGCTGGCCTTTCCTTTATTAATGCCGGGTTGGGACGCTCTCGCAGCGCAGCGCACATCATGATGTCTTCTCTTACGGCGCTTGCAGTTGCCGGCCTCATTTATTTTATCTGCGGATTCGCTTGGCAGGGATTCATCGGAAGGCCGGGACACGTCCTTGCCCTGTCCGGTAAAGGATGGAATTGGATTGCAGCCGAACCGATGTTCTTTCGCGGTCTCTTGCTGGATGGCTCCGCGGCATCTTTGGCCGCCCTGTTTCAAATTGTTTGCGTCGGGCTGGCAGCGTTAATCCCACTAGGCAGCGGCGCGGACCGCTGGCGCCTGCGCGCAACCTGTCTCTCAACGGCAATCCTTTCAGGGTGGATTTATCCGCTCTTCGCGCATTGGGTCTGGGGTGGCGGCTGGCTCGCGCAGCTTGGGGCTAATTATGGACTCGGCCAGGGATTTGTCGATGCGGGGGGATCAAGCACGATACACGTTCTGGGTGGCCTGACTGCTCTTGTAGTCACCTGGATTTTAGGCCCTCGGCGTGGAAAATATTCCGCCGATGGCATGGCACCCGCAATCCCTGGTCATAACGTAGTCCTCGTACTGTTCGGCTGCATGCTGGCGATGGTGGGATGGCTGGGGCTCAATTCCGCAGGTGCAATTCTATTCGCGGGCGGCTCCATTGAGGGATCAGTCCCAATTGCCATCAACACAGTTCTGTCAGCGGCCACAGCGACGTTGACGGCAGCGATCGTCACTGGAGTCCGATTCGGCAAACCGGACGCCTCGCTTACTGCCAATGGCTGGATCGGCGGCCTGGTTGCCAGCAGCGCCTCCTGCGCTTTCGTGGTCCCCGCGGAAGCCGTAGTCATAGGATTGATTGCCGGAGGCTTGGTTACCTTCTCTGTGGAGTGGTTTGAACTGCATCTGGAAGTTGACGATCCGGGCGGCGCTATTTCTGTTCATGCCGTCGGCGGTATTTGGGGCATCCTGGCCGTCGGTCTGTTCGCCCGTTTTCACCATCCAGTATTGAATATCGGCGGAGCCCCTCTGCCTGTCAGCGGAGATGGAGCCTCGGGACAATTGCTGGCCCAAATTGTCGGCGTGGCCACGCTCCTCGGCTTCGTCTTGCCGCTCGCTTACGCCATGAACTGGATTCTGAATCGCTTCTGCCCGTTTCGCGTGGGCATCGAGGGAGAACGTCAGGGCATGGACCTGTACGAATTGGGTGCTGGCGCGTATCCGGAGTTTGTCACGCATACCGACGAATTCATGCCGCGCTAGCGGTCTTTACTTCACCCCCCGCTTATTGTGTTCCTCGATAAGTCCCATCCATTCTTTGAGTTTGTCTATGCGTCCGCATGGTTGCAGACTGCATAAGGACTTTATAAATGATTTATAAAGATACCCTAAATTAGGAGTAGGGAATGCGGACCGGGCGTTTGCTCCGTACTGCCCCACATAATCTATGCCACAGGAAACCACGCAATCCTTCAAAACACAAACGTCCAGCAGGCTGCGCGTCGGCTTCGTGATCCAGCGCAGCGGAATCGTGGTTCTGAGTGTCATGGCGGCGCTGGCTTCGACCCTGCTCCTCAAGCCCCTTTTCCCTTATCCTTTCCTGTTCCTGTTCTTTGCGGCGGTGATGGTCAGTGCGTGGTTTGGAGGGGCGGCATTCGGACTTTTCGCTGTGTTGTTCTCCACTCTGGCAGTGGACTATTTCTTCGTTCCACCCTTTCATTCCTTCCTCATTAACGCCACCGACACCGCTTATTTTATCGCTTTCGTCGCGAGCGCGGCCGTGGCCTGCTGGGTCAGCGCATCGAAGAGGGAAAGCGAGGAAGCCCTCCGCGAAGCCCGCGACCAGCTCGAGGCCCGCGTATCCGAGCGCACCGCAGAACTGCAGAAATCGATCGCTGAATTGCAGGAAAATGAGCGCCGGAGAGAGCAACTCGAAAACGAAAAAAGCATTCTCTCCGGCCAATTAGAAACCCGCAAAGTCGTCGAGCGCGCCAAAGGCATACTTCAGCGCGAGTTGAAAATCGGCGAGGAAGAAGCGTATCGAACCATGCAGCGGCAGAGCCAGCAGATGCGAAAATCCATGAAGGAAATCGCGGACGCTATTATCCTGAACGACGAAATGAAACGCGTCTCCGCGTAGGGTATCGACCAGGGCGCGATCCGAATGTTTGCAATTGAAAGTTTGAATTTGACTCACGGAGGGAAATTCCGCAAACTGCAATTGTAATTTTGGAAATCCAGTCGGTGTTTGGGCCTCTCTGCTTCGACGACGAAACCGGGAGCCCTGACGCCAGCCGTACTTCGAATTGTTCGTCTCGGACACGACGCCGTGTCCAAACAATAAAAACATAGTGCTCGAAGAAGAGCCGATTCGTTAGCTGGGAACTCCAGTGGAATTCCGCCACTGTCTTGTTTCCGGGATTAGCGTTTATTCGCGCCAGACCGCCTTGTGTATCCGGGCGCGGGCGACGACCGGCGGCGTCCCTTGGGCTGCGAACTGATTCGCGAGACGGAAACCGGAAATCTCAGCCCGCGACTCTGTGGCGCGCCGCTTGAGCACGCGAAGTTTGCGAGCCTGAACTATGCGCGACAAGTTTTTACGAAGGGAGGCGCCATGGAAATCGCAAGGCAATTCCTGCTCGCTGCCAGCAGGAAGCACCGTCAAGGTTCCCGGTTTTTGGGGCGCCGCCTGGTGGAGCGCCATTTCATGCCACGTAGTCGTTCGCGTCGATTTTGTGGTTCGTATTTTTTTCTATTAGGCGTTGGGATTTACGTTGGAAATCCGGTCATCGAGTAGCAGGAAGATAACTTTCATTCCTCAAAGGAGAGTGGAAATGTCTGATATTCCAAAATATAGGACGAAGTTAACGTTCGCTGAAAAATTATCACGGCTCCGCGTTCGGCTCCAAAATCCGGAGTGGCGGCGCTACGGCAAAGTATTGCTTGCAGGCAAAGGCATCGGCGTTGCACTGGTGTTGGCGATTATTGGCATAACCTCCATTTTCATCGGAGGACACGCCTTCGCTGCTGACCCGGACCTGAAAGGCAATGACATCGTCAACCCGATTAACACCGTGTGGACGCTGGTTGCCGCGTTTCTTGTGTTCGGCATGCAAGTCGGATTCACGATGCTGGAAGCCGGCTTCTGCCGGTCCCGCGAAACCGTGAACGTATTAATGGAATGCGTGGTGGACACCTGTCTCTGCGGCGTTCTCTTCTACGCGATCGGCTTCGCCTTCATGTTCAGTCACGGCAACGGCTTCATCGGTTACCACTGGTTCTTCCTGCAAGGCGCTCCGGCCACCTATGAAACCACCGGCGTAGCTTTCCTCGCAGTCTGGATATTCCAGTTCGCCTTCGCGGACACCTGCTCGACCATCACCTCCGGCGCAATGATCGGCCGTACCGCCTTCTTCGGCGACCTGGTTTACAGCGTCGCCGTTTCCGGCTTCATCTATCCAATCATCGGTCACTGGGCGTGGGGCCCGGACGGCTGGCTGGCAATGATGGGCAGCGACGGTCACTTCTGGCCCGCCTTGGGAATGAGCTTCCATGACTTCGCCGGTTCCACAGTCGTTCACACTATCGGAGGGTTCGTCGCTCTGGCCGGTTCGATTGTTCTCGGTCCGCGCCTCGGTCGCACCTTCAAGCGTGACGGCGGAGCTCCCATGCTGCCGCACGATTTGACGATCGCGGTCTCCGGCGGTTTGATCCTGTGGTTCGGATGGTACGGCTTCAACCCCGGCAGCACGCTATCAGCGATGGACTTCACCGGCATCGGTCGCATTGCCGCTAACACCACTCTCGCTGCCTGCGCCGGCGGCTTGACCGCCATGATGGTGGCTTACATGTATAGCAAGAAGTGGGACGCTGGCTTTACCACCAACGGCTTCCTGGCAGGCTTGGTAGCCATCACTTGCCCCTGCTATTGGGTAAGCCCAACCGGGGCTGTCCTTCTCGGCGGCATTGCCGGGGTCCTTGTGGTCCTCGGCGTTGAGTTGCTCGAGTACCTCCGAATCGACGATCCTATCGGCGCCGTTCCGGTCCACGGTTTCTGCGGTATCTGGGGGACATTGTCTCTAGGCTTGTTCGCCACCGGGCAGTATGGTTCCACCGGACCGATTTCCGCCGATAACTCCGCTCCGCTCAAGGGCCTGTTCTACGGCGGCGGCACGCAGGTGCTCACCGCTCAAGCCATCGGCAGCGCATCCATAACTCTGGCGACGTTTGCCGTTTCCATGGTCGTCATGTACGCCGTGAACGCAATGGGCTGGCTGCGCGTTTCCGAAGAAGGCGAACTGTATGGCCTCGACCTCCACGAACACGGCATTTCGGCTTACCCCGAGTATGTGATCACAGCGATTGGATCGCCGAGGGGCTTGACGGCACATCAACAACCGGCCACGTCGTCCGTAAAGATAACTGCGCCCGCGCATGGCGACTAAACCGGAGCGCATCCCGGATTGGCCGGGATGCGCTTAGTTCTTCCCACGACCGTGCCTTCCGAAATGCATCACTCGAGAATGCCAGGAAGACACGGGAAGGGCGCTTCACCGCTCAGGTTACATCGGCTAGGCGTTAACAAGAGTGAAGATTCGAATTCGCGATTGCGAACTCTAAGGATGAAAAAACTATGATGACCAAACTAGAAGCGATTATCCAACCATCCAAGTTTGAAGCTGTAAAAGAGGTCCTGACCGAACTGGGCATCGGAGGAATGACGATTTCCGATGTTCGCGGCCACGGACGCCAGAAGGGTCACACGGAGGTTTACCGCGGACGTGAATATACGGTCGATCTCCTCCCCAAGGTCAAGCTCGAGCTGGTGTTGCCCGATAATCTGGTCGATTCCGCCGTCGATGCCATTCTCAAGACGGCATCGTCCGGCAGCATCGGTGACGGAAAAATCTTCCTCTCCAAGGTGGAAGAGACCATCCGCATCCGAAACCAGGAACGTGGCGCGCTGGCTCTCTAAGTTTCGCGCGGGGCCGAGGCTCGCTGTGACCGCCATCATGGCGAGACCCGCGTGAGTCAAGCATTCCAGGCGTAGCCGCTGCCTTCGCCGGACGCCGCTACGCCCGGGATGCGATTCATAAAGATCAAGGCCGTAGTTTCGCTCGGAGGTTCGCCAATGAAAACAAGTTTGAGATCGCGACCGAAGCGGCGTTCTTCGGCGGGGAAACAAAGAAATATTCTGGCCAAACCGGACAAAATCCCCAAAAAGAAACAAGCCGACCGAGCGCCGTCCCTATGGCTCCGAATAGCCGGCTGATCTTTCGGTAGCACAACCCGCGCTAATCGTTTCTTGCTATAGTTACCCCATGTCTTTGAATTCCAAACCGCCCCGAAAATTGGCTCCTATCTGGAGACCCCTGGTAGAGGTTGGTTTTATTGTATTTCTGTTCTATTCAAATCTGTTGATGGGGGAGTTTACTCGCACAAATCAGGACGGAAAGACTATACTTTTCGCCATTCGAGATATATTTACCGCTACCAATTTTGCTGTTGCCATTTTTTCCGGCCTGATTGGCTACGTGGTTTTTGAATATCTTCGGAAGCAAGTGTAGTTCGGATTTCTCGCGAAGTTTTCCAAATCAATCCCTGCAAATCTACCAACGCAAATCGGTTTCCGTCGGACGTTCGTAATCCACGCCTTCCACTTCGAAGCCGAACAACCCTCGAAATTCCCGCTGAAAGCCTGCGAAATCGGACAACGTGGCGAGAGTTTCCGTGGTGATCTTCGGCCAGATTGCGGCCACTTCGGACTGCACATCCGGGCGCATTTCGCGGTCGTCCAGGCGCAGGCGGCGAGAGTCGTCGAGTTTTGGCGGCTGGCCAGTGCACAGAAAATCAGTGAACAACCGTCGCATCTGTTCGAGCGGTCCTTCCTCCAGATTTTTCTTCTTCATCACCACCGGAAGCAGACTCAAATACAGCGGCACAACGGGAATTGCCGAGGAAGCCTGAGTCACAACTGCCTTGTTCACGGAAACCCAGGCGTGACCGCCAAGTTTTGACGCCAGCGTGGCATCGAGGTCCGCGGCTGCGCGTTCGAGATCTTTCTTGGCCTGCCCGATCGTGCCGTCACGATAAATCGGCCATGTGATTTGGGGGCCGATGTAAGAATACGCTAGCGTGCGCGCGCCCTCCGCTAGCAATTTTTCTTGAAGCAGCATGTCCATCCAGCGGCGCCAGTCCTCGCCGCCCATCACTGCAACAGTGTCCGCGATTTCACTTTCATTGGCCGGGGGCAGCGTGACGCTCACTATTTTCCCCGAGTCGAGTTCGATCGTTCGGTTGGTAAACGCTTGCCCAACCGGCTTCAGAACGGAATTGTAAGTTTGGCCGTTACGGGAATCGGTGCGCTTCGGCGAAGCCAGCGAGTAAATCACCAGATCGACTGAGCCCATTTGCGCGCGGATAGTTTCCGCAGCGGTCTTCTTTATTTCGTCCGAGAACGCGTCGCCATTGATGCTCGCCGCGAACAATCCGTCTTTTTGCGCCAGCGCATGAAACGCAAAGGTGTTGTAATGCCCGGCCGAGGCGGGCTTGTCGCCGTCGGGAGCCCGTTCGAAAAACACGCCCAGAGTCTTCGCTTGATAACCCCACGCCGCCGCGACCCGCGATGCGAGCCCGTACCCGGTAGACGCGCCGACCACCAGCACGTTCTTCGGGCCCACCTGGCCTGCGGGAATATGTCCGCGCACGCCGTCAACCCAGCGCTCGACGTTCCGGCGGCATCCCTCCGGATGAGCATTTACACAGATGAAGCCGCGCGAGCGTCGCTTGATAATTTGTAGTGGCATAGTCGAAGTTCAATACGTTATCGCGGGCAGTCGCCCTTGTCCACCCGGACACCAGAGCAGCATGGCAAATATGGGAACCGCCAATCCTTCCTGTATGATTTTTGCACGATGGATTTCATTTTAACCGATGTAGAAGCAAGGGTCCTCGGCGCCCTGATCGAGAAGGAACTCACCACGCCGGAGTATTACCCGCTTTCCCTGAACGCGCTCGTTAACGCCTGCAATCAGAAATCGAATCGCGACCCGGTGATGACTCTGGACGACGATGCCGTGCGCCAGGCATTACGGACTCTCAATCAAAAGGAATTGGCCGGACCCGCGGACAATATGGAAAGCCGCGTCAGCAAATACGAGCACCGGCTACAGGAAGCATTTAATTTTACCCGCCATGAGACTGCAATTCTGTGCGAATTGCTGTTGCGAGGCCCGCAGACCCCCGGCGAACTGCGCAGCCGCGCAGACCGAATGCACAAGTTCGAAGACCTGGGCATCGTGCAAACGACATTGCGCCGCCTGATGGAACGCGAACCGCCTCTGGCAAAAATCCTCCCCCGCCAGCCGGGCACCAAAGAAGCTCGCTACGCGCACCTGCTCTCCGGTGACGTGGAAATTTCGACGCCCGAACAGGAGTCTCGACCGGCAATCGTCAGAACCTCACCCGAATCGGAGCGGATCGCGCGAATGGAAGAGGAAATCGCCGGTCTTCAGAAGGAAGTCGCTGAGTTGAAACAACAGTTCGCGGCTTTCCGAAAACAATTTGAGTAGCGTCCATCGCTGGAAAGCATTCTGAAACTCGGGCTACGATTTTGGATTGTGGATGCCGCGCAGTCTCGCGGCGATGAGCGGAGACAGTATGAGTATCACCATCCCAAAAGGCATGAGGCCGCCCTCGGAAATTCTGTAATCCGCCGTCAAACTTTCCCACGACCGGTGAAACAGGAAATGCCCCGCGCCGAATTCGAATGCAAGTGTCAGCGCGAGCCAGAACAAGCCGACTGCAAGTAGCGATCCCGTAGTGACGGCCCCGATCCACCGGATAAACAAAAACGCAACGAGTAGAATGAGGGCGGAAGCGACAATAACGCCGATCTGGCCGGAGCGATGTTCGCCAACGCGCGGCGAAAGAAAGAAAAACCGCAGTGTTCCGTGGATTGACTCGGCGGTAATCAGAACAAACCAAACAGCAAGAGCGCGGAACGTCAATTCTATCGGGCGGCTCATCGCACGGACCTACCCAACGATCATCCGCTCGCACAGCGACCACAGCGCCTCTTCGTTCTCGCGCCCTCGAAATTCGCACTGTATCTCTTTGCGTTTCGTCCAAAAACGCCCGCTCACTCCGGCAACCGCGGGACTGGTCGCAAGCCAGATGGCCGTGTCCGCACCCTCTGAAGTCGGTATCCCCTTGACGCCGGGCGCAACCGAACTAAGCAGCGGCGTATCCACCGGCCCCGGATGCAATGCGTTCGCGGTAACCGTCGTGCCTTCGAGCCGCCGCGCCAGCGCCCAGGTAAGCATTCGATTTGCCTGCTTGCTCTGCGCGTATGCCGCGGACACGCTGTAAGGCCTGCGGTCATAGTTCACGTCCGTGATATCGAGTCCGTAGGCCATTCGAGAAGCGACATTGACGATGCGGGCCGCAGGCGCTCGTTTCAGCGATTCCAGAAGCAGCTCCGTCAGCAACTGATATCCCAACACGTTCGTCGCGAACGTGTACTCGATACCTTCGGCAGTCTCACGCCGCTCGGAGGAATAACTGGCGGCGTTGTTTACCAGGACGTCGAGCACGGGATGCCTGTGAGAAAATTGCTCCGCTGCGGATCGAATAGATTTCTGATTCGAAAGATCCACCACGAGCAGATCGATGTCCGGATTACCTGTCTCCGAAGCGAGCTTCTTCACTGCGGCCTCGCCCCCGGCCTGATCGCGGCATCCGAGGACGACGCGAAATCCAGCACTGGCAAGTCCCCGCGCGATTTCGAATCCGATTCCGCGATTGGCTCCGGTCACCAGTGCGAGCGGACGCACGGACGCGGAAGTATTTGGACCGGTAGTCATTCGAATATTCTCCGTTGGCTCCCGGTCAGCTCGGGCCCGTGGTAAAAGCCAGTGTAACCAGCGTCTTCTGCTCAAGTTCGTGCGCCTTGGCCGAACCGGTAGCCGGGCTGGCGCTCGCCGAGCGTTTCACCGACCGAACCGGAATGTTTTGAATATAGTGCCGGATGCGTGGTAGAACGTAGGAAAGCGCGCCCATGTTGGCCGGCTCCTCCTGCACCCAGACAATTTCACGTGCGTCCGGATGCCGCGCAATCTCCGCGCGAAGCTCGTTCTTCGGGAACGGATAGAGCTGGTCCAGAAACAGAATAGCTGTGCTCGTATCGCCCCGCAGTTTTCGCTCGTTGCGGAGTTCGTGACCGATTTTTCCGCTGCAGATCAGGATGCGTTGCGCGGAGGCGACTTCCCTGTCGGGCACAACCCATTCGAATCGCGGACGCGAGAAATCCTCGATCGAGGAGGATGCATCCGGATGGCGCAGCATGCTCTTCGGCGTGAAGACAATCAGCGGCTTGCGCCATTGGCGCAACGCTTGCCGGCGCAGCATTTGGAAATACTGCGCAGCATTCGAAGGCTGGCAGACCTGTATATTGTCCTCGGCGGCGAGTTGCAAATAGCGCTCGATGCGCGCGCTGGAGTGTTCCGGCCCCTGCCCCTCATGCCCGTGCGGCAGCAGCATCACCACGCCCGAGGGCAGGTCCCACTTATCCTCTGCGGCGCTGATGAACTGGTCGATGATCACCTGCGCGCCGTTTGCGAAATCGCCGAACTGCGCCTCCCACAGCACCAGCGCCTCCGGATAATCGCGGCTGTAGCCGTATTCGAAACCGAGAACGCCCGCTTCGGAAAGCGTGGAGTTGTAAATCTCACAGCGCGCCTGCGCGGGCGCTAAATGTTCCAGCGCCATGTACTGCGCCTCGGTGCGCGTATCGACCAGCGCCGCGTGGCGCTGGTTGAATGTGCCGCGCCGCACGTCCTGCCCGGTGAACCGCACCGGCGTGCCGGATAGCAGCAGCGTCCCGAACGCGAGGGCTTCCGCCATCCCGTAATCCACGGCGCGCTTGCCGTGGCCCATTTCCGAGCGCTGTTCGAGCAGCTTCTTCAGCTTCGGATGAATCGCAAAGTCCGGTGGAAAGCTGGTCAACTTGTCGGTGACTTCGCCGAGCACATCGGCCGAGACTCCGGTATCCACTTCATAGGCGTTGTCGAAACGGCCGCGTTTGTAAGGCGCCCAATAATGCGGGAGCCGCCGCAGGCGCGGCTTCTTTTGCATCGCGCTGGCGGCCTTGTGCGCCTTTTCGAGTTCGTCGCGCACCACGTCCACGACGGGAGCTGGGTCCGCGCCGATTTGCTTCGCGTAAATTTGCCAGAGTGGCGGATGATCTTTGATCTTCGCGTACAGAAGCGGCTGCGTGATCGTCGGGTCGTCCACTTCGCTGTGGCCGTGCCGCCGGTAACCGATCAGGTCGATGACCACGTCGCTGCCGAATCGATTGCGGTACTCCACCGCCATTTGTCCGACGCGCACCACCGCATCGGGATCCTCCCCGTTCACGTGAAAAATTGGCACGGACTGGCGCTTGGCAAGGGAAGACGCAAAGCGCGACGAATGGAGCTGTGAAGGTTCCGTCGTAAATCCGATCAAATTGTTGACAATCACATGGATGGTGCCGCCGACCGTGTAGGCTTCCAGGTCGGCAAAATTGAGCGTTTCGGCCCAAATACCTTGACCGGCAAACGCGGCGTCCCCGTGGAGCACGATGGGAAGAATTTTCACGCGGCTGCCGTTGCCGATTCGGGTTTGTTTTGCGCGCGCGCGTCCAATGGCTACAGGATCGACGGCTTCCAGATGGCTGGGGTTCGAAGCAAGATGAACGTTCAGCTTGCGCCCCTCACGCGTGCGGTATTCTCCAGTTGCGCCGACGTGATACTTGACGTCTCCGCTACCCAGGACGCTGCGCGGGTCCACGTCTTCAAAGCCGGCAAAAATGTCTGCGGCCTTCTGTCCCGCGATGTGCGCCATCACGTTCAGGCGGCCTCGATGGCTCATGCCCAGGATAATCTGTTCACCACCGGCTTGCGCCGCTGCAGCCAGCACGCGGTCAAGCAGGGGAATCAATGCCGTGATGCCTTCGAGCGAGAATCGCTTGCTGCCCAAGTAGCGTGCCTGCAAAACCTGTTCGAACAGGTCCGCGCGGACCAGCCGCTCCAGAATAAAGGCGCGGTCAGGCTGAGTCGGGACCGACTCCAGCCGCTCGGCAATCCAGCGGCGGCGTTCGGGGTCATCGATGTGGACGAACTCAACGCCAATCGTGCCGCAATACACTTTTCGCGCTTCGGCGGCAATTTCGCCATTCAGAATCAGTTCCGGATGTTCGAACGGTCCCTGGAATCCTATTGGATCGAGGTTCGCTGCAAGATAACCCCAGCGCCGGTAATTTTCGTAAATGCGCTCTTCTTCGGCGCTCTTCTGCTCTATCGCTTGCTGCATTTCGGTATTTTCCTCTGTCCCCCGCCTGCGTGTGGTGCGTGGCCCGGTGGAACAAATATTCTATCAAACATGCCGCGGATGAGCCTGTCGGAAGCCACGCTGGCGAGAAATTCTGGTAAGCAAAGGCGCAAAAAGTAAAAGGACTTTCAATTCATAGAAAACGCGTTGGGAATCAAGAGGGGCATCTACAGTCAAATCATCAACCTGCGTAGATCTGCTGAATCTTGCCGGCCAGATCGAAATCATTTCTCGTCAAGCCGCCCGCGCTGTGGGTACACAAATCCACGGTGACTTTATTCCACGAGTTCGACCAGTCCGGGTGATGATCCATCTTTTCGGCAGCCAGCGCGACTCGCGTCATGAACGCGAAAGCGTGCGTGAAATCCTTGAATTCGAAAACCCGGTGCAGGTTTCCGTTCTCCACGCTCCAGCCGTTCAGGTTCTGCAAATCCGCCGCAATTTGCTGCTCCGAAAGCTTCGCTGTCGCCATAAGACCTCCCATATTCTCGCCGTCCGGCCATTATCCGCTCCCGACGTGGACCCGGCAAGCTAGTCTGTGAACGGGTAGCTGGGCCGGGTTCCACTGCGCCCGTTTCTCAGATGGAATGGCCGCAGCAAGAAACGGAGCGGACCTCGATGGAGTTTCATGTAGACCTTCGCATAGGCAGCGCGTAGGAGAACGGCCGGTCTTCGCTGCTTTGCCAGAAGAAATACAGGATGATCACACTTGCGATCGCCGCGTACGCGCACCACAGCGAGGTGAACGCGTACCGCTTGAAAGCCATTACCAGCAGGAGAATCGCCAGGTTTGCCGCGCCGAAGACCACCATGGACCTGATCTTCGAAAAAAACAGCGAACCGCACGTTGCAATCACATACAGAACCGCGACCGCTGTGTTGTTTGTCGCTTGATTGATATAGACAATGCTGTTTCCCCTGACGTACACCTCCAACGGGTACGCGATTAACGCCCACAACATATATAGGGTCGTTCCTGCGCCGAGCAAGAGGAACGGCTGCATACGCCTGCGACTCTTCCCATCGGGCTCAAACAGCAACACGCTGAGCGGTAAGAGGAAAGGAAGCAGCCCCTGCGCGTAAAGCATGAACGCCGCGCCCATGTCGTGCGTCACAGTAGGCGAGAGATATCCATCCAATCCCAGCCAGACGAACCCCTCGATAAACTGATGAATGGCGAACAGCGTGGGCAGCGCCGCGAAAAGCAATTCGCGCCGGTGCTTCACTTTCGTCAATGTGACTACGCCGACCGCGCCCAGAACTCCGCTGCCGACAAAGTTCGCAGTCGCTGAAAAGCACATGACTCGGCTCCCTGTCGCGAGGATTATACGCGCCGTCAAAAGATTGCAATATATTTCTTACGACTTGGCTCGGATTTGCCGGAAATGTGGGCCGGAAAAAATAAGAAGGGGGTTAACAGGACTCGAGCGTTAGACCGCCGCGATCTCCACTAGACCCCACGTGGGAAATTCGTTTCGTCCAGCGGGGGAAGCAAAGTACAACAAGATCAAAGCCATGGTCGCGGAGGGCAAATCCCTGGTGGAAATCAAGGAAGCCCTGGGCGAGACGAATTTCAAGCTGGCCGGCCCGCCGCGCCCGACCTTCACTGAAACTGTATATATAGAATTGACCAAGAAGAGCTGACGATGGCCATAGCTGAACGGGCTATTTCAGAATAGCGGGTCTATGCACGATTGGTGGGGAAACCGCAATCGGACATACGGCCACGGACATACGGCCACGAGGTTCAGGGCGCGTATCTTATTCATAAATATGAAGTTGTGCGCCTCCGGATGAAACCTTGTTAAGGGTTAAGGCTGCGCACCCCAAAGCGGGCCGGGCAAGTTGCTTGTTATTCGACTAGTCCTGTTTTTTCAGTTGGCAGATTCTGACCGAGCGGGAAGGACAACAACTCGTCCTGGTATTCACAATTATTATTTCGGTACTTGTCAGCGCGGTGCAGGTGAGCTACCCTCCCGCCAACCTAAATTCGAAGGCTTTACTCACGAAGTAACGTTCTCTGCTTGGCCGAGGTGGCCGTCCCATGGGAAGCGTGGAACAATACTCTGCAAAATCGAGGAGGAACTATCAAATGCTGGGAGCTACCAAGAAAGTCGCAATTTTGGCGTCAGTTCTGTTCCTGATGGTGCTTTCCCCTCGTGCAAATGCGCAAACCGCGCAGGCGTGGAACGCGTTTGCCCCGACTTTCACTGCCAAGTACACCGTCTCAACCTTTACTCCCGATATCGCCATATCCGTATCGCGTATTCAGGCGCAGGTCATCCCACCTTTACTTCCTCTGCCCGGTTGCAAAACCGAACCGGTCGTCCAAATCAGCGGCGGAGCTACTGTGCACAATCTGACGCTAACAGGCGCAGCGAACGACAGCGGCCCGATTGCGCTGAGCTACGCTGCTGGCGTCCCGATCACGCTTTCTGTGAGCACGGCCTCGCAGTGCCTGTCATGGGCGACGGGCGCCAATATCGTCATACAGTATGACACGAGCGCATTATCGGGCGAGGTTACGTCGCTCAAGAACCAAAACACTGCATTGAGCGCTCAAGTCGCTTCATTGCAAGGGCAAGTAGCCGTTCTATCGTCTCAACTCACGACATGTGAATCGGGGGGGGCGGCGACTTGATCTTGCCCTGGTTCCCGGGACAGCAGGTTGAGCCACAGAATTCAGCGTATCTATCTTCAAAGCCAAGAGCTGAGGCACCGCTCCTGATGCGCACATCGACGCCAATTAAACCCGCACAGCGTCCACAGGTTGATTCGCCCGATCGACGCAAAGCTCTGTTGTCTCCACAGCCCTCTACATCGAAAATCGGATAGGTCTTGTGAAGTCTTGTCGGAAACTAACCGACGCCCTGTGAACGAATCCGGTTGAACCCTCGTTGCAATTGCTTTATCGTACTCGCTCCGATTTTCCCGCGCGGCGTGCGCGGCGGAGCCCCTTGTGAAAAAGAAGATTCGCGCGATCCAGTACGGCGTCGGACCCATCGGAGCGGCCATTGTGCGCCTGATGCGGGAAAAGCAATCCATCGAAATCATCGGCGCGATCGATTCCGATCCGGCCAAGGCGGGTCAGGACCTGGGCGATCTGGTGGGCGATCCCGAAGCTCCTTGGGGCGTGTCGGTGACCGATGACGCCGCCGCAATGCTGGGCGAATCCGCCGACGTGGTGATCCATTCGACTTCCTCATGGCTCACCAATGTGATGGATCAATTGATGGCGTGCCTCGCTGCGGAATCGTGCGTCGTTTCCACCTGCGAAGAACTGGCATATCCGTTCCGGAAATATCCGGAACTCGCCGCTCAGCTCGATGCCGAGGCGAAAACGTGGGGCGTCGCCCTGATCGGCACGGGCATCAATCCCGGCTTTGTGATGGATAAGCTCCTGATCACGCTAAGCGCCGCATCGCAGGAAATCGAATCCGCGCGCGCCATTCGCATCGTGGACGCCTCGAAGCGCCGAATGCCGCTGCAGAAAAAAGTTGGCGCGGGCATGAGCGTCGAGTAATTCCGCGCACAGGTCGCGGC